>PR_CR_10_Liq_1_inCRDRAFT_1000180_pt1 | contig 38001 bp, 29 predicted proteins | sample PRCRCaboRojoPR_3_FD_10241 | JGI IMG/M metagenome (IMG submission 10241) | reverse complement strand
CCTCTTTTCTGTTTGGTTTCTTTGGCTTTTTCAGCCTGTCGTTTGGCTTCTTCTGCTTTAGCTTGTTCGATTTTTGCCTCTTCAATTCTGGCTTCTTCTTCTGCTTTGGACTGCCTGGACTTGTTTCTGGACTTTCTGGAAGCAAAGCTTTTGTCTTGTTTTTCTTCTTCGCCGTTGTCTTCTAGTTGGGTGAGTTTCTTAGTTTTGAAAGCAATGTTTTTATTGATGGTTTCAGTTTCTTTTTTGAAGAACGCCAAACGGGAGTTAAGCAAGGACAAGCTGTCGCTGTGGGCTTGTTTGTGGATCGAGTCCAGCAAAGGAGCTACTTGGCAGTCTATGTTGTAAACAGAGCTCTGCTTATAACCGTAGTTGACACTTATAAACATGATTAAAAGTTCTTTATAAGATTTGAATTAAAAATCCGGTTAACCATTTATAAGGGAATTTGGTGGGATGGAATCAGAACTAGTGTCAAAGTGTGCAGCCCAACAACTAATGAAGAGAACAAGAGACTCGGTAATAGTGGCAGGGAACCTTCCCAGCAAGGAAGAGCCCCTGTTTGCAGTGCCTGGAGTAGTTAGTTTGTTCTCTCCCTCAGGCTCTAAACTGGCATTGGCCGATCCTCACTTCCTGAAAGTAGTGGATACTGCTTCTTTTGCCGAAATAATGAGTGTAAGACACCAAGGAGTCCAGCTCTTGCATTTTGCTCCATCAGAAAGTTTCCTCCTCACGTGGAAGAAACAACAAGACTCAGAACCCAACCTCGTCGTGTGGGATCTAAACTCTGCGACTCCTGTGATGCAGTTTTCTCAGAAAAAGTTCACAAAGGACAACTGGCCTACTGTGGTTTTCTCAAAAGACTCCAGCTTGTGCTTCAGGCAAGTTGGTTCGGAGCTTCATCAATTCCAAGTGGGAAACAGCACACCACTGGCTACTTTGAACCAAAAAAGAGTTACCAGTTACTCAGTGAGCCCCACCATGCCCTGGATCATCACTTTCACAGCTGAGTTCAAAAGCGAACCTGCCAGCATAGCTCTGTTCCAGTACTCAGAAGGTTTGAACTTAGTGCAAGAACTGTCAATTGAAAAAGGCACTGAAGCAGGAGTGCACTGGAACAGAGACGGAACTAAAGCTATTGTTTGGTCCCAAACCGACGTTGACACCACAGGTCGAAGTTACTATGGGGAGCACAAGCTGTACATAGTTTCTGGGGAAAACAGTGGAAAGCAAGTTAGGACCGAAGATGGGCCTGTCCACGACGTCAAGTGGAGTCCTGAAATGGACGAGTTTATTGTGATTAGTGGCTTTATGCCAGCAGTTTCTTGTGTGTTTAGACCTAACGGGTCCAAAAAGCAAGTCATTGCAAAGCATCACCGCAACACTGTTAGATGGAATCCCTTTGGGAACTTAGTGCTCATAGGAGGCTTTGGGAACCTGCAAGGAGACATAGAAGTATACGAGAAAAGCTCTATGAACATAGTAGGCAATTGCAGAGCCAACTCGTGCGTTGCTTGTGAGTGGTCCCCTTGTGGTAAGATGTTTGTGACAGCTACTCTTTGTCCGAGAATGCGAGTTGACAACGGGTACGCAATTTACTACTACACGGGTGAGAAGTTGATAACAGTAAACGCAGAAAACGAACTTTACGACATAGCGTGGAAGCCTAGGCCAGGAGAATTCCAGGTGGCTCCGCTTACTCCGAGGAAGATCGAAAACAAGCCAGAAAAAAAAGCTTACAGAGTGCCAGGTTCTTCTTCTAACTTTGCCCAAGTTTTCAAAGCAGCTAAGGAAGGGAAGCCTAGTGTGCCCCACAAAGCAGTTCCTCCTCCTCCTCCAAAGGACGACTACATTCCTGGAATGCCTGAACCCCAAAAGAAGAAACGCAAGAAGAAGAAGAAGAACGCTGCCCAGTAGTTATATCAAACAAAGTTTACTTAAGAACTTGCGAATGCTCTGGGCCTGTTCTGTTTGGCCCTGTTCTTCTAGTTGTTTGGCGTAGCTCAGGTAAGGTTTGTGGAAGTTAGGGTCTACTTCAAGTATTTTCCTGTAGTCTTGTCTGGCTTCTTCAAGCATCCCTAGCATTTCGTAAGCTTCTGCTCTTAAAAGATACACTGTTGCTGAGTCTTCTAGTTCTAAGCTTCTGGTAAAGTGCACAACTGACTCAGAAAACCTTTTGAGTTTCATAAAGCACCTTGCTAGTTCGTAGTGGCCTTTTGCTGAGTCTTCTAGCGAAGTAAAGTGACCCAGCAAGTCAACTGCTTTTTCAAATTGGTCCAAACTCTGGTACACTAGGCCTAACGAGTAGTAAGAACTACTTGGGTGCAGCTTCATTGAAATTGCTTTTAGTAAAAAGTGTTCTGCTAAGTGGAAGTCACTTACGCTCCTTTTAGCTTCGCCTATGCAATAAAACAAGTCAGCATGCTGGACGTTTTGCTGCACAAAAGGAGAAACTAAGTCAATAACTCTCCAGTAGTTCCCTTTTTCAAGTAAGTGTTTGGCTTTAGTGACAACTGGACAGATAGAAGGCTCCTTGTGAAGGAGTCGGAACCTTTCTTTGCAGATTTGATGGGAACTGGAAGGGACTTTTTTAAGCTGGGAAGACAACCTAAGGTTTTTTTTGGGCTCTGCAAAACTAATCTCTATAGACTTTTCAATGCCGAAACTGCTTAGGCCTTACCTTGGCGTTTCTTCCTCCACAAAAACATCTTCACTCATTACTTGAATTATTAACTATCTTGTTCTTCTTCAGCTTCTTGAGCAGCCCTTTCTGCCTCTTTCTTAGCTTCTTCTTCTAAACGATGTCTTTCCTTAGCTTCTTCGTAAGCTTCTTCTCTGTCTTCTTGCGTTACTTCTTCTTTGTTTAAGTAAGGAATTCCAGGAAGCACTATCAAAACCTCTTTTTTGACACTGCCACTTGGGTCCGCGTTTAAAGGACAGTCTAGTAAGTTGAGTTTGGACAACTTGGAGTACCTTTTGAGCAGTCCTAGGGAGGACACTTCAGTTAGTTCGTTTTCTCTAAGGTTGAGGTAAGTGAGTTCGGGAAGCTCAGGGAGTTTTTCGTCTTCAAAGGAAGTTATTCCGTTTTTGCGGAGGTGCAAAGTTTTTATGGAACTAGTTTCTTGCAAACCTTCAAACGCTAGAATGTTGTTTTCAGCTAAGTAGAGTTCAGTCAAGTTAGGCATGCTTTTCAAGCCTTTCATGGAACTCAGTCTGTTCCCTCTAAGGTCTAGGAACTCTAGTTTGTCGTGGCCCTCAAAGTTGTCTGCACTGGAAATTTCGTTTTTGGAAAGGCTGAGTTTGGTGAGTTTAGGCAGCTTAATTGGAGTCAGTGCCCTTATGGAGTTTTCAGACAAGTCCAGTTGTTGCAGGTACCCAAAGGTTTCCTCCTTGTTGAAAACTTCCAAATTTGAAATTCGGTTACCTTTCAAGTCAAGTCTTACGAGGAAAGGCAACTTACTCAGAACTTCAATGTTTTGGAAGTTGTTTCCGTTGAAGTTTACGTACCTTAAGTGCTGGTACTTACTTAGGTCTTCACAGGTAGTTTCGATCTGCTTGTTCTGTAAGTCCAATTTGAGGAAAGCGTAGGAACTCCCGTCAAAACTCCGCCCTACCTGAGAAAGTCCCCTTTTAATGACTTCTAAATTAAGCACTTTAGGAACTACTTCTTCTTCACCTGAACTCATAATTTAATATGTCGAATGACGAATCCTTACTAAACAAATGCTTGGGGAACGCGGCACTCAAAGCAGCTGCAGCTGGGGTTGTTTGTTTCGGAGCAGCTTTAGTAATTGCACCCAAATTCAAAGTACCAGCAATGCTATACGGAGCAGGTTTTGGAACTGGACTGGCCAGGACAGACTGTTGTCCACTATACTCAAGAATAGCTTCAAGAACTATTAAAGATTAATATGGCTTCCGTAAGAAAGACTTGTGAAGAGGTGCTTCTCAAAGCTAGCCACGTAGCAGTAAACGAATCAGCTTTACACAGAGTTTGTGAGGACTTGAAAAACACTGAGTTTTTGCCCGAATCCTGGAGTTCTTTTCCTTACCACTATTTAGGCAAGAACCAAATCGACTACATTTTTGCACTAGATGCCTTGAATTACTGCTTCTGGCCCACTGAAGGTTTAGAGTACGAACACTTAGCTGCAAACTTAAAAGAAATTATGCAGAGTGACCCCTTTGCTCTCAGTCCCCAGGCTTTAGCTAGTTTCACTTCTGAAACTCTTGAAAGTAAGGTGTTCTGTGGCTTCAGAGTTCCTTTAGCCGAGGAAAGAACTAGATTACTAAGGGAACTTGGAACTAACACTCTGAAGCACTTTCAAGGGAACTTTTCCAACATACTGCAGGCTTCAGATAGTTCAGCCCAAAAGGTAACTAATACTTAGTTTGTGGAGCTCATTACTGCTTTTTTCCCGGGGTTCAGGGACAGTTTTGTTTATAAAGGGCAACAGGTGTTTTTTTACAAAAGAGCCCAAATTCTGGCAGGTGACCTTTGGGGAAGTGGGTGTGCTGAGTTCAAGGACGTAGCTAGTTTAACTATGTTTCCTGATTATAGAGTTCCTCAGATTCTGCACACTTGGGAAGTACTTACTTACTCTGCAGAGTTGTCTAGAATCGTTTCAGAAAAAACCACTCTAGAACCTGGAAGTGAGATGGAGGTAGAAATCAGAGCTGCCTCTGTAGTAGCTTGCGACAAAATAGCCAGTACCTTAGGAGTGATTCCAATCCATGTTGACTGGTTACTGTGGCAAAGGGCTGAATCTCGACTGTCAGAACTTAAAAACCACCACAGAACACTTACTATTTTTTATTAGTTAATAACAATTCTAATATATGAACCAGGAGAAAAAAGCGAACAAGTTTAGCGTAGAGGCAAATGTACTAGAATGCAACAAGCAAGCAATGGAGCATTTGAGAAACCAACACTTTTCGACTTCTCTTAACTTACTCAAAAAAGCCGAGGAAATTCTCAACTCCACACATAAGTCAGAGGTTCCTAATAGGTTATTTGCAATCACTTGGAATAACTTGGGTTGTTACTACAAAAAAACAGGCAAGAACTCAATAGCTCTGCAGTACCTGCACAAAGCTATAGAACTCAAGGCTGATTCAGCAGCAGACTACACTAACCTGGCAGGAACCCACCTTAACATTTGTGCAATTCGGTCGCAAATGGCAAACCACGAACAGGCTCTTAAACACGCTTTGCAGGCCTTGCGCTTACTTGAAGAAGCTAATGAAAAGTCCAAAAATCCCAACGTAGTCAATAGTCTTGTAATTGCTCTACACAACGCAGGAGTCGAGTATGAAATGCTTTCTAGACTAAAAAAAGCACAAAAAACTTTCCAAAGGGGATTTGAAATAGCTAAGAAGAACTTAGGTTCTGCCCACGCACTGACTAAGTCACTCCAAGCAAGCTACAACGTAGTCAGTGACTCTATAAAGAGCAAAAGAAAAAGCACTAAAAACAAAATAAGAGACAGAGCTTCTTCTTCCGACAATCCCAGATATGGGATCCTTGAAACTTCGCTTCCTAAAATCCGCACTTCTAAAAGGGGCTCTGCTTACTTAAGAAGGTCAGTGGAGTCCCCTAATTCCCAACTCTTCAGAACTACCAAGAGCTCCGTTAAAACTCCTGGCAGCACTCCGCACAAACATAACTTCAGTCCCAACAAGTATGAAGCCCAAAGAATCAAACAAAGGACCCACTTAGAAAGAAACGAAAAATTAGAAACCCTCCACAAACAACTAGAGTTTGTAGAAAAACGCTACAACAGCATGAGGGGCACTTCAACTAGTGTCCAGGACTCCTACGGCACCAATTCAAGTAACTTCTTCTCGAAAATGACTTCCCCGAAGTCCCAGAGCGAAATGGACACCTACCCCAAAACTGTTAAAGATAAAAATAAAAGTGCCGCCGTTATTCAGAGGTACTGGCGCAGTTACAAACAAAAGCAGTTCATCAAACAAAGAAAAAGACAAATTGCTGAAGAAAAAGCCCAAACTGCTATCCAAGAACTAGAAAAACTCAAAAAAGAAATGCTGGAAGCAGAAAAAAGCCCTAAAAGTAACTTTATTCCAAGTAAGCCTCAAAAACCCAGCAAATTCAGACAAGAAAAACTAATGCCTATACCTGAGTCAAAAACCGAAACTAAGTACGACTATGCTGTTTTTATACAAAAGCACATAAGGCGTTTCTTGGCCCAAAAAAGGTTCCAAAGAACCAAGCAGGCTGCCATTGTAATTCAAAAGAACCTAAGAGCTTGGCAGTGCAGCACTCTTTACCAAAACATTCTGTCAGCTATTTACTTTATTCAAAAGAACTGGCGACTTCATAAAGGCTTAAACAAGTAACTACTATTTAAGATTATCTTAAAAACCTTAATAGGATGGTTGTAATAATTTTATGAAGGAAGGCAAAACTGTACCACAAGAACCCCAGAAAGCCTGGCAGTACAAGTGCGCTATCTTAGGAATGTTTACTTTAAGTCTTGCTTCTATTGGCTACTACTCAGTGAAGCTGCTTCTACTTAACATTAGGGGCTAATCTATAAACCTATTAACTTAAGAAGCATTTCCAATAGCAAAAACTTTGAAACCTATTGTCCTCATCAAAAAGTGATCCAGAATGTTTCTTCCGTCAAACAAAAAGCAAGGACGCTGCATGGTTCTGTGCATTGCTTGGTAGTCAAGTTGCTTGAACTCCTCCCACTCAGTTAACACAACTACTGCACAGGTGCCTTTAGCTGCTTCGTGGGGGTCTTCGAAAGTAAGCATTTGCTTTCCTGCAGAAACAAAGTCCAGAAAGTTTCTTTCGTTCATTTCTTTGAGAATAGCCTGTCTGCTTACTTTGGGGTCGTAGATGTGCAAAGTAGCTCCCTCCTGCAGCAAACTATTGCACACGTGTATTGCAGCGGACTCCCGGGCGTCGCTGGTGTTTTTTTTGTAGGAGAATCCAAGTATAGTAATATGCTTCTCTTTGAGAGTGTTGTTCATTACTTGGATAATCAAGTTTGAAAACCTGTTGATTTGGAAGTTGTTCATTTCAATCACGCTTGACCAGTAGCTGGCTACTTCGTGCAACCCCAAAAACTCAGAAATGTACACCAAACACAAAGTGTCCTTTGCTAGACAAGACCCTCCGAACCCAACTCCTGTTTTGAGGTAACTGCTTCCTATTCTGGGGTCTGAAGCTAGTACTTGGGCTACTTCGTTTACTTTTGCCCCAGTTTTTTCGCAAATGGCACTGATGCTGTTGATTGAAGAAATTCTTTGAGCAAGCATTGCATTGCAGCAAAGCTTAGCTAGTTCGCTTGACCAAACGTCAGTAGTGATTATTTTACTTTTGGGAACCCACTGAGTGTAAACGTTTACTAAGGCTTCAACAGCAGAGGAGTTTTTACCCCCGATAAGTACTCTGTCTGGGTGCAAAAGGTCGTTTACAGCTGTTCCCTGGGCTAAGAACTCAGGGTTTGAAACCACATGGAAGCTTAAATCGGGACAGTTACTTTCTAGGATTTCTTCGACCATTTCAGCAGTTTTCACAGGCACTGTTGACTTTTCAACTATGATTTTGTGCCCTTTAAAAGTTTGGAGGATTTGAGCGACGCTGCGCACAGCACTTTCAAAGAAACTAAGGTCACAGGCTTTGTTTGCTCCCTGACCAGACTTCTTGGAGGGGGTGTTTACAGCTACAAAGATAGCGTCTGCTTCCAGTATTGGAGTTTGCATGCTTGTGGAAAAGAACAAGTTACGGTTCCTGGTTTGCTGAACTACTTCATTTAGCAAGGGTTCAAACACAGGGAGTTCTTCCTGGTTCCAGCTTTGAATTTTGTGGTGGTCAACGTCGAGCACAGTTACTTGGATTGAAGGGCACTTGTAAGCTATTGTAGCCATGGTGGACCCTCCTGCAAACCCAGCTCCCAAGCATACTATTTTCTTGATGTCCATAGTTATTTTATCGTTTTGATATATTATTAAGTATATTTAAAAATGTTCAGCGATTTTAAATCTACTTACTCAATGACTTACGATAACCGAAAATCAGCAAGTACTCCTGGGTCACACAACTCTAGCATCTGCATTCCTCAAGGCACTACAGGAAAGGAATCTAGGGAAAATTTCAAAGTGGTTATTCGGCTCCGGCCTCCTCTACCCCGTGAAATCGACCCAGTGTACGGGTTTTCGGGCATTGTAGAGGTAAGTGAAGACAGAAAGCAAGTTTGCATTGAAGAGTACTTAGGAGCTGCTTCCAACGACATGGACCGAGTGGAAGACATCCAAGAAAACCCCGCTCTTGCTACTTACCACGCCTACACATTTGACCACGTTTATGACGAAGACTCAAGGCAAGTTGATGTGTACGAAAACACAGCTAGAGCTGCTGTGTTGAGTGTGCTTGAAGGCTACAACGCTACGCTTCTAGCTTACGGACAAACTGGGACCGGGAAAACGTACACCATGGAGGGCTTCAAGTACAACTCCACAGACCCCCAAAGGGGCATTGTTCCGAGGTCAAGTGAAGAAATTTTCAAGTATATTGAGTCGAGCCAAAACGCGAATACTACCTTTATGGTGAGGGCTTCTTATTTGCAAATCTACAACGAAGTGATATCTGACTTGCTCAAGCCAGACAGAGGTTCATTACAAATAAGAGAGGAAAAAAGAAGAGGAGTGTTTGTGGAGGGACTTAGTGAATGGGCTGTAAGGTCTTCAGGGGACATTTGTTCCTTAATGCAAAAGGGCCAAATGACACGGGCTACCGCCTCTACGAAAATGAACGACATTAGCAGCAGAAGTCACGCAGTGTTTATCATAATAGTAGAACAAATGACCATCAACGAGTACGAAGCCAAAGAAATCAAAGTGGGCAAGTTGAATCTGGTGGATTTAGCTGGGTCTGAAAGAGTAAGAGTAACTGGAGCCACAGGCAAGCGACTTGAAGAATCCAAAAAAATCAACCAAAGTCTTTCAGCACTTGGTAACGTGATAGCAGCTTTGACCGATCCCCGCACAAGAACCCACATTCCTTACCGAGACTCTAAACTAACAAGACTCCTAGAAGACTCGCTGGGAGGCAACTGCAAAACCACCATGATGGCTATGATCTCTCCTTCGATCGATGCTTTTGGAGAAAGTTTGTCTTCACTTAAGTTTGCAAACCGCGCCAAAAACATCAGAAACGCCCCTAGAATCAACGAAGACGTGGACGACAAAACTCTTCTGAGGAAGTACGAAATAGAACTGAAACGTCTGCGCTCAGAACTAGAAGCCAAAAGCAAAAACGTAGGAGAGATGGAGCAAGTCATAGAGCTTGAAGAAGAAAAACGCAGAGCTGAAGCAGACAAAGAAGCAGCAATTGAGGCCCTAGAACTCAGGTCTAAAGAGTTTTTGATGGAAAAAGAAGAAAAAAAGAAACTCGAAGAAAAAATCCGACTCATGAACTCCCAGTTGCTCGTAGGCGGCAAAAAACTCGAAGAAACTCCTCAGTTCATCACTGCGCTTGAAGAAAAACAAAAAGCCATCAGAAAAGAATACGAAGAAAAACTCCAAGAAGTCGAAAAGGAAAGACAACAAATTGAAGAAGACAAAGCCCAAATAGACAGGTACAAGCAGTTACTTCTTAGGCAAAGAGACATCATGATTGCCCTCACTGCTAGACTCAACGAAAGGGACGAAACCATCATCCAACTGCAGGAAGAACTTGACGCCTACGACAGAGTCCACCGAGAAACAGAGGACTCCTTAGAGCATAAAACTGCAAGATGCTCCCAACTAGAAAAACTACTTAAGAGCCACAGCATTAAAGTTCCTAACGACGAAACTCCAGAAACCTACCACTACAAAGAACCTAAAAGGTACCCTCCCTACTCAACTGATACTGTGACTCTTGACAACGAAAGTTTTGTTCCTTTGCAAATGCTGACTGCAGAAGAAAAAATATCTGAGCTAAACCAAATAGTTGAAAGTCAAAAAAGCGAAATCAACAGACTAATAAACACTCTTAACGCCTACAAAGAACCCGAAGACCCCAAACCTGAAGAAAACTCTAAAAACGAAAACTCAAAGTTACTTAGCGAGAAAAAAGAAATTGCAAGCTTCCTTGAAAACGACATAATGGGACACGTGGAAGCTATTTACGAAGCAATCAACTCCAACAGCATTTCAGCAGACGAAGTTATGGAAGAACTCAAAATCCTGTTCCAGAACTCTGCCGATAAGGTTTCTGAACTCCAAGATCCAAAGTCAGTGGAACTCCGCATACCCAACCAGTCTCCAAAAAGTCACTCCAAGAACCCCCAACAACCGCCCGCTAAGAAGTCTCCAGAACAAGACCTGCAGAGTTCACAGTCTAGCCAGCCCTCCAAAAAACAAAACGGAAGACGTCCTTTAACTGTTGACGAAATGCTTAGACTTAAAAGACAGGAAGCTACTCGCAAGTAATCCCTGCAGTTCACTAATTAATAATTTACAGGAGATACCATAAAAATGTCAGACCTGCAATCCTCAATCCGGTCCTCTATGGAAGAAAAAAGGCGCAGGTTAGCCGAACTCAAAGCCAAAAGAGCTGCCCAAGCTCAAGAGGACTCTGTTAAACCTAGAGAATCTAGAGAACCTAGGGAGTCTAGAACCTCTGCAGCTCCGAGAGTTTCAATTGCCGAAATCATGAATGAAGTCATGGCTGAACCTTCTCCCTCAACTACCTCTGAAACTAAGCCTGAAGAACCCAAACAAAAACCTACACTTGAAGTTTCTGGCACTTCAAGCCTAGGTGTAGAACCTCCTCCCAAAGAAGAAACTGATGAAAAAGACGTCCAAGTTGCCTTGCCTAAACCTGAGTCCACTCCTGTAGAGGAGCCTAAAGAAGAATCCGAGTCAGAAGAAGAAGAACCAGTTGAAGAAGCCCCTGAAGAAAAAGAAGAAGCTCGCCTTCCTGAATTCCAAAACGTTGAAAAGATTCTGCACTCCCCTGACTTCAACGAGTTCTTCAACAAAACTTCAAGACTTGTTGAAAGGGTGCTCAGCACTGAAAGCGGTTGCCTCACTCCTAGCACCCAACACTTGATAGAGCACACCCATACACTTTACAACGAAAAGATTTGCCAAGAAAAGTGCGTGTCTGCTTTGCAGTGGTCGCCTTTATACAAAGAACTCTTACTGGCCTCTTACATCGACCACAAAGCCATTACCAACGACGTTAAAGGAGAAGTGCTTTTGTGGTCACTTACTCTTAAAAACAGACCTGAATTCCAACTTACATGCAACTCCCCTGTTACTTCAGCTACTTTTAATAAATTCGACCACAACTTAGTTATAGGAGGCACTTACTTAGGGCAGATTGTAGTGTGGGACTTAAGAGCTAGATCCCAGCCTGTAAGCAGAACTCCTTTGACTGCAGACAGCCACAGCCACCCAATATACTGCTTGAACTTAGTTGGATCCCAGCATGCTAACAACATAGTTTCAGCTTCTTCAGATGGAAAAGTGTGTGTGTGGTCGTTAAGCATGTTTAACCAGCCCACTTCTTCTTTCGACATGAAAGCCCGTGTTAAGGACGTAGGCTGCACAGCAATGGCTTTTCCCAGCAACGAAACAAATGCTTTTTACATGGGAGCAGAGGATGGAAGTATTTTCCAGACCCAATTGCACGGCAGCAAAATCATTGATGCTGCCGAAGAGTACAGCGGACACTTTGGCCCGATAACTGGGCTGGACATGCACCCCATTGGAAAGGACTTTTACAACGAGTTTGCAGGCAACCTGATGCTTTCGAGCTCAGTAGACTGGACAGTTAAGCTTTGGAACCCCAAACAACAAAAAGAGCCCCTTATGTCTTTTGAAGCTTACGAAGAGTACATTTTCGACGTGAAGTGGAGCCCCAAGCACCCAGGCTTGTTTGCTGCTATAGATGGTGCAGGCAACCTTGACGTTTGGAACATCAACAAAGACCTAGAGAACCCAGACATCAGGTACAACGCAGGCGAAAGGATCTTAAACAAAGTAGCTTGGGGCTCTGAAGGCAAACAAATTGCTACAGGCAATTCTAGAGGCGAAGTCCAAATCTATACACTTGACAGTGACTACTCAGCACCTAATTCAGACGAAGTTAAGAAATTAGAAAGGCAGGTGTCTTTTGCTTAATTATGACATACTAAACTCTCCTCCTTTCAGTGAATTCAACACAGACTGTTTCTCAGCCAAAAGGGCTTTGTAGTGGGAGATTTCTTTGGCGTACTTAATAGCGTTGGAGTCCATTTCTTCTTGCATAGCTTGGACTCGCAAATTAGCTCTTTGGAGTTCCACCTCTAGTCTGATTTTGTCGGCTTCTGAGTCAGTTTGTCCAGTTTCAGGTCTTTTGCTTTGGAGTTGTTGTCTGAGTTCGTAAACTAGTCCTTCAAGTCGTCTTACTTCTGCCTGGGCTTCTTCTCCGCCTGTTCCGTAGACTGACTCGCGCAGTTGTTTTTTGAGTTGGAGGTTTTCAGTTCTGAGCTTTTCGAGTTCTTCAACTGACTCTCTGGCTTTTTGTGTGTCTTTGAGAGTTTTGTCAAGTAACTTCTCCATCCTTGCAATGATTGCTTCTTGTTTTTTGATAGTTTCTCTGTAAGTTTTGATTTTGTCAACTTGGGACTGGACTTTTTGGAGTTTCTGGAGGTCAGTTTCGTGTTTTTGTCTGAGTTTGTCAAGTTCTTGTTTGTACTTCCAGGCTTCGTTAACTTCTTCGTGGGCTTGCTTGATGATTTTTTCGAACTCTTCGTTTCTGGAGCGTTCGTTTCTGTACATGTTGGCAATTTTCACTATTTTGATCTTAAGCTCTTCGTTGTTCATTTGTTCAATTTCTTTGCTGATGACTGCTTTTAGGTCGATTTCTTCTTCTTCGTGGACTCGTTTCCTAAGTACTGCGTTTTCGTTTTGGAGCATCTTAATTTGTCTCCTCAACTCAATAATTTCGGAACCTGTAAGTTTTATGGAGTCACTTTTTTCGTCGTTTTCTTTCATAAGTCGGTGAATGAGTTCTTGTTTTTGCTGCAGTTCCTTTGTGAGGAGTTCCCATCTTTGCTTATTGTCTTGGTTTATGTCTAACCGCGAGTCTTTGATACTGGGTGAGCCAAAGCTCTTTTCTGGCAAGTCCCTTCCTAAGTTTGCGTCTAGGTACTCCTCATTTTTCTATGTAAAGCTTACGTCTAAGTTGTAGACTGCAAGTTGAATGCTAGCTTTGCTCTGGCCTAAGCTTCTGTACATAGGACTGCTTGAGTCCCAGATCAAAGGCACATAGATGTTTTTGTCTTGTCTGGCGTAAAGACTGCTTTGCAAGTCGTCGTCTAGAATCTGAGTGTAACCAACTATAGTTCCAGGAAGCGGGTTTCTGGAGTCTGCAAAGGAGTTTTCGTCCCTAACTATTAAGTAAAAAGCTACTTGGTTTTCTAAGTAGGACCTAGGCACTGTGAAAACAGCTTGGCAGCCGTAGGGGTTGTCGAACCTTTTAGGAATCACTGACAACACAGGTGTTATGAAAACTGACTCCCTAGCAGACTTTTGCTTTAGGAGTTCTCTAGAAAGGTTGGTTTCTCCTGTTAAGTCTATTTGTCCAAAAGGCACAGAAGTTAAGTTTTTGCCCTGAGTGGTCATTGCAACCATAATGTTGCTGATGGTGTTTGGAACAGGGTCCCAATTAACTCCCATGATTGCTATGTCTACTAAGTGGTCCACAAAACTGCTGTTTACAGCCTCTTCAATAGTTAAAGAACAGTAAAACTTGGCTGGGCTCACTTCTAGTTGGTCCCTTCTGGTAGTGATGATTTCCATGTGGACGGGGTGGTAGGGTCTCACTATGGAGGCGGGCACTGTAACTATTTCCAGCACTTCGTTTATAGCCTTGTCTTTGAGAATGATCCAAAAGAACCCATCTAGTTCCTTTAGGTTGGGCGGGTTTAGGTAAAGGTGCTGTTGGTTGTAAAAGGGGTGTCTGCTGTTAGGAAACACCTTAGTTTTAAAAGTTTCGTTGTCCCCCGGCATTTGCTGGAGGTACTGCGACCAACCAAACTCCAGAGTTGAAGAAGGAAGTCCTGACTCAGAAACCCTATTGAGCGGCAAGTCCACCGCTGCTCTGAAGTCCACTCTTACTCTCCAGTTGAACTGAGCAAAGGGGTCCATAGCAGGCAAGGGGTGAAATATTTCCACCACATCTGAAGAAGCTTCTTGGAAGTTAGCTTCTGTAACTATGCGCAGGGTGACTAAGAACCTTCCTACAGTAACTTGTTTTCCTTCGTGGTAACGAGCAAACTTAAGGTGCTGCCTTGTGCCTGCACCCTTAACATCTATGAGAGCAGGGGCCAAAGGTCCTAGTTCTAAAGCGCACTCACCTAGCAGCCTAGCTTGTCCTCCAGAACCTTCTCTGTTTGCCACCACAAAAGCCGAAAAAAACAACCGAGTGTTAAGTTCTGCTTTGCTGCTAGGCAACTCTAAGTAAAAGGTGTTTGCTGAAAATATTGGGTTAGTAACTTTTGCAGAAATGTCAGTGCGGCGCTTTTCAACTTCTCCTTCTAACTGGACACTTATGAAGTAGTTAAATTCCTTTGCAAACTCAGCACCTTCAATGATAACGCAAAGTCTGCTTGAGTTTAGTAACTTTCTATCGTCCATATTTATTAGTTATATCGAAAGTAGTGTTTCAAGCCTTGAGTAAACTCTCCAAAGACGAAAAAGTCTGTCGTCCTTGATCCTTCTAGAGTGGCTTATTAGTAGTTTTTTTTCGTCTTCTTTAATGTAGCCTTTCTTCATTAGGTCTAAAAACAGCTTATACAAAGCTTCGTACTGGTCTACTCTTTCTTTAAGACCCAAAGCTTCTTGGTTTTTCTTCTCTAAAGTCAATTCTAAGTCCCTTTTTGACTGCTGATTTTCCTTGGATTTTGAAGATTTTGTCCGGAGAAGCACTAGAAGTTGTTTGTTTTCTTCTTCTTGCTTCTCGTCCCTTGGGACTGCTACCTTTTTTCTACGCAAACTTCCATTGCGTCTTCTGAGTCTATCTTGCTTTGTTTTAGAGCCTTTTTGAGCATTGGAGTCTTCAACTACATTCATAGAAAGGGCTTTTCTTTTGTGGGTAGGCGAGTCAGTAACTCTCGCTGTAGGTGTGCGAAGGAGTTTTCCGTAGGAAGTGAACTACATATTTCATACCATTTTGTAAATTTGCAATGAAGTCAGACAAAAAACTCGTTATACACATGGACATCAACCAAACCTGCATTATGAAAGACAAAGCTCAGAACTACTCACTGCGCTTCACTGTAACTTAAACTTAGCTGTGCAAAATAGTAGCTATGCAGTGCTGGGGAGTAACTTGCCAAGAGAACGGAGTGCTTGAGTGGAAGCTTTGCTGCTCGAATTTAAGTTTAGTAAAGCCTTCTGCTGAACTGACTTCTTTGGAGTAAAGGATATCTAGGGTGTTTGCCAAAAGGAAATTTCCCAAAAAATCAGCAAGAGAAATTGAAGACTCCCAAGAAAGGTTCCTTTTTAACAGAGAAAACGACCTCAAGTACCAGCAACTGATCACTGACTTCTTGGAAAACGAAGGTCAGGCTTTCAAACCAGTTGTTGAAGAAATGGACCAAAAACTAACTCTGCAAAAGAACTTTTCAGAGCTATTTGAAGACAGAAAGATGCAGCTTATTCCTTCATTCTTTAGTTTAGTTCAAAAGTTAAGTGCTGAAAACAGAAACTTCTCATTTATATTCAGGACTTTTGGAACAGACACTGAGTTAGTTATTCAGGAATTCAATTTGTTTTGTAGAGGAGCCCATCCTTTATACAACGGAGAGAACGGAACATGCAAGTTCGAGTCAAAGTCTTTAGAAGTCCAGGACGTAGGGTATTTTACTCGAGTGTCTGAAACTCAAAGCTACTTAGTAATGGGGAGTTTACTCAGACACTCCAGACACACCCCTCCCCAAGCTACTGACTCAGTTAAAGTTTTTGAAGACACTACAAGTATTTTGAATGCACTCCTTACTTCTGGAAGTTTAGCTGTAAATGACGACTATGAATTTTGGGACTTCAACAAAAGGCTCACTGAATACGGCAAACTTCTGCTAGTCGACCCAGGTGATAAAGAAACTGTGCAGATATTCTTCGATGATAACATAGGGGAAAGCTTTGGGAAGGCCATTGATGTAAGAAATGTACACACTGGAGAACCTATAGCCTTTGAAGAGTCCATCAACAAGTACCTGTGGAGAGTCAACCCCTACCTTGCTACTGTTGAAGAGGACTACTTCTACAATGCAGTTTTGGTTTGTGAGAGCAACCAATGTGCTTCTTAGGTATCTTAGGGTCCATAATTAAAGATGAAGCCACTAATCGTCAGCTGTCACACACGTCCTGTGATTATGGTTAAGTACAACAAAGACGGAGACCTTTTTTTCACTGCAAGTTTCGACGGAAAAGTTAATGCGTTTTGGACAGAACCTGTAGAAAGACTTGGATCTTACCAGTGCGAAGGAGCTGTAAGAGGAATTAGCATTAGTGAGGACTCCAAGTACCTTATTGCAGGAACAGCAGTCAACGGTATTTACATCTTCGAAGTCGAAACTGGAAAGCAGCTTAAAAAGATAATGTTGCCAGTAGGACAACTCAGAGAACTTGAGTTTAGCATGGGAAGCAGTGAGTTCTTTGTGATTAACTACGAAAGTTCAAAGAAGCAAAGTGTAGTTTACATTTTCGAAACACAAAACGCGTTGACAGTGACTGAACCTAGAAAAAAAGACTTGACTAGAAGAGACACAGACCCTTACTACAGAGGGGCTTGGGGGTACCTCAACAAAACTTTGGTGCTGGGCACTACCCAAGGCACCATTGAAGTTCTTGACTCAAAAACAGGTATGACGAAACAACGATCTGATTCATGATCGCCAAATAAACTTCAGATACTAACTATGTAGGTGAGAAGCTTTACTCTGCCCAAGTTCACACGCAACAAATTAGTTCTCTCAGCTTTGCTCCAGACTACTCCTTACTTATATCTTCTTCAAGGGACTCCTACTCTAAGCTACTTGACCCAGAAACATTGGAAGTCATCAAGGAGTTCTACGCACAGCGTCCCCTCAACTCAGCTGTGATTTCTCCTTTGATGAAAGAAGCAAAGCCCAAGTACCACGCTTTGTTTGCTGGAGGACAAGAAGCAAGGGAAGTCACCACAACCGCTGCTGAGGTAATTTTTACTTAGCAAGGAGCTTTTGAAATTTCTTTTTACAATATGATTTTTGAAAAGGAAATAGGCACTGTTAGGGGACACTTCGGTCCTGTGCACTCAATTGCAGTGCACCCATTCGGACATGCTTTTGTAACTGGGTCTGAAGACGGTACTGCTAGGTACCACACTCTTGACCCTGAATACTTCACTTCGCCTAACTTTAGTTAATATTACCACATTAAACTTAAAGAAGGTCGCAGCATTCATAGTGGTTGCTCGGACGAAAGGCAGACTCTACTCTTTCAATTTGCCGCACAGCAACATTCCTGACTAGCACTGAGTCTCCAGATCCAGCCAAAAACAAGTGCTGTTCTCGGAAGGAGGGAATAAACTTGTTGCAAGACATATTCACAACTCTTTTGTTAGAAATGACAGCACTTACAAAGACTCTGTCGTCGCCATTGTCCACTAAAGTCATTTTCATTTCAGTGTAGTCTTGGATCAAGCACTCTTCGTTAGGTTCGTTGATTTCAGGGAACTCTTGCTTTTTAAAGAACTTAAACTCGTTGTTAGGGCCAACGTTAGCTCCAAAAATCAAAAAGACTCTTTGAGAGTCCTGTTCCTTTTTTACTTTGCAAACCATTGCGTCAGGGTCCCTTACTCCAGAACCCCGAGTGATCACCCAAAAAGTCGATTCCCCTGCTAGTCTGAAACTCAGTTTGATCTCTGCAGCAATGCTTTTAAGTGTAAGGGTGGGTCTGGATCTCAATATGAGCGATCTTAATTGCAAGCCGTGAGTAGAGGCATGGAAGTTGGAAGGCATCCAGTTGCCTCTTATTTCTGCAGCGTTTTCTGTGCCAGCTCCTCCGGGGTAAAAGTTTGCAAATTCCCAATCATCGTACTCTGATACTTGCTTTGAAAAAGTTTCTGCTATTATGAGTTTGTTCAGTAGGTGGCTTTCTTGGCGCCGAAATTCTTGGAAGAAGTCTTTTTGGTCGTTGAGTGGTTGTATTTGTCTTTCTGTTTGGATACGCATTACTAGTTCCTGTGGAAATAAGTTGTCTTTTTCTTCTTCCCTCATTAGTCTTTGAGACATTTAAACTTATTATTACTGAGTCTAGCATCAATTATAAATTAAATACTACAATTCTAAGTCCCAAGCGGAAATCTCATTACTAAACCCACACGCAAAACACAAGTTCCTTTCACTGCAGTAAGCAATATCTTTCAAAGTGCTCCACTTAAATTTGCTTTCATTGCAAACTGACAAGTACTCGCCTCCAGTTACTATTTTCCCCTTGATGAGTTTAACTACTTCTAGTCTTTCTTGGGTGTCTTTTTTGTTCAAAGCACTGTTCATTCTAATGTCCCACTCTATGAGTTTGCAGTCGTGTGAAACGGATACTAGTTTGTTTTCGCCTTTGAAACATATACTTGTCACTATGTCGTTATGTCCTGTGTATGTGCACAAACTTCGAACTGTTCTTAAGTCCCAGAGCTTTATGGTGGTGTCTCTACTTCCACTGAAAAAAGTATAGTTGCTTTGTTTTTCAGTGCACAGAACTTCTTTATAATGCTCATTTAAATTATCTCTAAATGGTTTTCGAAGGTTTAAATCCCATATGTATACTCCTTCTCCGCCACCTAAAATAACTTTTTCAGTACTTAAGAACTCAGCACAGTTAACACTCCCAGTGACCAATATGTTTCCAGAAAGTTTTCCATTGCTGCTCCAAATCTTAACTGCTCCATCCCTACTTGTAGTAACTACTGTGTTTTGCTCGCACTTAACACAAGTAACTTTTGATTTATGTTTGCCTACAAGTTTGGACTGGTTGAAAAAACTCTGAGAGGCNCCTCTAGCTCTGTAAGGGTCTTTTTCGCTAAAGGGGATGTTCCAAACTCTTACTGCGTAGTCGCTCGCTGCACTCCATAACTGGCCATTCACTACTTCTATTGAGTTCACTGAGTTTGTGTGCGAAGAAAGCAAGTACTCTAATTTTCCGGAAAAGTGATCGAGAACTTGGTTAGTGACTATTTTTGGAGGACTTTCTTTTCCAAAGTACTCTTTTATTACTTTTTCTAGATGTGTGTTGTTTTTAGCTTTTCGGGGAGAAGTGGTTCTTTTGACGTTGGGGGTTTTGCTGACCTTTTTGTAAATCTTAAGTTCTGATTCTTTGCGTTTTTTAACTTTTTTGTCGTACTTGACTTGGACTTTTCTGGAGTCAAGGGCAATTTGGGAAAAGTTACTTAGGATTCTTTTGATGCTGCAGGTGCCGAAATGTCTCTCCCTTATCCTAGGAGCTGATTTGACGCAATTTTTTTCAGGCTTGAGTGTGTTGTTTTGTTCAACTAAACTGCTGAACCTGATGATCTCGGAGTATCTAGAATTAGTCATGGTTGAATCGGTAAACCTTCCAGGAGTTAAATCATTTTTTGTGAGGTTTGTTTTCCTTGAACCTGGAGTAGAAGTTGGGTTGTTTTTTTGGAAAGTTTTTAGTCTCCCAGTTTTTGAAAGTTTACAAGGATTAACTAGGTTGCCGCACGTATTAAAAGCAATTACTTTCTTTTGGAAAGAGCCATTCTGGGCTGTGACAAAAGTAGGAGTCTTAAAGCGGGGCTTTGAAGGAGTTGGAGTTTTAACTTCTTCAACAGGACTTACAGTGCTTTTCCTGTTTTCCATCTGATTAATATAACTTAGATATGGAACTCTCTCGTTTTGCAAGAAAGCACACCTCACATTTTGCCAGTCCAGCTAATGACTACTTAGCATTAACTCCAACTTCGCCCAGACAAACAAACATAAGAGTTCATTTACTGGACAAAGAGTTCAAAACCATTTCATGCGATTCTGATGCCAGGGTTTCGGAACTCATACTAGTTATGGCAAAGAAGATGAACATAACCCACCCCGAGTACTTTGGAATATTTGAAGAGTGGACTCGCCAGAACAAAGTTGAAAGAAAACTTTTGTCAGAAGACAACTTTGTTTTCGACAAAAAACGCAAAAACAAAAAACTGGTGTTCAAATGCAAAATTTTCCGGGAACTCCACATACTCAATGCAGACGAGTTCAGCACACACTTGTACTACATACAAACTAGAGAAAACATAGTTACTGGGTACTACAATGCTCCTTTACACATAGCGCTTGTTTTGGCATCTACCCAAATGCAAATAGAATTTGGTCCTTTTCTGAAAGAAAAACACTTACCTGGGTTCATTCTTCCCAGAATCAGTGACTACTTCCCTCCTCACCTTCTTAAAGCCAACGGAGCTAGTTACCTTGAAAAACGCCTTTTAGAAACCTACGAAACGACAGAACCCAAATCCTTAGTTTACCTTAAAAAGTCTTACTGCCTAGAAGCTATGAAACTTGCTGTGTTTGGGTGTAGGTTTTTTTCCGCACGCCGCAAAAAAACTCGGAGCATTCCTGACAAAGTGCTGATAGGAGTTAAGTCCTCAGGAATTGTGTTAGCTAGTGAAGCTACAAAGGAGTTTCTGAGGCACTGGAACTTTGAAAAGATTTTGAGGTGGGGGTACACCCACACTGCCTTTTGTCTGCAACTAAGGAGCCTCAAACAAAGCAGTGAAGGTTCTATTTGGGAGTTTCACACTTCTCAAGGGCAAAGTATTTCACTATTGCTGAATAACTACGCTAAGTACATACTTGAAGACATTGAGTTTTTAGAAAATAAATGGGAACTAGGTGCTGAAGAGGCTGCCATTAGAATCCAAGCTTTTTGGAGAGGATGCAAACTGCGCAAAACACTTAAGAAAGTTAAAGAGCTGCTGGCAGCCAAAGTTATTGCAAATAACTGGAGAATGTAAATTAATTAATCTTTCCTGAACATTGCCAGCATTCTTGCGGTCACTATGAACCCTCCTACTACGTTAATGCTAGCTAAGAAAAGACTTGCAACTCCAAGTGCGTTAGACTCATCAAACATCACGTCAAGCTTGACAGGAGTAAGTTCAAGCATTGCCCCAATCACGATGATTCCTGAAATAGCGTTAGTTACACTCATCAAAGGAGTGTGCAGTGAAGGAGTTACGTTCCAAACAACCATGTACCCCACACAAATAGCCAGCACAAACACAAGGAATAAGTTCAGTATCTCTTCAGCAAACTGAGCCACACACACAAAAACAGCTATGAGTAAAATGATTCCTAATACCCAAGCGTAGGACTCCTTTTCTTCTGGCTCCTTAGACTGAGGAATTGGTTTTGCTTCAGCCGGTTTAACAGGGGGAGCAGCTTTTTGGGGAGGCTTTGCAGCAGCTCTTTGCTCAATGGGTCTCCAAGTAACCTTCCCCTCGTGCACTACAACCATGTGGTCTTGAATTTCGTCTTCCAAGTTCACTTTTAGGTTTTCAGCACCTCCAAACTCGTCCATAAGGTGCCATAAGTTGTTGGAGTACAACTCTGAACTTTGAGGAGCCATTCTGGACTCTAAGTCAGTGTAACCTATGATGTACACACCTGAGTCTTCGTCTTGGACAGTTTTTCCTGGCGAAGTGAGTTCACAGTTACCTCCCATTTCAGCTGCCATGTCCAGAATAACACTTCCGGGCCTCATAGCTCTCACTATGTCTTCGGTGATTAACTTGGGTGCAGGTTTTCCCGGAATAAGAGCAGTAGTTATTACAATGTCAACAGAAGCAGATACCTTTTTGGTCATTTCAAGTTGGGCTTGCTTGTAGGCGTCACTCATTTCTTTAGCGTAGCCTCCGTAGCCGCCTCCTTCTTCTTGGACGTTCACTTCAATGAATTCTGCTCCCAAACTTTCTGCTTGTTCCCTTGCAGCTGACCGTGAGTCAAAAGCTTTCACTACACACCCCAAGCTTCTGCAGTAACCTATTGCTGAAAGTCCAGCTACTCCGCAACCTATGATAAACACCTTGGCAGGGGGCAGCTTTCCAGCGGCTGTAATCATGGCTTTAGGGCATTTCTGGAAAACTTCAAGTGACTCTATAACAGCGCGGTAGCCCTTGATGTTGGCCATAGAACTTAGTGAGTCGAGTTTTTGGGCTCTTGTAATTCTGGGTACGCAGTCCATACCCACTACTGTTAGGTTGGGGTAGTTATTAGCAAGATTTTCTACAAACTCGTAGTTCTGGGCAGGGTAAACGTAAGAAACTAGCATCTTGATGTTGCTTAGGTATTCCAGTTCGCTTTCAAAGGGTCTCCTTACCTTAAGAACTATATCTGACTTAGTCCATATTCTTTCAGTATCTACAACTTGGGCTCCATACTTTTCGTACTCGCTGTTCCAAAACCCAGCAGGCTCACCGGCTCCGCTTTCTACTAGTACATCGAAGCCTAGTTTTCTGAACTTTTTAACAAGGTTGGGAGTCACACTAACTCTTTTTTCTAGTTCTTCAACTTCTTTGGGGACTCCAATAGTCATTTTGGGTTCAGGAAGGTCTTCTTCTTGCTCTTCTTGGCTTTCTTCTTCTATTGCGTTGTTTTGGTCTTTACTTAGGTCAATTCCAACACCTTGCTTGTTTAGCTCTTCCAAGATTTCTTTCATGGACTTGTCCGCACTTCCAAAGTACATGCGGGTGTTAGGCTTCACAAATAAAGGATTTTCAATGCCAGCATAGCCAGTCCCTCCACCTCTTTTAAACACAACAGTGGTTTTGCCCTTCCATACTTCACACACAGGCATCCCCGCAATGGCTGAATTGGGGTTGTCTTGAGCGTCTGGATTCACAATGTCGTTAGCTCCAATTATAAGACTTACGTCAGTTTTGGGAAATTCGCCATTGATATCGTCCATCTCTTTGACAATGTCGTAAGGAACATTGGCTTCTGCCAGTAACACGTTCATGTGTCCAGGGAGTCTTCCTGCCACAGGGTGTATGCAGAACCTGACTTTTTTGCCCATCTTCTTTAAAGCGTCTGCTAAAGCTCCTACGTCTCTTTGGGCTTTAGCAACAGCCATTCCGTAGCCAGGAACTATAACGACACTCTTGGCTGACTTTAGGGTCTTAACTAGGTTTTGGCAGTTGATTTCTGTTTGAGTTCCAGAAGAAACAGAAGGAGCCGATGTTACAGTTCCTTGACCAAACCCTCCTAAAATCACACTGAAGAAAGACCTGTTCATAGCAGCACACATGATATAAGAAAGAATTGCACCAGAGGAACCTACCAGGGCTCCTGTAATTATTAGTAAGTTGTTTTCTAGCAAGAACCCTGAAGCGGATGTAGTCCACCCCGAATAAGAGTTAAGCATGGACACCACCACTGGCATATCAGCACCTCCAATGGCCATTACTAAGTGCCACCCAAGAAACAGTGAAAGACCTGTCATGCCTAAAAGCCACTCAAGTCCAACTTGCGCTTCACTCACTAAGAAAAAGTACCCAAACACAATGATGGCGGCAATAATCAGAATGTTAATCACGTGCCTTCCTGGCCCTAGGATCATCAAGGGTGAGCTTCTGATAAGCCCTTGGAGCTTCCCACACGCCACTAAGGAGCCTGTAAAAGTGATTGCTCCCATAAAAACGCCAATGTAGCCTTCAATTTTTTCTAAATTTCCCATTTCGGTTCCTAGCCTCATTTCAGCCAAGTATTTTGAGTAGCTCACTAAAGTTGCAGCAAGCCCTACAAAACTGTGTAAAGCTGCTACCATCTGGGGCATGCTGATCATTTCGACTTTCAGCGCGAGAACCAGTCCTATGAGGCCTGCGACCACAAAGGCCGGAACAAACAACAAAAAATTATTATCAAATTCTGCCAGAAAGAAAGTGGAAGCTATTGCAAGGACCATTGAAATGATCCCAAATATGTTTCCTCTGCGAGCAGATTCTTGCTTGGAAAGTCCTCCGAGTGAAAGGATGAAAAGGATACTGCAAAGCATATAAACCGACTGAACGATTTGCTCCATTTATTTATAAGCTTATGGCTGGAAGAGTTGGCTGGATTGGAACTGGAGTTATGGGTCGTTATATGGCTGAGCACTTGATAAAAGCTGGCTATAACTTGGCAGTTTACAACAGAACGCGTTCTAAAGCAGAGGCTTTGGAAAGTTTAGGGGCAGAATTCCTACCAATCAAAGACTTGGCAAGTTCCTGTGATATTGTCTTTACAATGGTAGGTTACCCCAATGACGTTGAAGAAGTGATCCTAGGCAGAGAAGGAGTTCTTGAGTCTCTTAAGCCCGGGTCACTTATAGTGGACCACACTTCTTCAAGTCCTGGACTGGCCATGCGTATAGCTGAAGAAGCCCTTAAAAAGAACTGCTTGGTTGTAGACGCTCCTGTTTCAGGGGGAGACATCGGCGCAAAGGAAGGTAGACTTGCCATTATGTGTGGAGGCAAACAAGAAGCCTTTGACCGAGCTCAGGAACTCATGAAGCACTACGGAGCTACTATTGAGTTAATGGGGCCTCCGGGTGCAGGTCAGCACACTAAACTCACGAACCAAATCATTTTAACAGGAAACATGATTGGAATGGTCGAAGGACTTCTGTATGCCCACAAAGCAGGACTGGAACTGAACCAAATGATAAACTTAATTAGTACAGGAGCAGCTGGGTCAGCTTCTCTGAAAGTTCTGGGTCCCAGAATAGTCAGGGGAGACCTAAACCCTGGGTTTTACGTGGAGCACTTTGTGAAAGACCTAGGTTTGGCTTTGGAAGAAAGCAAACGACTCCAACTGTGTCTTCCAGGCCTAGCGATGGTTAACCAGTTCTACATGTCTTTAGTGGCTAACGGTGAAGAAAGACTTGGAACACAGGCCCTAGTCCGNGCTTTGGAAAGACTGAACAATACTAAAATAACACCTTAATTAATCCCAGTAGTTCTTTAGTCTCCTTCCGATGTGTTGGAACCTCAACTTGCACTTAACTACAGGAGTGAAGTTTTTGTTTTTCCTAGCCATGTAAGCTAGGTGTTTGATGTTTTCTTTTTCAGGAACTTTTATTTCGGCTGTGAACACGTAAAGAATAAGCAAGCACCCTAGGTACTCCAAAGACAAAGACAAGTATAGTATGGCTAGAACCCAATCAGGTTTTTCAAAAAGGTCTCCCCCTTGCACTGCCAGCACCACTCCAAATACAATTGTCAAAAAACCTATAAAAGCTGAAGCAGACGTCATAACTATAAGTTTGGTAATAACTACTTTGTCTTCCTTCGAAAGGACCAAAAGGTACTTTTTGTCACGGTTTTCTCGTATTGTAACGGGCTCTTCAGAAATCTGCGCTCCTTGACTACTTATGTTTTCACAGTAACTTTCTTCGCTAGGTTCAAAGGATGAGTTTGCGTTGTAGGATCTCAGAGAAATGTCTAAGTCGTTTTTGTAACTAACTTGTCTAGAAAGGGAGTCTTGAGCTGACTGCTCGGTATGCTTGTTGCGAGTTGTGTAAAGAACAGAAGTCATTTGGACATTTGAAGCGAATTCCTGACTTGCCAAACCAAAAGAACTGTCCACGTGGACGTACTTCAGCAGCAAAAACCCAAACAAAATGAAAAAAGTTGTCAAAAACACCACAGCAAAAAGTATTCCTATGTAGCCTATATACACATACACTTCAGAAGGCACTCTAAAGCCTCTGCAAATACTTACGAAAATAGCAATAGGGTAAGCCAGNACCATAAGCACCATAGTCACTTTCCTCACGATCTTAAAAGGGTCAGAACGCACACTCCTAATTCCTTGGTAAAGCCCTGCCCAAACNAAAAGCACTGAACAGTATATTGTGAACAGAAGAGCGTAAACACTCTCAAAAAGAATCCTGTCTAAAGCCCTGTTTGAGATTCCTTTAAAGTTCAAAGGGTCTATACTTACCCAGAAACCCCTCATAAGTCCTAACAAGCACAAACAAAACAAAGACATGTTCTTAGGACTTGTGTAAAGCCTTTTGAACATGCGTTTCCAAGTTATAGCTCTTTCAACCCTCATTGCTGAGTGCAACTTGTAAAGACTGTGAACTGACAGGTAAAAGTAAGCAATTCCAAAAATAACTTCTAAAACGTACCAAGAGTTGTCCCACTTTTCTTCTCCAGAAACTGAACAGTCATTTTGGAACCACCCCAAGTCACAGTCACATCCTTCGTCTTCTTCAACTCCGTGACCATTACATTCCATTTACTTTAATAATCCCAAAGAAGTTACTGGGCGTGACCTTTCAGGAGTTACTTCTTCAGACTTCTTCAAAGCTCTTTTGCTGAGTAAAAACAAACTGTTAAGGTTCTTTTGAGTTTTAGAGTGCCTGCTGACCTTTTTGGTAGTTTCGGTGTTAGGAGAGTACTTTTTAGGTGCTTTGGCTTTGCAAGAGTAGATTAAGTTTTTGTAGTACTTTTCTTGTTCTCTTTCGTGCTCTTCAAACTCGTTTTTCAAAACTAAGGTTTCTTCGTGGCAGTTTTGTAACTGGGCTTTAAGAGTGTCTATTTCTTTTTGGCTCTTGAAGTTCTGTTGGTTTAGGAGTTGCGAGTATTGCTTTCGCTGAGCAACGAGTTCTTTGCTTTGTGCTTGAATTAGTGTTTCAATTTTGAATTGGAGTTGCAAAATTGACTCTTCAAGCTCGTAAACTCCTTCAGTCATTTCAAGTTCTTTGATCAGACTTAGTTTGTTCCTGAAACTTCTTTGTGGGTGGGGCTTGCTGAAGACCTTGTCTGGGTTTATTCCAAATTGGGAAACTAATACCAAGTAAGCTTCTTGTTCGCTTTTGTTGCGCATGCTTGACCAGTCCACTCCAGAACATTCTTTTGAAAACTTGTTAGTTTCTTGCTGGCACCCAAATACTAAGTCTATCCAGTTGTGCAGGTTTTCAGACACATAGTCAGCTTCTAAGCTTTCCCGCATTACTTGTGCAAAGTGCTGTGGGTCTCTAGACCACTCAGGAAGTTCTACGTTTTGTATTGCTTCGTTGTCATTGAGTTCCATTTTCCTAGTGGTAATCAAAACTTCAGGGTTCCCGGTGTAGAACTCAGGTGTTAACTCTTTGTTATCTGAAGCAGAGTTTAAACTGCTTTCGAAGGTACTTTCAAAGTTGTCAAAGAACTTTTGAGGCACAGAATAAATAGTGTTTTGGTTCCTTAAAAGAAACTCTGGGTAGAGTCTTGCTAAGTAAAAACACACTATGGAAGGAGTTGAATAATGTGGGTTAAAAACTGGACTTCTGCTTTTTGAAGACTTGATTTGGACCTCTATATAAAAAATACTTTTTGCAACTTTTGGGAACTAAGTGAACTTGTGGGCTTTGAAAAGTCTCTGAAGTTCGAGGGCTCGGACAAGTCAAGTGCTAATTAGGTTTTACTGGAGCAGGAGTAGTTTGCAATTACCCAAGGAAACACAGGGTACTGCGAAAGGTTTAAGCAGCTTCTGCTGCTGAGGTGATTGAGGAAAACTAAGTAATCAAAATTGCTAATAACTCCCTTTGTCCACTTGTCAGTTATTTCTTCCAACTCAGAAATGGGTTCTGCAAACTTTATTTTGTTCTGCAAAAAACTGTAAATATTTTCCATTTGCTCGTTGTTTTCGAAAAGTATTATGATTGGAGGACCTTCGAAAAAGTATATACAAAGTCCTATGTCCATATGCAAGTACCTGTAACGCGTAGCTAAAACTATTTCTCTGAAGGTGTAGTTAAGCGGCCCGTTAGGTATTAGGTTCAGTAGTGGGTAAAACCTAAAGCTTGCTCTGGTCAGTATGAAGGACCCCAGCTGGACTCCTTCGATCATAAGTCGTCTGGCAGGGTAGTGGAGCAAGAACTCACTGCTTTGGGACTCTTCATCGCTTTGGAGCACATTTAGGAGTTCTTTGTACCTGACTCCGTAAAGCACTTCCAAAACTTCTTCTTCTTCGTAATGAGTAACCATTTCGAGGGTTTTGCTTAGTCTGAAGATCTCTTCTCTGTTGGTTTCGAAAACAAAGGCCTCTTGGTTGCGGTCACTTGCTATAGGCGAAATACTTTGCCGTTTGATGAGGTATAAGATGCTGGTGTTGATGATTAGCAAAGGAATTTCTTCTGGGTTTCTTTGGTGCTTTTTCAAAGGAGAGTACGTATTGCTTTGCTTCCTGTCGGAGTGGTTTAAAAAGTTGTATGAAAATTGGAATTCGGGGTCGCTGAATTTGAATTTAAGCACGGGGAGTTTGAAATCTTCAGGTTGAAAGTATAAAGCCCTTGAAGTTAAGTGGAGTTTTCCTTTTTCTACTTGGTCAAGTCTTAGTTTGCACTCAACTGAAGATATAAGTGTTTCTTTGTGGTCTAAAAACAACAAATTAAAGTCTTTGGGAGGCTTTGAAGGAGAGTAAAGTTTACTTAGAATCATTTTTACTGCTGCTATTTACTAAAACTTAATTAAGTTTGGGCTAGGCACAGGTACAAAAGTGCCAGAAGTAGTGATTAATTATTAAATTACTCAGGAATACTAACAATATAACTAATCTTTATGTTTTAAGTTATTAAGGTAGTTTTGCAAGTAATTCCTTCTTTCAATCTCATGTTGTCTGAGTTCTTCAAGCCAGTCCTTTTTTGCTCCTTCCAGTGTTTCTTTGATTTTAGGAGGCGAAGAGTACTTTAGAGTTGACTCTAAGTTTGAAAATATAGAGTTCAAACTATACTTAAGCGAAAACAAAGGAGACAAGCATGCTTTTTTCCAGTATTCCAAAGCTTTTTTAACCAAGTTCAGTTTTTGTTTGTTGATAAGCCGGTACAGAGTGTTTTTTCTATACTTAGACACAGAAGTGTATTCTTTCCAAGCAATGAAGTAAAGAGTCTTTTCTGAAAAGTAAGCAGTGTAGTTCCCTGTAAGTTGAATGGACTTTTTAGCTAAAGACTGTTTGTAGTTTAAGTCTGCAAGTTTGAGCTTTTCTGTTTTTTGGGTGTGTTTTTGGTAGTTGAGAACTATGGAGTCGAAAGCTTTTTTCTTAAGTGACCTTTCGTAATTTTCTGTAGCGATTCTAAGTCCTGTTGTTTTGTGGTGCTTTCTTATAAGGTTTTCGTATAGTATGACAAACACTGACTTCAAGGAGTAGTAAACTTTGTGTTTTAGTTTGTCTTCGTACATTTGGGCTGCTAGTTTTTTCCTTTTTTCAGAGTAAAAGTGTTGTTTGAGCCCTTTCAGTCCTTTTTGCTTGAAAAAGTACTTGTTCCACCTAAGTCCGATGTTTAGTTTTTTGTTGCTTAAGTAGTTCTTCCAGTGCTTAAAAACTCTTTGGGTTATCATCCTTGAAGCAATCTTTTTCTGAATGATCCATTCCAACCACTCGTCAAAGCAGTTCCTAACTAAGTAGTCGTTTCTGACTTGAAGCATGTCTTCTAAGTTGCTTTGTTCTTGAATCAGGGCATTTTTCCAGGCACTAAATGCTTTGTTTAAACACTTGTCAAAAAGGTTTTTGAGGAGTTTGAGTTTGTGTTGTTTAGTAACTAAGTCACTCCACCTAAACATAGTTTTGATTTTTAACTTGTTGTTGTGGAAGTTGGTTGCTATAAAGTTTTTGATTTTCATTTCTTTAGTATGGCCTTTTTCAATGCATACTTTTCTCCAGGCCTTGATGATTTCTGCTAGCATGTGGAAGTCCGACCTAAATCCTTGGGACATCTTTTCTTTGATGGACTTTAAAGCTCCTCCTATTACCTTTCTAAGTAGTCTTCTGTTCTGGACTTTTTGAGTCCAAGCTTTAAAAACCCTTTTGTGAGTTGTTCTTCTCTCGAAGTTGCTTTTTTTGTAGTTTATCAAAAAATGTCTGTGCAGACCCAGAAAACTTTTGTGCTTCAGAAGGGCTTCATAGTGATACTTGGAGTTAATTAGTGTTTGTTCAGTCAACAGTTTTTTTTCATAATGGTTGTTCCAAGCTCTAAATGCTTTTTTAAAGTAGTAAACTCGGAACTTAAGAGTTCCTAAACAAGCTAGTTGTTTCTTTTGGTTCTTCCAAGCTTTAAAGCAGTTTGACTTTTTTCTGTCTAGCAAGTTGAAGTAAGAGTCTTTTGCCTCTACGTTTTTCCAAACTATGTAAGAGTTCAGCTTAACTAAGAACAACTGAGCACTTACGCAAGACAAGTAAAAGTACCCTAGGTTTCCCAGCCAGCACTCTAAGAACCTAAGTTTCCACTTGTGGAAAGTCTGCGAAAGCGCTTTAGTGTTAATGTCTTTGCCCAAATTTTCAAAGGACGCATTGATGGCTTTGAGTATATGGTGGCTTTGAGACACTTCTCTAAGTTGTCTGTAGAAGCCAAGTGTATGTTCAATAGTTTCTTTGATAGCTTTAAGATTGTGTTTGGGGATTATTCCAAACTTAAAGTTTTTCTCTGGAGGGTACATAACTTTTTTGGTTTGTTGGAACTCAGCTACATCAAGAGGGATTACTTGTTCAGAAGGCATAGTTCTAGGCGAAATAGTTTCTTTTGGAATTAAAAACTTTTGGAAGTCACAGTACTTTTCATGGACTTGGGGTGAACTTGAGTGAGTTTTTGTGTTCAGAGAATTGAAAAGGGGCTTTCTAGTTTTTTCTAAAAGACCAATTTCTTCGTGTGCTCCCTTTAGTAAGTATTTAGGGGTGCTTTTGGAGTTCTCTATAACCTTTTCTTGTTGCCTTACAGTCCAGAGCCACTCCTTTTTGAGTTCTTTGAGTTCTTCTGAGGAGTAGGTTTTGTAGTTAGTTGACTTCAAGACACAAAAAGACTTCCACTTAAGTCTGGAGTCTTCTAGTATTTCACTCATTTTCTGAGCTATGAACTTTCCCCTTCCTTCCATGGTGAACTGCTTCCACTTACAGAAGTTTTTAAAAGCTTTAGCTAAGTGGAGTTTGTGAATAGCTTTTTGGGTTTTTAGTTGCTTCCTTTGTTCATAGGACAAAAAGTCTTTGAAAGCTAAGAAGATTCTGTTTTTCTTCCAAAAGTCCATAGAGCTTCTGACTAGACTTATGACTTCCCTTTTCTCAGAAGAAGCTTTGGTGTAATGGTTCCAAGCTGCTACTAAGTAAAAAACTAACTTGTTGTTGCTTTGCTGGATGTTATCTTCGAGAGTCTCTTTTCTCTGAATAGAAATGAGAGTTCTTAGCTCCAAACACTTGAATACAAGTAACTTAAGTTTCCTTTGGTACTCAAGTGTCATCATGTTGAGTTTAAGTCTTTCGTCGTTTAGGCTTTGAACAGCTTTGAACTCCTCTGTAGTGTATTTGTGCTTTTTAGCAGTGATATGCTTGGAACTCTTAGGTTTGCCCGAAGGCAGGAAAGGCGGGGACAAACTTCTTTTTTTCTCTTGAAAAGGTTTCTTTTTGTGGTAATACTTTTTGGTAGTTTCTTTAATTTTCTGGAGGTTTTGTTTGAGGACTTGCTTCAGGTAGTTGATTTCTTCCACGTAAGGTTTGGTTTTGTCTTTCAGAGCAGCGTAGGTGTTTCTGACTACTTTGTTCTTGCCTTTTAAATTTTCTAAGAACTCAGAAAAGTTTTGTTTGCTAAAAAAGTTAGTTTGGGCGAATTCAGGTATGTGTGGAAAGTTCTCTTGAGTTTCTTCAGCCTCTATTTCGGAGTAGTCTTCTTCAAAGTCCATTAGTGGCTTCATATTCTGGTTTTGGTGTTTTTCTTGAGTCAGCTCAACTTCTTCAAGTTCTTCAAGTTCTTCAATCAAGGGCTTTTCTAAGACATTGTTGAGTTTTGTCCTTATTTCAAAGTAATTCTTCAAGAAGCCTGGCATGTTGTACTTGCAGTCTTCGAAAACTTCTATGACTTCTTTGATGCTTTGGAACTTTTGTCTGAGGCTCTGTAGTTCTTTGTTGGTTTGTTGCTTCTGTGCTCTGGAGTAGCTGGACTTTTCTTGGACTTTAGCTTGGAGTTTTGCCATTTGAGTGACTAGTTCTTGCTTTTTTGCGTTTACTTGAGTGTTGATAGTTGCATTGAGTTCTTCTACTCGGGCAGTGTACGCTGTTTCTATAGGAACTATTGAATGGGCTAGTTGGGCGTAAGCTGGAAGGCAATACTCGCATATAGGCTGTCCATCTTCTTTACAGTACAAGTTAAAAGGCATTGAATGAAGCCCGCACTTTTCAGGTTTAGAACTATAGGTTTTTTCCTGTACTTTTAAAGGCGCTGAGTACAAAAAGTTGTCCTGAAGCATTCTTGAAATAGGAGACTGGCCTCTTTTAAGACTTTTTTCATGCATTGGGTTTTCGGTCATGTTAAGATGCATATAATTTAGAAGTAGTCTTATGTAACTCTTAAATTACCAGTTAGAGGCCCTATTTTCAGTGTTTTCGGTAATTTTAGATATGGACTTGTATTAAGGTGTGTGATTGCTAACAAATAAAAATTAATGGAATCCGTTTTCAAGGAATTTGACCAGAATTCAAAAAAGGAATTCTGGGTCAAGCCTAGTAAAAAAGCCGAAAAGGATATTGAGAAAAATAAAGTCTTCTCGTCCCCTTTACGCATACCAATCTCCGCCAACAAATTTAAGAAGAGAGAATTCATTCTGACTAGTTCAACTATTTACTGCATGAGCTCGAAGGGGACTGTCAGAAAATCCAGTAAAGTTAATTGGAAGGTTATTGAGCCCTTTACCGAAACCAATGGAAAAGAAAAAAGATTAGGGTTCAGACTATACGGCAACGGAGTGCATGAAGATTTTTACACTAAGGATTTGAGTTCCTTAGACAAATGGATAGAAGCATTCAGTAAAGTATGCATTTTCCAAGATCTAGATTATGATTATGAAATCATTAAAGAAATTGGAACTGGAAGCACCAGTCAAGTTTACCTAGCAAATGACCTTGAAAACTCACAGAAAGTCGCTATTAAAAAAATCAGCAAAAGAGAGCACTTGACAGAGTACAGAAGAATAGTTAACTTGCTTGACGAAATCGAGATACTAAGGAAATTAACCCACCCTGCAGTATCAAAGCTGCACAAAGTTTATGAAGACGAAGAGTTCGTGAGCTTAGTACTTGACTATGTCTCTGAAGAGGACTGCTTTGAAAGACTAGACAGACTAGACAAATTCTCAGAAAAAGAATCTGCTAGATTCATAAAGAACCTTTTACTTACAGTTAAGCACATCCACTCCAAAGGGATAGCTCACAGAGACATCAAGCCAGAAAACATTATGATGAGTCCCCAAAGTAACATTGACTTCAAACTCATTGACTTTGGATACGCCTGCAAAGATATCAAAAAGAACAAAGCTACTCAAAAGTGCGGATCTCCTGGCTACATGGCTCCTGAAATATTCAAAGGCAAGCCATATGGGCCAGAAGTAGACGTTTTCAGCATAGGGATTCTTCTTTACACCCTTTTAAGTGGAATCGCGCCTTTTTGGGGAGAAAAGTCCAAAGAAGTGCTTAAAAAGAACTCAAAGTGCGAGATTGAGTACCCAGCGGACTTCTGGGGAAACATTTCTATCCTCGCAAAAGACCTTGTAATGCAGATGACAGCTCCTGACCCCGAAGACCGCATTACAGTTAAAGAAGCCTTAAAGCATCCCTGGCTGCAGGCAATTAGCACCTCTAGTTTCACCTCAAAAAAAGACCGTCACGGTCAAGGTAAAATAAAGCCCGTTAAGGGCAAAACTACCAGTTTCGTAGCAAGCTCTACCCAGTAACTCTTATACCTTCCGGTTTAATAACTTAATGGTTTAATCTTCAAAGGTTATTATTTACTATCCAAGGATGGATCATGGCCTCATAGGCTGAGAGTCTATCAGCAGGGTCAGGACGAGTCATCTCTCTGATGAGTTCTTTTGCTTCTGAAGATATGTTTTTAGTGCTGTTATTAAAACTCACCAAACCAGCCTTGTTATTTTTCAAAATTTCATCCACAGAAACCCCTGCGAAGGGCATCAAACCTGAAAGTAGGCTGTACATAACTATTCCAGCACTGAAAACATCTACTTTAAAGTCATAAACCTGTCCCTTTAGAATTTCAGGGGCTACGTACCCTGGGGATCCGCACTGTAGTGTTTGGCCTTTACTAGAGCTTTTGCAGGCTAAGCCAAAGTCTAGCAACTTGACTTTTTTAAAGTCAGAAGAAACCATGATGTTTTCAAGTTTAACATCTCTGTGGATAAATTTTCTTGAGTGAATGTATATCAAAGCATCCAGAAGTTGCTTCATAATCTTAGCTGCAGAAGCCTCTGGAATGCCCTTAAGACCCTTAATCATTTCAAGGGCATTTTGGTAAGGTAAATAATCCAAAATAAGGTGAATGTATTCTTGGCACTCGTAAACTCCGTAGAGCTTAACTATAGTTTTTCTCTTTAAAGCCCGCATAGTTTGGATCTCTTTGCACAGCCTTTCGACCGCTTCTAGAGTGTTTAAGTACTTTTCTTTGGAAATTGACTTGATTGCGTAGTTGTTTGAGTCACACACTCCTAAGTTCACAGAAGCTGAGTGTCCTCGTCCAAGCAGTTTGCCGAACTCAAACTCGTCGTTTATGTTTTTTTGAATGCAGATATTCCTTAGGGTGGCTATCCACTTTTCTAAGGATTCTGAATTCTCTGTGTAAAAATCTTGGTAGATTTCCCCACTTGATATTCTAAAGCCAAACCTTTCTTTCGAACCAAAAGCTTCTACGAAAGGTTCAAAAGTTTTCCATTCAAGGTTAATCTTTTTGGGGAAATTGCCTTCTTTGTGAACGAGGTTTTGGTCCATCAGAATGAATTCTTGTTTTCCGGGTAGTTCTGGCAGGTAAAGAAACTCAGAAGAAGCTGAATTGCTGGGAATATTAAGTAATTCAGCAGACTCCCAAAGACTGTTCTTGTTCAAAGCACTGTACGTCTCAAAAATAGAGAACATGATATTATATGGTAACTTAGTAGTTATTTTACTGCTAGGTTTTAATATTTTAGTTGAGGTAGTCATAGTTATGATACTTGAGAATCCAGGGGTGAAGCATAGCTTCAGCAGCAGTAATTCTTTTCTGAGGATCAGCTTCTATCATTTTCAAAACTAGGTCTTTGGCCTCTTCAGAAACTTCTTCCTCAGGAAACTCAACTTTACACTCAAGGTTTTTAGAAATAATTTCTTCTGCACTGTCACCTTGGAACGGCTGGTCGCCAAACAGCATGCAGTAAAGCATTACTCCCGTACTGAAAATATCTGCTTTTTGGTTGTAGGGTTTTTTTTGAATGACTTCTGGAGCAAAGTAGCCTGGAGACCCATACCTGCTTTTACCAACTTCCTTTGTGGCAAACCCTAAGTCGATAACTTTGACTTCGAAATTCTTCCCGACAAGAATGTTTTCTAGTTTGATGTCACGGTGTGTAACTCCTTCTGCGTGTAAGTAGTGAATAGTGCTTAAAACCTTTCTGATTATAAGCGAAGTAAACTCTTCAGTTAATCTTCCGTGTGATGAGATGCTTTCACACAAGTCGTAGGAATCTAGGTAGTCAAAAATCAAATGCACGAAGTTTTCGCATTCATAAACTCTGTGGAGATGAACTAAGCCAGGGTGTTCTAGTTGTCTGTTTATCAGAATCTCTCTTTTTAAGTTTTCAATCCTTTCTTTTGACCTAAGCAGCTTGCTTTTAGGAATTGACTTAGCCGCGTAAAAATTTCCACCTTTGTCTTTTACTAAGTTCACATCTGCAGAAAGCCCGACTCCCAGACCCTCCACAATCTCAAGCTCAGTAAAAAAGCTTCCGAAAACACAGACCTTTTGAAGCCCAGACAACCAGTGATCAAAAACTTCTGGCTTTTCTACATAAAAGTCCTGGAAAACTCCTTTTTTGGTAACACGGAACCCTGTTAATTCTGAAGAGTCATCCGATTCGACAAAAGGCTCGATTAGTCCAAAAGTAATATTACTTTTTTTCTTCTGAAGCCTATTAGACGACTTAATGATGTACAAGTACTCGAGGGTCAGAACAAACCTTAGTTTTTTAAGCTTTCTATTCGACTTAGGCACCAAGAGAAAAGACTCCGCAAGTATTGAGCTGCTCTCTATGGAGTCTTGCTTTAGTGCCTTTTCCCAAAAAAAGTTTTGTTCCGAACTGTAAAATATCGACTCCATAATTTATATCTGAATTAAGAACAATTCTAGAAGTTAGGTTTATAAAATTACTCGTTATCTTTACAGTGAAGCAAGTCCTCAAAGCAAGGCTCAGGAGTTAAGTTCTGGTAGTTAAACTTTTTCCTCAAAAAAACTAAGTTGTCTGACTTCTCTAGTTGCGAAGTTCTAACTCTACCTGTCAACTTAGGAATCATTGAAGGACCTTTGCTTTGAGTCATCCTTTCCAAAGTAACTCGTAAAGTCTCTTCCGGGGTTTTGTAGTTTAAAGAACTGTTCAGAGCACACACAGCAGTACCTTGAATAAGTTCTTCAGCATTTAAGAACTTTGACTTAGTAACCGAAGATAAGCACACAGACAAAGACATAACTAAGTTTACTTCAGGTCTCAAAAGGCCTAGAATTCCACTGTAAATCTGTACTATTTTCCCCTTAGAAATCAAGTCGGGAAAAACAGAAAAGTCTTTTGTGAACTGCAAGAAACTTCTAAGGTTCACTGAACCTCTGGCATCAGTGTAAGCGTTTGCGTAAGGACTTAAAGTACTGAACCAGATTTCTTTGATTTCTTGCATGTTTTCGCTGTTGATTATGTCCAGACACGCCTTAATGCTTTCTTTAGACACTCCTTGAATTCCTTTTGACAAGTCTAAGATGTTTTGTTCTAGCAGCTTAGAAATTGACTGCTCAATGCTTAACTTGGGGTGGAGTTTTTCAGCCAACAACTCCAAAGCCTTTAAAAACAGTTGAAAAGTCATTCTGGAGGTTTCTTCAGGGGGGTTCCCCAGTCTTACCGTTTGGGAAAACTCTGGCTTTCTGCGGTGCCGAGTCACAGTTTTAAAGACAAGTTCGAACTCAAACTGTTTAAGACCCTTTTTGTTGGAAGGTTGGTAGAGCAACCCAGCGTCCCTCATGATTTTAACGAACTTGTTCACAGTGATTCCTTTGTTGTTCATGGGTTCACCAAACACACAGTAAGAAGTAAAAATAGACTGCAGAATTGACTTGTAGCCTTCAAAAGCCTCATGAGTTCCAGTTAAACAGGCGAAAGGACTAGTAGAGCGTGTTGTGGTACTGGGGGACTTAGACTCAGACTTTGTTGTTGACAAGTAGTCCACTACTTTTTGGCACCCTAACAGAGATGTTTTTCCAGTATTGGTTTTGTTGGTTTTTTGTTGGAGGAACTCAAACCCTTCTGAAAGTTCCATGTTTTCGTAAAGAGTTACTATCTTTTCTGCCATAGACAAGTTGTCTCTTTTAAAGTGGCCTATGCAAGCACTTCTGCCTAAAAACAACAAAAACTTCTTAAAAGTAAACACTGTGCCTAAGTCGTTGCAAGCAAACAAACCTACGGCTGAGACTTCGTCTTGGGACTCAACTAAGTCTTGCCAAATCTTAACCAAAGTGCTCCGGTTAATTATGTCAGGAGTGATGCTGTACTTGTTAGCGAACTCGCACAAAGCTGTTTGGGACCTTTTAGCAATTCTTTCGAAGGTTTCGGCAGAAGTAGTTTCCCAAGGAAAAAAGGTGCAGTAAAGACTGGTTAGGGGTTCCTTGGCGGCAACAAGCATAGCTATGGCTTCGTTTTCGATTAGGTAGTCGAAGTTTTCCCAGTTCTCGATTTCGTGTTTGTTTTTGAGTTGATCGTACAGAGCAAAAATAAACTTGTCCAGGAATTCATAAAAGTACTTGCTGCTTAAGTCTTTTCTTTTTTTCCTGTTGGCAACTTTGGCCACTTCAACTAACACTTCGCAAAAACACTCAAAAGAAATAGTTGCTTTGGTTTTGGTTTTGCTGCGAACTACTATGTCTGTTTCTTTGAGGCTCATAAGTTGCCCTGTGATCCCTGAATCCTTTAGTATTTTG
>PR_CR_10_Liq_1_inCRDRAFT_1000177_pt1 | contig 38154 bp, 35 predicted proteins | sample PRCRCaboRojoPR_3_FD_10241 | JGI IMG/M metagenome (IMG submission 10241) | reverse complement strand
GGTCTATTTCCTTAAGCAATTGACTTTAGTTAGTTTCTTAGGTGTTTTAGCATATCACATAATTCTTGAGCCATTACCCAATTTCCTATCGGTATAATCTTTCTGTCAGGCGTTCTTCAACTTTGCTTCATCTTGCTTTCGCTTTAAATCGGTTTAGCAAGGTGGCTCTGCTAGCTACCTGTAACTCCTTTCAATCAGGTAAAGTACTAAAGGTCCAGACAATACAGAACAAGATTTGGAAAACCGGAAGAGGTTCCACACGATTCAATGAGAAAAACACCTTTGATATACAACTGATGGCTACCTATCTTCCGAGGCATCCTGCCTTTGCGTAGAAAAGGTACACAATACCTTTCCTGGAACCAGTTATTTTGATGAACTGATTAGTTAAAGCTTTCTTGAGCCTTATAAGTAATGGAAACAGTTGAGAAGATGGTCCAGGGATATCCCAGGAGTTGGAACGCAATAGAACTTAGGGACTACCTCTTGAGGTACGGTTCAGTTCTTAGAACTAGAACTCACGTGAGCTTTGGGTTCGTGATCTTCGATAGTCAAAGGTGTGACTTGGAAATTCCAGATGAAGAGTACGAACTAGTCTTTTCGAACCCCAAAAAGAAGGAAGAAATAGACCTAGAAGAAGTGCCTCACATAAGTGGAATGCAGTTAGAAGTAGGGTTTTCTTTGTCGGTCATGGATCAGGTTTACTTCTGTCCACTAGAGAAGGTAGAGTCCACTTCGCTCTTAACTCTCAACGAAAAGAAAAACCTAATTGAACTGAGGTTTGAGTACCTAGAAGAAAAAACCTGGATTGAGTACGAACTGAGTTCTATAGAGAACTGTTTTTACGAGCAAAAAATGGAATTCGGCAAATTGCTCATCCAACTCAACAGACCTCCTAGATTCTACCAACTCAAAGCAAAAGACCCTAACTTTAAGTACTGGAAAATAGGGCTGCCTGAACCAGGGTGGAAGAGGTCAAGTAATTTGTTTGACTCCTTCAGCGACATTTTAGTTTTTGAAGTAAAAAAGTTCACTGTTTGCATTACTTTCAAAACTAAGTTTGAGTCAAACTTTTTAAAAGCAATTTCAAAATACCTAAAGGTCACTCCCAAACTGCCTTGCTTCAGAGGCTTGCCAAGGAACTACATCACGACTAGGGAGATAAACTCACTTAGTTTAGAGTTCAGCACTAAGTTTATGATTTATAGCATACTGAGTCTGTGCTATGTTTCTTGCTTCCACTTAACTGAGGAGTTCCTTAAGTCTTTAGAAGGGCGAGACGAAACCAAGGTAAGGGACGCTTTGCAATGGATAATCATTTCGCAAAAAGGCTATGCCCCACGCAGAATTGAGTCAGTGATTCAGCTTTTTGAAGAGATTTACTCAGAAGGAATAAGTTTTCCTTACAAAGCAGAAGGCAACTACTTTGTGGCCAACAGAGTCATAATTACTCCAACTACTTTTTACTGCTTCAGAGGAGAACCTGAACTCTCCAACAGAGTCCTCAGAAAGTACTCTGAGTTCAGTGAAGACTTTCTTAGAGTTACTTTTACTGATGAAGACCTTAACCAAATCCTGCCCTACTCCCAAGAAATGGAACCCCACATCAAGCGCAACTTGCAAATGTTCAAAATAGCCAAGAAAAGATTTAGGGTGCTTGCTTACTCAGCTTCCCAACTCAGATCCCATTCTGTGTGGATGTTTTGCGACTCTGGTAGACTGACGGGAGAGTCAATTAGGAATTGGTTGGGGGACTTTTCAAGAATCACGAATCCAGGAAAGTACGTAGCAAGACTAGGACAACCTCTAGCGTCTTGTATTTTTATCTGCACACTAGAGCCTTCTGAAGTAAGTAGGGAACCAGACATCCAAAACGAGTCTTACGTGTTCAGCGATGGAATTGGCAAGATTTCAAGAGAGTTAACTGAGCTGGTCAACGCAACAGCTAACTGCGACAGCAGTGCTTTCCAGATACGAATGGGAGGAGCTAAAGGGGTGGTTGCCCTCGACCCCAGACTAAGTGGAAGGCAAGTAGTTCTCAGAGACTCTATGGTGAAGTTCGAGAGTGGGAACTTAGAACTGGACTTGCTGAACCACTCAGAGTTTAGAAGCGGATACTTAAACAGGCAGATAATAATGCTTCTGAGCTCTTTAGGAATTCCTGACTCTAGTTTCGAGGAGCTCCTGATGGAAATGTTGATTGAAATTGAAAACAACTTTTATTACTACATCAGTTCTTTGAGACAAGATATCAAAAACAACCTAGCGCTCCAGTTCCTGAACCAAATTGCCTACGAGTTCAATGAACCTGTGATAATTCGACTTAAGAACCTCCTTAAGGAATTATCTTTGTTAGAACTCAAAAAAAAGCACAAAATCCTCGTAAAGAAGTCAGGAGTACTCATCGGAGTGCTGGATGAGTACCAACTTTTAGAGTACGGAGAGGTGTTTGTCCAAGTAGAAAGAACAGGAGTGCTAGAAGGCCCCGTTGTAGTTGTAAAAAACCCTTGCTTGCACCCAGGCGACGTTAGAGTGCTACAAGCCAAAAACATTCCTGAACTGCAGCACCACAAAGACGTAGTTGTGTTTCCCAGCAAAGGGAAAAGACCCCACCCTAACGAATGCTCTGGGTCTGACTTAGACGGCGACCTATACTTCATAACTTGGGACACAAGACTTATTCCAGCCAAGACCTGCGAACCTATGAAGTATGACGAAGAAAAACCCATTTACAAAGACCCTCCACTAGGCATTAAAGACCTAATAGACTTCTTTTGGCAGTTTGTGACCAACGACAAACTTGGCCAAATAGACAACGCGCACCTAGCCGTAGCTGACCAAAGTGAGGAGTACGCTTTTGACGAAAAGTGTATAGAGTTGTGCAAGAAGCACGCTATAGCCGTGGACTTTCCCAAGAATGGAATAGTAGTTGACTTGCCCAAGCACCTAAAGCCCAAAGGGTACCCTGACTTTATGGAAAAGGACAACGAAGAGTCCTACCTCTCCCAAAAGATTCTTGGGAAAATCCACAGAAAAATCATCGACAGTTTACCTGACCCACTTCCACAGATGAACCCTAAAAGACTCGTAGCTGGCTTCGAAGACCACCTTGAAACTGCAAACTACCTGTTTGGTGAGTACTCTAAAGACATCAAACTTGCTTTGAACCAGTACGAAATCAGTTCAGAAGTAGAGTTCCTGACAGCTCAGGTTCTTAAACTGTCTAGGTTTTACAACAAGAAAAGAAGGGAACTAGAAACCAAACAAACACTGACTTACATAGCAAACCAACTCATTGAAAAACACACAAAGAGATTCCAAGAAGCTGGTGGAACGCCCCAACTAGCCTCAGCTTGTTATTTCGTTTCACACGAACAAGGGTTTTCGGCCTATGCATGGATGATAGGTTTAAGTCTTTTAGTTGATTAATTGCTTAAAGAAATAACTCCTGTTTCAAGTTCGTTTTGTTTCTTAGCCCTGGAGTCGTGCATTTTCTTTTCTTGGCCTCCAGGAGTGTATTCTTTGACCTTAATTTGCTTTTTGGGTTCAGGTTCTTCAACGTCAATTAGTCTCCTTCTTATAAGTGAGTCTAGTCTTTCCTCAGCAGAGTTGCCTTTGACTGTGAGTTGTCTTAGGGACCCTGGAACTTCTAAGTTGGCAGTGGTAGCTGGAAGCTTGTAGCAGAACTTCCCGTTGCGGATTTTAGGTGCTTTTTCTCCTTTGGCTTCTAGTTCTTTGGTTTCTGTTTTTCTGAGTTCTTTTTGGAGTTTTTTGATTTCTTGAGAGATCTCTTCCTTTTCAAGGTTCTTCATTATGCTTCGGATCTGGTCAATTTTTTGGAGTGCTTCTTGTTTGGCTTTGATTTCTTCTTCGAGTTTCTTTTTAAGGACTTTGCGTTTTTTCTGGTTCTTTTCAGAATTGGTGAGGAACTTAGCTTTGACAGGCGGGTTTTGAATGAAGTTGGTTTCTCCAGGGTCTTCCAGGTCAGGGGGTTCAGGGTCTTCTTCAACTACTTTGTAGTTGTTCACAGTCATGTTGTAAACGTGGGTTTGGTGTTCTGACTTAGCTTCTTCGTCGATTACTTTTTCTAAGAGTGACTTGTGTGAAGGAGAGTCAGGCTTGTAGCTTTGTCCGGGATGGGGAGGAATGACTGCTGGAATGTGCTGGTTTGGTTTTTCCCGAAGTGGAACTTCTTGCTCTTGTTCCCACAAGTCGTAGACTGCTTGTTCTTGTGCTTTGGGTTGCTGAGTGTGTTTAAGTTTGTTGATTTGGTTTTTTTGAGTTTTGTTGATGGGTTTCGGGAACTTTTGTTTGGCAAACTTAGTTGGGTAGGAAGTTGGGTCTTGTTCGCCTGCTTTGTCTTCGAAAAACAAGTTGTCGTTGTTAACTGTGTGTCCTTTTTTCATTACAGTCCATAAATTAGCTTAGTTATTGGATATAAGAATAAACGTCGAAGACTTCGGTTTCTTTCCAGTCCTTTTCGAGTGCCATCTTGAAATAGAACTCTTTGATTTGGCTGAGTATATCTGCACTTTCGTCGCCTTCGGGTTTTTTGTCCACAATTGAAAGCCCGATGTTCATGTCTTTAATCAAGTACTTAGCTTTGAAGCTATGGTCAATAACTCCTTCGTTAGTTACGTACTCATGGATTCTGTTCATGCAGTTACTGCCTCCCGAAGAAGTCATCATAGCTTTAAGGGCTTTGTCTGGGCTTATTCCGTGCTTCTCAAGACCTTGGGTTATTTTCGAAGCCAAAAGCAAGTTACACCCGTATAGAAGGTTGTTTGCACCTTTTACAGCGTGGCCTACTCCTACTTTTTCGTCTATGTGCAAAATGTTTTTTCCCATTGCTTGGAAAACCCCGCAACACTTTTGGTAAACTTCATTGGTAGCGCCTACCATTATAGTGAGTGTTGCATTTCGCGCACCTTTTCTGCCTCCACTCACAGGGGCATCTACAAAGTCCACTCCTAAAGGTTTCAGACGCTCAGAAATGTTAACTGAGGCTTGTGGTGAACCTGAAGTGTTGTCAATCCATACCGCCCCACTTTTAAGGGTGCACGAAGAACCTATCAGAAGGTCGGCAAAATGCGAAACCTCTTGAGAAGTAGGGAGGCACGTCATTACGAAGTCAATGTCTGAGATGTCATGTTCAAAAGGGTTGGAACCAGTCAGGAGCTTTGTTCCAAACTGGTTTGAGTGGTCAATGGCTTTTTGGGTAGTTCTGTTCCAAACAGTGACTGAGAAGTGCTTGCTTAACGTGCCGGCTATATGGTAGCCCATTTCCCCCAGTCCAATGTATAAAACATTCAAGAACTCGCTTCCATTTAACATTTTTATATTTTTGACTCATTCTTGTAACTTAAATGCTTAATTTAGTCAACACCCTATCCACTAACACTTAATCTTAATTTCATCTAATTTTTATTGAACTTAAGTTACTGGATTTACAGTTACAAGTATTACTTAGAGCTCACAAGCACTTAGTTATATTCAGCCAAATAAACAGGCACACAAACTGAATCGTTCAACTCCCAAACATCGTTAAAACTAGTAATGCAGCTCCAAGGAACTAAACCGATGACTATCTGCTTAACTGCGGGCAAAGGATTTCTAGTTAAAACTGAGTAGCTTTCCTCACAATCCTTGATGCTTTTAAAAACCTCTACTTGAGAAGGACTTGCATAAAGACCAAAAAAGCCTTTGGGGTCATTGCATACAGCTTCTGTTTCATTGGGACCACTCATATGAAATGCGTAAACCATGTTGCTCTGTCTAGAGTTCCTTTTGAGAAACAAAGAGTCAGAAAAGCAGTCGGAGTTCTGTACTAAATCCTTTTGAAGTGAGTAATTAAAAAACTTCTGGACGTCCAGCAGGTGTTTGTCCTCACTGGCAAAGATTTCTTTGATCAAAGCAAACTCTCCTCCGTTTTCAGAAACCTGGCAGGTAAGGGTAGTGCACGCCTCTGAAGAAAGAATAGGTCTGGGAGGAGTAGTGGCATAGGCTATTAAGTACTTGGTTTGTGTGGCTTCGTCTGGAGCAAAGGTTTGGACATAGTCAAGTTCGTTCTCAGAACTTGAAGGAATTTCTTCAAGAGCTTTTAAGTCACTTGAGATGCTAGACATACTTGGAGTTTCGCTTTGTTGGGGGAACTGAGGCGGAGAAGTTCCTTGGTCAATAAGCTTAATTGGGCTTTCGCGAATTTTGTGCTTGTGTTTTCTGCAGCGTTTTTTGCAGTGTTTATGTTTTTTGTTTTCTAAGTGCTTGAGTTCTGCAAGTGGTTTTCTTTTGGGGTCTTTAAGTTCGCTTTTGAGGTTTTTGTACTTGTCATCAATGTCTTTTCTGAGTTTGGAAATCATTTCTTCGTACAAGCGGTTCATTTCTTGCTTGATGCTGAAAGAGTCTTCTTCTTCAGGTTTGTGGGTTTTGAGTGTGAGTTGTTGGGAGTCTTGGGAGATGCTTTTGTTCCTGGGGGGTTTGCTTGTTTCGTGTTCGTTGAAGTCTAGCGAAGAAACCTTTAAAGAGTCGTTGTAGTCTGAAAAAGAAGTTTTGGGGGGTAAAGGGGGTTGTCTGTTGAAACTGCTTGCACTTCTTTTGTGTTGCCTTTTTTCTTCTAAGCCTGGGAAGATTTCATCATAGGGTTCAGTTTCTTGTGGAGAAATCAAAGAAGGAAACAGTGACAAAGACTCCTTTACTGGGGAGTTTTCAGGCGTCATTCCAGTTCTTGAGTACTGGTTCGAACCACTGTCACTGAACCCCATTGAAGCACTGAAAGAAGGAAACAGGTTCCCTGAAGCCCCTGAAGATATTAAACTACTTGGCTTAACAACTGAGTTAGTGATGTCCCACGAAAAGGACCCTTCGAAGTAGTCCAAAGCTTTGTCTTTTTCTTGCTGTGAAACAGGTTCCCCGTTTATTTCTTGGATAGAATAAATAAAGTGACTTACAAGCCGCAAACGTGCGTTGGGGTACAAAGCACAGCCCCTTACGTCAAGTATGACCAGTGACTCTAAGTCCTTGATGTTGCTGAAGAGGTTTTGTGGAGAGTAGTTGTTTTGAGCAATGTTAAGAACTTGCAAGTTAGGAAAGTTGCTTAAGTGGGAAAGCGAAGTTAGTTGGTTGTGGGAAAAGTCAAGTATCTGGAGGTGGATCATACTTGTTTGTGGAAGTTCTTTAATGAAGTTGTGGGAGAGGTGGAGTTCTGAGAGGTTAGGGCACTTGATGAACTCAGCTAGTTGGAGTTTGTTGTAAGAGAGTAAAACACACTGTAAACTGGGGTTGTCCAGAACACAGACTTTTTTAAGTTTGTTGTGACTGAAATGGAGGATTTTAAGGTGCTTCAAGGAGTTCCAGGACTGACTTAACTTAGTAAAGTCATTTCCTTCGGCATAGATTTCCTTTAAAAATCCTAAGTTTTGGACTCCGTGTATGCTTTGAAGGCTGTTGTAGTTGCACGAAAGCACTTCTAAAGAATTAGTTTGGAGTGAAAGTTGGTTTAGTTTGTTTCCGTCTAAGTTAAGCACTTTTAGTCCCTTCAAGTCAAAGTTAAAGTCTAACTGCACAAAGTCGTTTTTAGACAGCCTTAACTCTTCTAGGTCTTCTAGGTGTTCTAGCACTTGTTTGAAGTCAACGTCTTTAAGGTGGTTGTGCGAGATGTCCAGGATCTTTAAGTTTTTCAAATTGCCTAGCAAAGGCACCTGATCGTCACCTAAAAAGTTGTAGTTCAAAAACAGCTTTCTTAAGTTGGAGCACTCAGAAACCCCTTCCAAAGAAATGAGTCGGTTGTGCGAAAGGTCAAGTTCCCTAAGGTTAGGAATGTTTAAAGGCCCTAAAAAAGCAAGCTTGTTGTGTGCCAAAGACAAACTCAGCAGTCCAGGAGGCACTGTGTTAACTGTAAGCAAAGAGTTGTTGTCAGCCCTTAAGTGCTTTGTTTGGCTTTGGAGTTCAGGAAGGCGCTTAAGTTCTTTTCCACTGAGGTCTATACTCTTTTCTTTGTGCATTTAAATTTAGAATCATGGAAGCTTAACTTAGACTTTCGGAAATTAAATCCAGTTTTTGGTTTAACTCTTCGAGCTTTTCTTGGGAGTCCTTTAAAATCTCGGGAGAGATCTTGTCAATCTCTACTCTTTCAGGCGGCGTTCTGTCAGAGCCATAGTACTCAAAGCCTAGCACGTTAGGGTTGGCTATAATTGGTGCAAGCTTAGGTCTGAAAACGAAATGAGGAACTTCCCTGAAAACTTTGGTGCCTTGGGTTATTTGTCTGCTGCTGTGTCTGATCCATCTGTCTATTGGGAGTTCTTGCTTGCATTTAAGAATGTGCTCTGCTCTGGTACCTGTGCACTTCTTTACTGGGCTGTAAATTTTGGAAAGACTGATTCTTGCTGTTCCAAATAACTTTTCTGCCATTTATGCTTAGTTACAAAATAGTGCAGGTGCAGGGTCCGCAAGAAGCGTAATTAACTTTGGTTTCTTCGAAGGAAGTGTGGTTAGGAGTGTTTTCTGGGGTGTTTTGAAGAACTTCGTAAAGCAAAGGCTTTTTTTTAGGCTTGCGCAAAGTAGAATATGTACAAATACTGAAGGTGCTTTCTGAGGGTTCTTTTGTAGGTATTTCGTTGCTTTCTTCAATCTGGGGAGTTTGGCAGTGCTCAGAGTAAGGAAAGGAAGGCGGCCAGAACTTAGTTTGGTTAGGTGCAGTTCCAGAGTACTTTTGTTCAACTTGAAAAGAGTCGCAGGTTTCTAGTAACCCTTGAGTGGTGTTTTTGTTTGAAATCTGGATCTTTTGGTTGGTAGACTCGTCCAGTAAAGGCTTCATAAGGTTCCACAAAAAGAAAACGCTTTTGTGGGCATTTAACACGTAACAGCAACCTAGTCTGCTTTTGTAGTTAGCAGTAAGTACCTTCACTACTTTTTTGAGTGACTTGAAGTGGGAAAGCCCTATACTTTGTGACTCCATGTCAGCAATAACTACCCAGTTTTCAACTTTTCCAGGAAGCAACATGTTTTCAATCATATACTCTAGCAAAAAACAAATCCCCATTGTGTACTCTTCAATAGAGTGTTTTTTAAAGCTGCACTTTGCTATGTTCAGCACCAGAATAGGTCTGAAGTAATGGTCCCTTCCGTGGATGTAAATGCTTCCTTCAGTAAGAATAGGAAGCACTTTAGGCAAAAGTGCTTTGTAGTCTCTACCTAAAAAGCTTTTCCGCCACTCCAAAGACTCTTTTAAGTTCTTGAGAATCTTAGGAGTTTTCCAGTTGGTTCCGTAGCAGTACCTAAGCAACTCTTCTCTGCTCCAGCCTTCAGGAATTCCTTCAAGTGAGCCTTTTCTGATTTCGTTTTCTAACTCTGATAGTTTTTGTTTTTCTTTAGGAAGTAAGTTTTGGTTAACGTATATGAACCTTTCGGCCTTTTTGCCTTTGCCAAACATAACTATTTCTTGGGGAGGGCTGTACTTGTAAGCTGCTTTGGGAACCTTTACACAGTCTGGGACAAATTCCATTTATAGTTAAGGTTTATGCTTTTTCACAGGAGTTTCTTGCAACTCAGAGTTGTGCCTGGCGTTCCGTGAAGACAAAATGCTTGAAAGATTCGACACAAAAAGGCTAGTTTCCATGTGCTTGCTTTCTCTGATTGAGTCTTTCATGAACTGGATGTCTTCTTTCATAGAGTTGTGTAGGTTTTCTTCTTCTACTTCTCCTTCGCTTTCCAAAACTTCTTCTTGGGATGTGGCAACTTCTAAGGGCATAGCAACTGACAAACAGTAAAAGTTTTCCCGAACTAAGTGGAAGTCAAGGATGTCTGAGTCTTTTACTTTGTGGAGCCAAGGCTTCTTTATCCGTGAAATAACTTCTTCTCTCGATTGAGGACTTTTGCTTTTCAAGTAGATGTGCAAAACAGGTAGGGAGTCCCAGTGGAGTCCTTTAAACACTCCAAGTAAGTTCTGAAGGTCAAAGGTGCTTTCGTCTATTACTAAGTGGTCAATCTGTTTCTGAGGAATCTTGCAGAAGTCACCTTCTGGGCTTTGTAGAAAGGAGTTTTTAATTCCGTCCAGTAAGTCTATGTTTTTCAAGCAAAAAGCATGCACTCTGTCATTTAGTTGGTTCATTAAAGTGTTTTCTACTAGTGTCGAGTACTCCTTGGTGTTTGCAATAACTCTACAGTCTTTTTCAGCGGCCCGTAAAGCTAAGTGTCCAACCCCTCCGGCTAAATCACACACCAAGCTTCCTTTTTCAAACTTAGAAACTAGCCTTTCCCTTTCGTTTTGAAAAAGCATCGCCAAAGGAGCCTGCAAAAAGTTGTACCTCAAAGTAAGGCTTTTCTCCTTAACTTCTAAGTCCAAACTTCCTTCTCCGGCAATCACTTCCGAATCTTCCCAAGAAATTCCAACTACAATGCTTTTTTGGGACTTGTCTTTAATCACTTGTCCTACTAATTTTCTGTGTGGCCAAAAAGCTTCCGGTAAGCATATGTAAGCTATGTGCTGCAAAGTGTAGTACTTAGGAAGAGCAGGCAGTTCAGGAAGCAATTTGCTAACTACTGAACTTGCTTCGTAGTTGTCGTAAGTAAAGTTGAGTTGGTGAGTTACTAGTTCTTGACTGGCTAACTTTTGTCTGAGTTCCTCATTTAGGGACTCTACTGCAAAGTCCTCACTTAGAAGAAGAAGTCTTTTTTGGGGTTCGTTGTCCTTGTCGATGTTTGGAATTCCGGGTTTGTTAAGTAAGAAGTCTGCAAACTCATGTTGGTAAACGTTGGCTTGCGAAAGGGGTATTTTCAAAGCTTTAACTTGGATACTTGAGTTAAATTCTTCCTTGCATATATCTTCTGACATTTATTACCAAGTAACTTAATTATTATTTTGGGACTTCTTAAGTTCTTTTTCTAGTTTGTTTATAACTATTTCTTCTGAGTCAGGGAAAAGCTCTGGGTAGTGGTCTTTCATTGCTTGGCCTATGATAACTTTGCGTTCCTTAAGACGGACTCCGCGCTGAGTAGCAGAAAGTTCGGCTTTTTTCATGCGGGAGTAAACGTCATTGAGGAACTTGACTTTGCGTCTTTTCTCTTCTTTTTCTTGAGGGTCTTCTATTACTTTGAACGTGTTTGTAATCTTAACAGGGCTGCTTTCAATGATTTCGCGGGACTTCCTTTTGTTCATTTCTGAAGGAGAGTAGTAATGCACGTAAGCATAAATAGTCATTAACCCAGTGCTTACAGGTCCGTACACATAGCTTTTGTAGTTTTCCCAAACTGAGTTAGGAAGCACCAGTACTGTGCCTAAACCTGTTCCAAAGCCTAAAAGTGTCTTTAAAGCTAGTGACATTAATATGATTATAACTACTTAACTGAGTTCTTTATAAACTTTTGCCTAAAAACTCCTTGTGGCAGGGTTTCTTTTTTCATCTTGAAAAAGTTGAAAAGTTTAGTGTGCAAGTAAAGTTCGTCCGCATCTACAGAAAAACTAATTAAAGCACTGTTGTCTTCTTCATAAGTACTACAGAAACCAGGAGAAACCTTTCCTCTGATTACTTTCAAGTCCACTCTGCCCAAAAAACGTTTTGACTTGTTAAGGGCTTCTATTTTTCTGTAAGTAGCTATGGAGTCTTCACTTGCGTCATCGATCCTTTTGACGAGTTTTCTGCACCCATTCATAACTCTTTTGATGTATTCTTGTTTCTTAAGTACAATTAAGCCTGATTCTTTGTCGTCAAAGTAGTAACAGGCGTCTAGGGTTTTTTTGCTGTGCGAAAGCTCTACTGTACAAGTCATAATCAAGTTGACTATTTCTGAACGCACTGAGTTCAAAGAATGAACTTTGACAGTGCTTTTATTACAAAGATTGGGCTTTTTCTTACTGGTGCAATTCCCCATTTAAATTGGTTTTATTGACTCATATTTAGTATTGACTAAATCTAACCTTATTAGGCTTAAATGTAGTAGTTAACCACCAGTTTAGCGATGTCGTAAGACCTAATGCCTCCAAAGAAAGTGATGTGGCAAAGTTCCTTTTGGGGGTTCCAGTAGATGTTGGTTCTGAGGTTAAACACTTTGCCAGCCACAATCTTCTGCACACTGTAAGGTCCTTTGTCGCAGCCATAAACCACGATAGTGGAGATGTACTCATGTTCTCCATTCATAGGCTTGTAGCCTCCTACTTTTTGGTTCAAAGTTAAGTAGTCAGAAGTGGAGTTGTGTCTGCTCCAAGAGTACTCCATGTAGGTGTACAGATGCTTGTCCATGGTGTCCACAGAAAGACCATCGTCAAAAATAGCAAAACCCTCAGCTTGGAAAGATCCGTTGGGAGCCACTACAAGAGTGATGTTAGACCTCCTCAAGTCTCTCATGTTAAGGACGCTGTCGTACTCGTCCACAGTAGGCACAATGTATCCTGCTCTCATATGGATGGGCACTTTTCCTAGAATAGGCATGTCTACGTAAGACCTTTGCTTCCAGTCGAGTTCTATGTAACTTCCGTTGTAAAAGTTGTACCAAATGTCGTAGGGGAAGTAAGAGTTCCTTCCTGACATTCCTTCCCACAAACAAGGATGCACAATCAAAGCATCTCCTAGCATGAAGTGCTCAGTAGCTGTAGCTAGAAGTCCTTTGTCTCTGCCGTAGTCGTAAAAGGCTGGTCTAAAGAACATTCCTCCTTCGAGAGAAAGCCTGAACATTCCTGAGTAGTAGTATAGAGAAAGCAAGTACTTGTTTCTGATAGCTTCGTTGCTGGTTGTGATTAAGTCTCTTCCAAATGCCCATGGTTCTTGGGAAACACTATGGATGTCGTTGTGGTTTCTAGAGAAGGGGTAGAGTGTTCCCAGCTGCATCCATCTTTGGCATAACTCTTGAGTGGTGTTTCCTAAGAAACCGCAAATGTCTGCACCAATAAGGTGAATGCCAAACATTTGGAAGTTGTAGATTCCAGTGATGGAGTACTCAAGGAAGCTCCACTCTGAGTAGTTGTCTCCAAGCCATTTAGAGGCGTAACGTCCATGTCCGGGGTAGGAACTGCGGCTGATGATGAATGGTCTGGTTCTTTTGTGCTGGGTGAAGTACTTGTTAGTGGCTTTGGACTCAAGGAATCCGAAGAGAGAGTGCATGTTGTACTCGTCGTGTCCATAGTAGTGGGTAGCAGCTGCGTCTAAAGATCTGGTGTTAATGCCTTGTCCACCAGGGGTGTAAGTCATAGTGGTGTTGTTAATAAGAGTAGGGTTGTGGTCGCAGTCTCCGTTAATGAAGTTGCTGACTTCGTTCATGTCCAACCAAGACCCCGAGAAGAAAGTTAGGTTTGAAAGCACGTCCATCTGGTTGATCCAGTAAGTTGTGGCGTTGGGGTGAGTCCAGTCCACAAATACAGCTCTGCCTGGCCATACCTTGCCGCAAGCTGGCTGGCTAGGTTCATAAGGACTTTTGATCCAAACGTCCATATCCACACCGTCGTTGTATGACTTGTAGTTTTGTTGGGCAACTCCTGCGTCAGTAATGGGTACAAAGTGTTTGCCTAGATTGTGCAAACCGTGCACCCAACTGGCAAATTGGTCGTGAGGGTACCTTTCTGGGTCAAGGGTGAAGTCTCTGTACTGGTACATGTAGTCGATATCACTCCACATCACGTCAAGGGGCAAATTGTACTTCATGTAGTCGTTAGTAACGTTTTTAAGTTTTTCAAGTGAGTGGTATCCGTACCTGCATTGGTGCCACCCTAAAGACCAGTAAGGAATCAAAGTGGGAGTGCCAATTAGTTTGTGGTACTCGTCTACAACGTCAGCCATACTAGGTCCAGTAAATACCCAGTAGTCAATGATTCCTCCTACAAACCTGAAGCCCACAGACTGACTGTTAACGTAAGCTTCCATCATGTTTGAGTTCAAAAGGAAGCCTCCTGTTACATCTAAGCTGTCGTCAATGGCTGCATACATGGGCTGCATGCTGTACATGTTTTTGGGTTCGTCAGGCTTTCCGTAGTCAATAGGGCTGGTTCTGTCCCTTGCCCACAAGGTGTACTGTCCAGGTCTTAAAATGTAACTAGTGACTCTTTCTCCCAAACCAATGACTTTGATGTTGTAGCCTAGGTTGTTCAAAAACCTTATTTCTTGGTTTGCAAACAAAAAGTCATCGCTAGGGTCGATGTTGAACATGACCTTGTCGTCTGACTTCCTAGTGACTTTGATTCCCATGGGCGATTCGTTAACGTCCACCTTATAAGACAAAGGCCTGTCTTGAGGGCTATAGCTCAAAACCACACCAGGAACTTCCCAACGTTTGTTGTCGGGGTCAAAGATCTTTACCCTCAATCTGTTGGGGTTGTCGTAGGTGATGCTGATGTTGATTTTCTGTATGATGTCAGGACTATCTATTCCTCCTCTTCCAAGGTGGTACTTAGCCTGAGCTATTATCCCGTACTGCATGTAATTAACGTCAACGATGTCATAGGGATTTCCACTTCCCTGGACCTTGTTTTCGAGTTTCACAGAAGCAAAAGCAAGGCTGACCAGTCCGGCCAAACTTAATAACAGCAAACTCTTTGCCATTTATATTTGTTCACCAACTTTTGAAGTATTTCTCATTTGAGTGGTTAAATTATGGCTTAGATTTAAGACTTAGTCCAAATAATATTAAAGAACTAATTCTTAAGTTACCTACTTAATAGGATTGGCCACATTAAAAACCTTAGCACCTTCGCTGTAATCAACATTGGGGTCTCTTTCGCATTCCGGAGGGAACGACTTCCTTTTTTCTTCGTAGTAGCGATCTCTAAGGTACCCCAAAGAACTAGGGTTGTAAGTTAGATAGATGTTTCTCCTAGTGAAGTCACTTAAGTTCACATCGCTTCTGTGAGGAGCGTAGCTGTCAAAGAAAATTAAGTCTCCTGCAAAAGCGTCTAAAGGCAACCAGTTCATCTTGGCTTCAATGTCGGTTCTAATGCTGCCGTCTGTGTTCTGGGCCATTATTTCACGAGTAGAATGAGCTGCTCTTACGAAATCAAGTCCCCCTGAAGCCCTTGTGTTAGGGTCCACAGGCATAAGAACGGTCAAGAGTTTGTTGATGCCAAAACTGACGAAAGCAGGCTGATCTTGGTGAGCGTTAAATCCGTTTCCATGCGGAAACTTAAAGTTAATTTTTTCTTTGTAGACGGAAGCTTCTTCGCCAAAAAGCTCGCCACTCATTTCCCTAATGATTCCGAAACTAACTTCGTGGAGTTCCTTGAAGTAAGGAAGGAAATTTTCTACTCTGCAAAGAAGCCTTTCGTTTGTTTTGCTGTCGATTTCGTAGTACTTCATCCACTTGCCAGGGGTCTCTGGAAGGTCTTCTAATTCCTTAGCCCACCTAGTTAAGTTATTTTTAATGTACTCAGGTAAGGCATTTGGGACTACTAAATAGCCATCTTTTTGGTAAGACTCTATTTGCTCCTGAGTAAAGTGCTTAGCTTGTACAGCTGCTGAAGCTGCAGCTCCGAACTTTTTCCTAATGGCGCGTCCTATCATCCAATAATATTTATCACTCCATACTTACTCACCGTTTGACTCTGGATAAACTTCAACAATATTAAGTTAAGATGGTTAATTCAGAAGAAAGAGTGCTGAACTTAAACAAAGAAGGAATGGACATTCTCCAAACTGGCAAGCAAGCTTTAGAAAAACTCAGACAAGCCGAAAAAATACTCCTCGAAGACCCTGAACTGCTTCAATCTAAAGACAGACTTAAACTCATGAGCATTACTTACAACAACATAGGCTGTTACTACAAAGCTTTCAGAAACCACAAGCAGTGCCTTTACTACTTAAAAGAAGCATTGAAACTCGAACTCCAGACTTTTTCCGAACCTACTGCAATTGCTTCCACCCAACTCAACATCTGTGCAATCTACTCACAGGCTGGCCAGCACAAAAACGCACTTTCACACGCAACACAAGCTTTATCGCTGCTCAGTTCTTATGAAGAACACATTTTCTTAGAAGAAAATATTGCTACTACATTAGTGGTGGCTCATTACAACGCTGCAGTTGAGTATGAGTACCTTATTCAGTTAAGCAACGCTGAAAGGCACTACAAATTGGCATACAACTTTGCCATACAGCACTTAGGAAAAGAAAACAAACTCACTACTAAAATGGGTCTTTGTTTCAGAGAAATCAAAAAGAAACTTAGGATGTTTATGAACCAAGCATCCCAAAGACACATCATTTCTGAAGACACCAAAAGAGATGAGTCACCTAGTTCAAACCAGTCTGCAATAGTTCCTATTGGCAAAAAAGTCATTACACCCACCCCAGCCAAACTGAAGCCCTACTTAGCCAAAAACCGAGCAAAGCTTAATTACAGTGTGTCGCCTGCCAGATTCAGAACCCCTAAACCACACTTATCAACAGTCAGAGAAACCAATGCTCACCAAAGATATAAAATGTACTATAACACCAATAAAAATAAGTTCCTTTAGTTATCTTCTAAAAGCTTTTTCGCGACTGAAAGGACGCCTGTAAAACATGCAGGCTGACTGAGGTCTTCTGGAAGGAGGCTTGTCAGAGCTTAAGTTTGTCAGGTTTTTCTGAGGAGAAGGAGAGTACCTTCTTTGCACAGCAATTACAGGTTCGGGTTTTTTGGGTCTGCTCTTAACAATTGGTCTAGCGAACTTTTTGAATTGTGACAGTCTAGTTCCAAACGGATTAGTTGCAAAGGGAATGTTTTTCTGGTGCAAACTCTGAATAGAGTTCAAGCACTTATTGTTCATCTGTGAAAAAGACATCAGACTTAAATATTACACAACTATCAAAATTAATGGCGAAACTTACTTAGATAAACCTTTTTTGTAGTCATAAGGTTGTTCCATAGCATTGATCTGCTTGAAAGCTTCTCCACCGCAAGCCTCCAAAGCAGCATTGGATTGACTGCACGCAGCAAGGTTACCTCCAGTTTCTTCCATACAAGCTTCGAAAGCTTTGAGTTCTGAAGGACACTCGTTAGCATAAATCATTTTTCTAGGGGATCCTTCCTCGTTCCTTTTGAACCAGGTTGTTTCTTCGTCTAACTGAGTAGTTCTGCCTACTTTGTTGTACCTCATGTACGTAAATCGGTTCACGTTCGACATTTTTTATAAACTCTTAATACAAAATTAACTTACCACAAAAGTTTTGTCAGCTATGTCGTTTGCAGTGAAGTAGTTGTTGTTGTAAATGTCAGGGTCAGCTCCGTTCTCAACTAGCATTTCCCAAACCACTCCTCTACCGTAAGCTTTAGCTGCTAAGTGCAAGGGAGTGTTGCCTTCTTCATCTTGGTGGTTGAGCAACTCCACTCTGTTTTCAAGCATACAAGATGCGATCAGTACGTTCCTCAAGGTTGCAGGCGTGCTTTGTGCCGCAAAATGAATTACATTTTTATTTGTCTTAGTGCGAACTGAAATACTGGCTCCTCCAAGTAAGAGGATCTTTACACACTCTTCTTGGTTGAGTTTGCAGGCCAGGTGCAAAGGCCTCCAGTCTTGGTCGTTCAGCACACAACTTAAGTTGCCTCCACTTAACACAGCACTTTTGAGTTTTTCCTCATCACCTCTTTCAATAGCTTCTAGTATAGTTTTAAGGTCAGAAGGCTTTTCAGAAGCTGAATTGAGTCCCTGTGGCTGGGGCATGTGCTCGTCCTCTCTGCACAAAAAGTGCAGTGGAGCCACCATACCGCCTTTTTCAATGTAGCTTCCCCATTCATAGAGTTCAGGTCCTCTAAGTCCAGGTGAAATCCTCGCGAGTTTTTTAAGTTCTTCAAGTGTGACCCACCTTGCTTCTTCGCTTTCTTTGTCAGCAACGCGTTTTAAAGGTTGCGACTCGTCTTCAGGTACTCCAAAAAATATAACCCGCATTCTTGCATGGGTAGGCCCGTACACTGAATGTTCTACTCTAAGGATTCCTTTGAGAATAACATTGATTCTAGCTTCTTCTTGGCACTCTCTGAGGGCAGCTTGGAAAAAGGTTTCTCCTTGCTGGACTAACCCTGCAGGGAGCCACCAACCTCTGTTGCGGGTTTCTTTCACAGCCAGCCACTTTCCCTCTGAATTCCTAACTACTACCACCGAGAACCCGTGGGTAGAAAAGGGCACTCTGTCTCTAGACATACAGACTGTTATAAATGTCCAACGAAAACAAACTTTCTGAAAACTTCTGCAACACTGAAACTTTACTTTCAGATTTAAAGAAGTTGCTGAAGAGACACAAAGAAAACAACCCTAACTTGTCCAGAAATTTAGTTAGAAAGTTGCTCAAAGAAGCTCTGGACTCAGAATGGAATGAAGAACCTATTTCTACTAGGTGCAGTTCTTCAGGCCATCTAAGAGGAATCTCTGGAAGTCCCGTTACTACACGCATCAAAACTCTTAAAACACCTCTTAAAAAAGAACTAGACGAGGACCTGAAATACCTTTCAGAATTCACTGTTACAGAGAAAAAAAGCACTATTCCAAGGGCCAAAAGGGAAATTAGCTTTGCAAACAATACCATGAGTCCTGGACCTGGCGCTTACAACATTAAAAGGTGCACTAGTGGGTCGCCTACTACTTCTCTTAACTACGGAGGGAAAAGATTTTCGTTTGCAATTCCCTACTCACCTGGTGTTGCTCACTACAAACCTGTACACAGAAATATTCATAAAAGATAATAAATGGAAAAAAGAAACCCAGGCTTGCTGCAGTTAGTTTTCCTGTTGCTGTGGACAATCTCTTTACTGGTTAACATGGACCACGGTTCCGTTCCTGCAGCTACTGGAGCTATTATGGAGGACTTTAGTTTGAGCAAGTTACAACTAGGACTTTTGGGTTCCTTAGTTTACGTAGGCTTGATTCTTGGAAGTTTGTTGGGTGGAGTAGCATTTAGTGACTGGGACTCTAGGATTGTGTTGAGTTTAGCAGCCTTATTAACTGGAGTTTCCTTAATAGTTTTTCCTTTATCGGGGTCCTTTGCGGCTTTAGTGTACTTTTCTAGACTTTTAGACGGATTCTCACAAATATTTGGGGTGATTTATTGCCCTGTTTGGGTGGACTTGTTTGCCCCCGAGAAGTGGAAAACTCTTTGGCTGACGTTTTTGCAGCTTTCAGTCCCTTTAGGAGTGATTCTTGGGTACGCATTTACAGCTTTGCTCCAAACTTTTGAGATAAGTGTAAGCTTTACTTAGTGGACGAGGAGTTTTTACATACAAGGAATAGCTTTTATTCCGTGTTCCTTATTCATTTGGTTCTTTCCTAAGTCATACTACAAGTACTCGTATGAAGAGTCCTATGTGTCTTTAGAAGAATCTCTGCCAAGTGGTTTTATGAACAACCTGAAAAGCTTAATGAAGAATAAGGTGTTTATATTTGCGATGCTGAGCAACAGTAACTCTTACTTCATAGCTACTGCAGTTCAGTTTTGGGCAACTGACTACTCTGTTTCAGTTTTAGGAGTTCAAAAAGAGTTGGTGTTTTTGTGGTACTCAGTAGTTTCAATAACTGGGCCTACACTAGGAATCGTTGTAGGAGGGGCGTTGTGTCACTATTTTGGAGGTTATACCAAAATATCAGCTGCTTACATTTGTGTGGTTTTTGGGTTGTTAGGTATGTGTTGTGCTATTCCTATAGGCTTTACTAGCAACTTCTACATCTTTATGCCTTTATTGTGGTTGGTGTTGTTTTTTGGAGGAGGAGTAGTGCCAATTATGATAGGAATGATGATAAGTGCTGTAGAAGTCCAAGGCAAAACCACCGCAAGTTCAATAGCTTCAGTTGCATCTAACCTTTTAGGGGGATTGCCAGCTCCCTTCGTGTACGGGTTGGTGTGCCAAGTTACTGGGGGAGCCAAGTCGCCCTACGGAATGATAGGAATACTTTACACTTCAGTTCTGGCAGAGGTGTTTATAATTTGTGTAGCAGTGCAGAGAAACAAGTCCAGTTTAATTAAATAAAAATGCCAAGTGTGCAAGAGAAAATGGAGCGGGCTATGCGGAAGATTGAAGACTTTTACTTTGGAGACGAAGAAGGCACAGGAGAACATATGTTTAATAACTTTGCACAAAAGCATGCACACCACTTCAAACCTCATATGAGAGTCACTGAAGAAGAAAACAAGTTAGAGCACACCCTTGCGTATCAAGAGTTTCAAAAAATTTTTGAAGGCAAACTGGAAGAACTTGTCCAGAGCGAAAACTTGTCAGTGGAAGAGTTTTACACTGAACTGAGGAAGCACTCTAAAGAAGATGAAGACTGTGCTGTCTTTTTGCATGTGATTCTTTCTATATCTGACTACCAAAGCTTCGTAGAAATGATGTCTGCATACTGTGAGCAAAACCAGTAATTTAACCTAATTAGGTGTATTTACACTACTCGTTTTCTTTAGTGAAATCAAACACAGGGATGGTATTAACAGGAGGAGGCCTTTCAAGAACTTGGATGTTGGGGTTGTAGGGTTCTGCAAGAGCTAGTTCTTGATCTTCAGCGTCCTTTGCAGGAGGGAGTCCGACTGCTACTTCAGGGACCTCTGCAGCTTGGGAATAACTTCTTGCAATGACTGGTTGTCCCATTGAAAACACAGGTCCTTCTCTAAGTATGTTTTGTTCCTGGAGGTCTGGTGCCTGGCCCAGCTCCCCAAAGTCCCCTCTTTTTAGTTTCTGAATGTAAGACCAAATAATATGAGTCAAGTGAATTTCCAGTGCCACAACAAGTAACTCCACTATCAGGTTGAAAAATGTACTGTAAGCGGTGTCACAACTCTCTGCTGCTTCTTCAAAATACGAGTCGTGCTCTGCCTGGTCTTTGGTTCTTTGACAGTCACTTGTAAGGTTAAGAATTTCGCACAAAAGAATTCCAACTACCAAAGCAGTTCTTAAGCAAAGGTAAACCTGTAATGGCTTAGGTCTGTTGTATCGGTAGCCGTTCACACCAAGGGCCACAACCAAAAGCAACACAAAAGCCAAAAGGAAACTTGGAAGTGTATTTTCTACTGGAAGGTAATAGGTCCACTCAGTTACTCCCAAGATAAAAAACACTAACTTAAACAAGAACCTCAGAGCGTCCCAACAAAATATCCAAGTCATGAACTGGAAAGTTTTGCATCCAAACACAGTTGCTTCTAAAATTTTCATATTATGAAACTTAATAAGCTGAAGGTTACTTAGTTATTTTCTAGGCGAAGTTCTTTCTGCCTAAGGTGCTCTTCCCACATTTCTTTTTCAACCTCCAAGTACTTCTTAGTCATCTCCACAGTGTAGATGTGGGAGATTTCCAGGTAGTGCGCAGAAGTACGCCAGTTCAAAGAGTTGCGCGGGAACTGACGGTTGTACTTGTTGATGTAGTACAGAAGGTAGTCATGGTTCTTAGCCATCATGTTGGCGTGGTTAGTGTCATCCACAAAAGTGTGTCCTAACCAGAAGAACAAAATCCACCTGTGTCTGGCAAACACAAAAGTAAACTTAGAAGGGTGCATATCGAACTCAAGCACTCTCTTGTAAAGCGGGCCCCATGGACGTTGCGTCAGCATGTAAAGCATCATGTACCAATTGTTCAAAGTCTTGGCCCAAGTTTCAACTACTCCTTGAGGGGCCCTTCCCATGCGGAGCCACCTGCCCATCTTGCCTTTGAAGCCTGGGCTCTTTTCCCAGTTCCTGAAAGTCTTTTCAACAGGGTTCAACAAGAACCTTATCACGTCCTGTACCAGCACCATTTATCCTTTAACTAAGAAGTTCTTTAATGTTGAGGAGAAGACTATTGGAGTCTAGCAGCAAGCGGTTCCTTGAGTTGCCCAGTGTGGATGCGATTTCTTGTGCAGTTTCGATCCTCTTGAGTTTCACGTAAGCTGGGTTGTTTGCTAGGGCAGCACCAATAAGTTCGGCACTTTTAGTTTCTCCTTCAGCCTTGATGATAGTAGCAAGTTTTTCTTGCTCAGCACTCAGCACTACGTACTTAGCTCTTTCAGCTTGCTGAGCTGCAACTTGCTTCGACTCAATGGCTTCTGTGAACTCTTTGCCAAAACTCAAATGAGTGATGGACACGTCGTCTACAATGATGTTGAAGTCGCGTGCCCTACTGATAAGATTTTGTCTGATCATTCGGGAAACTTGTTCTCTTTGAGTTAGTAGTTGTGCAGCGTTGAATTTAGCTACTGTGGCTTTGAGGACTTCGTTAACAATACTAGGAAGCACACGTTCGTCGTAATTTTTGCCCAAAGTCCTATAAATGGTGGGAAGTTCCTGCACACTAGGACGTGATAGCACACGCAAAGACACATTCACCATCTGCAAGTCTTTTGTGCCAGTTAAAGAACTTATTTGTCTAGGGTGAGTGCGCACATCATAAACAATCGGACGGTCCAAAAATGGGAATCTGAAGTGAGTCCCTTCAGTGAAGATTTTGTTTTCGTTAACTCCACTGATGCGGTTGTACATGATGCCTCTGTGCCCTGCGTCAACTGTGAAAAGTGACTGGTAGATTCCAAAGCCCGCAGCTCCAAGGAGTCCTGCCCACATGCCTGCTAGATTCAAGTATTCTGGAAGTGCCATTTATTAGTTACTCTCAAGCATAAGAATCAGCTAAAAGCCTTCTGAAAGTCTTTCTTTCCTGGTGTTTGTTTTTTGCAATGTGGTGTTGATATTTTTGTTCATAAGTTGTGTTAGGGTCTAAGAAGAAAGCCTGGACGAAGTGCTTTTTGTAGTACTTCCTCCTGTCCATGACTACTTCTGAAAGGTACAGAAAAACTTCCCAGAACCTTATCAAACTCTTTTTCCAGAGAGGCAAAGGGTTGTTTTGGACTTTTTGGCTTTTAAGTTTGATTTGCTCGATGATTGGAACTAGCTTCTGGGTCAGTTTGGGGTCCGTAATGTAAAGGTTCAGTTCGTTGTTGAGTCCCCAGCTCCACTTGTCGTTGTTAAAAGAACCTACTGTTATTTCGTCGTCACACAAGTAAGCTTTCATGTGCATAACTTTGGGCGTGTACTCGTACACCTCAATGCCCATGTCCCTTAGGTGCTTTGTGAGCCAAGAGTTTTCAAAGTGCTTGTAAACAGGTTGGTCTCTTAACTTAGAGGTAATCATCTCTACTTTGACTCCCCGAGCTATAGCCTTTCTAAGGGCTTCAATTATTTTAGGAATGTACACGTAGTACCCGTGGAGAAGAATTATCCTTGTTTGGGCTTTGTTGATCATCTCCAGAACTCTTTCCTGGATGTCAAACCTTAGGTAGTTAGGTTCTGAAACTAGTATTTCTATCGAAGGGTCTTCTGTGTCCTTGAGCACGGGAACAGCCAGTGGGTAGTTGTATCTTTCTGCAATGTTTCCAAACACAGTTAGAGACTCGTTCACGCACTTGCCTTTGATGATTATGTTCAAGTCGTAAAACTTAGAGTACCCGTACTTAGAGGAAGCGTAGTCGCTGTCTAGGTTGGCCGAGCCCACTATTACATTTTCGTCAATTAAGAAAAGTTTTTGGTGGTACCTTTCAAACACGTCTCTGCTCAGAATGTCTAAGTTGTGCTTGAAGCGCTGCAAGGGATCCATAGGGTTCAGAGACCTAACTAGTCCTCCAGCTTGCTCTAGTCGTTTAACTAAGTCTTTGTCGGCGTAGTAGTTAAGCCAGTCCACAAAAAGCACTACGTTAACTCCTCTTTTTGCAGCTTCTTCGAGCTTTTTAAGGGTTTCGTTTGCAATGTAGTTGTCAACCATGTGGTAAGTCAACACCCAGCAGCAAACCTTAGACTCGTCTATCATGTTCCAAAGCCTTTCGAAGAACTCGTCTCCGTCGTCTATGAGTTCCAACTCGTTCATATTGGTGGAATCCTATTATACCATTTAAGCCTTAACATGAATAATACTTATAAGGCAACAACAATCCCGAGCCTTCAAAAGCAACTTCTCCCAAGTACTTAACGGGGGTGTTTCCAATCCTGTCAAGTGTATGCAAGAAGTCTGACTGATAGTCTTCTATGTTTACGAACAAACAAAAGTCCAAATAGGAGTAAACTTTGAACTCAGCCCTTAAAATATCCTTCGCCTCAATGATCCTCTTCTTATCCAGTCTGTAAAGGGCTTTGATTAAATAGCGCATACGCGCCTTTGAGTCTTCTGAGTGCGTTTCTTCCATGAACTTAAAAGCCAACAACAGACAAGCAGCAGAATAGAGTTTCCTGTTTTGCTTCACAACTAAGTTTTTGGCAAGGAGCCTATGAAAGCAGTTCCAAGCCAAAGCCACTGTGCAGGCTTCCAAGTTCATGTCTTTGCAGAACTTCAAAATAAGCTCTTCTCGCAAGTTCACGATTTTGCTAAGAGTGAGTCTGGGCTGCAACTGAGGGTGGCGTTCCAAGAACTCTTTGTTCAAGTAGTCTTTAAGCGCACAGTCTTGGATATACGAAGGCACGTCGCAGAGATCTACAGAGGATACGGAAGAGGCAGGCTTACTAAGTGACTCCTTGTAAGAGCGAGCCACTGAGCCGGAAGAGGTGACCCACTCCCGGGAACAGTTAGACTTGGGAGGCGAAGCGTGGCTACTGTCTTGTTCAGTTTTAATGTTGCTTAAGAAGTCCAAGGCCCTGTTCAAAAACAGGTGCTCTCCAGGTGACTTTGCCACGCGCACTTTGGGAGGAGGGTTAGGGTGTTTTTCACAGCATTCGTCAAGCGTAAAAAAATTGCAAGTGACTTTGCGAATCATTGTCGGAATGATAACTGGGGAAGTCTCCGGGGGCTCGTCTAGGTCTGACTCAGTTTCTAAACTGAGTGAACTTGAACTTGAAGACTGCACCGCCTGCATTTTCCGTCCGCTGTAACTGCATCGCTGGTGAAGGTTTGTTGAACCTCCTAGTTCCATTAATTATAAGAAACTTATGTTAAGTTTGAACGATTCTGGAATTCTCACAAATGGGCCATTATAATATGAAAATCGAGCGCTGGTTTCACATTGAAGATGTGCCTAAGGTTTCTGAGTCTAGTGAAGATAGTTTTTCAAGTTCACACAAGTTTGCAACAAGAAGTTACGAAGAAAATTTACTGAGTCGTCTAGTGGACAGTCAAGTAAAGCCTGAAATATGTAGACTGTGCAGTGAAAAAGGAATCCCATCAAACATGAGAAAATGCAAAGACTGCAATTTAATTGCGCATAAGAAATGCGTGCTCAAAGAACTCACAGGACTCCAAGTCCGAGAATGGAGGTGCAGGGGCTGCGAAAAGACTTTCCAGATTTTAAGCGAAGGACAAAAAAGAAGCCGAGAATTCATCTTTAGTTTAGAGCCCTATAAAAAACTAAAGCTTGGTGAAACTCCAATCAAAGAAAAACCCAAGTTCAAATACAATACTTTTAACACAAAAAAGTGTTTCTTGTGCCTTAAAACTAAAGAAATACTTGGTGAATGCTTAGTGTGCACCAGGCCTTTCCACAGCAGTTGCATTCAAAAGTTCACAACCAAAAGAATCTGTTCAAAGTGCCAAGAAAAGTGCACTGTAAGTTTTATTTAGAGTTGCTGGAAACCTTTTATCGGCCAAAAAATAACTTGTAGTAGATGCTTACTCACATTCCATCAAGAATGCCAAACCGAACTTAACGCAAACCCTTTCAGCACATTATGCTCAGTTTGCATGTGCTCCAAAAAACAAATAGAGTACGTTTACACCAAAGAAGACCAAAACAACAGAATTCTAGTTAAGTACAAAGCTTTTTCGCCACAGTATATGACCTGGGCTAAGAAAAACCAAATCAAAGTTAATCACCAAAAAATTACCTACGAAAAACCCACTCCGATAGAAATCTTAGAAAAAAAAGAAAAGTTTAAGTGCAGGTTTTACTTAGTTAAGTGGTCAAACGAACTTTTCGGAACTACTTATGAAAGCAGAATGTATTTAAGAAACGAGTTTCCTGAGTTACTAAAGAACTTCGAAGAGTCCGAAAAGAACTTAGAGTTCAGTTCCCCCAAACCTAAGTTCCAACTCAAACAGTACTTTGAAAGCAAAGAAATCAAAAAGTTCAAAGTTCCTACTCAAAGTGCCAGTGAGTACCTAGAAAAAACACTTGGAAACGAAGAAGTTAAAACTAAACGCTACGAACTACTCCCCAGCAACCCTTTAGAGTCTTTTTCTTTTCTAGAAAAGATCAACTTAAACAAAACCTACCAAAAAGAATTCTTGAAACACCTTCAGCAAGCACAGCCTTTCAGGAACCTAAACTTAAATAAACCAGTCAAGTCTGAAACCTCCGAAGACTCCAGAACCCAGGAGTCGAAAGCTTTAAGTAGTTTGAGAAAAGTACTCCTAGACTTCAATAAACACCCCTACGAAAAACGCAAGAAACTCTTAGAAAGCTACGGAGTCAAGCCTTTCCACGACTGGAGCTTAAAAGATGACTTAGACTTACTTGAAAAAGCAGCTAAGTCACTACAAAAGCAAACCCAACTTAATGAGTCAAAACCCAAACTACTAGACTTCATAAACTGCAGAGCTTACTACTTACTCTTTGTCATTACCAAACACTTACATAACTAATACACTACTTAATAAGTTCTCCAGGCTGAGTGTTTAACTCAGCTATTACTTCCCTTAAACCTTCAAACCTGGGCTTATCCGAGTTCACAGCGTACCCTCTATAAAGCCACCTGTCGTGAACTAACTCATCGTTAGGCCTTGTAGGGCCCCAGTAAAACCGAATGAACCTGTGCTCAAAGCTTTTGATGTCGTGTATTTTTTCTTCAAGAGAAACCACTAACTCCTTCATGTTCTTTTCTGCGTAGGGCAACTCGTAGTAGTTGTGGACTTCTTTTGTAATATCAACAAACAAACCCCGCATAGCTATTCTGTCCAAGGTCCTTTCAACAATCCTTAAGTCTTTCCCTAAACTTTTGGAGTAGATGTAAATCAGCACCACTATCAGTATGAAGACAAGCAGCCCAATTCCCACAACCACCCAAAATATCAGAGTGTAGGTGTCTGAAAAACTTTCGCTAATAGTGTCTATTGGTTTCTCTGCTTCCGCTTCGTTGAAGCAAACCATTGCATAGTGAGTTACGTTTGAGTTTCCTAAGTAAGGCCTCACAGAATTTTTGTAGCACATCCAAAACTTTCCTTCAGTTCCAGTGTAATCGTATCGCTTCTCAAGGTCTTTGTCTGTTCTAATGCTTTCCCAGACACTTTCAGAGATTCCAGTTATGTCCTCGTCGTAGATTCTAACAGTTTCTTCTTCTTCGGTCCAGAACCCAGGACGTGCCACCACTAGTCCTGACTTACTTACTAACAAAGCAAACCCTGTTTCCAGAAACTTGATGCTCGAGAACTCGTTGCTTAAGAACTCAAGTGAAATGTCTATAGAAGTGACACCTATAGTTTGGCCGTTTGCAACTATAGCTTCAGAAACTGAGATTAGGAACTTGCCAGTAAGGGCGTCTTTATAAGGTTCAGTCATAATGATGCTTTGGTTCGAGCCAGCTTGTTCATAAGCTTTGTAGTACCACTCCCTTACTAAAGGGGAGTAGTTTTCGTCCTTAAACTCTTCTCCTTTGTAGTAGTAAAACAGTTCATCTTGTTCGAACCCACTGTAAATCAACTCTACATAGTGAGGTTGTCCTTTGGTCCAAACTTTGTCCATAGCTACCACTTTGTTCATTAACTCTTGGCCCTGGGGACTTATTTCGTTTCGGCAAAAAAAAACTCCGTACTTAGAAGTAGTAGTGGTTCCTTCGTCGAAATCACTTGCAGGGATTTCGTTGTGCATGTGCACAGTGCCTGCAGGAATTGCAGGACCCTCTACCATTAAAGCAGTCAGGTCTGTTTGGAAGGACACATAGTTCATAGCAGACTTAAGGAACTCCTCTGCTTCGCCTGCTAGTTCTTTAGCAATGGCTTTTGCGTGAGACTCGTATTGGTTGTAAGTAACTGTATTGGCCTCGCCAAGAACTACGTCTCTTAAGTAGTCAAGTTCTATTCTGGTCGCTCCCAGTATTATTGCTGTGAATATGAACGCTGTCAGTACAAAGAAGATTTCTAGCTGGGCCCTGATGCTCCAACTTTTGTATATTTCTTTAATGTTTTCAATTCCCATATTTATTATGTTCTTCAAGAATCCACTCGTTCGAGAGCTTTAGCGTTTCTTCGTAGTGGCTGTCTTTTGAAAGCAGCACTTGGTACTCTTGGGAAAGCTGTCCAGTGTCTTTGCCAGCTAGCGAAGAAGCGACTCTGAGGTAAGCCAAAGTCAGCAGGTCCCTTAAGTCAAGTTTTTGACAGCCCAGCATAAGCTTTACCAAGTTCTCCTCACTAATTCCGTATATAAACTCTAAGTCCCACTCGTCTTCTACAAGCTTCTCTAGGCTTGTTTTGGACAAACACCCTTTTCCAACCCTAGTTGGGTTGTAGTTGTGGTGCTTTAAGTATTCAAGTATCATCGAAAGAGTGCCCGAGTCCAGGTTGAGTGCATACAAGTGGATTTCTTCTTCAACGTTAGGCATTTCTAACTAAAACTCACCTTTAAGTACCTCTGACAACTCCAGTATGTCTGGAGGCACGTAAAAGTTCTCTCCTTCTGCTGATATCAAAGTCAGTCTTTCAGAATTCATAGTTATTTATTTAAAAGTTCGCTTATCCAGTCGCCCATTTGGTCAACAAGTTGGTTGCTTTCTTTTATGCCTCCTTTGAAGCACAAGTTCAGGCACCCGTGCACTGCCCCTTCATAAACTTTTAAATAAGCATCTACTTGATTGTTGAGAAGTTTTTCCAAAAAACGCCAACAGTCATCATGCAGAGGATCGCTTGAGCCTACAAGCATCCTTACAGAGGGAAACCGCTGCAAGTCTTCGTCTGGAATAGCAAGTGGAGACAAGTAAGGGTTAGAGTCAGCATCTAAGTCAGGGTCCTGTATGTAGCTACTCAGGCACAACTTCAAGAAAGTATGGGGAACTATCAAGTCTTCTAAAGTAAACAGCAAAGAGTCAGTGAAGTTACGCCTAGACAAGTTAACAGCAGGATAACCCAGCACAATCCCGTCAGGAACTTTTACTCCAGCTTGTAAAGCTTTGTAAGTAAGAGTAAGTGCTAAGTTTCCCCCAGCTGAGTCCCCAACTAGTATTACCTTCGAAGGTTCAATGCCTAACTGCTCTTTAGAGTTAACTAGTAACCAGTTGTACACCTGCCAAACATCATCTAAAGCAGCCGGAAAAGGATGCTCAGGAGCCAGTCTGTAGTCTACAGAAATAATAGGCAGGTTCAAAGCATTAACCCATTTGCGGGTGTAAACCTGGTGTGAAGCAGAAGACATACTAATAAAACCCCCTCCATGGATGTGGATAACTAAAGTTTGGTAAAGAACTGAGTGGTCACTTTCACTTCCAGGCAAGCAACAGGTCAGCAGTTTAGAAGCTGTTAAGTCTTGGTTGAAGCAAGGAAGGGCACTACTAGAAAGCACCCTTACTTTCACAGTGTTTTCAGTGCCTTCTGTAGAAAAAGGAGAAAAGTTACTTCTAACTTTAGGACTTTTGTCTAAAACGTGTGAAGCCGTTTTAGGCAGAAAAATGACTTTGTTGAGTCTCACGTTAGGAATCATGAGGTTCATAAAGTTCTTAACAATCCAACTGTCAACTAGGTTCCATAGTGTCTGGGCTACTTCAATGTTAGGCTTGGCGTAAGAAGCTTCAGCCTTTCGGACAGCGTGTTTTTGGAATAAAGCGTAATACATAGTGTAGAGTCCGTAAATAACTTTTTTCTTGACAGGGTGTTCTTCAGCGTGGGCTAAGGAGATAACTACTTGTCCAGCTGCTACTCTTATCATGAACTCTTCGTACTTCTTCCTGACTAAGTCTGGACGTTGTGTAATTACGTGTTGGGAATGTTGTCTGAGTCTCTGCCACCTCAAGTCAGCCCTTGAAATGCAAAACAAGTCTTCTTTGTCCAGAAAAGGAGCTAAGTCTACATATTCAGCTATAGTGTCAAACTTAGCTTTGTATGTTATGAGCTTGTCTTGTTGCTCTTCGCCAAACTTGACTTGTGACTCTTCTGACAGCTTGTGGAGTTTTTCAAGGTGGTAAATAAGGCACACTGAAAGCCTCTGAGAGGTCACGGGGTTAAGGCTTTCTGTGTTAGGTAGGTTGATGATGTGCAGGAGTTTTAGTTTGATTCTGTTTAGGACATCGTGGGTTTCTAGGTACTCTTCTGGAACCCTAGTAAAGTTTATTTTGTTCAGAGAAACCACTACGTGTTCTATGCAGGTAATGACTCTTGAAAGTTCTTCGTGCATGTCCATTTATGAATTATTCAAAGTTAAGCAGAGTTATGTCTGGTTGTGCTAGAGATTCCAAAATCTGAGTTTTCAAAGATAACTTGGTACTTTTCGTGGTTTTTAAAAACTTTTTTCCTGTGCTTCCGGTTAGAGATCATTATTGACACCGCAGACTTTTTCCCTTCAAAAAACCTCATCGAAGCCTTTACTATGCCCATGACTCCAAATACTGACCCTAGCAAGCTGCTAACTAGTATCATAAACGTTTGTTTAGGAACTCTGTTAGTAACTAAACTTGTGTCTCTTTTCTTAAGCTGAACAAAGACTTTTAAGTTGCCGTTGGAAGAAATGTCGTACACAAAAGAACTAGACCCTCTTTGGGGAGGGTTTAAAACTGACACGTGGTAGCCTGTTTCTTTTTCTGGCCAGTTGGATACTTGGGACCTAAACAGAGAAGGAGTCATTGAATAGAAAAACTCCGTAGGAGTGCTCCCTATGAACACTTTAGAAGCAGGCGGACTAATAGAAGCTGTGATTGAAGAGTATTCACCTGGAATGCTTGAATAGGCTGTGGAGTTCACTTGTATTCCTGAAGCAAAGCTACTTCTGTCCTTTGTTTCTAGCTTGATAGAAGAAGACTCAGAAAACGAAGCCTGGGTTAGGTAAACAACTACTGAGCAGTCTCCTGTATCAGAGTCTAAAATGCATGTCGAAAACATTTCCTGGAACTCTATATCTATAATTTCAATCAGAGTCAAGCTACTGCACTGGTTTTCTCCTACAAAACACTCTCCGCCGTACCTCATCAGTTTGATTTCTAAAACAAACTCAGCGTAGAAACCCTCGGCTTCTTCTTCAATAGTTACTAAAGGAACGAGTGCTTTGTTTTCTTGAATGTTGTCTTCTGAGTATATAAGCACTGCTATAAAAATCATAAAGACCGCCACAAGTATAAACACTAAACTGAATATTCCTCCTATAAATGTTTGCTTTAACTTCATAGGCTCGTTCACTACGTAGTTGTGGTATTCTTTAAAAAGGTCCAACTTCGAAATAGTCTTGCTAAGTTTTTTCGATATCTTGATTGCCACAAGAGCTGTTAAAATCAGTAAGAATATGCATATTTGGGCAATTGATACGATTAAGTTCAAGTTTCCTGAACTGGACTCATAAAGTTGGGGTTGTGAAGAATACAATTCAAGTTTTATATCTTCAAAAGTGGGGTTGATGCTTCCAACCGGACAGTACATTCCATTGGGGCATGTTAAACACCTAGAAAGTCCTTCTTGGTTACTGTAGAAACCCACTTCGCAGGGGTAGCACTGTCTAAGACTAGTTGTACCAACTTCAGGGTTGCTAGTTCCTTTAAGACAGTTACTGCACACGGTTGCTCCGTAGCTGTCAGAGTAAGTTCCTTCAGGACAACTTAAGCACTCACTGCCATAAGTGCCTTTGCTGCACTTCCAAGGACACTCTTGACTGCAAAGAGACTTTAAGTTTAATTTATAGAATTCATTCGTTGACTTAGTTTCCCGAATTATTTTGCCTTGAAGGGACAAACCCCCGTGGATATACAATTCAGTTCCTTGGTAGGCAAATCCTGAAGATATCAAAGAAAAATCTAAGTCTTGGTAATAGGTTACGGTTTTGGTAGCTAAGTTCACAGAAAAAACAGTGTTTTTGGGTTCGTATCCCCAAATTTCTCCCCCAATTACTAAAACGTGGTTTTCTATTTTCTTGACTACTGCATTTGCTCTATTGATAGTAAGGTTGTAACTAGGGTCAAACAAAGCAGTCCACTTCATCTCAGTGTAGTCATACTCATAAACTTGACCAGAAGGTACTAAGTCTTTTCCAGTCCCAAACATAACTGTAAACTTAAGGTTGTTCCTAATTTTCTGAACCTCGCACACAGGCTTATAAACTCCTGATGGCTCAATGGAGTCAATAGTTTCTAGCTTTGTATAAGTATTTACTCCTGCTTCAAATAACCAAAGGTCGTTTAAGTACCCAGAGCTTGAGTAGCCTCCAAAAACAAACAAGAAGGGCAGGGAAACTGCTATACAGGCTCCAGATCTACTTGTTGGGCTTTCTTCGTTTGCTTTTTCTATTTTAGTCCAGACTTTTGCTAAGGAGTTGTATTTGTGCAAGTCGTTTAGTTCACCGAACTCACCACGTCCGCCCCACACTATAATAATGTCTCCTTCTGAGTCACAAGCGTGTCTAGACCTAGCTTCTGGAATGCTTCCAAACCCTAGAACAAGTTCCCAGTTCTGAGTGTCTAAGTCGTACTTCCAAAGGTCGTTGAACTTAACTCCAGAATCTTCACCTCCGAACATATAAATGCTTTTGTTGATAGTTACAAGGCAGTGGTGGATTCGGCCTTTAGGAGCCAAGTAGTTTCTATAGAACAACTTAGGCTTCAAAGGGGTTTCTAGCAAGTCAATTCCAGCAAGAGAATTAGTAATGCCTGCATTTCTGTAGCCACCAAACATGTACACTTTGTTCCGAGCAAGGCCACATCCGTAAGAATCCCTTCTAATTAAGTGGACTTCTTCTTCTTCATGCAGTGTCGGAATTTCTTCCCACCTTTCTAGTTTCTCTAAGTCCAGTTTGAATATTTCAATTCTATCGTTAGAGATTTGATTCGACCACCCATAAAACAAATAAGCATACCCTTCGAATATGCAACTACAAGCCAAGTACCTTGGTGTATAAGCAGACTCAAGTTCCAGCTTTTCCCATAGTTGATTTTCTAAGTGATATCTGTACAAAGAATCTAACTCATTTGCTTTAGAGTTTCCACCAAACAAGTACAAAAACCCTTTGTGGTACTCTATGTTAGAGCCTATCTGTTCCACAGGAACATCTCCAGCCTTTTTTTGTCTGGTCCAAAGGTTTTTTTCTACGTCATATCTAAATAAGCCTTACAAGAAAAGTTCGTTATCGTAACTTAGACTTGTATACCCGCCAAAAACTACAAAAAACAGCTTTCCTTCTGAATCTAAGAACTCGTTGTAGGCGTGTCTATAACGTGGGGGTGGAACGTCTCCTTGGGTAATTAGTGACTTCCATTGAAAACTGTCTAAACTGAACTTCCAAAGGTCGTTTTGAATCCCGTTCTTGGAGTTTCCCCCAAAAATATAAAATTCGTTATTACTTTGGTCCATGTAAGAGCTGACCGAGAACCGATCAGGAATTGCTTCAAACGAAGAAGACTTGAGTTCTTGCCACTGCATTTTCTCAAGGTCGAATTTCCACAAGTCACCGAAGTTATCCCCTTGACCATTATTGCCACCGAACATGATCATTGAGTTCGAGTTATTGTGGTACTTCATAGTACAGAATTGCCTGATTTGAGGTATAGTTCCAAATTCAGGAATCAAAGTCATTTCAATAGCCCAACTCTTAAAGATCAAATTCAGTAAAATAAACATTTATATAATCCATGAAAACGTATAGGGATTCCCTAAATGAACTTTCATTAAGGTTTAAAAGGATACTTAAAGACTTAAACTTAGAAGAACAAGAAATCTTAACTTACAAACAACCCCACAAAAAGCATAAGCCTAACCCTGACTGGTCAGTTTTCGACTCTGGAAAACCTCCAGCAAAGGTCCAAATCCACAGCCTCCCAAACATAGCACCACCTAAGCACTCCAAAAAGCCCACTGAAGTTCAAAAACACTTTATAAAAGCTCTTTCGAAAGAGTTAATTAAACAACAGCCCTAACTAAAGTATTTCTTTAACTTTGTCTGTAAGTCATTATGAGCTGCAAAAGCCATAAAGGTGTCAGAGAACAAGTCACAAAAACACCCAAACACCGCCCTGAAGCGCAAAGGCACAAGCATAAAAGTTGCGAAGGACAAAGGAATCCACATTGTGTAAATGCCCAGCAAAGTGATTGAAAAGTCCCTTTTGAGCTTTTCAGAAAAAGTTTCTTCTCTGCTTTCAAGGCTATTGGTCCACTTCATGAACACAAAAACTTCGCAAGGAGTGAAAAGAAACTGGTCCAACATTGTCTTTTTAATGACGCTTCCTAACTGGTTACTATGGCCTACTACCTTTTCTAGAAAAGGGAACCAAAACATACCTTCCAAAGGCACTTCTAGACCTCCGTATGCCGCCAAAACTGCACCTCGCCTTTTGTCGTACTTGACTTCGTCCTCTAAGTAAGTTTGTGAAACCCAGTCTGCAAACCAAGTCAGCACAGCTCCACTTACAACCCTAACTTTGAATTACTGTGTAAATATTGGTCTTCTATCTAAAAGCTTACAGTAGCTTTTCCATATCGCCGAGGCCATTTAATTTTTGAGTGACTCTTAATTTACATCTTTTAAAACTTGCGTTTTGGAAGGTTTTTCTGAGTAAATTTGACTTATCTCCCTATACATGCACCTTTCCATTTCCCTGATCACATCGTCCACTATAGGGTTGCCTGCGTAAGCACTCATTTCTTGGATTTGGCTGTAGTAGACTTGTCTAACTTTTTCGACTTTTTTGGTTACTTCTTCTTTGTCGCTGGTTTTTTTGCGCTGAGTTATTCTGGCTTTCAAAAGTCCTTCTTGGTTTTTAAGGTTCTCTTGAAGCATCAAGCAAGTGTTGTGTTCAGTCTGTGACTGGGACTTGACAAAGGCTTCGGTTTGTCTTAAGCTGGGCAGTGTGGACTGGGTGCCTAGTTTGAGAGCACGTGCTCTTTTGCGAGCTTTGAGTTTGGTTTGGTGCTTAACTGCTTCAAAGGTCAGGTCTTCAGAAGGACACGCTTCTGGGTTTTTTAAACAAAAAATAACGTCTTCTCGGTGGAGCATAGCTTTTAATCGGTTGTGGTAGATAGAATACTTAGGGTCTTTTTGGGCTTCATAGTGCTCAACTGCTTTAGAGTAGAGGTCTACAAGCTTGCGTACAGTAGCTATGTGCGGTTGCTGGTCTAGTTTTAGTTCCAAACTGAGCAAGTCTTCTGCAAAGTGGTCAGGCAGCTCTCCTAAACTTAGTTTCCGGCTTTGTTTTTTCATTCCAAGTTTAACTTAAATATGGATTTACGTTAAAAACCCTACAGTACTTTGGGGTTCCTTGGCCCGAGCTGCCATAATAAATATGATCTCGTTCATATCAGACGTAGTCACCAAACACGTTGTAGGCTTCTGGGCTAGCAGGTTCCATAGACGAGCCAACACGAATATGGCCATGCTTTTGGACCCTAAATACTTCAGTCAGACCGAGAAGATTTTCAAAGTCCAACAAGACATTAAAGAAAAATATAAGAAGGTCAAGCAGATCTCCCAAGAGTCTAAAACCAAACAAATTAAGTAAGACTCTTAAGACTTCGCCTAGTTAGTTTCTTACTTGTAAAGTTAAAAACCAGCCATATACATAGAAAACCCAAGCTTCCAACACTCAGAATTTCAGGCACTGCCAAGTAAGTAGCAAGCATTGTGGGGTGTTAGGGTGCTGTATTTGTTTGGATCCCCCACAAATTAAATTAATGACTGAGAATCAAGGCATGCTAATCCCGGCTTCAAGACCTGGAAAAGCCACTATTGGCACTTCTGTCAAGCTGCATTCCAACTTTTTCAAGTTCCAGCTGAAAACTCACGGCCTCCAAAAGTACTTTGTTGAGTTTTTTCCAAACATCGCCCAAGTAACCTCAAGTCTCCGACAAAGAGTCATAGGGAAAGTTGCTTCAGCTGTCAGGCAAAAAATAGGCAGTTTTGTGTACGACAACACAGTGGTGTACGCCTCAAACGAAGTTTCAGAAGAGTTCTCAGTTGAAACTAGCTATGACGAAACTAACTACACAGTTACTTTCAAGCCAGTAGGTAGCGCTGAAGACCACCTGGAAAGGTTTAAGTTCTACAACAAGTTTATGAAAGTGGTTCAGAGCAAACTTGGCATGGTGCCTATACTTAGGAAACTTTACGATCACCAAAACGGAGTAATTGAACTGGACAAGCACAAACTTGAAATCTGGCCAGGGTACTCCACAGCAGTCCATGAATTCGAAGGAGGGTGCATGTTGAACGTAGACGTGGCTTACAGGTGCATACGGACGCTTACTGTTTTTGACATGCTGAAAGAATGCAAAGGGAACCCTAGACAAGAGTTCGAGAAACTAGTAACTGGGTCGTGTGTGCTGACCAAGTACAACAAAAGGTGTTACAGAGTTGAAGGTGTGGACTTTGACAAAGACCCCAGCTTTAAGTTTGACGTGGGAGGCCAGGAAGAAAGTTTCCTCAGTTACTACCAAAGAAGGTGGGGAGTTCTTATTAAAAACAAGGACCAGCCTCTTCTTGTAAGTAGTTTAAAAGAAATTGGGCAGATTTACTTGATTCCAGAGTTATGCATCATGACAGGAATCACTGATGCTATGAGGTCTGACTTTGGCTTGATGAAGGAGCTGTCTGAAAAAACCAAACCTCTTCCTAAAACCCGAATTAACAACTGCAGAGGTTTAATTAGAAACCTCAAAAGCAAACAAAAAACCTCAGAAGTCATGGAAAGTTGGAGAGTTGACATCCAAGAAAACCCCACCGAAGTAGTTGCCAAAGTTGTTGAGCCTGGCAGAGTGCAAACAGGGCAAGAAAGCTTTACTATAAATCCCTTAAAGGGTTCTTTTGATACTGATATAGGAACAAGGCAACTGTTTAAACACCCTGGGCTGAAAAAGTGGGGAATTTTTTATGTGAAGTTAGACCAAAGACTAGTGGAAGCCTTTAAAAGCACAATGCAGCAAGCCCTTAAAACCTTTAGAGTCAGTGCTGCTCCCCCTGCTAGTTTTGGACTCAGCACTAATAACTGGGACGAATGGGAAGCAAGACTTAGGGAAGTACTTGCACCCGACGTTCAGTTTATCATATGCATACTTCCAGGCTCCAGAGGCAAGTCTAAACTTTACGACCCACTCAAGTCACTTCTGATCAGGGACTTCCCTGTGCCTTCGCAAGTTGTTTTGAACAACACACTTAAAAGAGACAGGGCACTGCGTTCAGTAGTCAACAAAGTTATTATCCAAATAGTTGCTAAAATAGGAGGCACTCCTTGGTTGCTTGAAAACCTTCCTCAAAGCGGAACAAACACCATGGTAGTTGGTGTTGAAGTTTTTAGCAAAAGAAGTTCCCACTCAGTGGTAGGACTCTGTGCTAGTTTGGACCCTAACTTTTCTCAATTTTGCCCAGTAGCAGAACTCGGCCACACAACTGCTGCTATGAACTTTACTGAGTCTATGCTCAAAGCTCTAGAAACTTACTACTCAGTGAACCAAACTTACCCTCAACAGGTTATTATTTACAGGGAAGGAATTTCTGACTCTGGCCGTGCAGAGGCCTTGCAGACCGAAGTGCCTAACTATTTAAACGCCCTTGAAACTCTTTTGCAGCAAGGAAAAGTTCCTCAAAGGCCCAAGCTTCTGTTTTTGATCATCAACAGACGCACTAATGCAAGGTTCTACACAGCTGAAGAAGTCAAGAACCCCCCTATTGGAACTTGTGTTGACACTCAGGTAGTTCACCCCCAGGGCTGGGACTTCTACATCTGTCCTGTAACCACAAACCAAGGTGTGGCATCTCCTACGCACTGTTTTGTGCTTTACGACGACACTGGACTTTCAGCTGACCAAGTGCAAGTGCTTACTTACAGATTATGCTACTCTTACTGGAACTGGTGTGGCTCAATTCGAAAGCCGTCTCCGTGCCAGTTTGCTCATAAACTTGCTTACCACATTGGAGAAAGAAGTCACCCCTCTGCACCCCATGCCCATTGGTCTACCACTAAGAGTCAGTTTTATCTTTAAGAGTTATTTATGCCATCCTGATAAGTCAACGGGGGCTTGTTTAGTTTCTTCTAAAGGGCTTATTTGAATCTTCCAGTCTTCAGGCAAGTTCCAAAACTTCAGATAACTTTCGTTGCCAGTTGAAACTAGCACTTGTTCTTCTTGAATCCAGTACAAACACAGCACACTTCCTTGGTGTGCTTTCCAACTACTGA
>PR_CR_10_Liq_1_inCRDRAFT_1000176_pt1 | contig 38161 bp, 36 predicted proteins | sample PRCRCaboRojoPR_3_FD_10241 | JGI IMG/M metagenome (IMG submission 10241) | reverse complement strand
GCGCGCCAGTGGTTGGGATAAAGTGCATTAGCTCAACCGTTTGATCGCCGCACCGCGGCCCGTCAATGCGCGGCTTGGGGGCAATGGCTAACAAGGGTTCAAACCCGGCCTTCGCGGCATATGAACCGAACGGCTGCTTTTGAAAACCGCATGAACTTTACCCCCTCCTTGCGCATTGCGGCCTGTGTCGGGGGGCTGCACCGATCAATCTGCGCGCAAAGCCGGTCCGGCGCGGTGGCTTGGGGGCCCTGCGCCCTCATCCTCCCCTTGGATCGAGCAGTTTCGAGAAAATCCGGGCGCGGGTGATCTGGCCCAGAAGCCGGCCGTCCTCGACCACGCCCACAGGGGCTTCACTGCCTTGGGCGGCTTCCATGACGTCGCGAATCGTGGCGTCGGGGCCGACGCTGGTTTTCGTCGTGTCCTGTGCCGGTTCCATGACATCGCGGGCGCAGAGTACGCCGAGCGGGTTCATGTGGGCGACGAAATCGGCCACGTAGTCGGTTGCGGGGTTGGTGAAAATCTCCTGCGGGGTGCCGCATTGCACGATGCGCCCGCCTTCCATGATGGCGATGCGGTTGCCGATCTTGAAGGCTTCATCCAGATCGTGGCTGACGAAGATGATCGTGCGGTTGAGCTTGGATTGAAGCTCCAGCAGCTCATCCTGCAAATGGGTGCGGATAAGCGGGTCCAGCGCGCTGAAGGGTTCATCCATCAGCAAGATGGGCGCGTCTGTGGCAAAGGCGCGGGCAAGGCCCACGCGCTGTTGCATGCCGCCTGACAGTTCGCCCACCTTGCGGTCGGCCCAGTCCGACAGGCCCACAAGGTCAAGCTGTGTCTGGGTGCGGCTGGCGCGTTCGGCCTTGGGCAGGCCGGCCAGTTCCAGCCCCAGCCAGACGTTTTCGCGGACCGTGCGCCATGGCAGCAGGCCGAATTGCTGGAACACCATCGCGATTTGCGTCTGTCGCATCTCGCGCAGTGTCTGCGCATTGGCATTCGTGATATCGACCATGCCTTGGCCATCGCTGACCTGCACGCTGCCCCGGACCACGGGGTTGAGGCCGTTCACCGCCCGCAAGAGCGTTGACTTGCCAGAGCCCGACAGGCCCATGAGAACGACGATTTCGCCTTCCTCGACCTCGATCGAGCAGTCATGCACGCCAAGGACCTGGCCCGTCTTGGTTTGAATCTCCGGGCGCTCCAGCCCTTGATCCATCAGGGGCAGGGCGCTTTGCGGCTTGTCGCCGAAGACGATGGAGACCTTGTCGAATGTAACGGCTGTGCTCATCCCTTGCGCTCCATACGTAGCATGCGGTCCAGCAGAATGGCGACCACGACGATGACGAAACCGGATTCGAACCCAAGCGAGGTATTGACCGAATTGAGCGCGCGGACCACCGGCACGCCAAGGCCGTCAGCCCCGACGAGGGCCGCGATCACCACCATCGAGAGCGACAGCATGATGGTCTGGTTCAGGCCCGCCATGATCTGCGGCAGGGCATAGGGGAGTTCAACCTTCCACAGCACTTGGCGATTGGTGGCCCCGAAGGCTTGCGCCGCTTCCAGAAGGGCGGTGGGGGTCGAGGAAATGCCGAGATGCGTGAGGCGAATGGGGGCGGGGACCACGAAGATGACCGTGGCAATCAGGCCCGGCACCATGCCGATGCCAAAAAAGACAATCGCGGGGATGAGGTAGACGAAGGGCGGCAGCGTTTGCATGAGGTCCAGCACCGGCCGCATGGCGGCGTAAAGCCGGGGCCGGTGGGCGGCGGCGATACCTATGGGCATGCCCACGCCCATGCAGACCACGCAGGCCGACAGGACGAGGGTCAGGCTTTCGGTGGTTTCCTCCCAATAGCCTTGATTGACGATGAAGAGAAAGCCAAGCGCCACCCCGAGCGACAGCTGCCAGCGGCGCTGCACGGCATAGGTCAGGCCCGCGAAAACCGCAATCACGATCAGAGGGTGGGGGGATTGCAAAACCCAGAGGATACCTTCGATCAACGCCTCGAGCGCGATGGACATGGTATCGAAGACCACAAAGAAATTGTCCTGAAGCCAGTCAAAGACCCCGGCGGCCCAATCGCCCACGGGGATTTTGTTATCGGTGAGCCAGTTCATCTGATCGCTTTCTACCGTCCCTTATTGGCCCCCGGCGGATCGTTTCGCCGGGGGTTTTGTTCTTGGCACACGGCCCACCAGAGCCGCGCGCGGGATTATTCCATTGCCGCTTTGACGGCTTCCATCGCGTCGCCACCGTCTTTGGCGGTCACGCCCTCGAGCCACGGGCCAAGCACCTCGGGGTTGGCTTTGAGCCATGCGCTTGCGGCCTCGGCGGGGTCTTCGCCATCATTGAGGATCGCGCCCATGATCTCGTTTTCCATGGCCAGCGAAAACTCGAGGTTTTGCAGCAGTTTGCCGACGTTCGGGCATTCCTCGACATAGCCTGCGGAGGTGTTGGTATAGACCGTGGCCCCGCCCAGGTTGGGGCCGAACCAGTCATCGCCGCCCGTCAGATAGGTCATGTCGAAATTGGCGTTCATCGGGTGCGGTTCCCAGCCCAGGAAGATGATCGGCTCATCGCGGCGGGTAGCGCGTTCGACCTGCGCCAGCATGCCTTGTTCCGAGCTTTCCTTGACCTCGAAGCCGTCCAGGCCAAAGGCGTCGTCGGCAATCATGTCCATGATCAGGCGGTTGCCGTCATTGCCCGGCTCAATGCCATAGATGGTGGCATCCAGCGCCTCGGCGTGATCGGCGATCTTCGAGAAATCGTCGATGCCAAGGGCGGCCCCGGCAGAGTTGGTGGCCAGGGTGTATTTCGCGCCTTCAAGGTTGGCGCGGACAGTGTCCACGGTGCCCGCTTCGCGGTAGGGGGCGATATCGCCTTCCATGGTGGGCATCCAGTTGCCCAAGAACACGTCGATGTCGCCCGCGGCCAGCGAGGTGTATGTCACCGGCACGGACAGCACTTTGATATCGGTTTCATAGCCCAAAGCCTGCAAGACGGTGGTGGTTGCGGCGGTGGTGGCGGTGATATCGGTCCAGCCCACATCCGAGAAGGTGACGGTGTCGCAATCGGCCCAAGCGGTGGCCGTGGTGGCGGCCAGCGTGGCGGCGACGGTGAGGGTGGTTTTGAGGGTCATTGTCGGGTCTCTCCCTATTTTATCGTGGTTCAGTTCTGCCCAAAAGGCAGCGCCGGCGCGATGGTCCGCGCCGACGCATGTGATGTCAAACGGCTTTTAGGCCGGTGCGCCCGCGATCAGGCCATCCACCAGCGTTCCATCCAGCGTTCGCCGTCCATCTCCCAGTTCGAGGCCATCTCGCCATGCATGACCTTGTCGGATTTGGCCTGCACGTAGTTGGCGAACATCGGGATGATGACACCGCCTTTGTTGGAGACGAGGTCCTGCATCTCCCAGTACATGTCGCGGCGTTTGTCCTCGTCCAGTTCGGCGCGTGCCTTGACCAGCAGTTCGTCAAAGCGCTCGTTGCACCAGAAGCTGTCGTTCCATGACGCTCCGCATTTATAGGCGGTGGCGAACATCTGGTCTTCGACCGGGCGACCGCCCCAGTAGACCGCCGTGAAGGGCTTTTTCATCCAGACGTCGGACCAATAGCCATCCTTCGGCTCGCGTACGACATCGATGTTGATGCCAGCCTGCTTCGCCGAGGCTTGGAACAGAACGCCCGCGTCGACCGCACCCGCGAAGGCCGCATCCGAGGCATGCAGCGCCACATCGACGCTGTCGACACCGGCCTGCTTGAGGAAATACTTGGCCTTGTCGGGGTCGTATGTCTTCTGCTCAAGCTCGGAGTTGTAATAGCGCTGCCCCTCGCCAATCGGGTGGTCGTTGCCGACCGAGCCGTAGCCGAACAGGATCTTGTCGACGAGTTCCTGACGGTTGATACCGTATTTCAGGGCCTGACGGATATTGTTGTCGGTGTAGGGGTCCTTGTTGGTGGACATCGCGAAAGTGTAGTGCTGTGTCCCGGCGATTGTTTCCACCTCGATGCCCGGGTTGCGGCCCAGTAGGCCCGCTGTCTTGAGGTCGACCCTGTCGACCGCATCGACATCGCCCGCGACAAGCGCGCTGGTGCGGGCATTCTGATCGACGATGGACAGCAATTCACAGCTGTCGATCCATGCCACGTCATCGCGCCAATGGTTCGGGTTGCGCTCAAAGCTTGCCGAGACGCCGGGCTTGAAGCTCTTGAGCACGTAGCTGCCACAGCCATCGCCCGATTTCCAATCAATGCTGTCGCCCTCGGCTTTGCACATCGCAAGGTGATAATCCGACAGGATGAAGGGGAAGTCGGCGTTGCCGCCCGACAGGGTGAAAATGATCGTGTCGTCGCCCTCGGTCGCGATCTCTTGGATCGGCTCGACAATGGGCCCCGCGGCCGAGGTCGAATCCTCGCCCCGGTGGTGGTTGATCGAGGCCACGACATCTTCCACTGTGAGCGGCTTGCCCGAATGGAAGGTCACGCCCTTACGCAGCTTGAACCGCCAGACCGAGGCATCGTCCGAGGCTTCCCAGCTTTCGGCCAGTTCCGGCACAAGGCTGCCATCGGGGGCAACCTGGGTCAGGAAGCCATGGATGCCAAAGCCCACGGCCAGCATGAAGCCGTTTTCCCATTGGCCCGGGTCCAGCGTGTCGGTGGTTTGGCCGTGGCCCTTGGCAACGCGCAGGTGGCCGCCGCGCTTGGGTGTCTGGGCCATGGCACCGCCCAAGGGCAGGGTGGCTGCGACCGCACCTGCCGCCGTGGTCTTGAGAAATCCGCGACGATCCAGAAGTCCGCCTTTGATCAATGACATATCTTTTTCTCCCTGTGTCATTTGCGTTCGCTCCAAGCCCATACCGGGCAGGGCGCTGTCAACCTGTCGCGGCCACCTGTCGTGGAAGCGACACTGTTGTTACGTTTCCGACGTTATTATGACGCGCTTATGAAGTGCAACGTTATAGTTCAGTTTGTTTCGATGCTGAATTTGCCGTCCCGTTTTTTATTGATTGACGAGTCAATTAAACGGTTTTACCCACGTCTGGCAAGCAAGAAAGGACGCGCTTTGCCAAAGCTGGGGATGGAACCGATACGCCGTTCGGCGCTTTTGGAGGCCACGATCCACGAGATCGGGGCCCGTGGCACGCTGGATGTGACCGTGAGCCAGATCGCCAAGCGGGCGGGCATGTCCTCGGCTTTGGCGCATCACTATTTCGGCTCCAAGGAACAGATTTTCGCCGCCGCCATGCGCCATATCCTCAGCCTTTACGGGGCCGAGGTGCGCGGCGCTTTGAGCATGGCCAAATCGCCGCGTGAGCGAATCGAGGCGGTGATCCGGGCCAGTTTCACGCCCGCGCAGTTCCGCCCCGAGATGGTCTCGGCCTGGCTGAATTTCTACGTTCAGGCGCAACGTTCGGACGAGGCGCGGCGCTTGCTGCATATCTACCAGCGGCGGGTGCGCTCGAATCTGCACCATGCCTTCCGGCAGATCGCGCCTGACCGCGCCCGGACGCTCACGCGCGGTACGGCGGCGATGATCGACGGGCTTTATATCCGGCAGGCGCTGGGCGAGCGGGGCATTGCGCCCGAGGCCGCTGTCGACGTTCTTCTGCATTATCTCGACACCTCATTGGCACAGGACAGCACGGCATGACCAAACGGCCCAACATCCTCATTTTCATGGTGGATCAACTCAACGGCACCTTGTTTCCCGACGGCCCGGCGGACTGGCTGCATGCGCCCAACCTCAAGGCGCTGGCCGACCGCTCCACGCGGTTTCGCAATGCCTATACCGCCTCGCCGCTCTGCGCGCCGGGGCGGGCGAGCTTCATGTCGGGGCTTTTGCCCTCGCGGTCGCGTGTCTATGACAATGCCGCCGAATTCTCTGCTGATATTCCCACCTATGCCCACCACCTGCGCCGTGCGGGCTATCAAACCTGCCTTTCGGGCAAGATGCATTTCGTCGGCCCCGATCAATTGCACGGGTTCGAGGAACGCCTGACCACCGATATCTACCCCGCCGATTTCGGCTGGACGCCCGATTACCGCAAGCCGGGTGAGCGGATTGATTGGTGGTATCACAACCTTGGATCGGTGACCGGCGCGGGCGTGGCCGAAATATCCAACCAGATGGAGTATGACGACGAGGTGGCCTATCACGCCACCCGCAAGGTCTATGATTTGGGCCGCGGCCATGACGACCGGCCTTGGTGCCTGACCGTCAGCTTCACCCATCCGCATGACCCTTACGTGGCGCGCCGCAAATACTGGGACTTGTACGAGGAGTGCGAGCATCTTCTGCCCGAGATCCCGGCGATGAACTATGAGGATCACGACCCCCATTCCAAGCGCATCTTCGATGCCAACGACTGGCGGTCGTTCAACATCTCGCAAGAGGATATCCGCCGCTCCCGCCGCGCCTATTTCGCCAATATCTCCTACCTTGATGACAAGATCGGCGAGGTGATGGAGGCCCTGCGCGGCACACGGGCTGAGGAGGAGACCATCATCCTCTTTGTCTCGGATCACGGCGATATGCTGGGCGAACGGGGGCTTTGGTTCAAGATGTCCTTCTATGAAGGCTCCGCCCGCGTCCCCCTGATGATCTCCTCGCCCAATATGGAGCCGGGGCTGGTGACCGAACCGGTCAGCAATATCGACGTCTGCCCGACGCTTTGCGATCTGGCGGGCGTGTCGATGGAGGAGGTCGCCCCCTGGACCGAAGGCCAAAGCCTTGTGCCCCAAGGCCAAGGCACCACGCGCGCCGCTCCGGTGGCCATGGAATACGCCGCCGAAGCCTCCTACGCGCCGCTTGTCAGCCTGCGGGAGAGCCGCTGGAAATACACCCGCTGCGCGCTCGACCCCGATCAACTCTTTGATCTCGACGCCGACCCGCATGAGCTGACCAACCTCGCCGAGGATCCGGCCCACACTGAGACCCTCAAGCATTTCAGCGACATGGCCGATGACCGCTGGTGCTTGGATCAATTCGACGCGCAGGTCCGCGAAAGCCAAGCCCGCCGCTGGGTGGTTTACGAGGCCCTGCGCCAGGGCGGCTATTACCCTTGGGATTACCAACCGCTGCAAAAGGCCTCGGAACGCTACATGCGCAACCACATGGACCTCAACGAGGTGGAAGAAAACCAACGGGTCCCGCGTGGCGAATAACCCCTTCATCTTTCCCCAAATACTCCCGCCGGAGGCGACATGACCTATCCAACCCAACCCAAGGCCAGCCATTTCGTGAATGGCCAGTACATGGAAGACGAAAGCGGCACGCCGCTGCCGGTGATCTACCCCGCCACAGGCGAGGAGATCGCGCAGCTGCATGAGGCCACGCCCGAGGTTCTGGACGCAGCGATTAGCGCCGCAGAGGCCGCCCAAAAGGACTGGGCCAGGCTCTCGGGGATGGAGCGGGGCCGCGTGCTGCGTCGCGCCGCCGATATCATGCGCGAGCGCAACCATGATCTCTCGGTGCTGGAAACCATGGACACCGGCAAGCCTTATCAGGAAACCAGCGTGGCCGATGCCACCAGCGGCGCGGATGCTTTGGAGTATTTCGGCGGGCTGGCCGCCTCCCTGACGGGCGAACATATCCCCCTGCCGGGCGGCGATTGGGCCTATACCATTCGCGAGCCCTTGGGCGTTTGCGCCGGGATCGGGGCGTGGAACTACCCCACGCAAATCGCCTGCTGGAAAGCCGCCCCGGCCTTGGCCTGCGGCAATGCCATGGTGTTCAAACCCTCGGAGGTCACGCCCTTGTCGGCGCTGAAAGTGGCCGAAATCCTGATGGAGGCGGGCGCGCCGGCAGGCCTCTTTAACGTGGTGCAAGGCAAGGGTGGCGTTGGGGCCCCCTTGGTCACCGATCCGCGCGTCGCCAAGGTCTCGCTCACCGGGTCGGTGCCGACGGGGCGCAAGGTTTATGCGGCGGCGGCCGAGGGCATGAAGCATGTCACCATGGAGTTGGGCGGCAAATCCCCCATGGTGGTCTTTGACGACGCCAGCCTTGAGGATGCGATTTCCGGCGCGATCCTTGGGAATTTCTATTCCACGGGGCAGGTCTGTTCCAACGGGACGCGGGTTTTCGTGCATCAATCCATAAAGGAGGCGTTTCTGGCCCGCATGGCCGAGCGCCTGAAAGATGCCGTTATCGGTGACCCGCTGGACGAAGCCACCAGCTTTGGCCCCATGGTCAGCGAAGCGCAATTGCAGATCGTGCTGGGCTATATCGAGAAGGGCAAATCCGAGGGGGCGCGCTTGATCACCGGCGGCAACCGCATCGACAAGCCGGGTTGCTGGATCGAACCGACGGTCTTTGCCGATGTCAGGGACGATATGACCATCGCCCGCGAAGAGATTTTTGGCCCGGTGCTGAGCGTCTTGGACTTCGAGGATGAGGATGAAGTGATCGCCCGGGCCAACGCCACGCCTTATGGGCTGTCGGCAGGGGTCTATACCTGCGATCTGCAGCGCGGTCACCGGGTGATCGGACAGCTTCAGGCGGGCAGTTGCTTCATCAACTCCTACAACGACGCCCCGGTCGAGGTGCCCTTTGGCGGGGTCAAGGCCTCGGGCGTGGGGCGCGAGAACTCGAAAGAGGCGATCGCGCATTATTCACAGGTCAAATCCGTCTACGTCCGCATGGGCGAGACAGAGGCACCATTCTGACATTTTAGCCCGGGGGGATCGCGGGTATGGAAGCCGATTACATCATCGTGGGCGCAGGCAGCGCGGGCTGCGCCATGGCTTACCGGTTGTCCGAGGCCGGGCATCGGGTGCTGGTGCTGGAACATGGCGGCAGTGATGCCGGGCCGTTCATCCAGATGCCCGGTGCCTTGAGTTATCCGATGAATATGCGCCGCTATGACTGGGGCTATCAAAGCGAGCCCGAGCCGCATTTGGGCAACCGCCGTTTGGCCTGTCCGCGTGGCAAGGTGATTGGTGGCTCAAGCTCGATCAACGGCATGGCCTATGTGCGCGGCCATGCGCATGACTTTGACCATTGGCGCGATAGCGGGGCCGAGGGCTGGGGCTATGCCGATGTGCTGCCCTATTTCAAGCGGCAGGAATGCTGGCATGACGGTGGTCATGGCGGTGATCCATCGTGGCGCGGCACGGACGGGCCGTTGCATGTCACGCGCGGGGCGATGAAAAATCCGCTGACACGCGCCTTTGTCGAGGCTGGTGGGCAGGCTGGGTATCCGATCACCAAGGACTATAACGGTGAACAGCAAGAGGGCTTCGGCCCCTTCGATATGACCGTCCACAAGGGGCAACGCTGGTCTGCCGCCAGTGCCTACCTCAAGCCTGCGTTGAAGCGCGAGAACTGCGACCTGCTGCGGTGTTTCGTGCAGCGCGTGGTGATCGAGGATGGCCGCGCGGTGGGGGTGGAGGCTCAGGTGAACGGCCGAATTCAGGTGATCCGCGCACGGGCCGAGGTGGTCCTTGCGGCCTCGTCGATCAATTCCCCCAAGCTCCTGATGCTCTCGGGTGTCGGCCCCGCCGCGCATCTGGCCGAGCATGGCATTGACGTGAAAGCCGACCGCCCCGGCGTGGGCGCGAACCTGCAAGACCACCTTGAGGTTTACGTGCAGATGGCGGCCAGCCAGCCGGTAAGCCTCTACAAATACTGGAACCTCTTTGGCAAGGCCTGGGTCGGGGCGCAGTGGCTGTTCACCCGCACGGGGCCGGGCGCCTCGAACCAGTTCGAATCCTGCGGCTTCATCCGCTCGGAGGCCGGGGTCGATTACCCCGATATCCAGTTCCATTTCCTGCCTATTGCTGTGCGCTATGACGGAAAGGTGGCCGCCGAGGGGCATGGCTTTCAGGCGCATGTCGGCCCGATGCGCAGCAAGTCGCGCGGCACGATCAGCCTGCGCAGTGCCGACCCGGGTGATGACCCGGTGATCCGGTTCAACTACATGTCCGAGGAAAGCGACTGGCAAGAGTTCCGCAAATGTATCCGCCTCACGCGCGAGATTATCGGGCAGGAGGCCTTCAAACCCTACCTCAGCCATGAAATCCAACCCGGTGCAGAGGTTCAAAGCGATGATGAGATAGATGGCTTCATCCGCGAACACGCCGAAAGCGCCTATCACCCCTGCGGCACCTGCAAGATGGGCCGGGCAGATGATCGCATGGCGGTGGTCGACAGTGAAACCCGGGTGATCGGGGTGGAGGGCCTGCGTCTGGCCGATAGCTCGATCTTCCCGCGCATCACCAACGGCAACCTCAATGCGCCGTCGATCATGGTGGGCGAAAAGGCCAGCGACCATATCCTTGGCCGCGCGCCCTTGCCCCCCGAGAATGCCCAGCCCTGGGTGCATCCTGATTGGCGGGCGGCGCAGCGGTGAGTGGCAAGAACCGTCGCTAACCCCTTGGTCAACAAGAAAAACGGTCATCTGCTTTGCGTCGGCACAACGTCGGTATCGCGTCGGTATTGTGCAGGGCGTGCGGTGCAGAACCTACGAAACGTCGGTGCCTTTTGTACGCCTCTCCCGTGATGTCCGGTTTTCGTGGTCGGCCGTGAAAGGCGTTTCGAAACGCCTTTCTCCAAGCGCCTTCGAAGGCGCTTTGACGCAAATTCGAATTTGCGTTGTCCAAGGCGTTTCGAAACGCCTTGGCGGTTGTGCTGGTCTATCCGTTTTAACCCTTTGGCGAGCCTTGGCTTGATCGGTGCCGCCAACCCGGCCATATGGGAGGGATGTTAAGGATTTGTTCATCTTTTGGCCTCGTGTTTTTTCTGGCGGGGTGTATCGGCTCCGAGGTGCCCGAGGTGTCCGANGGGCAGGTGCGGGTCATGGATGGCGATACCTTGATGGTAGCGGGGGAGACCGTGCGGCTTTTCGGAATTGATGCGCCTGAGCATGATCAGCGGTGCGAGGACGCGCGCGGTGGCGACTGGCCCTGCGGGCAAGCGGCAAAGGCAAGGTTGCGGCAGATCATCGGCGGCACGCCGGTGGCCTGCCAGCCGCGTGAGCGTGACCGCTTTGGCCGCCTTGTCGCGACCTGCCGCGCCGGAGGCGCAGACATCGGCGCGCGGATGGTTGAGGCGGGCATGGCCGTGGCCTATCGCCAGTATTCGCGGGCCTATGTCGCCCATGAGGCGCGGGCCAAGGCCGCGCGACGCGGCCTGCACGCGGGGCGCTACACCGCGCCCGAGGCGTTTCGCCATGGCAAGCGGCGAGCCGTGCAAGGGGCCTGCCGGATCAAGGGCAATATCTCCCGCAGTGGTGCGCGGATTTACCATCGGCCCGGGCAGGAACACTACGACCGCACGCGAATTTCGCCCTCCCGCGGGGAGCGGTGGTTCTGTTCCGAGGCAGAGGCGCGAAAAGCCGGCTGGCGGGCGTCGAAATCACCCTTCATTTGATCTTGGTCAAAGCCGAGAGGCCCTGTCCATGACTAGCCTGTCCCGGAACAACGACAAACAAGGAGTCGCGCGACATGTCTCACACCCCCCACGAACTGCACGAGGAATTCCCCGAACTGGCCGGCAAGATCACCGAGATGAAATCCTCGGATGCGCATTTCGCCAAGCTGGCCGATGAATATCACGAGGTGAACCGCGCCGTGCACCGGGCGGAAACCAACGTGGAGCCCGTTGGCCAGTTCGCCGAGGAAGACATGCGCAAGAAGCGCGCGGCGCTGAAGGATGAGCTGTACCAGATGCTCAAGGCCTGATACTGGCAAGACATAATACAAAATGGGGCGGTCCAAGTGGCCGCCTTATTCATTTATAATCAAAACACTACGGTTCTTAATTAACGCGATTGATGAAGGTCCAAAGCTCTGGCACGGTATCGCTGCGCCAAAGATCGGTGTGGCCCGCACCGGGGACTTCCAAAAACCGTTTGTCGTCGCTGGCCGCCGCCTCAAAAAGCGCACGGCCCTGCTCCGGCGGGATCATCTGGTCGTTCTGCCCATGCACCACCAAAAGCGGCATGGTCAGTTGCGCGGCCCCCGACATGCTGGCCCACTCCTGCGTCAGATGCGCCAGTAGCGGATCAATGCCGGGGTAAAGATGCCGGGCCACGTCGTGGACCGAGGTAAAGGGCGCCTCAAGGATCACGCCCGCGGGGGACAGGCCATTTTCCGCATCCGTCACGACCGAGCCCAAAAGCTGTACCGCCACGCCCGTCCCAAGGCTTTCGCCATAGATCACCACGCGCGCGTCCTGTGGCAAATCGCGCCAGATGTCCGCGATGGCCTTGGTGATCGCCTCTTGCGAGGGGGTGCCGGCGCTGCCGGAAGAGCCGGGGTAAGCGGGCGCAATCACGCCATAGCCCCGCGCCATGAAGCGCGAAAACCGGCCCGCGCGGTTTGCCAGGTTTCCGGCATTGCCGTGCAGGTAGAAGATCGTGGGCTGACCGGGTTTCGCGGTGGCCTCCCAAACCACCAGCCCGGCGCGTTCCACCTCCTGCATTTCCGGCACACCCGCAGTGGCCGGGGCGATGCGCGTGGCGTCAAAAGGATAGACAATTGCACGTTCGATCGCGTGCAATGAAAACCAAGCGCCACCGGTCAACAGCCCAAAGACCAAGGCCAGCCGCCACAGCATGGCTTAACCCACGCGGTAAGGCAGCACGTCGCGTTCATCCGGCGTGACCTGCAATTGCCGTTCCAGCGGCGGGACCGAGCGTTGGTGGCAATTGGTGCGCTCGCAGATACGGCAAGAGATGCCGATAGGCTCAAAGCCATGGGAATTGGTCAGGTCCAGATCGTCGGCATAGACCAGCGCGTCGGCGTGTTTCACCTCGCACCCCAGGGCGATGGCGAAGCGGCGCACGGGCGCGCCGAAGCTGCCGCCCGGTTTGCTGACGTCGCGGGCAAGGCTGATATAGCGCACACCATCGGGGGTTTCGGCCAGTTGGCGCAGGAAGCGGCCCGGTGTCTCGAACGCGCGGTGCACGTTCCAAAGCGGGCAGGCCCCGCCGAAGCGGGCGAATTGCAGGCGCGTGGCGCTGTGGCGTTTGGTGATGGTGCCCGCCTGATCGACGCGGACGAAGAAAAACGGCACGCCCTTGGCTCCGGGGCGTTGCAGGGTGCTGAGGCGGTGGCAGATCTGCTCGATGGAGGCCCCGAAGCGGTTGGCGAGGATTTCCAGATCGTGGCGAGTTTCCTGGGCGGCCTCAAGGAACATGCCATAGGGCATGAGAGCCGCGCCCGCGAAGTAATTGGCCAGCCCCATCTTGGCGATGGCACGGGCGGCGTCGGATTGGAAGCGAGCCAGATCAAGCGTGGCTTCGATCAGCTTGTCTTGGGTCAGCAGGGCGACCTGTAGAAGCATCTGGAAGGTACGGGTTTCCGGCTCGGCCCGGGACGACAGGTAAAGCGTGCCGCTGTCGCGGTCGAAGTGGCGCAGCTTGCCGGTGTCGGCAAGGCTGACGCTGATGCCCATGTCTGACAGGCGATCATGGGCGATATCGCGCACGCCGCGTTGTGCGCCGGTGGGCTGGGCAAAGCCTTCGGCGGCGTGGTCGACCGCGTCGATGTAGTTGTCGCAGTAGTGGAAGAAATCGCGCACCTCGTCCCATGGACTGGGCTGGGTGCGGGCATCCTCGCGGCCAAGCGCCTCGTCCAGACTGGCAAGGCGTTCGTGTGTTTGCCGGTAGCTGCGGTGCAGTTCCAGAAAGGCGCGGGCCAAGGCAGGCGCGTTGGAGGCTGTCAGGCGCAGGTCCGACAGGGGCGGGGGATCGTCGGCGAAAACCGGGTCGGCCAGCGCCTCGCGCATATCGCTGACCATACGTTCGGCGTCGCCGGTGGAAAGTTCGGTGACGTCAAAGCCGAACTCTTGCGCGAGGGCCAGAACCACCGTGGTGCTGACCGGCCGGTTGTTGTTTTCCATCTGGTTGAGATAGGGCAGCGAGACCCCCAGCTTGCCCGCGAAATCCTTTTGCGTCAGGCCAAGGCGTTGCCGGGTTTCGCGCAGCTTGGCCCCGGCATAGAGTTTCTGGGTTGGCATGGTGGTTGTCCCCCGCAGGCATGGTTTGCAGATTTGCCGTGTTGCAATCATCTTTTGCAAATTTGCGGATGGCGCGTAAAGGGGGTTTTGCCGGTGGTTCGTACGACTCGTACGAAGGGCTCCGGCATCGGGGCGATTTTCGTACGAAAATAGGGGGTTGGTCGTACGACTCGTACGTTATGCCATGGTCAGCTTGCGTTCGCGCCAAATGACCACCCCGATGGCTACGATGGCGCCCATGGCGGTGCACAGCATGATCCACAAAAGCGGGAATGCACCGGTCCCGGGGCCTAGCAAAGCACCCGCGAGGGCCGACAGCGCAGCGCCCCCGCCAATCATCATCGCACCCGACAACCCGCTTGCCGTGCCTGCCAGATGCGGGCGCACCGAAAGCGCGCCTGCGGTGGCGTTGGGAATCAGCATGCCGTTGCCCAAGCCCATCATGGTCATCAGGCCAAAGAAGGTCAGCGGCGTGCCCAGCCCTGCGTAAAAAAGCAATAAATTCAATCCGATACCGCCTGCATTGAACAGCGTGCCCCAAAGCACCATGCGGTTCACGCCGANGCGGACNGAGAAACGGCCCGAGATGAAATTGCCGAGGAAATACCCGATCGCGGGCGCTCCGAAATAAAGGCCCAGCGTGGCCGGGTCGAGGCCGAAGACCCTGTCGCCAACGAAGGGCGCGCCGCCCAGATAGGCAAAAAAGGCCCCCGAGGCCAGCGCGGCGGCCATGGAGTAGCCCCAGAAGCGCGGCGAGGTCAGAAGCTCAGGGTATTCGCGGAATTGCTGCGCCAGGCTGCGACCCGAAAGCGGGGCGGTTTCGCCCAAATCGCGCCATGTGAGCCAGAAGACGCCCACTCCAAGGATGAAAAGCGCCCAGAAATTCGCTTTCCAACCAAAGACTTGGTCCAAAACGCCGCCGATGGCCGGGCCGATCATCGGCACCACGGCCATGCCCATGGTGACATAGCCGATCATGCTGGCGGCTTCGCGTTCGGGAACCATGTCGCGCACCACCGCGCGGCTGAGAACCATGGCCACGACGACGGTGGCCTGGATCATGCGAAATGTCAGGAATATCAATATGTTGGAGGCAAAGATGCAGCCAAGCGTAGCGAGGAGGAAAATGCCCATACCGCCGAGGATCACCGGCCTGCGGCCCAGCCGGTCCGAGATCGGCCCCATGATGATTTGCAGGCTTGCGTTGACCGCGAGGTAAAGCGCAACCGAGAGTTGGATAAGCCGGTACTCGGTGTCGAAATAGGCGGTCATGCCCGGAAGCGAGGGCAAAAAGATGTTCATCGCCAAGGCCGATATTCCGGCCAGCAGAATCAACGTCAGGATATGCGGCGGGGTGCTACGATCCAGCAGGCGTATGGTGGGACGGTCGTTCATAATCCAGCGTTAGGACCACCCACTCGCTTTGTCCATGCACAGCATTCTGTGACGCGCTGCACAGAGCAGTCAATTTTGCAGTTATTCAATTTTGCAGATAAGGCTTTGCTTTTCTTTGCAAATTTGCCGAAATCTTCTTTGTGTCAAGGTATGTTTTGCCTATGGTCCGGGCAAAATCGCAAGGGGACCGCCATGAAAGATATTCTTCAAGAACTAGAAGGACGCCGGACCGAGGCCCGTTTGGGCGGCGGCGAGAAGCGTATTGATGCACAGCACTCCAAGGGCAAGCTGACCGCGCGTGAGCGCATAGACCTGTTGTTGGATGAAGGCAGCTTTGAAGAGTTCGACATGTTCGTCGCGCATCGTTGCACCGACTTCGGGATGGAGAAAAACCGCCCCTATGGCGATGGTGTCGTGACCGGCTGGGGCACGATCAATGGTCGTCAGGTCTATGTTTTCAGTCAGGACTTTACGGTTCTGGGCGGGTCGGTGTCGGCCACCCATGCGATGAAGATTTGCAAGATCATGGACATGGCGATGCAAAACGGCGCGCCGGTGATCGGCATCAACGATTCGGGTGGTGCCCGGATTCAGGAAGGCGTGGACAGCCTTGCCGGATATGGTGAGGTATTCCAGCGCAACATCGAAGCCTCGGGCGTGGTGCCGCAGATCAGCGTGATCACCGGCCCTTGCGCCGGTGGCGCGGTCTATTCCCCGGCGATGACGGACTTTATCTTCATGGTGCGCGACAGTTCCTACATGTTCGTGACCGGCCCCGATGTGGTGAAAACCGTGACCAATGAACAGGTTACGGCAGAGGAACTTGGCGGGGCCTCGACTCATACCAAGAAAAGNTCGGTCGCGGATGGCGCCTTCGAGAACGACGTCGAGGCGATGGCCGAAGTGCGCCGCCTTGTCGATTTCCTGCCNCTCAACAACCNGGAATCGGTGCCGGTGCGCCCCTTCTTTGATGATGTTGATCGCGCCGAGCCGAGCCTTGATACCATCGTTCCGGCCAACCCCAACATGCCCTATGACATGAAGGAATTGATCACCAAGGTCGGCGACGAGGGTGATTTTTACGAAATTCAGGAAGATTTCGCCAAGAACATCGTCACCGGGTTCATTCGTCTTGAAGGCCGGACCGTGGGTGTTGTGGCCAACCAGCCGATGGTTCTGGCCGGCTGCCTGGATATCGACAGTAGCCGCAAGGCCGCGCGGTTCGTTCGGTTCTGTGATTGCTTTGACATTCCGATTCTCACCTTTGTCGACGTGCCGGGCTTTCTGCCGGGGACAGGGCAGGAGCATGACGGTGTGATCAAGCACGGGGCCAAGCTGCTCTTTGCCTATGGCGAGGCGACGGTGCCGAAGGTGACGGTGATTACCCGCAAAGCCTATGGGGGGGCCTATGTGGTTATGTCGTCCAAGCATTTGCGGGGCGATATCAACTATGCCTGGCCGACCTCGGAGGTGGCTGTAATGGGCGCCAAAGGTGCCACGGAGATTATTCATCGCGCCGATCTGAAGGACCCCGAGAAACTGGCCAAGCACACGGCGGATTACGAAGATCGTTTCGCCAATCCTTTCGTGGCCGCCGAGCGTGGCTTTATTGACGAGGTAATCCAGCCGCGCAGCACCCGCAAACGTGTCAGTCGCGCCTTCGCCGCGCTGCGCAATAAAAAGCGCAAGATGCCTTGGAAAAAGCACGACAACATTCCGCTGTAGGAGGTGTTTGGTGCTTTCGGTCAAGCCCTATTTCGCTGCCCTGGCCCTTTGGGCCAGTGTCGCGGCGGCCCAGCAGGATGAGGCGAAGGAGGAGCGCCTTATCCTGCCTTCGGGGCTTGAGGCGCATTTGCACGAAACGATCTGGAACGAGCGCAGCACTGGACTTGCCTATCGTTTTCGCTTTGTCGCGCCCGATTTGACCGGGCAAGAGGACTTCGAAACCAAGATGACCGACTTGGAGTATCTTTGTAACAGCTACGCGGTGCCGCGGTTGGCCAATATTGGCCCGCAGCCCAGCCAGATTGTCATCTCAATCGCCAACCGAGAATCGGAATTTGGTGTGATTGATCCGGATGTTATCCAGATTTTTGAGGCGTATCGCCTCAATCAGGGTGGCTGTATCTGGGAGATGTTTTGATGCGGCCACAACATCTTGCGGAAAGAAGGGTATGCCACTCTATGGTTGAGGCTTTGGGGCCACATACGCGGTCGTTTGCTGGCTGTACGTATGCAATTGACGGCGAGTCGGATATGGTTAAAGTTGGTTGCACCCAAGTAACCCATACCTCGAAAGTGGGGCAGGTGGGGCGTTTTTCGCTGTGTCTGCCCATGTTTACAGACAGGAGACAAATATGTCGAACAGCATCAAGAGCCTTCTGGCCATCGGTCTGGTTGCCTTCGTGGCGGCCTGTGCCCAACAATCGGCCGAAGAAGAATTCGTCGTTGTGGAGCCGGAGCCCATCTCGACCGAGCCGACCTACACCGGCAAATACAAGTAATCCACTTCGCGATTACACAGGACGGGCCATTGCGCCCGTCCTGATTTCCGCGCAACGCCCTTGTTTTCCGGAGGGCGTGTCATGCTGAAGCATCGCGGGTTCCCGGGGCGTCTTCCCGGTTCGGACTATCAATTTACAATTCGCCGCGCCAATCCCAAGGGCGTTACCCCGATCACGCGTCGGGAACGGTACCGGGACCGCAAGGCCGCTGACCGCCGGGCCGATGCGGGCTTCGTGCAGGCCATTTGGCAGCATTTCGGCGAGGAACCCTTCGAGCGGGGCAATCTGGACGCAGGGCGGCTGAGCTGGCTGTTCGGTCGCGAGGTCAAGCCCGCGGAAGACCCGTTTGACCCGGCAAGCTACGAGGCCATGTTGATTCTCGACGTGCCGGTGGCGCGTGCGTCTTTCCCGGAGGCATTCGAAGCCGACGACGAGGAGGGGGACTGATGCGTGTCTCGGCAACTCTTGCTGTAAGCGGCACCTTTTTGCCCAAGGCCTGTGTTTTTGCGCAAGATACAGCCGATGGTAGTGTTGTCTCGCAGTGTGACTTGGCGAAACCCGCCGCCATCGACAATGTTGACGCTGTAGTGGTGGCCCCCCCCCAATGGGCCCAGACGCAAAGTCTGATCCGTTACCCTTCCCCTTGCAGGCGGTCCTGTGCCTTTAGGCACAGGCCGCCTCTTTTTCGTTCAAATTCAAAGTCATACTCGCATAGGCAAAGGCTCGCGCATGAGCCCACATCGCGCATCTGTGACTTTGCAATACGTGCCTCGCTGCGGTTGGATGGGGCGATACCATCGTTTCATTCACTGAAAGGCACTGAACAATGCGAGCATACGTTTTCAAAGGGTTGGCCCTCTGTTGTGCTTTGGGCCTTGCGGCCTGCGGCGGCACGGTTCCCGAACAGGCGATTTTCGGCGCGGGTGCGGGGGCCGGCACCGCTGCGGTCCTGGATGGCAACATTGCCACAGGCGCGGTCGTCGGGGCCGCGGGCAATGTCGCGTACTGCCAAGCCTACCCGGATCGTTGTAACTGAATTCGCTTCGCGCCGTAGCCCGGCGCGCAAGTCTAGCCATCGGACCATCGGCGCTGTCTGCGCCGGTGGTCTTTTTTGTGTCATGCCCGTGCGCTCCTGCGTGGGGCCAAGAACCGAAAGAAGGGACCAGCCATGTTCAAGAAGATCCTGATCGCCAACCGAGGTGAGATTGCCTGCCGGGTGATCAAGACCGCCCAGAAAATGGGCATTAAGACCGTGGCCATCTACTCGGATGCCGATGCGCAAGCGTTGCATGTGCAGATGGCGGATGAAGCGGTGCATATCGGACCGCCGCCGGCCAATGAATCCTATATCGTGATCGACAAGGTCATGGAGGCCATCCGCCAGACCGGTGCTGAAGCTGTGCACCCCGGGTATGGGTTCCTGTCGGAAAACCCCAAGTTCGCCGAGGCGCTTGAGGCCGAGGGCGTGGCCTTTATCGGGCCGCCCAAGGGCGCGATTGAAAGCATGGGCGACAAGATCACGTCGAAAAAGATTGCGCAGGATGCCAATGTCTCGACCGTGCCAGGGGTCATGGGCCTGATCGAAGACGCTGAGGATGCGGTGAAGATCAGTAAAGAGATCGGCTATCCTGTGATGATCAAAGCCTCCGCCGGGGGCGGCGGTAAGGGGATGCGGATTGCCTGGAACGATGATGAGGCGCGCGAGGGCTTCCAATCGTCCAAGAACGAGGCCGCGAATTCCTTTGGCGATGACCGGATTTTCATCGAGAAGTTCGTCACCCAACCGCGCCACATCGAGATTCAGGTGTTGGCCGACCAGCACGGCAACTGCATCTATCTGGGCGAGCGGGAATGTTCCATTCAGCGCCGTAACCAGAAGGTCGTGGAAGAAGCGCCCAGCCCCTTCCTTGACGAGGCGACCCGCAAGGCCATGGGCGAGCAAAGCTGTGCCTTGGCCAAGGCCGTGGGCTATGCCAGTGCCGGGACGGTCGAATTCATCGTTGATGGTGAGAAGAACTTTTACTTCCTTGAGATGAACACCCGTTTGCAGGTGGAACACCCGGTGACCGAATTGATCACGGGTGTTGACCTTGTGGAGCAGATGATCCGCGTCGCCGCCGGTGAGAAACTGGCGATGAGCCAGGATGACATCACCCTGACGGGTTGGGCCATCGAGAACCGGCTTTATGCGGAAGATCCCTATCGCAACTTCCTGCCGTCGATTGGCCGTTTGACGCGCTATCGCCCACCGCAGGAAGTGGCCGCTGGCCCGATGCAGGTGAACGGCACATGGCATGGTGATGCGCCTGTTGGTGAGACCGCTGTGCGCAACGATACCGGCGTCTATGAGGGCGGCGAGATTTCGATGTATTACGACCCGATGATCGCCAAGCTCTGTACCTGGGGCCCGGACCGCCCGCAGGCCATCGAGGCGATGCGCGTGGCCTTGGACAGCTTCGAGGTGGAAGGCATTGGGCATAACCTGCCGTTTGTGGCCGCGGTGATGGATCATGAAATTTTCATCAAGGGCGATATGACGACCGCCTTTATCGAAGAGCAGTATCCCGAAGGTTTCGAGGGGGTCTCGCTTGGAGATGATATGCTGCGCCGGGTCGCGGCGAGCTGTGCCGCGATGCACCGGGTTGCCGAGATTCGCCGCACGCGGGTATCGGGCCGGATGGACAACCATGAACGCCGCGTCGGTGCTGATTGGGTTGTCAGCCTGCAGGGCGAGCAATTCGAGGTTTCGATTGCGGCCGATAAGGAAGGGGCGAATGTGACCTTCGCGGACGGTAAGAGTGTCCGGGTGACGAGCGATTGGACCCCGGGCGACCAATTGGCCGAGTTGTCGGTGGATGGTTCCCCTTTGATCCTGAAGGTTGGCAAGGTGTCGGGCGGATTCCACATTCGGACCCGCGGCGCTGACCTCAAGGTGCATGTCCGTAGCCCGCGTCAGGCAGAATTGGCCGCGTTAATGCCCGAGAAACTGCCGCCTGATACATCCAAGATGCTGCTTTGCCCGATGCCGGGCCTGATCGTCACGGTGAACGTGGCGGAAGGCGACGAAGTGCAGGAGGGGCAAGCGCTTTGCACCGTGGAGGCGATGAAAATGGAAAACATCCTTCGGGCCGAAAAACAGGGCATTGTGACCAAGATCAACGCCGGGCCGGGCGATAGCCTTGCCGTGGATGATGTGATCATGGAGTTCGAGTAACTCCATGCGCGCGGCCTGTGGCCATATCCCGGGCAGGGGGCTTTTGCCGGTTCTGGCAATGGCTTTTCTGGGAGTGGTCGCAGGATGTGGCCCCGAGGACGAAACCGCCATGCGTGATCGTATGGGCCAGTATTTTTCGCTTCGCGAAACCGTTGCCTACGAGGCGCGGCGGCCCTGTTTGGCCGGAGTATTTCATGTGGCCGATGACAGGGTCAAGGCAGCGATGCCCGTGGCCTCGGGGGTGGGTGAGATGCTTGGCCTTTTGGCGCGACGCGATCGGGCCTTGTTGAATGATCCGGGTCAAAGCCCCGATGAGCTTTTCATTGAGGTCATGAATGTCGAGCGCACTCAGGGTATGCGGATGCGCCGGGCCGGGCTGGAGGCGCTTGAATGTATGGATGCCGTCACCGAGACCGCCTTTCGCCATGCCGTGGATGGCCCGGGCAACCTGGTGGGCTTTGACGCGCAAAGCGGGTTATTGATGCTGTTGGATCGGCGTAACCGCCTGTTGGTCATTGCGCGCGGGGCCGAGGCATGACGGCCCAGTCAGCTCAACTGCCGCCGCGGCGGTCGCGAATTTCCTGCTGTCGCATCGGCATCTTGTCGATCACGCGGGATATTTCGCGCACGTCCCAAGGCAGCGGCTTGCGCAAATATATGGTTCCATCCTTGCCTATGAGAACCAGCATGAATCCACGAGGGCGCAACCTTTGGCGTAGCGCGCTTTTGGCGCTTGGGTCGGTATCGGTCAGAACGACAACGTCGCGTTCATCCAGATACTCCAACCGTTCGGTCAGATACTCCATTTGCAATGTATATCGTGGGTCGGCCGGGCTATCGGCGAACACCACGAGCGGGCGTTTTATCCAGAGAAATTCATTCAAATCCGCTGTTTCGCCCGGCAAAATGATTGCGGGCGGGATGTCTTCGCGCGTTTCGTCGCCCTCTTGCGCGGCAAGGGGAGCGACTGAAAACATCATAAAAACAATGGCTAATAGGGGTTTCATGCGATCTCCTGTCCGCCAAGATATAGGTGGCTGGAGGGCAATTGCGAAGGCTGAATGTCTGCAGGCCCCAGAAAATTTTACCGTTAATCACATCCTCAGGGTTCGGCGCAGAGCATGGGCGGGAGTATTCGAGCAACGCCCGCCACTGGCGGCAGACCGGCGAAAGGCCAGTAAACCGATGGATGTGATCTTGCATGTGGGGGCCCACAGAACCGCGACCACCTGTTTTCAGAATTACCTGCGTGAAAACCGTGAAAGGTTGGCCGCGCGAGGGATCGGTGTTTGGGGGCCGTGGTGCACGCGCGCGGGGCTCTTACGCGGTGTTCTGCCGGTATCAGGGTTTGGTGATGCGCAGGCGCAGTTGGACAGGGCGCGCGGACGGATTGCCATTCAGGTCGAAAAGGCCGCAGCGCGTGGCTTACGCCAGCTTGTGGTGAGTGACGAAAACATGCTGGGCGCGCCGCGCAACAACCTGCGTCAAGCGGAGCTTTATGCCGATGCCGGGCAGCGCATGGCGCGTTTTGCCTATGCCTTCGGCGCGGTGAACCCGCGTGTTGTGCTGTCAATCCGGCAGCAGGATATGCTCTGGGCCTCGTCGCTGGCCTTTGGTGTGGCGCGGGGGCATCGCGTGCCAAGGGCGCGTGACCTTCGGCATATCGCCCGCGCAAAGCGGAGCTGGCGCGGGGTGATCGAGGATATCGCCTGCGCGGTGGATGGTTCGGCCCCGATGACGGTTATGCCCTATGAGGTGTTTGGCGGGAAATCCGATGTGAGGCTTGCGGCGATGACAGGGAAGGCCGATTTGCCGCGCGCCCATGCCCGCGAATGGATGAACCAATCCCCGCGACTGGCGCAATTGCGTCAGGTGTTGCGGGACAGGGGGCTTGACCCAGCGCGCTTGCCGGACGGCGAGGGGCGCTGGATGCCCTTTACGAATGACCAAATCGCCACCCTGCAAGAGGCCTATCAGGACGATCTGTTCTGGCTAACGGACGGGGCGGATGGCTTGGCGCAACTGACCGAGGAAACCGGCCCGGTGACAGCGGGGCAAACCCTGCGCACGGGCAAGATGACAAGAGGACACGCAGATGGCATCGAAGAAAGACGAATGGCGTAGCATTGCCGAGAAGGAACTGAGAGGACGCACCCTTGAGGAGCTGACGTGGAAGACCCTTGAAGGCATTGATATCGAGCCGCTTTATACCGAAGAGGATGTGGCGGGCTTGGATCACCTCGGGTCAATCCCGGGCCAAGCGCCGTTCACACGGGGCCCCCGCGCGACNATGTATGCCGGACGTCCCTGGACGATCCGGCAATATGCGGGTTTCTCGACCGCCGAGGAATCCAACGCCTTTTACCGCCGCAACCTTGCCGCCGGGCAGCAGGGGGTCTCGGTTGCATTCGACCTTGCCACGCACCGCGGATATGACAGCGACCACCCGCGCGTGGTGGGCGATGTGGGCAAGGCCGGGGTGGCCATCGACAGTGTCGAGGATATGAAGATCCTGTTCGACGGTATTCCGCTGGAGAAGGTCAGCGTGTCGATGACCATGAACGGCGCGGTGATCCCGATCTTGGCCAATTATATCGTTGCCGGTGAAGAACAGGGCGTGAGCCGGGCCGACCTGTCAGGCACCATTCAGAATGACATTCTGAAAGAGTTCATGGTGCGTAATACCTATATCTATCCGCCTGAACCCTCGATGCGGATCGTGTCGGATATTATCGAATACACCTCGAAGGAGATGCCGCGCTTCAACTCGATTTCGATTTCCGGCTACCACATGCAGGAGGCGGGCGCGAACCTTGTGCAGGAACTGGCCTATACGCTGGCTGATGGCCGCGAATATGTGAAAGCCGCAATCGCCGCCGGTATGGATGTGGACAGCTTCGCGCCGCGCCTGTCGTTCTTCTTTGCGATTGGCATGAATTTCTTCATGGAGGCGGCCAAGCTGCGGGCGGCGCGCCTGCTCTGGCACCGGGTGATGACCGAGTTCGATGCGCAAAGCGACAAGTCAAAGATGCTGCGCACCCATTGCCAGACCAGCGGTGTGAGCCTGCAGGAGCAAGACCCCTATAACAACGTGATCCGCACCGCCTATGAGGCGATGAGCGCGGTTTTGGGGGGGACACAATCGCTGCATACCAATGCGCTTGATGAGGCCATGGCCCTGCCCACCGATTTCAGTGCCCGGATCGCCCGGAACACGCAGCTTATCTTGCAGGAAGAGACCGGTGTGACCAATGTCGTCGATCCGCTGGCCGGCTCTTACTACGTTGAAAAGCTGACCGCCGATCTGGCTGAGAAGGCCTGGGAGTTGATGGAAGAGGTCGAGGAAATGGGCGGCATGACCAAGGCCGTGGCCTCGGGCATGCCCAAACTGCGGATCGAGGAATCCGCCGCCACCCGTCAGGCGATGATCGACCGCGGCGACGAGGTGATTGTCGGCGTCAACAAGTACCGCCGCGACAGCGAAGACCCGATCGATCTTCTGGATATCGACAATAGCGCCGTGCGCGACAGCCAGATTGCGCGGCTTGAGAAAATCCGCGCCGAGCGGGACGAGGCTGCCTGTCAGGGGGCCTTGGATGAGATCACGCGCCGCGCGACAGAGGGCGGCAATCTTCTTGAGGCGGCGGTGGACGCTGCCCGTCAGCGCGCATCGGTGGGAGAGATCAGCATGGCGATGGAAAAGGAATTCGGCCGGCACCGCGCCGAAGTGAAAACATTGGCCGGTGTCTATGGCGCGGCTTACGAGGGCGACGAAGGCTTTGCCGCGATCCAGAAGTCGGTGGATGATTTTGCTGCGACCGAGGGCCGCCGCCCCCGGATGCTGGTGGTCAAGATGGGGCAGGACGGGCACGATCGGGGTGCCAAGGTGATTGCCACGGCCTTTGCCGATATCGGCTTTGACGTGGATGTGGGGCCCTTGTTCCAGACCCCGGACGAGGCCGCGCAGGATGCCATCGACAACGATGTGCATGTCATCGGTATCTCGAGCCAAGCCGCCGGTCACAAGACGCTGGCCCCGCAGCTTATCGAGGCGTTGAAGGCCAAAGACGCGGGAGACATCATCGTGATCTGCGGCGGCGTGATCCCGCAGCAGGATTATGAATTCCTGAAAAAGGCCGGTGTGAAGGCGATCTTCGGGCCGGGGACGAATATCCCCGAGGCTGCGCAGGATATCCTGCGACTGATCCGCGAGGCGCGGGCCTGAGGAAGACAAGAGAGGGGGCGCTGCCCCCTCTTGGCCTGCGGCCCATTCGCCCCCGGGATATTTTTGGCAAAAAGAAAACCATTTGGGTTGTGGCCTTGGGTGGCTTGACTAAGCTGGTCCGTGATGAATGGGGGCGGCATGTTGGAGTTGGATCATCTGGCCGTGGTGGCCTGCGATTTGGAGGCCGGGCGCGCGGCGGTTGAAGAGGCGCTTGGTGTGGCGTTGCAGCCGGGTGGGCAGCATGCGTATTTCAGCACCCACAATCTGCTTCTGGGATTGGAGGAAGGGCTATATCTCGAGGTGATTTCCGTCGATCCTGATGCAGCTGATCCCGGTGTCACGCGGTGGTTCGACCTTGACCGGATGGCAGGCGTCCCGCGGCTGGGAAACTGGATTTGCCGCAGTGACGATCTTGAGGGAGAGGTGCAGCGATTTCCGGAGGCAGGGAGACCGGTGTCACTGGCGCGCGGCGACCTGAAATGGCGTATGGCGGTACCAGAGACGGGGCGCCTGCCATTTGACAACCTCTTTCCGGCAATCATGCAGTGGGATTGCGCGGCGCACCCGGCGGAGCGATTGGCCGCGTCCGGCTGTGTTTTGCAGCGATTGGTGGTTGCCCACCCGGAGGCGGCTGAATTGTCCTTGCAGTTGGCCTCGGTCTTGACCGATGGGCGGGTGGTTTTCGAGACCGGTGCGCCTTCTTTGATGGCTGAAGTGATGACACCATCGGGGTTGAGGGTGCTGCGATGATCATCCGGCAAGCGCGACCCGAGGATGCCGAAGGGATTGCCGCGCTTTGGAACCCCGTCATCCGGGAAACGGCGATTACCTTCAACAGCGTCGAGAAGACCATCGAGGCGATAGCCGAAGACATCGCGGCACGTCATGCCTTCCTCTTGGCGGAAGATCAGGCGCTACTTGGTTTCGCCTCTTATGGACAATTCCGGGGTGGGGTTGGCTATGCTCGAACCGGGGAACATACGATTGCTTTGGCACCCGATACGCGNGGTCGTGGTATCGGGCGCGCCTTGATGGCGGCGCTTGAGGATCATGCCCGCGAGGCTGGCTTTCACTCGATGATCGCCGGAGTGAGCGGTGAAAACCCTGGCGGCATCGCCTTTCACGAGCGCATGGGCTATGCGCAGGTAGCCGTGTTGCCGCAGGTGGGCTGGAAGTTCGAGCGTTGGATGGACTTGATCTTGTTGCAAAAACTTCTTTGAGCGCGCGCTGACATTCCTGTGCAAAGTGGATAGTTTCGAGAAATGTCGATTTGGACCCGTATAACCGAAGCCGTTTCGGCCCTCACGAAGGGGGAGGGGCTGAGCGCGGTTTTTGACCGCTTGCGCACACCACCCGAGCGCAGTGTCGCTTTTACGATTGCGGTCATCGCCCTGAGCGCCAAGATGGCCAAGGCCGATGGTCTGGTGACCCGCGACGAGGTGACAGCGTTTCGGGAAGTCTTTCAAATTGCGCGAGCCGATGAGGCCGGGGCGGCGCGCGTGTTCAACCTGGCGCGGCAGGACGTGGCCGGGTTCGAGGAGTATGCCGAACGCATCAAACGCATGTTCGGTGAGCAAAACGGCACGCTTTGCGACCTGATGGAGGGGCTTTTCCACATTGCGATGGCGGATGGCCAATATCATCCCAATGAGGATGCATTCCTGCGGCGCGTGAGTGAGATTTTTGATTTGCCCGAGGGTGATTTCAAGAGGTTGCGTAGTCGGTTCGTTCCCGACGCCAAACCTGACCCATACACGGTTTTGGGGGTGGCGCATGGCGCGCCACTGGAAGAGGTGCGCAAGGCATGGCGCAAGCAGGTGCGCGATAGTCACCCTGATGCCATGATGGCGCGTGGCGTTCCGGAAGAGGCCGTAAAGCTGGCTGAAAAGAGGGTCATTGACCTTAACCGGGCGTGGGAAGAGATCAGCAAGGGGGGCGGTGATGCGGATCGCCACCTATAATGTCGAGTGGTTCAATTCGTTGTTTGACGATAGCGGCGATTTGCTTGTCGATGGCGAGTGGTCGAGCCGGCACAACATCACGCGGCAGGATCAGATCACCGCGCTTGGGATTGTTTTCACCGCCCTGGATGCCGATGCCATCATGGTGATAGAAGCACCGGATCACAACGGTAAACGCGCCACGGTGCCGGCGCTTGAGAACTTCGCAAAGTTCATGAACCTGCGGGCGCGGCGTGCTGTTGTCGGGTTCGAGAACCAGACCCAACAGGAAATCGCGTTGATGTACGATCCTGATGTGCTGAGCTGTGTTCATGATCCGCAGGGGGAGGCGACGGGCAAGAAAGGCTCAACACATGCGCCACGGTTTGACGGTGTGTTCCGAATCGATCTGGATATTGATGACACACACGACCTTGTCGAGTTTTCCAAACCGCCTTTGGAACTGGCCTGTACGACATCGGGTGGGTTTGCTTTTCGCATGATCGGTGCGCATTTGAAATCCAAAGCGCCGCATGGCGCGCGCACGCGAGATGAGATCATGCGCATGGCCATCTCGAACCGGCGCAAGCAACAGGCGCAGGCGGTGTGGCTGCGCCATCGGGTTGAGCAACATGTCGAGGCGGCCGAACCCTTGATCGTCATGGGGGATTTGAACGATGGCCCCGGTCTGGATGAATACGAGCATCTGTTCGGGCGGTCCTCGGTCGAAATCATCACGGGCGAAGGCGGGAATGAAAAGCACCTTCTTTACGACCCACATGCGCGCCGCGCACTGACACGCAAGATCGGGGCGATGAATACGACGGCACGGTTCTACCTGTCTTCCGAGAAGCGCTATTTGCAGGCTCTCTTGGATTACATCATGGTCTCGCCGGACTTGGCCGCGAGGAGACCCTCTTGGCGTATTTGGCACCCATTCGATGATCCGGGGTGCTGGAAAGTGCCCGAGTTGCGCGATGCCTTGATTGCGGCCTCTGATCATTTTCCGGTGACCATGGATATTGATCTGCCGACTTAAAACTCTGAAAAGGGCTCCTATATGAGTCACATGAAACGCTTTGGGTTTATCGCATTTGCCATATGTTTGGCCGCTCCGCTTGCTGCGCAGGAGGAGGTAGAGGATGATGGCCTGACCCTAATGGAACGCGGGGCGCAGTTGTTTTTCGAAGGGATCATGCGGGAAATGGAGCCCGCGATGAAAGACCTTGAAGGACTGGCTGAACGGATGGGCCCGGAGGTTAAGCGGTTCGTCGAGGAAATGGGGCCGGCGTTTGCCGACTTGATGGAGAAGATTGACGATTTTTCCGCCTATCATCCGCCCGAGCTTTTGCCCAATGGCGACATCATCTTGCGAAAGAAATCGCCGGACGAGATGCCAGAAGACCCGCTTGAGGATGGCGAAATCGAGATTTGATGCGTCGTTAACCGCGTGCTGTTTTCACGATTGCCTCTGCTCCGAGAGCATCGGCCAAGGACATGAACCGCGATTCCGCGACTTCACCGAAAAGCGGCGCGGCCTCTTTTGACAAGCGCAGTTCCAGTTTCTTTTTCTTTGGATACCAGCGCATTTCACCCAGCTTGGCGTCCTCCTTGAGCCATAGCATGGCGGCAAAGCGCAGCGCCTTACCCAGAACCTCGGCTTCGTGCGCATCTTTGTCCTCGATCAGGCCGGTCAGGTCTTCGAACCGTGTATCTTCGCGCTTGTTCGAGTAGCGATGCAGCAACGCAAGGCCAAGGTAGACCCGCTCTGAGTGTTTGAGCCCGCCCAGATTGGCGCGGGTTGCGTTGTCGAAACAGTCTTCCGCCCGGTAATCGGGATGCGCGCGCCAACTGACATCATGCAGCAGGCAGGCTGCCTTGATGATGCGGCGTCGGTCGGGCTTGGCCGATTTGAAAATCGGTTGAATGAACTCGTACACCACCTTGCCGAAGCCGGGGATTCGCGCGTCCTTGGACTCAGCAAACCGACAGGCTTCGATCAGTGGGTCACGATCACGTAGTTGTTGCGGCATCTGTTCGTAGAGCAGGCCTTCCCGAATTCCGTAGCTTGAAATGGCGATGTCGCGCGGTTTGAACGTCTTGACGACCTCGCGCAGCACCTCTGCCGCGTAGGGCACGAGCGCCATGCGCGCCGAGGACACACCGGCGCGGTTGCGCAATTCATCGAGATCGTTTTCCTGGATGTACTTGGCCGTTTCGCGCACCGATTTCGGGGTCATCCGGTATTCATGCAGAACCTGAAGAGGATACCCCCTGCGTTCCATGTCGATCTTGGCAATGGCACGCCATGAGCCACCAACCAAGAACAGGCGGTTTTTTTGTTCTCCAAGCGCGCTTTGCATCTCGCTGAGGGTTTCTCGGATGACAGCCTTGCGGTTTTTCTTGCCGCCTTTGAGGTCACGCAGCTTAAGCGGCCCGAGGGATGAGGACATGCGCTTGCCCACCTCGCCATTGTCGATCTCGGCAAGCTCCATGGACGAACCGCCGATGTCACAGACCAAACCGTAAGAGCCCGGCCACCCCAAAAGCACGCCCTGTGCGGAAAGCCGCGCTTCTTCCTTTCCGTCGATCACCCACAGGCGGATACCGGTTTTGGCTTCGACTTCGGCTCGGAAGCCCGGGCCGTCTTCGGCATCGCGCACGGCAGCGGTTGCTACCGTCACGAGTGGGCCGGTTCCCATGCCATCCCCCAAGAGTTTGAACCGCCTGAGGGCGTCCAGGGCGCGTTTGCGGCCCTCGGGGTTCAGTTTTCCGGTTTCGGACATGCCGGCGCCCAAGGCGCACATGATCTTTTCATTGTAGAAGTAGGCAGGGCTGCGCGCCGCACCGTCAAAGACGACAAGTCGGACGGAGTTCGACCCTACGTCAACCACGCCCACGCGGCTAAGCGCACGGGCCGAGGGTTTGTCAAACAGCGGCCGACCGAATGGCCCGCTGTCGTCTTGGGCTGGATCTGTACTTCCGTCCATGAAGCTCTCGGGTCGGTTTGGTCTTGTATGCGACAGGCTGCCGAGGGGGTCAATCCTCGGTGTGGGTCAGCTTGGGCACATCCGAGGCACCGGCCGAGCCGCGCCCTGACAGCGACGGATTTTCCATGAAGAACCGATGGCAATTGAAAGCGAAGCTGCCTTCGGGAACGGACTGCCGCGTGAAGCTTCCGTCGGGCGCCATGATCCAGCTTTGTGCGACATCAGCCATATTTGCGGCCATGACCTGACTGACAATCTGCGCTTTGACGGTCGCGTTCTCGATCTCGACAAGCGTTTCGACGCGCCGATTCAGGTTGCGACCCATCCAGTCAGCGGAACTGATGAAAACCCGCGCCTTCTTTGAAGGCAAGCCAGCCCCATTGCCGAAGCAAACGATGCGAGAATGCTCAAGAAACCGGCCGACGATGGATTTGACACGGATGTTTTCCGACAACCCCTTGATGCCCGGACGCAGGCCGCAAATACCCCTGACGACAAGGCTGATTTGCACGCCGGCTTGGCTGGCCTTGTAAAGCGCGTCGATTACGTTGGGTTCGATCAGGGCATTCATTTTCGCCCAGATGGCGGCAGGTTTACCGGACTGCGCGTGCTGGATTTCCTTGTCAATCATTTCGAGCAAACGGGGCTTGAGCGAGATTGGCGAGATCGCGAGATTTTCGAGTTTCTCAGGCTGCGCGTATCCGGAAAGGTAGTTCATGACCTTTGTCGCATCGCGACCCAGTTTGGCGTCACAGGTGAAAAAGCTCAGGTCGGTGTAAATCTTGGCCGTGATCGGGTGATAGTTGCCGGTGCCGTAGTGCGTATACGTGACAAGCTGATCACCCTCGCGCCTGACGACGGTTGATATCTTGGCGTGGGTCTTGAGATCGAGAAAGCCGTAAACAACATGCGCGCCAGCCCGTTCCAGGCGGCGAGACTGACGAATGTTGGCGGCCTCGTCGAACCTTGCCTTGAGCTCCACAAGGGCTGTCACGGATTTGCCATCCTCTGCGGCTTCGCAAAGGGCCTCGACGATAGGGCTGTCTTTTGACGTCCTGTATAGCGTCTGCTTGATCGCCACGACGTTGGGGTCCCGCGCCGCCTGGGCCAAGAACCGAACCACCATGTCGAAGGTTTCATAAGGATGGTGGAGCAGCATGTCCTTTTGACGGATGGCTGCAAACATATCGCCATCGTGGTCTTGGACACGTTCGGGCACGCGCGGCGTGAACGAGGTCCAGAGAAGGTCGGGGCGGGCATCGAGCACCAATTCCTTGAGGTCGGCCAAACCGATCATGCCATCCACCTCGACCACCTCGTCGGGGGTGACGTGCAATTCGTCCATGATAACGCGGCGCAAGGCTTCGGGTGCGCCAGAGGAGATTTTCATGCGCACCACTTCGCCACGGCGCCGGCGTTTCAAGGCCACCTCGAATTCCCGCACGAGATCTTCGGCCTCTTCTTCAACTTCAAGGTCGCTGTCCCTTAGGACACGGAACGAACAGTGCCCCTTGTACTTGTATCCCGGAAACAGGCTGTCGAGGTGCAGCAAAAGCAGCTCTTCGAGCGGCAAGAAACGATGCTTGCCCTCAGCGGCGGGCAGGGTGACGAAACGATCGATTTGATGTGGAATCGGCAAGAGCGCCTGAAGCGGACGCTTGTCAGACTTGCGTTCGAATTGCAGGGCGAGCGAGTAGCCAAGATTCGGGATGAAGGGGAAAGGATGTGCGGGATCGATGGCGAGTGGCGAAAGGACCGGGAACACCTGGTTCAAGAATACATCTGCCAAATAGGCGCGGTCTGCTTCGGTGAGGCGCTCGAGATCGAGAATCTCGATGTCGTTGGCCTCCATTTCACCACGGAGGATCTCGTATGTTTCCTGCTGTGATTTGAGCAGCTTGCGCGCGTCTTCGTTGATGAGGACAAGTTGTTCGGCCGGCGTAAGGCCATCAGCCGCGGGTGTCGTGTTTCCTGCGTGGGCAAGTTCACGTAGGCCCGCAACCCGCACGTTGTAAAACTCGTCCAGGTTGGTGGCGGATATCGACAGGAAGCGCAGGCGCTCCAGAAGCGGTATCCGGCCATCGCGGGCTTCTTCCAGAACACGCCAGTTGAAGCCCAACCAGCTTAGCTCGCGATTGTAGAAGCGCCCAGGAACATCTGCGGTGACCTCGGGCATGTCGACGGCTTCGGGGAACGGGGATTTGAGGAAATCAGCGTGTGTCATGCGGGCCTTATGGCTTTGGCGTGTAACGGGAAGGTGACGGAGTTTGCCTTCACGCGTCAGGGTTGTCCAGCACCTTTGCCGCGAGCGTGCGGGTGATTGGACGGCCCGAGGATAGCGCCATGTCATCAAGGCGTTCAACCACGTCACGCGCGGCCTCGAACGAGCGCTCAATGCGGCGGGTGAGGTAAGACAAAACACTCGGGGCCGGCGATAGCTGTCGGTCGGCCATCAGCTTCGTCAGCACCGCAGTCAACAGCGCATCGTCAGGTTCGTGCAGGGTGGTGTAGGGCGTGCCCTGCATCCGGCTTGCCAGATCGGGCAGGGTCAGCGGCCAACGATTGGCGGGGGTTGCGGCGGTCACGAGCAAGCTGTTGCCCTCGGCCAATGTCAGGTTGTGCAGATGGAACAAGGCATCTTCCCGTGGGCGGTTTCCCGCGATCTGTTCGATGTCTTCCACGGCGACGGGGCCAGCGGCCAAGGCGGGAATATCGGCCTCGGTCAATTGATCGGCGGCGATGATCCGGGCCTCCGACAAGGCCGCCCAGACATGGGCAAGGTGGGTTTTGCCCGCGCCATGCGGACCGATCAGCACCAGCTTTCGTGCAGGCCATGCCTGCCAGCCTTCGATCATCGCGACCGCTTCGGCATTGGCGGGCGAGACGAAGAAATCATCGCGCCCCAATGCCTCGCGCACGGGAAGGTCAAAACTCAGTTGTTCAGGCATTATTCCGAGCCCCGGCCATCCAGCCCACGGTAAAGGCGACTATCCTTGTATTGCGCAATGGCGAACCGCGCCAGCACGCCTAAGGCGGCGGCGACCGGCACGGCGACCAGCATCCCGACAAAGCCAAAAAGCGCCCCAAAAACCGATAGCGCAAAAATCAGCCATACAGGATGCAGGCCAACGGAATTTCCGACCAGTTTGGGCGTGAGGAAATTTCCTTCGGCGACTTGTCCCAGTACGAAAATGCCGGCCACGAGCCCGATGGACATCCAATCGCCCCAGAACTGGAACAGGGCAAGACCAATGGCCAGTGCGCCGCCGACAACGGCGCCCACGTAAGGTATGAAAGTGATAAGACCTGCGATGAAGCCCACGACAAGGCCGAATTGCAGTCCGACAAGCATCAAGGCAACCGCGTAGTAGGTGCCAAGGATCAAACAGACCGTGCCCATGCCACGGATGAAACTGGCCAGTGTGTCGTCGATTTGCCCTGCCAGGTCACGAATGACAGGCGCATGGTCACGCGGCAGCATGCCGTCGATATTGGCGACCATGCGATCCCAATCGTAAAGCAGGTAGAAGGCAACGACAGGGACGATCACGAACAATACGATGATGTTGATCAGAGAGGCCGCCGATCCGACTACGGTATCAAGCACCTGACCACCGCGATCACGGATCGTTTCGCCCACGGCAATCAGGGATTTGCGCAGGGTGGAGTCTTCATCCACTAGCTGCGGAAAGCGTTCTGTCAGAAACCCTTGTAGATCGTTGAAGAGCTGTGGCGCGATATTGATCAACGAGAGTGTCTGTTCGATCAATGTCGGGATCACCAGAAGCGCCATGATCACGAAAACCAGCAAGGCAACCAAGGTGATGATGCTGACCGCCAAGGCCCGGGTACAGCCCGCTTTCTCCAGACGGTCTGCGACCGGATCGAGAAAATAGGCAATCGCACCGCCGAGTACAAATGGCAGGATCACGTCGCCAAGAAACCACAGAACGACAAGGAACACCGCAGATGCGATGCCCCAATATTTCATTTGTGTTCCTACTGGTAGCGCCATGATGCCTCGGGCCTGATCTTTCGAAGTACATCGCCTATGGGGCGCGCGCTTTCAAGAGCAGAGCGAGCGAAAGGGTGCTTCTGCGGCTTGTGTGTACAGGCCATAGGCCATAAACGGTAAAAAACGCCAATTGCCGTGAGGTCTGCCCGATGCGCCTGAGCCGCTATTTTTTGCCCGTTCTGAAAGAAACACCTTCCGAGGCGCAGATCGCCAGCCACCGCCTGATGTTGCGGTCGGGGATGATCAAACAGGCCAGCGCGGGAATTTATTCGTGGCTGCCTTTAGGCTTCAAGGTGTTGAGAAAGCTGGAAAATATCGTCCATGAGGAACAGGTGCGCGCCGGTCATATCCCGATGCTGATGCCGACTTTGCAATCGGCGGACCTGTGGCGCGAAAGCGGACGTTATGACGATTACGGGGAGGAGATGCTGCGCATCACCGACCGGCATGGGCGCGATATNCTNTATGGTCCGACCAACGAGGAGTTGATCACCGATATTTTCCGGTCGCATGTGGGCAGTTACAAGGATTTGCCGCTGACGCTTTATCACNTNCAGTGGAANTTCCGCGATGAAATCCGGCCNCGGTTCGGGGTGATGCGGGGCCGCGAGTTCTTTATGAAAGACGGCTACAACTTTGATTTGACGAAAGAAGATGCGCTGCACGCCTATAACCGCCACTTGGTGAGTTACCTGCGCACCTATGAGCGGATGGGCCTTCAGGCGATTCCGATGCGTGCCGATGGTGGGCCGATTGGCGGGGACTATACGCATGAGTTTCTGGTGCTGGCCGAAACCGGTGAATCGGAAGTCTTCTATGACAGCGAGATCACCGATCTGCGCTTTGGCGAGCGTGAAATCGACTATAACAACGTCGCGCAATGCCAAGAAATCCTTGAAGAATTCACCTCTCGCTATGCGCGGACGGATGAGACCCACGACGAGGCGATCTTCAATGAGATCCCGAAAGAGCGCCAACGCTCGGCGCGGGGGATCGAGGTGGGGCAGATCTTCTATTTCGGGACCAAGTATTCGGAACCCATGGGGGCGACGGTGCAGGGCAAGGATGGCAAGCCGGTGCCGGTGCATATGGGCAGCCACGGGATTGGCGTGAGCCGCCTTGTTGGCGCGATCATCGAGGCCAGCCATGACGACAAAGGGATCATCTGGCCCGAGGGCGTGACCCCCTTCCATGTAGGAATTGTCAATCTGAAACAAGGGGATAGCGAGGCCGACGCGGCCTGTGATGCCTTGTATAAATCGGTTGAGGCCTTGGGGCTGGAGCCGCTTTATGATGACCGGGATGAACGAGCCGGGGGCAAGTTTGCGACCATGGACCTCATTGGGTTGCCGTGGCGGATTACCGTGGGGCCGCGCGGCTTGAAAAACGGAGTGGTGGAACTGACCTGCCGCCGAACCGGCACGAGCGAAGAGTTGCCGCCCGAGCAAGCCGTTGAAAAGATTGCAAGAATCTATCACATTCACCACGGGTCGGACATGGTGGAGCCGATGGCGAAACGATCGTTCCACACTTGGATGTAAATGCTGTATACTGCCTGAAAAAAACAAGAGGCAGAGCAGATGATTTTCAGGGTGATCGCCGTGGTTGGCGGGCTGGCTGTTGGGGCTGGCCTGTCGCAATTTCCTGAGTATTCTCAACAATATACACAGCGTCTTTCAGGTGCGGTGGATGAGCTTTCGAGCGTTGTGGCGCAGTTCGATGCGGATGCGGAAAGCCTTGGGTTGAGCCGGGATGAGGCCTTGGCCGAACTGTCGCTTGGCAGCCGGATGGGCCAAGCGCGGGCGCAATCAATGGGGCAGGTCTTGGAGCGACACGCGCGATTGAGCGCGGATTTGGCCGCTTTGCGGGACTCAACTGTGGTTCAGAAGGCATTGAATCCCATGTATTTTTCGGACTCAGATGTGGCGCGGGCCGCATGGGCGGATTTCACGCCAGCAATGCCTGTGACGCCCGCAGGCGCGGGTTTTGCCGGGGTCGGTTTCGTGGCAGGTTATGGCCTCTTGGCGGGCCTGATGGCGGGTTTGGGCCGGTTGTTTCGGCGCAGGTCACGCCCACAGCCAGCGCAGGCCTGAGTTTCGTACGAATCGTACGTTTATGAGCCGGATTTCGTACGAAAATCGGGGCTGTTGGTTGAGGCTGCGTACGAGTCGTACGAAACTCTTCAGATTAACCCGCGAAGCGCAAATCCCATCAGCACGAGAGTTAACAGCACGGTCATACTGATGACCGAGAGTTTAATGCGCCGTGCGCTTGGGGTCTTTTCCAAAAGTTTAATCATAGCGGAACAACTCGGACAGGATGTTGGAGGCGGGCACGCCCAATTCGATCAGTGTACCCTCGACGGCTTCGATCATCGCGGGCGGGCCGCAGAGGACGTAGAGCCAATCACGATGTTCGGGCCTGCCGAAATGGGCGCGCAGCAGGGGCGCGTCGATCTGGCCGGTGGGGCCGGTCCAGCCGTTTGGAGGCTCGGACAGGACGTGGGTGATTTGGGTGCCGTGGGTTTGGGCGAGGGTTTCGAGTTCTTCGCCTGCCACGATTTGCTCTTGCACGCGGTTGCCGTAGAGCAGGGTGGTGGGGCGTGGATCATCGGTTGCCGCCATCTCGCGCAGGAGGCCCAGTAGCGGGGCGATGCCGACGCCGCCTGCGATGAGGGCGACGCCGGGGGCCTCTTGGTGGCCCTCAAACGTCAGGTGGCCATGTGGACCATCGACCCAGACGCGGGTGCCGGGGCGGAGTGACCCGAGGCGGGAGGTGGAATCGCCCAACTCCTTGATGATGAACTCGAGCCCCTCGCCTTGAGCGGGCGCCGAGGCGATGGAGAAGGGATTGTCGTTCAGCGACCAGACCGGGTGCCCGATGGTGAGCCATGCGAATTGCCCGGCGCGGTAGCGGAAGGGCCCGGGTCCATCGGGTGCGAGGTTCAGACGCCATGTGCGCTCGGCCGCACGGGTGACGGCGGCCACCCGGAAGGGGTGACGCAATTGCTTGAGCGGAGAGATCACGTAGACCCAGAGAAGCGCGCCTATGGCGAGGGCGAGGAAGGCCAGCCAAAGGGAGGCAAGCGCCGGGTCGGCGCTGTAGCGGCCCGCGCGCAGGGCGTGGAGCGTGCCGCCGCCCGCCACCAGCACCGCGCCCAGGCCATGCAGGGCGCGCCATGTCTGATAGCGGATGCCAAGCGCATCGCGCCCGATGCCCGAGGCCACCAGCGCGCCGAGCAAAAGCCATGCGGCGATGCCGGGCCAGAGGCCGTGCCACGAGGTGTCAATCGCGGTTTGGCGCGTGGTATCCCAGACGGGGGCGTCTTTCATGGGCGCGGTGTAGAGGAAGGGATGCAGGAGCGCCGCGCCAAGGGCCACGCGGGCCAGAAGTTGATGCGCGCGCATGACCACATCGCTGCCCACCCGTGCGGTGGTGGCGCGGAAGCGGCCCAGTTGCAGGAATTCCAGCAGGATCATGGCCAGCGCCACAAGGCCCAGCCCGCTGGCCAATTCATCCCATGGGCTGCGCGGGGCCAAGCCTTGCGCCCAGGCAAACCCAAGCGGCGCAAGTGCGAGCGCGAGGTAGAGCAGGATGAGGGCGGCGGCGGGCATAGGTGATTCCCTTGTGGTTCTGGGTGGATTGTTGCGTAACTGCGGCGGGCCGACCTTGACCCCGATCATGTTAGCCCCCACTGTCTGCGCAAAACAAAACCCGAGGTTTTCCAGTGCCGAGCAGTCCAGCCCCCTTTGCCCCTTTCGAGTGGATGATTGCCTGGCGCTATTTGCGGGCCAAACGCGCCGAGGGCGGTGTGAGCGTCATGACGTGGATCAGCCTGATTGGCATTACCTTGGCGGTTTTCGCGCTGATTGCGACGCTGGCGGTGCGGTCGGGGTTCAGGGCGGAGTTTGTGGATAC
>PR_CR_10_Liq_1_inCRDRAFT_1000175_pt1 | contig 38178 bp, 34 predicted proteins | sample PRCRCaboRojoPR_3_FD_10241 | JGI IMG/M metagenome (IMG submission 10241) | reverse complement strand
CTCAACTCAACCTCAACAACCTCAACAGCCACAACAACCCTTTAATCCTTTTATGTTTTTCGGAGGTCCTCAGCAGCCAAGCAATCAAACATCAAGCCAACCTTCAGCACAACCTCAACAACCTCAACAACCCTTTAATCCTTTTATGTTTTTCGGAAGTCCTCAGCAACCTGGTGCCCAACCCCAACAACCTACTTTTAATCCCTTCCAGTTTTTGAGTGGCTTCAATCAATCCAACAACTCAAATCCCAGAGAAGCATTTGCTAGTCAACTACAACAAATGAGAGACATGGGCTTTACTAATGACGAAGCTAACCTGCAAGCTCTTCAAGCCACAGGAGGAAACGTAGAAGCAGCAATAGAGCGAATGTTAAATATGCTAGGCTAAATAAGCATTTTCATAATGACAAAGTATAGTTCCAAACAGCACAGGAAAATAGTTAACTTATTCAGGTTCTGCAAAAGACTAGAGTCAAGCAGCCAGATCACTGAAGAACTACTCAGTGAATTTGAAAAAGACCTAATAGAAGCCAATCCTTTACTAGAGAAGTAAAAGATACAAAGGAACCAAAAAGAAAAGCTTGAGTCAAGTCATCGCCAGTTCAAAACAAAACTTAAATCCCAGTCAGTTTTGAGTCAAAAACAAGAGTTATTTGGGAAAGCCAAAACTGAACAAGAAGTAGAAGAAGAGGCAAAACTGGAACTAGAAAAAGAAATACTGCTTCTAGCCCGAAACATGAAATCAGCCGCTCAGAACTTGAATTTAAAACTTGCTTCAGACAACCCTTTACTACAAACCATCTCAGTGAAGCAGCAAAAACACCTTGAAAGCTTGAAAAAAGAAACCACGCGTCTGCAAGCCATTCAAGTGAAGACTTCTTTTTGGAATACCATCAAAACCTTTTTCTCGGTGATTCTAGCTTTTGTTATTTTCCTGACAATGATGATTTTGATCAGAACTTTTCCTTCCAAAACTTACGTTTACTTAAATGCTAATTAAATGTACTTTGGTCGTTGAGGCATACACAAGTTGTAAAAGGCGTCAGCTTTAAAGATTTCAGGGCCTTTCCAAGCACACCAACCTTTGTCTCTTATAGTTTTGGGGTTGTCAGCTCCAGTGTAGTGGGGATCTAGAATTAAAAACCTAATGTCTCCAGTGTCTTCGTTGTAGTCCACACCCAATAACGTGTAAGCCAGCACCCCTCCTCCTATCATCACAGGTGTTTGCTCTTCAGTGAAGTGCTGGGACAGTTCCCTTCCCTTGCTTTGGAGTTCTGAGCCTGAACTTACGTTGAGTATTTTAGAAGTGATTCCGTAGTAAACATCCAAAATAAGCATTACTTCAAAAGCCCCTATCCACTCCTTACTTCCTAAGAAGTCTTTGGTTTTGTCACCAGCTTCCACTAGCATTTTTTGTATTTGGTAGTGGCTAGGCACTTCTTTGTCAGAGTAATTTTGTTCGTTTAGCCAAGACACAATAGTTTGGAGACTTCTGTAAGCGCACCCCCAGCCTTTGTCGTCAAAACCTTCTTGTCCGTAGTGGAAGTAAGAGTAACTCCCCCCAATAGCATACTTAACTCCTACGTCTTTGGAAGTAATGCTTAGTAAGGGCTGGTGCACATTTCTTAAGCCTTCTCTTTTCTTTATATTGCAAGTGCTTCTTACGAGTGGCCAGTCCTCTGGAAGTCTCAGCATTTTGTGCATCTCTTGTCTTTGTTGAAGTAGTTCTTCAGCTTCTTCGTCGAAAGTTTTGTATGTGTAAATGGCATTAAAGGGGTGGGCGCAGTGATTGTTGAAGAAACAGTAAGCCGCACAGTTTTTCTCGGGTTGCTCTTTCAGTTTTGCTACCATAGCACTCATGATTTCTTTGAGTTTACTAAAGTGAATTTGGAGTGCAATTTCTATAGGAGTTTGCGTTGAAAAAAAGGAACTCCAGTTCACAGTCAGGTTGTAAGCTCTAGTTTCTGGTTCAATTTCTAAAACAGGGGCAAATCCCTCAGTTTCTGTGGAAAGGTTGTAAAGGATTTCCAGATGAATAACTTCACCTTTTTTAACTTTAAAGGAACTCCAAGAAGTCTGAGCAGAAGCGGTGAGCACTTGGTTGTCGAGTTCGAAAAGAACAGAGTCTTCAAGCAGGATTTGAGGATCATTTAAAGAAAACACTGGAACTTCTGAACTCGAATAACAAACTATGTACTCTTCTAAGTGGTTGATAGTCAAGTCCTTTTGAGAAAGCAGTGGTCCCCTGGTTTCGTAAGCAATGTACTTGCCATTCGACTTGGCAATGAAAACTGCAGGGTCTAGTTTAAGAGTTTTGGCTAGGTTTAAGAAATCTGTGACNCCTTCAGAAGTGATGAGCTGGCCTATGATTTCCACACCTCCTGGAAGCACTGGCTTGATTTCTTCTACTGGTTTGTAACTTAGAATGTTTAGTACGTGGTTAACGTCTGCACCTACAAGCCAGTAGACCTGCCCAGAAGGTGCTGATTCAATGATTTCTGCTAAGCCTTTTTCGACACTAACCATATTTTCACTATGCTAAACTGTTCAGACTCACTAAGTTTCCACAATTACTTGCAAACACCAGAAGTTAATAACCCAGGGGATCCCCTTGAAATAAGCATTTTGCAGTCCACTGTCGATAAACTCGAAACCGAAAAAGAATCCCTTAAAAACACAGTGTCAGAACTCCAAAATTTGCTTAAAAGAATAGGAGTGGAGCATGAAAGAGAAGCCCAAAGAAGAAGAACCTCCACCAGAACCCTTCTAGAAGAAGTCAAGCGTTTCCAAGCTGCACTGCACACCACTGAAGCCTGTGCTTCGCACCTAGATACCGTTATGGAGTACTGGAGCTCTTTCTGTTGAATAACTAATTAGAGTTATACTAGTAAAAAGGAATGATCTTGCGCTTAGTTCTTTTGTTGCTTTGAAACCTTTGCATCCTGGGAAAATTAGACCGTCTGGAGTCCTCGATAGGTGGAAGTATTTTTTCAGGAGTTAAATACTCAAAGTTCCTCACACGGAAAGGTTTTCTTTCGTAAGACTGAGCTCTAGGTCTGAATCTTTTTTTGGGTTTCTCGTTGTTGTAGCTTTTGAATCGTCTGACCTGTATAGGATAATCTTGGAACTGTCTAAGGCTTTCCTCTATATTTTGGAAGTAAAACAAATCGTACTCGTCGAGGTTGGGGGACTTCCTGTGCCTCGGAGGGGGTTTAGTTGGGCCCCTGTTGAATAAGAAGGGGTTCCTGCGGGGGGGTTTAGAGTGACTTGTTCTTTCTAGTTTTTTTTTGCGGTTTTTAGTTATGTAGTCTTTCAAGTTTATTCCAAAGTAAGTTTCTTGGTTGAATTTATCTTCATTATTCAAAGGGTTTTTCTTTTTAGGCCCTCCATGGCTTAACAAATAATTAGCAAACGGCTTCCACATTATGGTTAAAGTTCATAAAAATGACTTCCATAACTCCTTGTCAAAACTACAGAGGACTTTCCAATCAGGGAGCCACCTGCTACATGAACTCTTTGTTGCAAAGTCTCTATATGACCCCTGAGTTCCGCAGAAAACTCTACTCGTGGAAGTACGATCCCTCCAAAGAGGGCGAAAAAAAAGACTCCATTCCTTACCAGCTGCAACTTTTGTTTGGCAAACTGCAGCTGTCAAGCCTTCCTTTCATTGAAACCAAGTCACTTACTCGGAGTTTTGGATGGGAAATGCGGGAAAGCTTCCAGCAGCATGATGTGCAGGAGTTTTGCAGAGTACTTTTTGACGCTATAGAGCAAAGCGTCAAAGGAAGCTGGGACGAAAACATGATTAACCGCATGTTCGAGGGCAAAATGACGGACTACGTCAGATGCTTTGGCTGCGGAAACGAAAGTAAACGTTCTGACAGGTTCCTTGACTTGAGTCTTACTGTTTGGAACGAATTTGACAAAGTTTACAACGACACCCTGGAAAAGGCTTTATACGATTATATCCGTCCCACTAAATTGGACGAAGATAACAAGTACTTTTGCGAAACTTGTGGCTTGAAGCAGGACGCTTTGAAGGGACTTAAGTTTGAAGAGTTTCCTTACTTGTTGGTCCTACAACTCAAAAGGTTTGACCTGGACTACACAACTTTCCAAAGAAAAAAACTCAATCAAAAAGTGACTTTTCCACAAGTTCTGAATTTGAATACCTACCTTACACCCCAAGCGGTGCACTACTTCGATTCAGTAGCTGCTCCTGATTCTGTAGAGGAAGAAAAGCAAGAGACTCCCCAGTTAGAGGTGAAACCAAAAGGACTTGACAGTACTACACTTAGTTCCTTGTCTGCTCCTGAGTTAACTTACAGCATCCCTGACAAAGACAAAACACCACTTAAACTTGACGACTTTGCTTACGAAAAGTTACTGGAAAAGCAGGCCCAGGACCGCAAACTCCAACAAAAAAGACAAATCGAGGCTTACATTGAGCAAGGAGAGTATGTTTATGAACTATTCTCAGTGATGATTCACTCTGGGTCTGCACTGGGAGGTCACTACTACGCCTACATCAAAAGTTTTGAAAGTGGCAAGTGGTTTAACTTCAACGACTGCAGAGTGACTGAAATACAAGAAAAAGAAATTGAAAAAGTATTTGGGGGGTCTCAAACTAACTGGGGACACTCTGCAACGGCGTACTTGCTTATGTACAGAAAGGTAACTCCAGAAAACTTAGACAGAGTTGAAGACACTGAAGTCCCTGACTACATAGTTGAAGACTTTGCTTCTGAAAAAGAAAAAGACCAAAAAACCGCTTCAGAACAGCTAGAAAAATACAAAACTCTGAGTTTTAAAGTCTACCACAACAAAGAGTCCATAACTGTAACTGCCAAAAAAGACGAACTCTTCAAAGCAGTTAAGGAAAAAGCTATAGAAGAATTCAAATTGAAAGAAGACCCAGAAAACATCCGAGTCAGGGGTTATTCTGTTTATTATGACACCTTACAGGATGTTTATGATGAAAACAAAACTATTGAAGTCCAAAGCATTTGGAACTTTAAAGTTATGGGAGTTGAACTTAAGACCTCCCAGGAAGAGTGGCAAGCTTATGACCCCAACTGCATTACTATAAAAGTTAACTTGTGGAACGACTCCTACTGGGAAGACAAACGTTCACTTGAAGAAAAAGTTAACGACTCTTACAAGCTAGCAGTTAACAAAACCCAAAGTTTCTTAGAACTCATGGAAACCTTTTCTGAGAAATTTGGAATTCCAGTTGAGTCCCAAATGATCATTAAGAAAAGTATGCTAGGGTCCAACTGCGCTTGTGAAGTGCTTAGTCACTCGTACAACTACGAAAAAAATCTGACTTTTACCCGGATTTATGAAGGAACAGTGCTGTTCTTAGAAAAGGTTGACTCAGAGTCTAACTGGCTGAAACTGATTGAAGAAGAAAGGAAAAGACTGAAACTGAGGTTCAACCACCCTGACCAAACTTCTATTCAAACAGAATATTCATACAGCACTGTGCTTCACGAGTCAACAACAGTTGGAGCTCTCAAAGAGGTTATTTCCGAAACTCTTGGTATTTCAGCTGAAGAGTTAGTGATTAGAAAGGGGTCGAAGCACTGTGAAGAACTTAAAGACAAAGATGCTTCCCTTAAAGAAGCCAGAATTACACACCAAATGGCCATCCACACTGAAAGGGGGATACCGACTAAGCCCCACGAGTACAGAGTTCAGTTTTTCTTTGCTGAGTTTTCCGGGGAAAACGAAGCAGATGCAATCTGTTATAAGTATTTTGAACTCTTCAAGATTCCAGTAAATGGGTGCATGAAAGTCCACGAACTAAAAGCTTTTCTGTGCGAAAAAGTAAAAGAAATCTACCCTTCGATGCAACTGAATCCAGAAAAGCTAAGGCTCAGAGAAAAAACCTCTGACAAGTTAACAAGAGTGCTTAAGGACTCAGAACAACTCAACAACTACACTATGTTTGACAGAAAGAACTTAGCTCTGGTTGACTTAGGCGAAAAAGAAAAGCCTCTCGAAGACAACGAAATCTTGATTAACGTAAGAAGGTGGTTCCCTTCCACTTGGGACATTTCAAAGCCCAAAGAAATCATAGTCAAGAAAAACGACACCATGGAAGTTTTAGGAAAAGTTATTTCAGAAGCTTTCCAAATACAAGAAGAAAACCTCCAAATCACTAAGATAACTTACAATTGGAACTTCTCAAGGCTAGACCTTAAGCCAGCACTTTACTACAAGCCTTACAAATACAAAGCACTCCTTTGTTCAAGTCCTTTTTATCTCAACATCGACGGAATCCTCTTGTTTGTGAAAGACAGCAGTGAAGAAGTCAAAACTTTGAGTGAAGAAGAAAGGTCAAAGTTTGATTGCAAGAAAAATACTTACAACTACAGTTCTACACTAACTTGGAAGTATGAACCGCCCAAAGAAAGGTCTATCAAAATCAACGTTAAGAAGAACCAAGAGTAATTAAAGTTTTTAAACTCAGCTTGTGTAATGAAATACTGAAAATGGGAAAAAGAGCCATTATAAGCAGGCACATAGTTACTTACAAGTCTAGAGTTCCTATATACGGAGTTATACTAATAAAAGACGAAGTCATACAAGAAGTAGTCGTGGTTGACGAAAATATTCCGGCTTCAGCTCTTGTTGAAAAATACTCAGACTGGAATATAGACAACTTCGAACACATGTACGTATCTCCTGGAGTCATAGACCTTAATGTAAGGCAAGAGTGGGAGTCTCAAGACACCTTGAGTATGATGGGAGCTTCGGGAGGAGTCACTTTTATTCTGAAAGAAGCTCCTATTTACAGAGAAGAAGTCCCTGAAGAAACTCCTTTATACTGTGATTTGGGAATTTCAGCCCGACTTGACTCAGCAAGCTTTGAAACAGTTAGGTTCCTTCTAGCTAAAGGCCCTTTTGCTTTTAAGGCTTACCTATACCCTGCAAGTGACTTAGTTAGTTCTTTGCCACCCGACCTACCTGCTGTTTTTTCAAGGGTCAGACAAAGTGGACTGCCTTTGATAATCGATGCTTCTCTGCCAGTTTCAAGGATGCTATACATGGCAAGTCCCTGCAGACATATTAGTCTCCACAGTAGAATCAGGGCCGAAATTAGTACAGACCTAGAGTTTTTTGCAGGAGCTTTTCCAGACCCAATATACGCAGGTTCTGATAACGAAGAAGAAGAAGACATTGAATACTGGACTATTGACAGAACTCGGTCCATAAGCTTGCACAAGTCCAAAAGAAAACCTTCAGAGCAATGCAATTCCCAAGATAACTTTCCAGACTTGGAAAACATTACCAGTCGGGACAGAGGCATGACTACTAAGCAAGCCGATCAAAGAAGGAGGTCGAGCTTCCACGATATTTATGACGACTTAGATTACAGAATTAGAACTGCAGAGTACAGCATTGAAAGTTTAAGCAAGGCAGAGCAAAGTTCTTATGAACAAGCCGGGAAAACTCTTTACACTAACTTCCAAAGAAGAAGAAGTAATTCTTTCCAGAACATAGAGATTCACGCTTTCAACACCGAAGAAAGTAAAAACATTCCTTATGAAGAAAGAATCAAACCCAAAAGACCCATGCCTCTCAGCACCAAAAGAGACGTTATGTTCCAAAAAGACAGGGAATACCTTAGCCATTTAGCTAATTGTTCAGACAAGTGGGAAACCAGGGGAGTGGATAAAGTTCTTCAACTCTTGTCTACGGAGTACTGCAAAGTGCACTTTGCAAACCTTTCCTGTGCAAGCTCTGTAAACAAAATTCGGTTGTCTAAAAAACACCTTGAAAACATAAGTTGCGAAACTTGTGTCCACTACTTGTGTTTCCGGGACACAGACATTCAAGACGGAGACACACGATTCAAAGACTTCCCTCCTATTCGGAACAGCCAAAACCGCAGTTTGCTCTGGGACTTGCTTAAGATGAAAGGAATTGACTTAGTTTCTTCCAGACACACAAGCATTCCCAGTGAATACAAAATCCTTGAAAACGGAAGTTTCAGAAAAGCCTTGAACGGTGTAAATACATTAGGATTTGCTATGCAGGCCATCTGGACTGAACTTTGTGAGTCCTCTGCCTCACTCGAACAAAAAGAACACTACATTGTAAGGCTAGCAAAGTGGATGTCTTTGAGTCCAGCAAAGGTACTAGGACTCACTTCTCAAAGAGGAGCAATAGAAAGAGGCAAGTACGCAGACCTAGTAGTATGGAGTCCTTACGAAAAGTTTACCTGCAAAAGCACATCTAACTTCAGCGACACTTGTGTTTTCGAAGGCAAAGAAGTCATGGGGAAAGTCTACACAGTTATCGTCAGGGGAAAAAACACTTACGACCAAGGAAAGTTCTACCCAAATGGAGCAAAGCAAGTTAAAGTCTAACATAATATTAGTTGCTGATCTTTCTTTGGAGTTCTCGGAGGATTTGGTGCTGTTCGTCTAAGGATAAACCAGAGATTTGGTTAAGGACAGACTGCACACTAGGTACTTGTTTCAAAACTACTGAGTTCAGCCAAACACAAGTAAACATGCCCATCATCAGTTGGCAGTCCATCCTGTCAGTCATTCCTCCATGGCCTGGAATGGAGTCTCCAAAGTCCTTGATCTTAAAAGCCCTTTTGACTCCAGAGGCAAAAAACCCTCCAAAGGGCGCAATGAAACCTGCAAAGAATCCCAAAACGATTGCGTGGATCTCCATGCTGCTGGCGTTGATTTGAGTCAAGCCAACATAAGAAAACACCTCAGGAAGGGCCCTAGAGTACCTGAGCACAAGGTCTGAAGCATCGCACTCTATGTACTTAAAAGGTTCGAATGTAAGTTCTTCTTGAGGACAGACAAAAAAGGAGTACCCAGACAAAAAGTTCGAAAAGAGACAAGCCCAAACAATAGTGCACACAAAACCTCCTATAAATCCTTCCCAAGTTTTGTTGGGCGAAATCCTTATGAGGGGAGTCCTTCCAAAAAACACTCCGAACACGTAAGCAAAGCTGTCGTTGACTATCACTAAAGACGCTGGAAGCAAAAACCAAATCAATCCGTTGTAAATGTTGTCTATGACTGCTGAACTTTGAGTCACAACAAGCAAGCACGTAATATGCGTCCAAGCAAACATGTTGAACTGGTACCTATACTGGCCCTTTCTGAGAGAAATCACAAAAAGCACAATTCCTAAAACGTACAGAATAAAGATTATCAGGTAACCGTACCTGTAAGTAAGCCAAATAAATTCATAACCTAAGTTCAAAAACCGGTTTTTCATAAAGGTCATAACTGTGAAGCCTTCAGTCAGCCCAAAGAAGTACCAGTTGATTAAAAAGAAAAAAGGAAGCTTCTGGTCCCGGTGTTCACTGCGTTTTAGAGAAACTATTTCTTTGAAAATGCAAGTGTTTATGAACAACACCAGAACACAGCAGTACAAGTGACCTGCAGCTATTATGCCTATGAATCCCAGAATCATAATAATGGTGGTAATGAACCTAGTTCTAAAGGAAGCTAGTCGTGCTTTCAAAGGCTTTACTTCTGGAGCTGCGTTAGCTTCTGACTCTGAAGTTTCGAACTCGCTTTCCCACCTCTTTCTTACAGTGGGACGTGGGGGTTGGGCTTTGTCTTCTTTGGCTTTTTGTGACATTTCTATTATAAACCTGTAATATGAGTTCAGAACGCACTTGGAACGACTACAAATCCAAAACTAACCTTAAAAAAGGCCAGTGGAGTGCCAAAGAACTAAACAAACTCCGCAAGTTGATTTGCAAGTACGCAGCTAAGCACGGACTTACTGCAGAACAGTTAGGAGAACTCTGTGGAGACACCACGCCTGCAGAGTTTTCCAATGTATGGACACAAATTGCTAAGTTCTTTCCAAACCGTTCAGTGCAAGCTGTGCACAATGCGTGCAAGCGCAACTTCAACCCTTTTAACTACAAAGGCAGGTGGACCCTGCAAGAAGAACAGCAACTTATAGAGTACGTTGAGAAGTTTGGACACAAGTGGAAAGAAATTGCTGAACTCTTACAAAGAACTGCTTTGAACGTAAAGGACAAGTGGAAGCAACTAGGTGGAAGAAACCATACTTTCCGGAAGTCTGGCCCTTGGACCATCGAAGAAATTGCTGAACTAGTTAACCTTGTCTTTGAAAACTTAGACATCAAAAGAATCAGTTCCAAAAAGCTACAAGGGGACGACTTTAAAGTACTTAAGCGAATAGAAAGGTACATTGAAAGGTACAAAAACCACTTCCAAAAAGAAATCAACTGGGAAGCTATTGCTGAAAGAATCAAAATTAGGTCTTCTGTAGACTGCCGTCTTAAGTGGAGTTACCTTTTAAATGCAAAACTCAGTTGCCAAGAAGGTTTTGGTTTTGAAGAAGACATGAAGCTTTACCATGAAATCAAAGAACAAAACCCAGTAGAAGAAGAAGACATCAACTTTAAAAGGATCAACAACGGAAGGTCCCTAAGTGAAAACAAAAACAGGTGGAGAGTACTTTCAAGAGCCATTTCAGGAAGACTCAACCTTACTGCTCAAGAAATTCTTGAAAAAATAGAATATGCCTATGAAGTTGCTTCTTCGCATGAAGAAACTATTCTGGACTTCTACCTAAAAAACTATAAATAAATATGAAGCAAAGTAACTTCATTTACTGTTTAGTGCTTTACCCAATTGCAGTTATTCTTTTGTTCTATTACAGTTCAAGTTACTTAAGCACTAATTCTAACCTGCTTACCACCTACCCTCAACAAATCCACCTGAGTTTTGGACACAATAAAAAACACTCAACCTCAGTGTTTTTGACTTTTAGTGTCAAAAAGAAAACCACTTGCACTTTAGAGGTCGACGATGAAACTGCTATTTACAACAAGGATTTAGTTCCAAAAGAACTGAAGAAAAACTTTAACTCCAACTACATCTACAAGTTCGAAATCAAGAACCTTAAGTATAATTCCAAATACAAATACGGAATTCAATGTGGCAGTAAAGAAAATGCTTACACATTTAGTAGGAGTTTTTCCACAAACCCAGGCTTGAAAGACAATGTGAACTTGCTAGTTTTAGGCGATTGGTCCACAGCTCCTGTTGGAGATCCCGGGAAAATTAAGCATACGCAGTTTCCTAAACCCAATGTTTTAGGGGCTTTGCAGGAAGAATCTAACTTCACAAGCATATGGCACTTAGGAGACATTGCTTACGACCTACACAGTGAAAGTGGCCTAAGAGGAGACAACTATCTTAACGAGATAGAAATAGTAACCGACCATGTTCCCTATATGTTGGTTCCAGGAAACCACGAAACTTCAGACTCTTACAAGCAGTACAGGGCTAGGTTCAATATGCCTGGGCCTGCCCAAAGCAATGGACTTTACTACTCCTACGATATAGGGAGAGCTCACGTAGTTGTTATTAACACTGAGTTCAGAAACGGCTACAAAAAAGAAAAAGAACTTGAATTCAACAAAAGTATGTTCTACAAGCAACTAAACTGGCTCAAAAAAGACTTAGAGAAGCACAAACAAAACAGGGAGGCCAGGCCTTGGCTTGTAGTTATGGGCCATAAACCGATGTACTGCTCTACTAACAAGCACTCCTACATGATTCAAAGAGTGTGTGAGTTACAAGCTCCCAACATTAGAGAGGCTTATGAAGATTTGTTTCTGGACTACAAAGTTGACTTGTTCTTTTTTGGACACTTGCACTTGTATGAAAGGTCCTACCCAATAGGCAAAAACTATAAAGTTTACAAGGAAGAGTCCGAGTTCTACAGAAAACCTAAAGGGCCTATACACGTAATCAATGGAGTTGCAGGAAACATTGAATCTAAGTACGTGCCTTTCAACGTAACTGACACTCCTTTGAAGTCTACTTACATGATTTCTGAGCCCTTAGGGTACGGAATTTTAAGTATTGTCAACAAGACTCACCTTAACTACAAGCAAATTGCCTTTGGAGAGTCCCAGTTTGACCCTGCCGACTCAGACTTATGGCCTACTAGAAGAGTAATCGACGACTTTTGGATAATAAAGTAACTTTAAACTTTTACTTATTGGATTTTTTTTCCGAAGCTTCCAGACTCTGCAGAATCTTTTTGCGGTGGCCTATAGGAATTAGTCTTCCGAGTTTCCATATTTTTTTGATTTGCTCAAAGGTGTCCCTAGCAACTTTCAAAAACAGCGTGAAGTATAAAATGAATGCTAAAAGGCAGTAAACAACTGAAAACCAAACAATGAACTCCACGTCAAATGCAATCTTTTCAGTGATTTCTTGGTCGTAGAGGTCAAGTAGTTTTTCCAGAAGTCCTACAAGTTCCTCTTTCATGTTTCTGAGAGGTTCAATATTCCTTGTTCCGTTTTTAAGAATCTCTGTTCCTGCATAATTTATTTCTGAAATGTAAACGTTGATGGCTGAGTGAATTCCTTTTTGCGAAATCAAACACTCTCCAGTGCAGGCACTGTCCAGTAAATTCGACCTATGTTCTGAATTCTTTCCAAGTCTAGACAACCCGCCAAGCAGCAACTGAAATTCAGAGTACTTAAGGTGGTCATTAGCCTTTTCAATTTCCTCAGCAGGACTGTAGAAGTAGGAGTACTCAGGAACCACTTCGTAGTAGCCATGTGGTGTTGACAGGTAGTTTAGTTCTTGCAACCAAAAAAAGGCGGTGTTAGCTCCAAGCACTCTTTCGCTAGCCCAGTTGCTGATTTTAGGCATGATTGAAAGTACGCTTTTAAATTCCACATACCCAAAGAAGTAAAAGGCTATAAAAAAGCCTGCTGAGATGACATAGTACACAGAAAGCTTCAGAAGTACTTTGGGCCACTTTCTCTTGGGCTTGATTTTCCTTCTTTCGCTAAGGTTTTTGAAGAGTTTAATTTCGTTGTTTTCTTTAAGGTTTTCAGTTGCGTGGAAGTTCTCAATTCGGTCTTCGCACCTGTCTCTTAACTCGGTCACTAAGTCTAGTGGCAGCAGGTAGAACAACTGCCAAACGCTTTGGTTGCTTTTCTCTATAGAAAAAATAGTAGGCATTATGATCACAGCCATGCACAGAACCAACAAAGCCATCACACAGGCTCCCAAAAGGATGATTATGGCCAAAATACTGTTTAGAGTCTCTTCTTCTTTTGAAAGCATCAAGTTGATGGAGTAGTTCATAGCTTTCATAGACTCTCCGTAAGAGTTCCTTAGTAGGTAGAAAAAGTGCTCATTTTCTTTGTTCACCTGGGCCAAATCAGTGTTGGCAAGGAGTTCGCCCTCTAAAACAAGTTTCCGCATGGCATTCATGAGGTTTTCCTGCGCCTTCACCATAGTTCCACTTTGCATTTCGAAGGTTTCGATTCCAGAGTCGAGGTAGAAGCTTCTTAGCTGGGGGTCTTTCCAGTCCTGGAACTTTTCTTCTATCAGTTCTACAATTTCATCAAACCTTTTTGACTTAGTAGACAGTCTTTGCTTGTAAATTTCGGGATCACTGATTAAGTCTGAAGCTGCTAACTGAAGGTTGCGTGCGTCCAAACCTAAGTAAGAGGCCAGGACTCTTCTTTCTACTAAGTCCCTCACTACTATAGTTTCTAAGTATCTGTTTGATATAGTTGAAAGGTACCCCATCATTCCAAACACACCTGCGTTCACTATAAGTATTGTCAAAAAAAAGGCCACTTTAAAACGCCCAATGGACTTTTTAACACCTTCAATAAGTGCCCTAGCTAAACCAGTTGAAGTAAAGCTTGAGTTTGAACTTGCTTGGGAACTTACAACACTTTGGACCCCAGGTTCTTGGTTATCTTCTTTTTCTTCTTCGTTTGGCTTCCGAGAGAGTTCTTTCAAGTCTAAGTCAGCTAAGTCCTTTAGGTTAGAAATGTTTTCTAAGTTTTCAAGTTCTTCATTTAACTCTTCTTCTTTACCCAATTCAGGTTTTTTAGTAGGAGCAGCATCTTTTTCTTTTCCTTCAACTCTTCTTCCAGGTGGAAAGTCTGTTAGCTTCAAGTAGAAAACTTCAGGTTCTTCTTCAAATGAAATGTTCTTTTTTGAGCTTTTTTCTCGAGGAGCTTTCAGAATCCCTTTAAGTTTAGTACTGATGGTAAAAGTTCTTTTGATTCTTCTTTTGTGCTTTGCTTGTTGTCGGGCTACGATCGTTTTGCACTTCTCGGTTCCTGCCCAAAGTTCTAACTCGTGTAGACTCCTTGTAGCATACAGCATTCTGAAGCTTTTACTTTTCACTACGTAGTTTTCGAACTTCATGTAAACTGAGTTCACAAAACTGTCTTCACAGTACTCAAACACTTCGCCTAGTTCATGGGTGTCCTTTAGGTTGCCGAAGTCTCTAATGATTTCTGAAACTGGAAGTCCTACTATGTTCCCACTTTCTAGGTATTCCATAGTTTCAGCAAAGCCTCTAGTGCTGGCCACTATCATACCGTCATTGTCAAATATGATGCAGTCCCTTGTGTTAGTAATCTTTTTTATTCCAATCAAGAAAAAAGGAACTTCTTCTAAAGCTACATACTTTGCTTTTAAGTAAACTTCAACAACATATCCTTCAAAGTCAATCAAAAAACTATCATAGGGTACAGGGACGTCAACGTAACTACCTTCTTGAATGAACTGCATCATTGAACTGTTATGGTAACTCGAAATGTTCATAGGAGGTGGCAAGAAGTTAGAAATGTTTAGTCCTACAGCATTTATAGCTGGAATCTGCAGAATGTCTGAAGCTCTGCTGCTGAAGGTTTTAATGGTGCCTATTTCTTTAGGGTCTCCTGAAACCTCAATGATTCCTACTGAATCTTCAAAGAAGCTAAGTTTCTCTCCTGAAGACCTAAGGTTCCTTTCGCGGGCTTCTTTTTCCTGTTGAGCTCTACTGCAGAGTTCGTTGCCTCTCAAAGAGTCATTGTAAATCTCTAGTAAAAAAGTTCCATACAAGCCCAAGGCTAGTTGGTTCGTTGGGTAGTCTGCTATTAGTTTTTCCATCAAATTTTTGGCTTTTTTAATAGCATAAAATAGTTCAGTGCCTACTTCTTCCAGTTTTTCTACTTTTAATTCTTTTCTGCTCAGTTCATCCCAAAACTCTATTTGAGCCTTGCAAACTTTTAAGTCGCTCCTCCTGGCTTTTTGGTAAAGTCGCATGAACTTAACGTACTCAGTTTCTTCTAAGTACTCCTTTGAAAACTCATTCATGTAGCGCAAGTACTTGTATCTCAGAAAAGCTCCTTCGAACTCGAAGTCTGCAAACAAAGCTTGGTTAATCATAAGTCTGGCTATGTCTTCTTTTTTCATGATTAAAAAGTTAAACAAGGCTTCCCAAACCAGAAAGAGTTTGCTTTTTCTGTTGAACTTCCTCATTTTTCTGAAAGAACTTTCTAAGCGTGTTTTTATTCTGGCTTTCTTCTCTGGTTCTAGCGTTTTAGAGTTTTCAATTATTTTCAAACAGTTCAGTCTGACTGCAATTTCAAACAAGTACTTGTTCTCGTAGTGCCTATTATGTCTGAATAATCCCACAATGTAACTTTCACGTCTAACCAAAGTTACCCAAAGCAGCCCAAGCATGAAAGGAGTAACAAAAATCTCAAGCACAAACACTAAAGTTCCGTTGTCAAAAGCAAGTCCAAGCAACTTGACAATAGAAAACCAAAAAACGACAAAAAAAGGAACACTAGAAGTAAAGTTAGTAACTCTGTTGTAGAAAGGTAGGTAAGTTACATAACAAGCCACCATTCCCAGACCTAAAACCAAGCATACTAAGTAGTGAATTTCAGAACTGGATTCCAAAAAGTAGTAGTAAGAAACCACTAAAGTGAACTCAGAAAAAACTTTTAAAACTTCAATTCTACTGTGAGCCCTGGCCTTAAGCATGTACTTTGCTCTGGTGTAGAACTGCTCGTAGTTGTACATAGAATTGCATACCACTAAAAACAGCAAAGCTGCCACCCACAAGGGCAGAACTTTGTCTAGAGCTTTCAGTTCAAAAACTCCTGAGTACTTTCCTTTGTAGTGGAAGTTTTCAGTCTCGTGCAAGGACACGTAAGTGATTTTAGCTAGAAATATGCTCAGGAAAGGTATGAAGAAAATAGACGTCAGAAATTCCAGTGGCCATGAAAGAGCTAGTTTATAGTTGCTTTCCTTGACTTTCTTTTCGTTGCAAACTGAGTGCATAAGCTTGGCCACAACTAAAAGTGTAAAAGTAACTGTGACTAAACCTGCAACTAAAAAAATAGCTCCTATGCCTTGAGTCATGAGTAGGTAGTCAAATCGAACGAGCAGAATTACCTCTTCGAACCAAATGTACTCTTCCCAGTTTTTGGCTTCATAGGGAAGCAGCAAGCTTGCCAACTGCATAGTATGAAGAACTGCCTGCACTACGTGCAGACCTAGGTTCCTTTTCTTGGAAGAAAATTTGGTTGAGGAATTGTACTCCGAGAAAACAGTGAAAAAAACCTCGTAAAAGGCTGTTTGTAGCTTGGCCAGCGTTTTTGCAAGTCTAACTACTACTTTTTCTTCCTTAACAATATCTTCTTTCTCAGTTTCGGTTGACAGCATATTTTATTTATTTCAGTGGTATTTCAATTAGAATTTCTATTGAATCAAGTTACTTTAAATGAACCAGTTTTGCAAGTTAAATAGAAAATATTAGATAGAGTTATATTGAATAGTTGAGTAACTTTAACCCAAATAATAATGAATAGCCCGAATTACACCAAAGCCAAACCCAAAGTGAACGACTACAACCCTATTACTCACACACCCTTCTATTCCCCAAGTCCAGTGCCCAAACAACTACCTCAAAGCCCTAGACAAGCAGCTTCAAATATGAGAAGTCCAAGAGAAACCAACCCCTTTGCTAGGAATTCATCCCAACGCAGTCCGCTTGCATACTCTGCTGCTTTAAGTCTTTCTCCCAGCAAAAACGTTTACATGTCTCCTGCAGAAAGAAGAGCTAAAACAAAGCTCCGTTCTAACCTCTTTAACCCCATAACTGGCGAAAAGCAAGAATTCAAACTACAAAGACCCAACTTAGAAAGCCTCGACATCATTCAACGCAAAGATAGACTTCCCAAGAAGATCTCTGAAGAACCCTTTCCAGTCTACAACCTAAGCAATACAAAGTCGGCATCAGGGTCACTTAAAAGGTTAGTTCCAGAAGTTTCTTATGTCAACCCCTATGGACTTAAGTATAGTTAAACTTAACACTCACTAGGAGCTGTGCTTACGTGTGACTCTTGCTCTTCCTCACTTTCTTCTGAGGAACTGTTTGGGCTGTCCAAGTGCTCTTCAAAGTTGTACTCATCTTGTGTGTCGCTTTCTTCACTTTCATCGCTGGACTCTTCGTTTTCAACTGCATTAAAATTACTCTTTTTTTCGACTAATGGAAGCAAGTTCTGAAATTCTTTAATGAACTTGTTGTTAGGTTCCACTGCCAAGACTACTTAGAGCATACTGGGTTCTATCAGTTTACGGGCTTCTTCGTAGTCTTCTTCTTGTATTAAGCTAACAAACTACTTAGTAATTACACTCATCAAATTATCTAAGTGCGCCTGAGCTTCCATTTAATTTCAGTTTTTGGTAGATTAAAATATGGGCTGCTGCGCAAGCAAAGGGTTAAAACCAAACGGCATAGTCGACACTAACAGGTCGCAACAAGAAACTCCCGGACAACGCAAAGGAGGTCTTAAGTTCCTCCACAGCATTTACGAAATACCTAACCTCTACGTGAACAGAGAACCTATCAAAGATTTTTATGAGTTCAGAAAGGTTCTGGGTCACGGAAGCACAGGAGTAGTTAAAGAAGCACTTTCTAAGTCAGGAGGCACTCAAAGTTTTGCCATTAAGAGCCTCACAAAGGAAAGGATCAAAAACGACATAGAAGCTATTGAAAGGGAGCTTACTGTATTAACTGCAGTTGACCACCCCAATATCATTAAACTTTACGAAGTTTACGAAGACGATAAGTTCTTACATATAGTTATGGAGTCTTGCTCAGGCAAGGAACTGTACGACAAGATAGTTAAGAAAGGAAGGTTCAACGAAAAGCAAGCAGCCTCCATCATGTATAAGCTGCTCCATGCCATCAACCATATGCACTCGAAAGGCTTTGCTCATAGAGACCTTAAGCCAGAAAACGTGTTGTTCGAGTCAACTCGGGAAGACTCAGAACTTAAGTTAGTTGACTTTGGTTTAGCTAAATCCCTTAACCCAGGAGTTCCCATGTCTACTATGGTAGGAACTCCTTTTTACATTGCTCCAGAAATCATCAAAGGAAACTATGGACTCGAATGCGACGTTTGGAGCTTAGGAGTCATTATGTATACCTTGCTTGCTGGCTACCAACCTTTCAGGGGCGAGCGAAATCAAGTGCTTAAACTCATAAGAAGAGGAAAGTATTCCTTGAATGAACCTGAACTTGCCAAAGTTTCAAAAGAAGGCAAAGATCTCATTAAGAACCTACTTGTGCTAGATGTTAAAAAACGCTTTACTGCAGCACAAGCACTTGAGCACCCTTGGTTCCAAATTCATAACAAACAAAGAGGCATTGACCCCAAAGTCCTCAATAAACTCAAAAACTTCAAGTCGGGAAACAGGTTAATAACAGAACTCTTGTTAATTATTCTAAACTACCTACCGGGTTCTTACACTAAAGACTTAATGCAAACTTTCATGAGCATCGACACTAACTTCGATGGGAAACTTTCATCAGAGGAATTGAACTCTGCACTGGCTTCTACTGGGATTAAGTTTAATCAGCAAGACCTTAAGGGCATTTTTGACCAAACTGACTTTGACAAAGACGGAACTATAAGTTACCAAGAATTCATCTCTGCCACTGCAAATAAGCAACAGTTACTTGAAGAAAAAAATTTATCTGCAGCCTTTGAATACATTGACCTGGGCAAAAAGGGGTACTTAACTCAGGAAGACTTAAGGTTTATGTTCGAAAAAAGAGGCAAAGAAATAGCTATTGAAGAAATTCAAGCAATTCTTAAAACTTACAGTTTGAAAACTCCCAACCAAATTGACTACGAAGAATTCAAGCAGGTTATTTCTGAATACCTCAGATCATCGTAATCAGTTAATTAACAAACTATTTGTACTTAGTGTGCAAAGAAAGGATCTTTTTGCTTTTTTCACGTTCTTTTTGTTCTTTAATTTCTTGTTTTTTCTTTTCAAGCTGTTTATTTTTTACCTTTTTGCTCATTTTTACTTTAACTTGGGATTCTAGTTTTCCAAAGTACTCACTAAAGTGAGTTTCTCGCTTAGATTTTATCCAGTTGAGTTTTTCGAAAAACTTAGATGAGAAGTTTTGAGTTTTGTTTATAAGCTAAATACTCTTTACGTTTTGGTGAATGCTGAGTTTCCTTTGGTAATGGTTTTGGTTTTGGTTTATCAAACACTCTACTTCAAAAACTCGAGAATGCAAGTCTTCGTATTCCATCCACTTGTTTTCAAATCTAGTTTTGAAGTTTTGGTTTTGGACTTTCAACTGGGATTTGGAGTCGTTGACTTTTTCAATGTGGTTTTGTGTTTCTTGAATGAGGTTTTGCAGGTCAGAAAACTTTTTACGCTTTAAGTATATGCTTTCTCTGGATTCTTGGGTCTGTTTGTCTAGGGTTTGTGATTCAGCTTGGACTTTAGTGAGTTCGTGTGAGTAACTGTTTAGAACTTGACCTAGTTGGATTTTTTGACTGTAAAGGTCTTCAAATTCCATAAGTACTCGGTCAAGCTCTGTTCTGAACTTTTCAGTGTCTTGAGTGTAAAGGTTTTTTTCCCTGCACAACTTAAGGATTTGCTTTTCCTTGTCTTTGAGTGCTTGAAGTTCTGATTTTTTAGAACAAATCTGTGCAACTAACTGACTTGTAGCTTCTTCTAGGGTACTTTGTGTCTTTGAAACTACAGAAGCTTGTCTTTGAGCATCTTTTGAAAGCTTAAGGGCTTCTCTAGACTTAACTTGGTTAAGATTGATTGAGCTCTGCAGGATGTTAACTTGCTGAAGGTACTCACGAGCTTCTTGGTTAAGGCTTTTGACTTTAGATACTAACTCAGAAGTGTCAGGAGCAGCACAAGTAACTGGAGTAGGAGACTTGCTAGAAATGGTTTGGTCTGCCAAAGCTACACACTGACTATACACGTAAGAAAGAGTACTACATGTTGCTTGGGCTGCAATAGAGCAGTAGCTTTGGTTAGCTGCTTCTTGTGCTTGCTTTGTGAGACTAGAAATAGAGTTGTTTTTGAAGTTCAGAACTGAAGTATCTAGTTCGTTAAAGCATTTCAAACACTCTTCAGAGGATCGTTTCATCTGTAAATATTAAATGTCGGAAAATCTAAGGAATTGGCTTACAAAGTCTAAGGAACGCAGGGAATCCCTTTACAAAAAAAGCAAACTCATTCTGAAGTCTTGTTTGAGTGAAAAAAACCAAAAGAAACCCCTAATTCAAACAGTGAATGAGTCAAATTTCCTTAGTCAAAAAAACGAGCTTAAACTAACAGGAAACCCTAAAAAAAGCAAGAAGAAACACCTTAAAAACTTATCAATAGCTACTGATTGCAATGGCTTTTCTAAAAACTCAAGCACCCAAAAAGTAGTGAAGTTGCCCAATATTAAACTCAACAAGTGCAGTCCCTACACTACTAAAGTTAAATTGAACCACTACGAAAAGCCCAAAAAAGAATCAAGAAGTAGCTATATTCTAATCAAGTATACAAGTTACACCCAAAGCAAGGCAGACTTACTTAAGATCTACGGAAGCCTTTCAAAAGAAGAACGTAAAAGGCCAACTAGTTAAGTTAATAAGAAAATAGACATTTTTGTGGACTTTGCACCCGAAAACTTGAAATAAGGCACACGATATCCATAATTTAATGGAGTTTGTTGACAAATTTTTTGGTCTGGAAACTAAAGTTTTTTCACTTTCAGAGCCCAAGTACGACAACTCAAAGTTCTTGGGAAGGTGGAGACACTTTATAGAGATGATCAACCCTGTCAGTCTGATGTACACTGCAAAAGAAGCCCAGAATGCCAAGGACCTACTAGACGACTACAAATCTGGCAACTTAAAAACTCCTGTGTCTGACGAGAAGCTTTGGAAAGCTAGGTGGCTTGTAGAGTCTACTTACCACCCAGACACTCAGCAACCCATCAATAAACTTTTTAGGTTTTCTTGCTTTATTCCAGTCAACATTCCCATTATGATTGGAATGTTGCTTTCACCCAAAAACGCTTTCAGTATTCCTTTTTGGCAAGCTGTGAACCAAACCTACAATGTAGGATTCAACTACTCTAACCGCAACATCAACAACCCATTCACTAACACTCAGTTAGCAGTTTCTTACTTAATTGCGACTTCTAGTTCAGTAGTTTTGGCAATGGGTCTTGACAAAGTCATTACTAAGTACGCAGGGAACTCTTTATTCCTCAGGACTTTAGGTCCTGCTACTGCTGTTGCTATTGCAGGGTGCGCAAACCTACTAGTAGTGCGTTACAGGGAACTCAGTGAAGGAGTTATGGTTCACGACGATCAAGGCAACCCCTTAGGAAGAAGCAAACTTGCTGCTAAGGATGGGCTTCTTAAAACAACAGCAATTAGGTTCTTTATGCAGTATCCCCTGTGCTTTGCACCAGTAGTTTTGGCTTCAGGACTCAAAGGACTAGGAATGTACCCTGCAGGGGGTCCTGGAAGGTTGTTGGCCCAAGTGCTGTGCATGAGTGCTAACTTGTTTATAGTTCTTCCTGCATGCTTTGCTGCTTTTCCTCAGATAATACGCACTGACAAACTAGAAGAAGACCTTGTTTCTCCTAATGGATTTTCTTATAATCGGGGTTTATAATTAACATAATTAAGATTCTGCAGTTTGTGGAAAAGTACTCATCTTTTTGAGTCTTTTACGAGTAGCTATGTTTGAACTGGACTTGTGCAGTCTTTTCCGAGGAGGCAGAGCTTCGGTTTCACTTTGGGAGTCTTCAGGGCTGTAGTCTGCTTCTGGGTCACTGACTTGTTCTTCACCAACTTCCCAGTCCCACTCAGAACTTTCGTCACTTACAATGTGAACATCGAATTCATCCTCTTCTTCTTCAAAGTCTTCACTCGAACACCCACTGTCAACTTCTTCGTGGACTTCTTTATTGATGCACTCAGGACAGAGCCACTCCCGCGCCGAAGAACTGTCAGGAAGGCAGCTCAGGTGGAACTGTCTGAGGCAGTTCTCAGTGTCGCAACTCACCATAGCTTGTTGGGATCTTTCTTCGTGACAGAAGCAGCAAGTCTGGTAAGCTTCTTCTTCTGACTCTTCTTCTGAGGAGAACTCAGGGTTCTTTGCAAACACTGGAACTGACTTTAGTAGTTGTCTTTTTCTGTAGTGTTTGATTGACGTAAAGGGCTTTCTGCATGTTGGGCAGAAATTCGACAGTTTGGACCACTTGTAGATGCAGCGGAAGTGAAATGGGTGGTGGCAGTTGTCCAGTTTGCCTTCAGAGCTTAGTTTGTTCAAGCATATGCCGCATACCTTTTCTTCAGACATTTGTAATTTATCTAATGAATCTCGCACATAAGTTTATTAAAGTAACTAAAAACTGTTTTAATATACAAAAATGCCAAGAAACCAAAAGCAGAACAAGTGGGAAAAGTTGTTGGGAGAAGAAGCCCGTGAAAAAGGAAAAATCATAGAAAGGCACCCTGAGTACCTGTGTCTGGATCACAAAGACCAAGCCTTTATCCACAACGACTGCCAAGAGCTAAGCAAAGCCATGCCCCTTTTCCGAGAATCCGACCTCCAAAACACCCTTGAACTTCTGATTACTTTCCACTGCAAAGCACACAGTATGTCTTATTTTTCTGGGCTACACCAAGTCATAGCTCCTTTTTTCTTGATGCACTTTACTACAATCCGGACCTCTTATGGCGCCTTTTCCGTCTTTTTAGAAAGAATGATGCCAAGGATGTTTCATAAGAACTTACACTCTTTCCAGGTCTTCCAGAAACTGCTTATGTACCACGACCCTATTCTAAGCAGCACCCTTCAAGGAACCTTTCCCAGCCACCAGTCAATCATTGAAAACTGGATTAACACTTGTTTGGCTTCTTGTCTTGAGATTTCGCAGTTACTGAACCTTTGGGAGTACTGCTTGAGAGAAAACAACCCTAGTTTCACTGTGTTTTTTGCAGTGGCTTCACTCATGAAGCACAGAGACAAACTCATGGCTAAAAAAAGAAAACCCAAGCTAGAAATCCCAGACTTAGAAGAGTTTTACCTTGTCATGCAAGAAGCTAAAAACCTCCAGCAAGAAACACCTAGGTGCTTTGTGAAACTTACGAAAAACCTCCTTAACAAACCCCAGCATCCTTCGCCTTACGAAGAGTCAATCATAGAAAACTCCGTTGTTTTGCCAGTTTCGGAAAAAGAAGTAGTTCAGCCAAAAAACACAACTTTCGTGATAGACCTTAGGAAAAGCCACAAGTTCAAAAAAGGCCACTACCCAGAAGCATTCAACATACCTTGCGACCTTGAACTTTCTACAGGTAAGTTCTAATCAGATCAGAGGAGCTTTGGACCTTGATTTCAGGTTTTGGACTATACTTCGACAGAGCAAACCAAGAAAACTGCCACTTTGCTTTTTGCACTGACAAAAGTTTTGAAGAACACGCAAGAAAAATGTGCCTGGACCTTGTTAGAAGAGGTATTGGAAGGGTAAGTTGGGTAGCAGAAGGATACCAAGAAAAGTACTCCTGCGGAGGTTGCAAGCGTTGTGAACTCTCTGACAAAGTAAAAGAAATCTCTTTAAACTACCCAGGACGCGAAAAACACATACTCGCAGCTCTTTGGCAGTCTTTTCAAAACCACGAATTTCCCCAAAGTCCTGTAAAGTCCAACTCTGACTTGCACAAAGAGTCCCAAATCGACTTTTGCCCTAAAGAAGCTTTAAGAAGAATGTGGAAAGGCGACTTGCAAACCAGCGAAGCTTTGTTTGAAGAAAGAAAAGACACTGACCCTGTTTGTGCTGTCCACTACGCAGAGGCAGCCTTTCTAAAAACACTTTTAACAGGAAATGAGACTTGCAAAAGCGAGGTCCTTGAAAGACTTAACTACTCAGAAAGGGTTGCTGAAGGAATTGTAAGGGCTAACGAAGCAGCTAGTGTACTAGACTCGAAACCAACCATTGCACACATTAGATCAGCCCAGCAGTTACAGTTAGCACTTTTAGTACAAGCAGAAGCTGTTTTGCTTAAGTCAGGACACATGCTTTTCAGCAAAAAAGTAGCTTCTGGGTCAATGAACTTTAGGAAAGCCTGGAAGCTTTACCAAAGAGTCCAGCAAATAAGTGAAGCCTTGTGGAAGCTTAACAAAACTCAGTTTTCCAAAGAAGAACTCAAGTCCATCAAAACTATGGAAAGTGACTTAAAGAACTTTTTAGAGTTCGGAGAAGGAGTTATTTGCTTAAGTTTGAAAATGGCCCCTGAAAGCATGGGGAAGCTCTCAAAAGCAGTGCTGGGGATAGAGTCTGACAAAAATAAAGGCCTGAAGTTGCTATACAGCTGCATCAACTCAAAAGGACCACGGGCTCCTTTAGCACTGATATTTGTGTTGTTTTGGTTACTGATATACATTCCTGAGTTTGTGCCTGGAAGAGAAGAAAGGTACAAAGAGTCGCAAAGTTTAATAAGGTTTGCCCTGCAAGAGTTCCCTTCTAGTCCTTTTTTCATATGGCTGTCGAGTTACTTGAACCAAAAAAAAGGCAACCTGCAAAGAGCTTTTTCTGAGCTGCACAAAGCTACCAGGAGTCTTAAACGCTTTGAACTTCCTTTTTCAGGAAGACTTGCTTTTGAAAAAGGGTGGCTTTTGTTTCTGTGCCAAGATTGGCAAAACGCCATAAACGAGTTTGAAGTTGCAGCACAAAATGGAGTGAATTCTTGCTTTGTAATGCTGCTTCTTGGAGTGAGTTACTGCATGTCAGGGGAGTTGAGAAGTGCAGAAGCTATTTTACAGGAGGTTGAAAAAGCCACAGTCGAGTCCAACGACAAGTGGATAACTAGAAGAGCCCAGTCTTTTCTCAAGAGGAGGTGGTTCCAGTTGTTTCCTTTCGAGATTATGTATGTGAGTGACTACATTCAAGGCATGAAACTAGAGTGGTATGAAAGAGTAGACGAGTTTTTAAAGGAATTTGAGGTTGACGAAGGCGAAGAAAAAGCACTGTTCTTGCTTCTAAGAGGAGCTGTTTTGAGGAATGCAGGCAACTTAAAAGGCAGTTTGGACTGCTTAACAGAGTCTTTGGAATTAGAACCTGAACTAACTAGTGAAATATGGGTAGTCCCTCACGCTTACTACGAAACTGCGATGGTTTACGTGAAAAGCAGAGACTGGGAAAGTGCTTTACACTTTTTGAAAACTGCTAAGTCTTACAAAGGCAAGTTTGACTTTAGAAGAGCACTTAACTTCAAGCTGAACGCTATACACGAATACATTAAGCAAGAACAACTTAAAGAACGCAAAAGATAATTAGATTTTAATATAGTTAGATAAGATATCGTGGTCGTGCTCGGATAAGTTAAGTGTAGGGTGTTGTTCAGGCTTTTGAATTAAGCTTTTTTTGTGGAGGTAAAACCCATAGGCAAACTGAATTATTATTGCACTAAAAAACATAGGCAAGTAGAGTATCACCCCAACTGGAAAGGCCACTCCTACCAGTATAAGCACCACTAGCGACATAGTGCAAGCCCCTACACTCACTACTAAACTCATTTCTGCCTTAAAGTAGCAGTACAAAAGCTTGTTTGACATGCAGAAAGTAGTGAGGAACACAACCTGTATACTCATCAAAAACATGCCTAGGTAGGTACTACTCCCTGCCAAACCAATTGAAATTCCAGAGGCAATATGAGCCAAGATCCAAATAGAAGGCACAGCTATGTTCATGGGTTTACTCAATCTGCTTATGTTTTACAAATTCCAATTGTAGTTCTCTATGTTCAAAAAAGCAAAGGCTGCGTGGACAACTACCCATACAACTACAGACTGGAAACTCATTTTTATTAGTCTATCCGAGGGTAAATTTTGAGTTCCAAATTCCGGTACTCGTTTCTTTTGCGCATGCGCATTTCTTGTATCTTGGCAATAGCTTCAAGGTAAAACCGAGCTCCTATCATAGTTATGAAGTTAGGGTCGTATATTCTGAAAAAGGGGTTGTAGGACTTTTCTTCCTTGATTGTTGAAGGAATCGTTACCATGTAACGTGCTCTTCTTTTAACTATCCAAGATACTTTGCGCTTCACTGCTTCGTTTTGTGGTTGCAAGTACAGTGCAAACTTCATAGTGGTGTCTGAGTACTCGTGGCCTGGGAACATCAGAGTTTCGTTAGGCAAAGAAATCAGTTTAGAAACACTAGCGCAAGCAGACTTGATATCTCCTTCGAAAAACGCGCCCATTCCTCCTAAAAAGAAAGTGTCTCCTGTAAATACCACAGGCTGGGCTCTGTCTGATTCTATGAAAAAGCAAACTGAGCCCTTAGTGTGAACTGGTGTGTTTATAGTTCTTATGTGGGTTTGGCCAAGGTGAATGATTTCATTGTCAGAAACAGTGTGGGTAACTTCAAAAGCTGGTTCTTCTTTGCTAGCGTAAACTTGCAAGCCAGGGTATACTTTGGACAACTTAAGTATTCCTGCTGAGTGGTCCCAGTGCTTGTGAGTAAGCAGCACTACTGAAATGGGCTTTTTGAAAAACTTGTCTGCAACAGAACTTAAGTAGTCAGGGTCTCCAGGGTCAACTACTCCAAGGTAGCCGGTTGAAGTGTCTTGTATGAAGTAAGAGTAGTTGGTTCTTCCTAGAGGCACTATTTTTACTTTAAACGAAGAAAAGTCCAAAACTTCTTTGTCAACCCTTGAATGTTCAATTCCTAGTTTGCTTCTTATCCTTCTTTCGTGTCTGTTTTTAATCATGCAGTTATGGAACCACCTTCCGATTCTCGAGTTGTAAATTCCATAAACACACCTGAAGCAACACCGAAGAGCCATTTAATCGCGAATTAACTTTTTAGCTTGGTACTTTTGGTATTCCTTACCAACAAAGTCTTTGTAAAGGTCCCAAGTGATAAACATAACTGTGCACCAAGGACCCAGTCTCAGCCACAAAAACAAGAACCCTGAGTACAACTTAGTCACTCCTTCTTCCACTATGATCTTTTTGAAGCAATCCAAAGGACTCGTGTACCTTACTTGTGAGCCTTTAGGCTGTGTAGGGTCAGGTTTGCTTGCGTTCATGTACCTTGTTTTCACTACATCTATTGGCGAACTCACACCTGCTGCTACAAAGCCCGCCATAATTGAAGCCCAAAACCTAGTGGAAAGGGAATCCTCTGCAAACCCGAACTTCTGCATTAAGAAGGCTTTGGAGTTGTCGTAAGTCCCTAGTTCAGCAGCGTTAACTACCAAAGACCTGTAAACATTTGGAGAACTTCCTTTGTAAAACCCAGAAATGAACCCGTCAGTTTGCCAAGTTTTTCTGAGGCAGTCTAAGAACCCAGAGTACTTAGTTCTGCTGATGTCGTTGACTAGTCTGATCTTCGCAACGTCTAAAGGAGTGGTTATAAACGAGGATAGGCCACCACTGCCTCCGCCAATAATGAACCTAGTCCAGTAACTCCCTCCACTTAAGTCGTCTCCCATCAAGTACTTGACCTTGTCGTAAATAGCTATCCTTATGCCTGAGTAAGTGAATTGCCGAGTGGCAGCAGCAGAAATCCCTTTATAAAAACTCTTAACACCTCCCAAACTGTAAGTGTGCGAAAGCACATGCCCGATGCTGGAGTACTGGGGCAAGCCCTGTGTTCCACTCATTTGCATGCGGGTTTTCAGCATATCCATAGGGAAGGTACAGAACTCAGCTGTAGTGGAAGAAATGCTTCCTCCAAGGAAAGAAAGAGTAAGAGGAAGCTGAGTGTTACTCATTTTTATAAATCAAGTTTAAGCCAAAGGGTGCTTTGATGTCATATTTGGAACTTAGGTGGTGAAAAATAAAAATGAAACTAGAAGAGTTTTAGAAGAAATAAATTTATAAAAAATTAGATTACTTACAGGGTAATTGTAATTGATTCTCGAAGTTGACACAAATGGTTGGCATTTATAATAAAATATTGTCTTTGAAATGGAATATACATTTAAGGAAACCAGCAAAGATACACTGACAGAACCATGCAGAGAGAGGTTTTCAGATGCAAGCACTTCTCCTGACTTCGATTTTTACGATTACTTGAATCAGGAAATCTTCGACGACAAGGAGTTCACAGAGACCAGTTTCCCTTTATGCTGTCTCAAAAACATATGCGAAATTTCGATCCCTGACTTGAATAAATCATGGGATTTATTTGAGGGATCCATGACTGAACAAAAGTCCAAGTACAGTACCTTAAATACAAAGCTTGAAAACTTGCTTACACAGCTTGAGTCTGAGATAGACAACGTAAACGTCAGGGACGAGTGCTGTATCCAGCCCAACCCAGTAGAGCTTGGAAGTCCATGTTCATCTTTACTACGCAGAAGACGTGTAACTTTGCCCACTAAGCTGTCTTGTTAACTAAGCAAGTAGTTAGTGTAACTTAAAAATGTTGTCCTACTCTAAGTAATGCAAACTTAGGCAAGTTAAATTGGCTTTTTGCTGGCTGTGGCTTTTCATCATAATAGCCCAAATTATAGTTTCAATATACCTGATTGCAAAGGGTTCTTTGCACGAAGCTGAAAACACTTTGCATGACTACCAAGAAGCAAGTGCTTTTTGGAATCAAACAGGGCGGTCTGAGTTTTCTAACCTTGAGATCAAAGTTTACAGTACTGGAAGCCCTCTCAAAGTAGCGGGGCCTTTAGAGAGTTACAACTCAGAAACTAAAGCTGACCTTGAAGATTTTTACGGAAACCCTTATTTTGAAATTGAGTCTTATGAACCACTTTTTTACGAAGCTGAAGTAAAAGTAGCTGAACTGCTAAAAACTAATTCTTATAAGTTCGACCTTTCAAAAAAGCTAAACTTTAGTTTAAACTTAACAAAAGAAACTTCAAGTACAATAAACTTACCCTCTATTCACGTTTTTAAGCACTTAGCTAGAAAAGGAATCACTGATAAAGCCTGTTCTGAAATTTACAAAGGGTACTTTGACTATAACTCCAAGAAATGCTTGATTAACTGGGTAAGTGCTAGGTAGAAATTGTCAGGTTTTTGTGTCCAGGTTTTCAAAAATGGAAGTTTTTGGGAGTTAAACCCAAAGTAAGTTCTAAGCAGAGTCCCTGGATGCGAAGGAACCCAGTTCGAAGTAGGAGTTTACCAACTCATAGACTCCACAGAACTGAGACACCACACAGGGCTAGAGGTTGAGCTGGAGCTGATTAGTCCTCAGGTGAGGTCCTCTGCAGACCCACTTCTGGTAGTGGTCAAGGACACCCAAGGAACTATGATGCTAGGAATATCTTCTGTAACTTCTAATTAGGAACAACTAGTAACTACTGGAATAATTATTCTGGTTATTTCGCTAGTTATCCTCATTCAGCCAGTAGTTTATGTTATAAGGAAGTGTGACTGCGCCTACAGACCTGGGCTTAGGAATGCAGACTTCCAAAATAACCAACTCTAATTAAGTATTATTAGAAGTTAATTACTGCAAAGATTTTCTATAATTCTTATCTTTGAACCATATTAAGAAACTTATCACTAAATGGAACACTTGAAATACCAATTTAATGAAGGTATTGCAAGATCCCGCAATAACTCAAAGTACTCTTCAGAGCTAAGGCACCGCCCAACTGAAGATTATAGCTTAATTTCAGACAATACTCCTAAAAAGCCTCTAGACATTCCACGCAGCAATTTTAAACGCAACTATAAGCTAGCACCTATAAAGTCCTCTACTAAAACTTCTCCCTACGGCAGACGACAAACCTTCAATCAAGGCAGATTCAACAACCCCTCAAAAGGAAACTTGCCTGGCAAACCTATCAAGATCAAAATGCCTAGTGTAGCCCAACCCAGACAACGCAAGCCAGAGTTTTTGAGTGGTCTGAATGAACTAGCTCAAGAAATGAACAGCATAGTCCAAAACATGCCTCAAAACAGAAAGCTTTGCAAGTCCGTGCTTCAAAAAAGAAACTCTAAAAAGCTCAAATCCAAAAACAACATGTCCTTTGACGTAGTCAGTAACAGAGACGCCGGAAGCTCCTTACGCAAGGTTAGAGAAAAGTCCAAAGAAAAGTTATCCAAAAACATCTCTAATATGCACCAATTTTTCACTGACTTTCACAAGCAAACAAGAATCTTGTTGAAGAAACTCGAAGTAAATGTACTTGGTGAAGACCAATCTAACTAAGTAGTTTTCCAATAACTAGAAAAATGGTCTCTGTGGTTAGGGCTTCCAAATTCCGTCACGTGTTTGGTGAAGAAATTCAGGAAAAGTTCCAAGACATACGTCCCAACCACCTTTCGTCCGAAAGCACCCTGATTAAGTCTAATGGGACTAATGTGGCCCTGGCTTGGGAAAGTGGCAACGCTGGAGTCCTTGCAGTACTTAACATGTCTGAAATCGGTCGCATTCCTAACGAACACCCCTTCATCAAAGGGCATACCGGACCTATCACTGACTTTGACTTCAACCCTTTTAACGACCAACAACTCATAAGTTGTTCAGACGACTCCACTTTGAAACTCTGGGACATTCCTCAGGGTGGACTGACTGAAGACTTAAACACCCCTAGAGTAACTCTCCAAGGCCACTCCAAAAAGATTATGCTAGTCGAGTTCCACCCTTGCGCTGCCTACATTTGTGCTTCTGCTGGCACAGATAAAACTATCAAAGTCTGGAACATCGAAAATGCTGTTCCTAGTTGTGACTTTAAAGCAGTGCCTGATGGGATCTTTACACTTAAGTGGAGCAACTTCGGCAAGGCTTTGGGCTTTACTTGCAGGGACAAAAAAGCACGCGTGGTTGACATTAGAAACAACCAAGTGAGTTACGAAGTTGCTGTGCACGAAGGAGGCAAGCCTAGCAAACTGACTTGGATTGACGAAACTAGGTTTGTTACCTGTGGGTTTTCCAGAATGTCTGACAGGCAGGTAGCTTTGTGGGATTTGAGGAACAACGAGACTCCCGTGAAACTAGACAACATTGACCAAGGATCAGGGGTTATTTATCCGTTTTACGACTCAGACACCAACATGCTCTTTTTAGCTGGAAAAGGTGACGGAAACATCAGGTACTACGAACAACTAGAGGACGAACTACACTACGTTGAGTCATTTAAGTCAACTACACCCTGCAAAGGTGTTACATTCATTCCTAAGAGAAAAGTAGACGCAGACTCGTGCGAAATAATGCGTGCACTCAAACTGACCAGCGGTACTATAGACCAAATAAGCTTTAAGGTGCCTCGTAGGACCGAAGCTTTCCAAGATGACATTTTTCCACCTGTAGTGAGTGGGGAACCGAGTTTGTCAGCTGAAGAGTGGCTCAGAGGAGAGGACAGGGAGCCCGTTAGGAGAGACTGGAAAAACCTTAGTTCTGTCGAAGCTAAAGCCCCTNCTTTGGAGGTGAAAACTATCGAGGACTATAAAAGAGAAATCCAAGAAAAAGATGATATCATCAAAAAGTTGCAGGAAAGGGTCAAGGAACTTGAAGATAAGTTAAATTAAAGCAACTTATTCATTTATTGGAGCTAGTTCAAGCCGCCTAGGTCTCTGCTGGTTTTTCTTTTTCGTGTTTCTTCTTGGGTTGAGGGTGTCTTTGTTTCGTTTTCTTGTTCTGTTTCTTCTTGTAGGGTTTTTATGGTCTTGATCATGATGTTGGCGTAGTTTAATTTCTCTGTCTAGTTTTTCTTTGAATTAAAGTAACTTATAATCCTAATATGGAGTTTGCTTCGAAAAATGAAATAGAGGACATGCAAACTGATAGAAATGCCCAGAAAAACTCAGAACTAAATGAAACGAAAGAAGGAGAGCTCACACTAAGGGGGTACCAAGGGTTCAGTGGATCTGTTTCAGAAAGGAAGTGCACCAATGTATGCACAGTTTTAGTTTTTATAGTCTTCAACATAGGGCTTGTTGCTTTTGCTGTGTACAGTAACTGACATTTAGTACTTAGAGAAGGAGACTTAAGTAAGCTAAACAAAGGGTTTGACTTAAGAGCTCAGATATGCGGAGAACAAGTAAAGGCCAAAAGGTTTATGTACTACCCAGACCCTTATGATCTAAGTTGGAGTCTTTGCGTAGAGGCTTGTCCTTACTACTATATTCAGGGGTACTTTTGTGTCTACGAAAAAGAACCTCCTCATCTAGACTTGGCTGGTTGGGGTTGTTGGGATGCCTACGAAACTACAGCCTTAGGGTTTTGGTGCATCGCTACTGAAGAAGAGCCTAGGAAAAACATGCTTGAAGAACTCTGGAGTAAGGGTTTGAAAGTTTTCTTGGGAAATGCTTTGCTGGCTTGGGACTTGGAAGTGCTGGTTGGGTGTTTTTGCTTTTTACTTGGAGTGGCGAGTGTGCTTGCTTTTAGCTTTACAGCAAAAGGAATTTACTTGGTGTTGGGTGTGTTTTTTGTGGTTTATGGGTACTTTGTGTTTTTGTTAGTGGAACTTGACAAGTTTTACTACCAGTTAGTTTGTGGAAGTTACGGTCCCGCTGAGCCTAGAACTTGCCAAGAGTTGTCTGTGCACTACTTTTTATACATAGCTTCGATCACTGCTTTGGGGGGACTTTACTACTTGTTTAGGTTACTTCACAACTTTTGGGACCTTGAAATTGGGATTGAACTTTTAAGAATAGCAACTAAGCCTTTGAAGTGCATTAAAGGAATCTACATGTACCTTTTAGTTCAAGGAGCAGTTGTGCTTTTAAGCACTCTGAGTTTCTGGTTGTTGCTAGGTTATTTAGCAAGCATAGGAACTACTGAAACTCTGGAAGATACTTCTATTCCTGGAGGCAAAAGCAAAGCAATTAAGTACCCTAATGAAGTGTTTCTGGGAGTAGCTTTTATTGCCCTGATGTGGTACTGGTGGGTGAGGAGTTTTATAAGTATAGGAGAAATGACTTTAGCAGGGGCTGTTGCAGTTTGGTTTTTCAGCAGAGAGAAGTCCTTTTTATTCAGACCTCTACTTAGCAACTTAAAGAAAACGGTCAAGTTCCACTTGGGTTCGGTCTTACTGAACTTCTTTTACTTGTTTGCAAGTGAAACACTAGAGTTCTTGTTTAGGCCTTTTTATAATAATGAAAAACCAGAGTGTTGGAACTCATTAAGAAGGTTTTTTAAACTTTACAACAAAAAAACACTTATTTTGGTAAGTTATAAGCAGCTTTCAGTGTTTGGAAACGACTACAGGTTTTCAGCTAAGCAACTATATGTTTTAAGCAAAAACAACTACACCAGAACAGCCAAACCTACAAAAATAGGGACTCTTCTGATTTCGGTTTTAAAAGTCACTATTAACTTGGCAGGGCTATGCACAGTAGTATCTATAATTGTGTTTTCTGAAAAAACCTTATCAGGCCAGCTTACAGTTGAACTAGCATCCCCAGGAGGAGTTGTTTTGGTTGCCTTTGTTTTGGGGCACTTGATGGCAGAAGTCACAGGCGGTACTGTTTTAGTAACACTTAACACTCTTTTACTGTGTGCAGCTTGTGACGAACAAATGTTTGTTAGGGACCAAAGGTACACTCAAGACGACTTAAAAAGTTTACTGGACAGTGTTGCTGAAGAGCAAAACGAGTCACTGCAAGAGTTCGGGGAACACTTCAGTTTAAAGATCAACAACCCTGCCTGGGTAAGTAATGAAGATTTTACAGGGTTTTCTAAAGTCAGGCCAAGTGCCAGTTTGAGTTCCCGGTACCAGCCAAATATTCCTGAAATCCAAGAAGAGTCAAAGGATGAAAGCATGTTTACAGGCCGTAAAGCTAAATACGTCTAATGGTTCCATAATAAAATGGATAACTTCAAGCGATCAGTATATGCCATGCGCGCCAAATCAAATTTTGAGAAGTCTCTTTTGAAAGCAACTTACGAGGGGGACTACGACCCTCCAAAAGAAAAGCACGTTCAAACTCTGCTGTGGGCACTGCAAGGACACGATATGGAAACGCCAGTAGACCATGGGTTCAGTTTAATGACTCAGCGCTTGATGACAGGACGCTGGGCCACAGCCCTTAAAACTCTAGTGATTCTTCACAGAGGAATTGAACAGATCGGTCAGAACTTTGCTTCTAAACTTTCCTCGCTTAAAATCCCGCTAGAAGACTTCAATGATCCCTCAGAAAGGGGGTCAGCCCACAACCCTGTAATTAGGGAGTACTGGGGATTCATTCATGCTAAGGCTGAATGCTTTGGTAAGCGCGGAAGCATTATGAACGTCGAAAGTTCAGAAAGGTCCCGGGCTATTGAAAAAATGGCTAACAGCGACCTTGTAAAAGAAGTGAGTTTGATGATGAACCAGTTGCACAGTTTAGTTAAGTTAGGCCCAGCTTGCCACCAAGCCTTGAGGAACTACCACCTCAAAGTCACTCAGAACTTAACCTTTTTAGTGCTAAAAGACTCCACTCCTTTGTACAGAGTAACTGCCCTTATGCTGGACAGAATTGTAGACAAGTTTTACAAGCTGCCTAAACAGCAAGCAACTATCATTCTTGAGCAGTACAAAAAGTTTGAAACTTGCACACGCATGTTGTCTCAGTTCTTCGAAGTAGCAAGGCACTTGCCTTATTCAGGACTTAACCCGCCTACTTTCGTTAACAGACCCAAAGAAGTAGTGCACTCTATGAAGAGGTACATAGAAGAAGGAGAAGCCCCCGAAGGAGGTGAAGAAGTTTACCAGGAACTAGGTTTGTCTCCTCAAGAACTTGAAGAACAGCGCAAAATTCTTGAACAGTACGAAAAGGAACAAAAGAAAAAACCTCCTCCTAGACAAGAACCTCAAAGAGAGTCTCAAAGAGAACCTCAAAAACAAGAAACTCAGGACTTTTTGTTTGAACCCCAAAAACCAGATATAACTGCCCAAAACCCCAAAATTGACTACATAATGTCTGCTTACAACCAGTCTCAAGTTCCTCAAAGTCAACCACAACAACCCCAAATGGGCAACCCAATGATGATGAACCCCATGATGACTGGGATGAACCCTATGATGAATCCCTACATGACTGGAATGAACCCTATGATGGGCATGAATCCCTTTATGACTTACTCTATGAATCCCATGATGCCTTCTTCGCAACCTATGAGCCAGCCCCAAAACAACACCCAACAACCTTCCCAGAACTCCTCCAATCCTTTCGGAAACCAGTCTTCCTCTTCCAATCCATTTGGCAACGGTTTAATATAATTCTATACCTAAAATGGGTTCTTGTTGTGCTTGTCAAAACAAACTTACTGCTGAAGGCTTGCTCTACAGAAAAGTTAGATCGAGTGAAAGAACCAAAATACTCAGCTTAAGAGACATGAACTTAGACTGTATTCCAGACCAAGTAAAAAGCTTAGAAGTATTCACCTTGGACTTAACTAACAACAAAATCCAAGAACTCAGGAACCTCAACTCAAGCATTAAAAGACTCTCAGTGGAAAAAAACTCTTTAGAAAACCTTTTGTTAAGAGACTTGCCCTTTTTGCAAAGTCTCAATGCAAGTCACAACCAAATCAAGTCTGTAGAAATTTACCTGCCCTCACTCAGATCACTTTCTTTGTCAAGTAACAGAATTGCTTTGGTTCCTTTTAACTTCCAAAACTCCAAAAACTTAGAGTTCCTTGACATTTCCTTCAACAAACTCAGGGCACTTCCGCCTTTTCTATGCGAGTTTCCTTACCTCGAAAAGGCCAACTTTTCAAACAACCAAATAACTGAACTGGATATAAACTGGGAACCTACAAAACTCACTATGCTTGACTTGTCAGACAACTGCGTTTCAAGTTTGCCAGAAGACTTGCTTAGCAACACCCAAATCAACCACTTAAAACTAGTAAACAACAAACTCTCAGAAAAAGATCTTCTTGCGTCCAAAGGAGTAGAAGATTATTTATACCGAAGAAAAGCCCGCATCGATAAAGGGCTTCATCAAAATATAGTCAACAACCAAGACTTACTAAGTTAACAATATGGATTCCGAACTTTTGGAGTGGTTAAGTTACCAAGAAGTCCAAAACCTAGACTCCGAAGACCTTATGCAGTCGTTAGAAGACATGCTCCAAACCACTGAAGTCAAGAACCTCGAACAAATCATGCAAAACCAAGACCAAACTGATCTTATTATTCAGAAAATAGAAGACTCAGACTCCCACCTTGAAGAACTTGAAGAGAGACTTGAAGAGTACATCCAAAAAATCAAAAAACTCAGAGAAAAAACCTTACCTTTAGAGCAAAGTAACTCAGCCTTAGCCACTGAGCAACAGAACGTAAGCAACTTGGTAAATGCCCTTACCCAAGCACTTAACCAACACTCTGCTTAATTATAAATGCAAAAGTTATATAAACTATGTGCTTACTGTTTAAGACAACACAAAGAAGAACAAGAAGAACCTAACGAACTCAAAGAAGAAGAGATGCAAAAACCAAACGTTACCATAGATCAAAGTCCCAGCTGCCCTGAAATTTCTATTAACAAGTCCCAAACTATGCTGAATCTTGCAAGTAAAAGTACTACCAGTCTTCAATCAAAACCCAAACGCAAAAAGAAGAAGTCTAAAACTTCCTACAACAGAAAGAACTCAGAAGGCCACCCTTTGGAAGGCTATGTGTTTCCTAGGTTCCATGATAAGTAAATTTAACATTACTCTTCACTTATAGTTTTTAAAGATTCGATAACGTCAACTCTGTCATCTTGGAAGTCTTCGTCTTCTCTGTCAACTTGAAACTTTTCAAAGAAAGAAATAAGTTTTCTGTTGTTCTTTTTGATGATTTTGTAAGAAGCCGTTTTGAATTTCTGGCGCCCCATTGAGTTAACTCTTTTAAGAATCACTGCAAACAGGTAAAAAACTTCTGTTTTGACTTGAACTGAGTCTTCTTCTCGAAGCATATTCATAACGTTCATAAGGTTGTTTTCGTTTAAAGAATACTTGTCAGCAAACTGGAGGTTACCTGGAATAGTGAGAATTTGGTACAAGAAACTCAGGGACTGTCTTTTGTAATAGTAGTCTTTTTGGCACATTCCTTCAACACACCGCATTACTTGGTCGTAGTTTTGTTCCAAGTACCTTATTCCAAAAGGCTTTTCACACAACAGAAGAGCTTTAAGCGAGTCGCAGGCGTCTGAAGCTATTTCAAAGGGCATTTCCATAATGATTCTTTCTAAAGTATCTACATAGTCAGTCTGGAGTGCAGCTTCGTGGATAGAAGAGTATTGCAGCAAGTCTCTAAAGAACTGTCCACACATAACGTATAACTCTACTGTTTTAAAGCAAGTAATGAGGCTGGACACCACTGAGTCGATGTTATTAACTATGTCTCTTTCAAGCTGAACTCCTGCACCCAAAAGCCTTAGTATCAAGTTAAGGAGTTCTTTGCACATTTCAAACTGGAAGTCTCCTAGGTTGCCGGTGACTAGCAGCGGAAAGTCGTCTTGGGCCAAGGCATCTGACATTTCGCGCAGTGACTCAGGCTTCCTGCTCAACTTGTGTTCTCCATTCAAAATCTTAAGGACGCGTTCCAAGTACTTGTTAAAAGACTTGGTTATTTTGCGCATGTCTTTGCTTCCTTCTTTGGCTGCTCTTAAGTAAACTCGAGTTTCGTAGCAGAGCCTGAGTGCGTTGGCGCCAGCAGATTTGCTTGCTTTAAAAGGTGCTGCTCCGTACCTTGACTTTTCCATTTATAAGCTTATAAATGGCAAGATCAGGCGAAAAACCATCAGACATTGAGTTAAGAGAAGTAGTGGACAGCCAAGAAGTAGACCTGCGTTACCAGTATGTAGACCAAAAACCCTTGTTGAGCAGGGTACGCCCAAGCAAATTTACAGGTATTGACTATAGTTAGGAGCTTTGTGTTGGAAGAAGAGGATAGAAGTCCAAAGAAACATTTACTTTTGTGCACCAACCCCAGTCAAGTACCCCTCCAACGCTGTCAAAAACACAAAGTACAACTTGTTTACTTTCTTTCCTCTTTTTCTTTTTTATCAGTTCAAACAACCCCTCAACTTGTTCTTTCTGGTGATAGCTCTTACTCAGTTCTACCCGCCTCTCCAAGTAGGCTTCTTGTTCACTTATGTGGCTCCTCTAGTC
>PR_CR_10_Liq_1_inCRDRAFT_1000174_pt1 | contig 38283 bp, 36 predicted proteins | sample PRCRCaboRojoPR_3_FD_10241 | JGI IMG/M metagenome (IMG submission 10241) | reverse complement strand
CAGACGTGTCGCACCCCGGTTGCGGCCGCGCATCGCGCTCATGCGGCGGCGCGCCGCCACACCGGGAACGGGTCCGGCAGCGTGGCATGCGCCTCAAGCCCCTCAGCATCCTGCACGTCGACAAGGCAGGCATCCAGCCGGGCCTTCAGGTCGGTCCAGTCGATGCCCGCGCCGATGAACACCAGCTCTTGCCGGCGGTCGCCAAAGGCATCGGTCCAATGGGTCTCGATATAGCGGTGGCCTTCGGGATGATCGGGCCAGCGTTCGCGGGGGACGGCGGCCCACCAGGTGCCCAGCGGCGCAACGGTCGACAACGCGCCCGCCATCGAGAACTCGGCAACCCATTCGGGGCGGGTGGCGATCCAGAAATGCCCCTTGGACCGGATCACACCGGGCAAGGCACCATTCAGCAGGGCATGGATACGCTCTGGGTGAAACGGCTGACGGGCCCGGTAGACATAGGAGGCCACGCCGTATTCCTCGGTCTCGGGCACATGGTCGGCAAAGCCGTACCGCTCCTTGGCCCACATCGGGTGCATATGCGCCCGCTCGAAATCGAAAAGCCCGGTATCGAGGATATCGCGGGTGCCGACGCGGCTGAAATCGGTTTCGATCAGCCGCGCGTCCGCGTTCAGCGCGCGAATGATCTTGCGCGCGGCGTCGCAGCGCTCGGGGCCTGCCTCGGACACCTTGTTGAGGATGATCACGTCGGCAAACTCGATCTGGTCGGTCAGAAGATGCACCAGCGTGCGGTCGTCTTCATCGCCCAGGGTCTCCCCACGATCCTTCAGGAAATCGTGGCTGGCATAGTCGTTCAGCAGGTTGCGCGCATCGACCACGGTCACCATCGTATCAAGCCGTGCCACGTCGGACAGGCTGTCACCGGCCTCGTCCCGAAATTCGAACGTTGCAGCCACGAGCAGCGGTTCCGAAATCCCGGTGGACTCGATCAGAAGCGAGTCAAAGCGTCCCTCTTCCGCGAGCTTGCGCACTTCGGTCAGCAGGTCCTCACGCAGGGTGCAGCAGATGCAGCCGTTCGACATCTCGACCAGGGTCTCGGTGGAATGGCTCAGATCCGCACCGCCCGCCCGAACGAGGTCGGCGTCGATATTCACTTCGGACATATCGTTGACGATCACGGCAACGCGGCGACCGTCGCGATTGTTCAGCACCTGGTTGAGCAAGGTGGTTTTTCCGGCACCGAGGAACCCGGACAGAACCGTAACGGGTAAAAAGCTTTCCACGAACAACATCTCCGATTGTTATGTTATAGTATAACATTTGCTGCAACAGCTAGCCAAACCGGATCGGTTCGTCAACCGCCTCCATGGCCGGCTTCCAAAAGCCCCTGCAGCATCGGATGCGGGAACTGGCGCGGCATCGTGATCGCGTAAAAGCTTTCCGCGATGTCCAGCGCGAAAGGTGCTGTCTGCAAGCGTCCGCTGCGCAACTCGTCCGCCAGCACCACATGCGGTGCCACGGCAAGACCCACATCCTCGCGTGCAAGCAGCCGGACCATCGCCATGTCATCGACATCGGCCACGATGCGCGGCCGGACCCCAAGCCGCTCGGCCAGCCCGGCAAAACCGCCGCGGATGGCAGGTTCGGTGGGCAGAATGACCGGTTCATGCGCCAAGAGACTGCGCAGATCCGGATGCGCCAACCGGGCGGCCAGGCCATGGATCGCCACAGGCTGATCCGACAGGCGGTGCGAAATCACCTCGGCCCCACCCACCTCGCGCTGCGGCGCAGTCGACAAAACGACATCCAGCGACAGGTCGCGCAGACCCCCCAGAAGCTCGGCCTCTGACCCCGACCGCAACACGATATCCGTATGCCCCGCTGCAATCACGGGTCGCAGGAATCGCAGCTGGAAATTGCGCGACAGGGTCGACAATGCACCGACCCTTAGGGGCGGCCGGGCCTGGCCACTTTCGCGCAGCGTGGCAAGCAGCTCGGCCCCGGTATCAAAGATCCGGTCCGCATGGTCGAGCACGATGCGCCCAACCTCGGTCAGTTCCAGACGTCGCCCGACCCGCTCGAACAACGGGTGCCCCAACCGGGCTTCCAATTGCCGGATCTGCGTGGACAGCGCCGATTGCGACACGTTCAAACGCTCGGCGGCCCGGGTCAGGTTACCCTCGTGGGCGACCTCTCGGAAATAGCGTAGGTGGTGATAGTTCAGATGCTGCATGTTCGTCATTATAGAACGAATAATTCTTTAACTTCTATTTTTATTGCAAAAGTGCCGTCGGTAGACTGGCCCGACATTCTTTGATCCGGAGACACCGATGGACATCCTCCTCGAAATTCTGACGACCATGCTGGCGCAGTTCCAGAAACCGACGCTGGCCTTCCTGATCGGGGGCATGCTGCTTGCTGCACTGGGCAGCAAGTTGGAGGTTCCCGAACCCGTCTACAAATTCATCGTCCTGCTGCTCTTGCTCAAGGTCGGGCTGGGCGCCGGCATTTCCGTGCGCGAGGCACAGTTGATCGACCTCGCCGTACCCGCCGTCCTGGCCGGGCTGGTGGGCATCGCGATCGTGCTGATCGGGTCGCGCACGCTCACGCTCTGGCCGGGCGTGTCGACGATGGACGGAATGGCCACTGCGGGCCTGTTTGGTGCGGTCTCAGCCTCGACGCTGGCGGCGGCCATGGCCGTGCTGGAAACGGACGGGATCGCCTACGAAGGCTTCATCGGGGCGCTTTACCCGTTCATGGATATCGCCGCCCTGGTGACGGCCATTGTCCTGGCGCGGGTCGCAGCGGCCCGCAAGACCGCGACCAGCGTGTCGGCCGGCAGCAGCGGGACGGCCACCGCGACTTTGGGTGGCGGCGGACACGGAGGCCGGTCAGTCGGCGGCCCGCTGATCGAGGAAAGTCTGGTTCGTGGCATCCTGGTGGACACGTTCCGCAGTCCGGCGATCTCGGCCCTGCTTCTGGGCCTTGCTCTGGGCATGTTCGCCCGGCCCGACGCGGTCTATGCCAGTTTCTACGAACCGCTCTTTCGGGGGCTGCTGTCGATCCTGATGCTGATCATGGGGATGGAGGCCTGGGCCCGCCTGTCCGAGATGCGCAAGGTCGCCCATGCCTATATCCTCTACGGGGTGACGGCACCGATCCTGCACGGGCTGATCGGCTTTGCAGCGGGCCTTCTGGCCCACCAGCTGACAGGGTTCTCGGCCGGGGGTGTGGTGCTCCTGTCTGTGATGGCCGCGTCCAGTTCCGACATCTCGGGCCCTCCGACCCTCCGCGGGGCCCTGCCCGAGGCGAACCCCTCGGCCTATGTGGGAACCTCGACCGGGCTGGGCACGCCGGTGGCGATCCTGTCGATCCCGCTCTTCATGGCGCTGGCGGACCGGTTCATCGGCTTTTGACCCGGAACGCCTGCACACATGAAAAAGGGGCCTGAAAAGGCCCCTTTGTCCCATCCAGCGAAGGTGTCGGTCTTAACGGCGGATGCCCAGGCGCTTGATCAGGTCCTGGTAGCGCGCTTCGTCCTTGCCCTTGAGATAGTCAAGAAGCTTCCGGCGCTGGGCGACCAGCTTCAGAAGGCCACGACGCGAGTGGTTGTCCTTCTTGTGGGTCTTGAAATGCTCGGTCAGGGTGGTGATCCGCGAGGTGAGGATGGCGACCTGGACCTCGGGCGAACCGGTATCGCCGTCCTTGGTCGCGAATTCCTTGAGAACGCGGGCTTTTTCTTCGACAGTGATCGACATCGGGGTCTCCTTCCTTGGGTTCGTGTGAATGGCACAAGCCGGGATGTCGTCCAGCAGGGCCCATGGAGATGTCTGCCCATCGCGGGCAGATGCGGGCGTATAGGAGATATCGCCGCCCTTGGCAAAGAGATTCTGTCGGCCAGCCTCACCCGGACGCGACAAGGGTGATCTGTTCCACCGTCAGCCCCTCGGCCCCGCGTAGCAGAGCGATCTGGCTGCCATCGGCCATCAGCCGCAGCGCGCCTTGGGCCTCTGGATCCGGTTCCAGGGTCAGTTGCGGCGGGAACGCCCCGTCATAGGAGACAAACAGCCGGTCCTGAGCGGGCTCGAAATCCATGACCTCGGCGTTGCCCGGCATGGCGATCAGATCGAACGTATCCGCTCCTGCGCCCCCGGTCAGGATGTCCATGCCGCCGCCCAACAGCGTGTCGGCCCCGCCGCCGCCATTCACGAAATCGCGGCTCTCGTCGTCGCCATCGCGCCCATCGACCAGGTCGTCGCCCCAACCGCCAAAGAGGGTGTCTGCACCGGGCCCGCCGATCACCGTATCGTCGCCCAGGCCGCCTTGCAGCGCATCTTCGCCAGCGCCGCCGACGACCATGTCATCATCCGGCCCGCCCTGAAGCGCATCATGCCCGGCACCGCCGTCCAGACTGTCGGCTCCGACCGCGCCAAAGCCGGTGTCGTTGCCCATGCCGCCATAAAGGCTGTCCTGACCCGCTTCACCGTCCAGCAGATCGTCCCCGGTGTCGCCCCGCAGCACGTCGTCGCCATCGGCTCCGAACAGTCCATCATCGCCTGCACCGCCCAGAATCGTGTCATTCCCGGCATCCCCGCTGACGGAGTCGTCGCCGTCACCCGCCTCGACCCGGTCGGGCCCGTCCGTGCCCGGGATCGTGTCGGCGGATCCCGTCCCGTCGAGGAACGCGATCAGCGACGCGCCCGCATCGCCACCCGGAGCCGGGTCGGCATCGGGCTCCGTCTTGGCCTCGGGCTGAACGGTCTCGGGGGCGTCTTCCCCCCTGTTGTCGCACCCCGTGCCGGTGTCTTCATTTTCACTGTCGGTCAGGAACATGCTGCCCAATAGCAGCATGCCCATCAAACCCAGAAACATACCCATAGCACCGCTCCGCGCAGTGCCCCCATCCGGGAACGACCATCGCCAATCGGCCTGCCACGGTCAAAGCAAAGCAGCGCAGGCGGTTAACGCCCATCTTCCGGCATCACGGTTTCGATCTGGTCGATGATCTCGGTCGCCCAGCCGCCAAGGATGGGGATGAACTCGATCTGGCTCAGCCACCAGACCAGCATCGACACCAGCAGCGTCGCCCCGATGGCCGAACCCAGGCCAAAGGCAAGGCCCCGCAGGAACTGGAACCAGAGCGGCTTCCACCAGGTGTCGTGCATCCTGACGAAGCGGTGGTCGTTCAGGACCTCGAGCCCCTCGGCCACCCGTTCCAGCGTGTCGCGTTCTGTGCCATCGCGGTCTGCCATGCGCCCCTCCTCAGAACCAGAGCGTGGGTTGCTGGGCATATCCGATGTAAAGCGGATGCTTCGGATGCCCGTCCTTGGTCAGGCCCAGGTGATGCACGGGCAGGCCAGTGCCGCGCAACAGCGCCTCGACCGCGGCCCCCCGGCCCAGATGCGCACCATGGGTGCCCCAGGCGGCGACGATCTGGTCGGCCTCGCGCGTGGCCTGCAGGATGGCCGCATCGTTTTCCGGCCCTACCGGATCAACGGCGGCGCGCATCTTTCTCGGGTCAGTGTCGCGCCAGGCAAAGATGTTGGTCACCGTGAAGGCCCCGAAGCCCAGCGCCCGCGCGCGGCGTTCGCAGCGTTCCACAGTGGGATCGTTCTGCACCTCGGTGGCGGTCGAAGGGTTCAGCATGACGAACAGCGCCTTGCGCCCAGCCGGGTCCCACACCCGGCTCAGGCTGTAGCGGTAGCACTCGCAATCGGAATAAACGGCGGTCGACGGCGCATCGCCCTTGGTATGGCTGCGGGTGATCATGGGGCGTTTATCGGTTCTGTCGCCGGGCAGAGCAAGCCCGCACGCCTAACCCTCGGGCTGCACGAAGACCCGGCTGGGATGCAGCGCACCCGACCGGAAGCGACCCACCGCCACCGCCTGGCCATCGAAGGACGCCCAGGCCTCGTCGCCGTACTCCACGTCTCCGGGCAGCACCGCACCGGGATTGCCATTCCGCAGCCGCGCGGCCCCGTCGGGGGTGCAGCGCAGCTCGGGCAGATCGGCCAGACCGTCTTCGAGCGGGCGCAGATGGCTGTCGAGCTCGGGCGTGCGGGCCAGCGCCTCGATCCGGTCGAGCGTCAGCCCGTCCTCGGCATCAAAGGGCCCGGACCAAAGCCGCCGCAAGTCGCGCACATGGCCGTGACAGCCCAGCGCCGCACCCAGATCCCGTGCGATAGAGCGGACATAGCCGCCCTTGCCGCAGGTCATTTCCAGGGTGACATGGTCCGCATCGGGCCGGTCGGTCATCACCAGCTCCTCGACCCAGAGCGGGCGCGCGGCGATCTCGACCTCTTCACCATCGCGTGCCAGCTTGTAGGCGCGCTGCCCGTCGATCTTGACGGCGGAATACTTGGGCGGGACCTGCATGATCTCACCGACAAAGGCGCCCAGCGCCGCCTTGATCTCGTCATCGGTGGGGCGCGCATCGCTTGTCGCGATCACCTCGCCCTCGGCATCGTCGGTATTGGTGGCCTGACCCAGCCGCACGGTGAAGCTGTAGCATTTCAGAGCGTCGGTGATGTAGGGCACGGTCTTTGTCGCCTCGCCCAGTGCCACAGCCAGCACGCCGGTCGCGTCCGGATCCAGCGTACCTGCATGCCCGGCCTTCTTCGCATCGAACGCCCAGCGCACCTTGTTCACGATGGCGGACGAGGTGAGCCCCGCGGGCTTGTCCACCACCAGCCAGCCGGAAATATCGCGCCCCTTGCGTTTGCGTCCCATACTGCCCCCGTTTTGCCTGAGAGCGTGCGGCCTACACGAGCCGGGCGCGCGCTGTCAATTCGCCCCTGCTGCGCGGGCAGGCCCCGACCGCAGCCACAGCGCAGGAAACCGGACCATGCCCAGCCGCAGGTTGGACAGCCCCACCGCACGGCAGGCCACCAGCGCGCCCCAGACGGCCAGCAGATTGGCCGCCACCGCGGCGATGAGGATGCCGGTATAGCCCCCCAGGGCGACGCCCATCCAGGCAAAGGGGATATAGACCAGCGCGATGCGCGCCACGCTCAGCCCCAGCGACCAAACTGCACGATCCCGCGCATTCATCGCCGCATTCGTGGTGACAAGGATGCCGTAGCCGAAGAAACTCAGCCCCACGATCTGAAGATAGGCCGCCGTGTAGCCCGCCGCCTCTGCCCCATCGGTCATGACCTGTGCCAGGGGCTGGGCGAAAAGCAGCATCGCGACCGCGGCCACCGCGCCATAGCCTAGGCACGCCCAATGGGTCAGCGCCACGGCCCGGCGCGCACGGCCTTGTCGGTCGGCCCCCCAGGCCTGGCCCACCACCGGGCCGATGCCGGCCGATAATGCCAGCATGGGCACGAAGATCAGCGATTGCAGACGCGTCGCCGCACCAAACCCCGCCACCGCGGAATCGCCAATGGTCGCCACGGCCGCGGTCACTGCGGCCATCCCCGCCGGATTTATCCCGTTCGACAGTGCCGCGGGCACGCCCACCTTGCCGATCCGCACCAAAGAGTGGCCCAGCGCCTTGAAGGGCCGGTTGTCGAAGCGCAGAACGCCCACATGTAGCGCATAGCTGACCACCACGGCAAAACCCACGATCCGCGCCAACAGCGTGGCAAGGCCCGCCCCCATGATCCCCATCTCGGGAATCGGGCCGAAGCCGAAGATGAAGATTGGGTTCATCCCGATATTCAGCACCGATTGCAGCACCATGACGCTGGCCGCCACGCTGCCCTGCCCGCCTGCACGGAACACCGCGTTGATCGCCATGCCCGACACCATCGGCACGAAGCTGAGGCACCAGAGCGGCACATAGATCATCACCGCGTCCAGCACCGCGCCCTCGGCCCCCATGAAGCCGAACAGCACAGGCCCGCCCAGGTACAGCAGAAACGCCACGGTTGTCGCCATGGTCGAGGCCATGATCACCGCGTGCAGCGCAATGCGCGCGCCGTCCTTTTCGGAATCGCCCCGACCGAGGCTTTGGGACACGACCGTGTTGGTGCCCGCGCTCAACCCGATGGCAAGCGAGGTCAGCGCGACGATCACCGGGTAGATGAACCCGATGGCGGTCAGTTCCGTCTCGCCCGCGCGGGCCAGGAAGAACGCATCGGACAGGCCCACCAGAAGAACACCCAGTATACCAAGTGTCATCGGTGCGCTGACCCTTGCGATGGCCCGCCAGACGGGGCCATTGTTCAGGTTGCGGTCGGCCATGGGCCCTCCTCTGTTCGGAGGGTCAGATAGGGCAGACGCCGCCAAGGGCGACTCCGCGCAGCTAGCGGGCGGTCACGACCCCCACGATGGGACCCATTGCAAACCCGGCATCCCGCCGGTCGATCCCGGGCGCATAAAGGCGCGACACCCGGCCATCGAAGTAAAGCGCGTTTGGCACTTTCAGCACATCACGGAACAGCGTCCCGAAATCGTGAAATGTGACCGCACTGTTCGAAATGGCGAAATAGGCGGTGCGTCCATCGGCGCTCGTCCCCACGCCGTTGCGGATGTAGCGTGACGTGCTATCGACCAGGAACCGGGGGTGCAGCGCCCCGTCGATCACCAGCATCGGACCGGACTGGGTGGCATCGCGGCAGGCGGGGGCGCGGTCCAGATAGGCCAGCGTCTCGATCACCCGGGCGCTTTCATCGGTGATGCAGAAGACCCCGTTGGGCAGCAGGCCGAAATTGCCGGGCCCATCGCTCGAGACAACGCGCATCTCTTCCTGCCCGTTCTCGACATAGTGGCCCACGGGCCGCCGGTCGGCATGGTACATGCCCGCGTTCATGGCAAAGACCAACTGTTGCCCCGCATCGGCCAGTGCCGCGTCGATCGCGCCGAAATGTCCATAGGGTGCGCCGTCGCCGTCACGCAGGAACAGCCGCAGATCCTCGGACGTGGCATCGACCTCGCAGACCGTGAATGCCGTACCGGCGTGATCCAGTTCCACGCACTCTACCGCCCAAACCGGCGTACCGAGAAAGAGGGCGGCCAGAACCGCCCGGATCATTCGTCGAGATCCTGCCGCACATGCGGCTGGTCGAACATCGCGCGGGTGGCGTCGAGCTTGTCGAAGGTATCGTCGATCTCGAACCGCAGCTCGGGCGAGAATTTCAGCGTCAGCTGCTTGGACACCGCGCGGCGCAGCTCGGCGCGGTTGCGGTGCAGAAGCTCCAGCGCGTCCTCCTGATGCTGGCCGCCAAGGGGCAGCACATAGGCGGTGGCGACGCGCAGATCGGGCGACGTGCGCACCTCGCCCACCGTCAGCGACAGGCGGTTCAATTCGGGGTCGTGGATGTCCCCGCGGTTGAGCACGTCGGACAGGGTGCGACGGATCAGTTCACCCACGCGCAACTGGCGTTGCGTTGGGCCGCCTCCGTCGTGAAATTTGTTCTTTGCCATGGCCGAGACTTAATGGGTCGCGGCCCCTTTGCCAAGCGAGGCCAGTCACGCTAGAGAACGGAACACCGCCACAGGAGACAATAGAATGAGCGATCTTCCCGGCATCGTGATCACCGGGGCCTCGGGCCGGATGGGCCAGATGCTGATCCGCACTGTCAGCGAAAGCGACAAGGCGCGCCTTGTCGGCGCGGTCGAACGCAAGGGGCATGACTGGATCGGACAGGATGTTGGCACCGCCATGGGGGGCGCCGCCCTGGGCGTGACGGTGACCGACGACCCGCTCGAGGCCTTTGCCACAGCGCAGGCCGTGATCGACTTCACCGCGCCCGATGCGACCGTCGAGTTCGCCGCGCTTGCCGCCCAGGCCCGGGCGGTGCATGTCATCGGCACCACCGGCATGGACGAGGAACACCTGACCAAGGTCAAGGCCGCCGCCCGCCACGCCATCGTGGTGCGCGCCGGCAACATGAGCCTTGGAGTGAACCTGCTCACCACCCTCACCCGCAAGGTCGCCGCCGCGCTGGACGAGGATTACGACATCGAAATCGTCGAGGCGCATCACAACCAGAAGGTCGACGCGCCCTCTGGCACCGCGCTGATGCTGGGCGAGGCCGCCGCGGCGGGCCGGGGTGTCGCCCTAAGCAACGTGTCCGACCGAGGCCGTGACGGGATCACCGGCGCGCGCGACCGGGGGCATATCGGCTTTCACGCGATTCGCGGCGGTGACATTGTGGGCGAACATGATGTGATCTTTGCCGCGATGGGCGAGCGGATCATCCTGCGCCACGTGGCCAGCGACCGGGCGGTGTTCGCACGCGGCGCGCTCAAGGCCGCGCTGTGGGGACAGGGCAAGCACCCGGGTGAATACGACATGCTGGACGTGCTTGGCTTGAATTAACCCGGTTGTCATCTAATTCGCCAAAAGATGCGTATAAGACGCAAACCTCTGGGGAAGACACATGACGCGCTATGTTCTTTCAGCTGTCGCAGCTCTCGCACTAGCAGGCCCGGCCTGGGCCGAGCTTCAGCCGGTGCGCGACAAGTCGAAATTCATGCAAATCGTGCAGGGCAAGACGCTGTCGCGCCCCTTCGTGACGCTTCAGGTCAGCGGCAATGGCCAGATCAGCGGCAAGGGTGCCACCCGGCCCGTGACCGGATCCTGGCGCTGGGATGGCGGCTTTTTCTGCCGTGATCTCAACTGGGGCGACCGTGCATTGGGCTACAATTGCCAGGAAGTACGGGTGAACGGCGACACGATCCGCTTCACCTCGGACAAGGGTGCAGGGGATTCCGCCGATTTCCGCCTGCGGTAAACCGGCTGGGCCGTGCGATCAGAAGTCGATCGCGATGCCCTTCTTTTCCCAATCGCCATAGCGCACGGGCTCCGGCCCGTCCCGGCCACCCAGCTCGGCCGGCAGGTCCAGCTCTTTTGCCTTTTTCCGGCGTTCTTCGGCCTCGGCCAGGGCGCGTTGGGCTTCGGGGGGCAGGTCGCGTGTATCGTCGCTCATCTCTGGCTTTCCTCGTCTTGTCCCCGTTGATATACGCGGGGCCTTGACCGGGACAAGGCACAGGGCAGCGGCACCATGGCACATGACGGCACCGAGGCGCGGCGCAGCGCGGTCTGGCTCTTGGGCCAGGTGCTGGGTGAGGGGCGGCTTTTGTCCGACCTCTTGGCCAGCGGCGGATTGGACCGCCTGGAACCCGCCGACCGTGCCCGCGCCCAGCGCCTGGCCACCGATACGCTGCGCACACTGTCGCGCGCCGATGCGCTGCTGAAACCCTTTCTGCGCAAGCCGCCACCGCTCGAGATCTTCAACATCCTGCGCGTGGGCACGGTGGAGCTGTGCCAGGGCGGTGCCGCCCATGGCGTGCTCAGCGCGATGGTCGAGGTGGCAGGAAAGGGCCGCAAGACCCAGCACCTCAAGGGACTGGTCAACGCCGTCCTGCGCAAGGTGGCTGCAGATGGGCCGGCTAAATGGGACAGCTTGCCCGTGCCCAAGCTGCGCAACTGGCTGCGCGGTCCGCTCGTCGAGGCTTACGGTCGCAAGACCGTCGAGGCGATGGAGGCCGCACATCTCAGGGGCGCGCCTCTGGACTTGACCCCGCGCACCGCACCCGATGTCTGGGCCCGGCGCCTGGGCGCCGACCTGTTGCCCTCGGGGTCCCTGCGCCTGACAGACCCCGGCCAGATCACCGCCATGCCCGGCTACGACGAAGGCGCCTGGTGGGTGCAGGACGCCGCCGCTGCGATGGCTGTCCGCATCCTCGACCCTCAGCCGGGGGAAACCGTGCTGGATCTTTGCGCCGCGCCGGGCGGCAAGACCATGCAGCTGGCCGCTGCGGGGGCCAGCGTGACCGCGCTCGACCTGTCCGAACCTCGGATGGAACGGGTGCGCGCCAATCTCATGCGGATCGGACTCGCAGCCGAGATCCTCGTGGCCGACGCGCTGGGCTTTCAGGGCGGGCCCTATGACGCGATCCTGCTGGATGCGCCCTGTTCGGCCACGGGCACCATCCGCCGCCATCCCGACCTGCCCCATGCCCGCGACGGGGCCGAGATCGGCGGGCTGATCGCGCTGCAGGCCCGTATGATCGACCACGCCCTAACGCTGCTGAAACCCGGGGGGCGGTTGGTGTTCTGCACCTGCTCGCTCTTGCCGGACGAGGGTGAATGCCAGGCCGAAGATGCGCTGGGCCGCCATCCTGACCTGTCCATCGACCGCGCCGTTCTGGACCGACCGGGCATCGACCCCGCCTGGATCACCGAGGAAGGCGGTCTGCGCCTGCGCCCGGATTACTGGGCCGAACGGGGCGGGATGGACGGGTTCTACATCGCCTGCCTGCACAAAGCGTCCTGAACGCTCAAAGCCCATGACTTTGCGCCGCCCGGGCTGTACACTGGGGCGAAAGTGGTGCGGTACGAACACCCACGAGGCAGAGCAGATGACACACCCCGACAGCTGGTCGGCGCGGCGCACGCGCCTGCTGAACCGCGTACATGCGCGGCTGTCCACCCGTGCCAAGCCCGCGACGGGCTTTGTCTCGCAACCCGAACCGCGCACCATCGGCAGCTTTGCAAGGGGTCGGCAACTGGCCGCCGGAAACCTGCTGTTCGCAGGTCACCTGATCGAGGCGCCGAAAACGTCCCTTTGGGACATCCCGCCGCCGGATCCGGATTTCGAGACCGAAACGCACGGCTTTGCCTGGCTCGATGACCTCGCCGCAGTAGGCGATCCGCTGACCCGCGCGACGGCGCAGGCTTGGGTCTGGGACTGGATCGACCGCTACGGGCGCGGCCGCGGACCGGGCTGGACCCCGGAATTGACCGGCCGCCGTCTCATCCGCTGGATCAACCATGCGCTGTTCCTTCTGGCCGGGCAGACCGCAGAGGACAGCCAGCGTTTCTACCGCGCGCTTGCCCAACAGACCATTTTCCTGTCGCGGCGGTGGCACAGCGCACCCCCGGGCCTGTCCCGCTTCGAGGCGCTGACCGGTGTCATCTATGCCGGTCTGTCGCTGACCGGAATGGAGCGCCACGTCCCCAAGGCGGTCGCCGCCCTCGCCCGCGATTGCGACGCCCAGGTGGATGACGAGGGCGGAATCCCCACGCGCAACCCCGAGGAACTGCTCGAGGTGTTCACGCTGCTGACTTGGGCCGCCGCCGCCCTGAACGAAGCCGGTAAATCACCGCCCGCCGCGCATATGCAGGCGATCGAACGCATTGCCCCGACGCTGCGCACCTTGCGCCATGCCGATGGCGGCCTTGCCCGTTTTCACGGCGGCGGGCGCGGGCTCGAGGGGCGGCTCGACCAGGCGTTGGCGATCTCGGGCGTGCGCAGCCGCGCGTCGGAAGGGCTGGCCATGGGTTATGCCCGCCTGTCGGCCGGGCGCACCAGCATCATCGTGGATGCCAGCCCGCCGCCCACGGGCAAGGCGTCCTTCAACGCCCATGCCTCGACCCTCGCCTTCGAACTGACCTCGGGCCGACGCCCGCTGATCGTCAGCTGCGGGTCGGGCGCGTCCTTCGGCGCGGATTGGCGGCGCGCGGGGCGGGCGACGCCTTCGCATTCCGCCCTGTCGCTCGACGAGTATTCCAGCGCACGGCTTGGCTCTGAGACGGCGATGGGCGGCGCACGGCGCGAAATGCTGCTGGATGCGCCCAAGGAGGTGCCCATCAAGATGAGCCAAGCCCCCGACGGACTGCGGTTCGAAGGCGGCCATGACGGCTATGTGGCGACCCACGGTCTGACCCACGCCCGGACCCTCGAACTGACTTTCGACGGGCGCGGCCTGGCCGGCGAGGACGTTCTGGTCGCGCTGGACGGCGCGGCCCGCCGGCGGTTCGACAAGGCGATGGATGCCACGCAGCTTCAGGGCATTCCCTACCAGATCCGGTTTCACCTTCATCCCGAGGCCGACGCGACGCTCGACATGGGTGGCGCCGCGATCTCGATCGTGCTCAAGAGCGGCGAAATCTGGGTCTTCCGCCATGACACCACCGCCGAAATGCGGCTCGAGCCAAGCGTCTACCTCGAGAAAGGCCGCCTGCGACCCCGCGAGACAAAACAAATCGTGTTAACCGGCCGGGCAATCGAGTATGCGACCCGCACGCGCTGGTCGCTGGCCAAGGCCCAGGAAACCGCCATTGGTTTGCGGGACCTGCACCGCGACGAAGATGCGCTGACCTGAAGCCAAACCGAAAAGAGCCCGATGACCGACATGACACCCATCCGCCGCGCCCTTTTGTCCGTGTCCGACAAGACCGGGCTGATCGACCTTGCCAAAAGCCTCGCCACCCGCGGGGTCGAACTGGTCTCGACCGGGGGCAGCGCCGCGGCGATGCGCGATGCAGGGCTCGACGTGCGGGACGTGTCGGATCTGACGGGCTTTCCGGAAATGATGGATGGCCGGGTGAAAACCTTGCATACGGCGGTCCATGGCGGGCTTCTGGCGCTGCGCGACGACGCCATGCACCGCGCCGCGATGGAAACCCACGGCATCCTGGAAATCGATCTGCTGGTCGTGAACCTTTACCCGTTCGAGGCCACCATCGCCCAAGACGCGGACTACGCCACCTGCATCGAGAATATCGACATCGGCGGCCCCGCGATGATCCGCGCCGCGGCCAAGAACCACGGCTTCGTGACGACGGTCGTTGATGTCGAAGACTACACCGCGCTTCTGGACGAACTCGACACCCATGGCGGTGCAACCAGCTATGCCTTCCGCCAGAAGATGGCGCTGACCGCCTATGCCCGCACGGGCGCCTATGACGCCGCCGTGTCGGCCTGGATGGCCGATGCCCTGGAAGAGCCCGCGCCCCGCCGCCGGGTCTTTGCGGGCACCCGCGCCCAGACCCTGCGCTATGGCGAAAATCCGCACCAGGCTGCGACCTTCTACACCGACGGGTCCGACCGTCCGGGTGTGGCCACTGCCGAACAGCTTCAGGGCAAGGAATTGTCCTACAACAACATCAACGACACCGATGCGGCTTTTGAACTGGTCAGCGAGTTCCTGCCCCAGGACGGCCCAGCCTGCGCGATCATCAAGCACGCCAATCCCTGCGGCGTGGCGCGGGGCGAGACCCTTAAAGAGGCCTATGGCCGCGCCTTCGACTGCGACCGTACCTCGGCCTTCGGGGGCATCATCGCGCTGAACATGACGCTCGATGCCGAAACGGCCGAGGCGATTTCCGAGATCTTTACAGAGGTCGTCATCGCGCCCGGCGCGCATCAGGATGCACGCGACATCTTCGCGAAAAAGAAGAACCTGCGCCTGCTCGTCACCCCGGGCCTGGCCAATCCCGGTGCCGCCGCCCTGTCGGTGCGCCAGGTGACCGGCGGCTACCTGGTGCAGGACAAGGACAACGGCCAGATCACCATGGACGATCTGAAGGTCGTCACCGACAAGGCGCCGACCGAGGCTCAGATGGAGGACATGCTGTTCGCCTGGAAGGTCGCCAAGCATGTCAAGTCGAATGCCATCGTCTACGTCAAGGACGGGGCCACCGTCGGCGTGGGTGCCGGCCAGATGAGCCGCGTGGACAGCACCCGCATTGCTGCGCGCAAGGCGCAGGACATGGCCGAGGTGTTGGGCCTGCCCACACCCCTTACCCAAGGCTCGGTCGTGGCCTCGGATGCGTTCTTTCCCTTCTCCGACGGTCTTCTGACCGCGGCCGAGGCGGGCGCGACGGCAGTGATCCAGCCCGGCGGGTCCATGCGCGATGACGAAGTGATCGAAGCCGCGAACAAGGCGGGGCTGGCCATGGTCTTTACCGGCATGCGCCACTTCCGGCACTAAGACGGGGCAAGGGTATGCGCATCGTTTTCTGGTGGGGGTTCTGGACCTTCCTGATCGACCAGGCCACGAAATGGCTGGTGGTGCATTACCTCGACCTGCGCACCCGGGGCGAGATCGACGTGATCGACCCGTTTCTCAACCTGCGCATGGCGTGGAATACAGGCATCAATTTCGGCCTGTTCGGCGGCAATGGTGACATGATGCGCTGGATCCTGATCGCGCTGGCGCTGGTCATCACACTGGGCGTGCTGTGGTGGATGCACCGCGATCCGCCCGGGCGCTGGGGCTTTGCCGCCGCCGGTCTTCTGGTGGGCGGCGCGCTGGGCAACGTGATCGACCGCATCCTCTACGGCGCAGTCGCCGACTTCCTGAACATGTCCTGTTGCGGTATCGAGAATCCCTATGCGTTTAACGTCGCGGATATCTCGATCTTCATCGGCGCGCTTGGGCTTGTCGTCTTTACCGGCGATGGCAAGCGCGGCGATGCCTGAGCGAAAAACGCCCCGTGACGCCGCCGCGCGGATCAGCTAAGGCTGTCACTCAAAGACGTGGGAGTTGAGGCGATGATCCTGTCGCGCACATTGTCGGTCCTGATGATCCTGACGCTGGTGGCAGCGTGCGGTGCGCGCGATGACGACCCGCGCAAGCTGCGGAATTTTCGCTACAACACCAAGACCCCCGAGGAATTCGCGATCCTGCCCAACAAGCCGCTGGAAGAGCCGGCCAGCTATGCCGAACTGCCGCCGCCCAATCCCGGCGGCCCGAACCGGACCGACCAGACCCCGATCGAAGACGCGGTATCGGTGCTTGGCGGCAATCCCGGGCAGTTGACCGCATCGGCCATTCCCGCCAGCGACAGCGCCCTGATCCAGCAGGTGAGCCGTTACGGCACCGCGCCGGGCATCCGCGACACCCTGGCCGAGGAAGACGAAGCCTTCCGCCGCCGCCGTGGCAACATCAACCGGTTCAAGATCTTCAAGATCGACGAATACAACAACGCCTATCGCCGCCAGACCCTGGATGCCGAGGCCGAACTGGACCGCTGGCGCCGCGCGGGCGCACGCAACCCCTCTGCCCCGCCCGAGTGACAGGCTCCCTCACGCTTGCGTATGGTGGCTTGAAGCGGCGGTGACCGGCCGTATCTTTGCACCATAGGCAAAGCAGAGGTTTTTCATGATCCGCAGCTTTTTGACCGCGCTGGGCGGGCTGGTGCTGGCCACCGCAGCCTGGGCCGATGACGAGGTTACGACCTTCACGCTCGACAACGGGATGGATGTTGTCGTGATCGAGGACCACCGCGCGCCTGTGGTGGTTCACATGCTTTGGTACCGCGCCGGATCGGCCGACGAAACGCCCGGACGTTCCGGTGTTGCGCATTACCTCGAACATCTTCTGTTCAAGGGCACCGATACGCTGGACCCGGGCGAATTCTCGGCCACGGTCGCGCGCAACGGCGGCAGCGACAATGCCTTCACCAGCTTCGACTACACCGCCTATTTCCAACGCGTCGCCGCCGACCGCTTGGGTCTGATGATGCAGATGGAGGCCGACCGGATGGTCAACCTGCGACTTCTGGACGAAGACATCGCGACCGAGCGCAACGTGATCCTCGAGGAACGCAATCAGCGCGTGGAGAACGATCCCGCTGCGCTGATGCGCGAACAACTGCGCGCAGCGTTGTATCTCAACCACCCCTACGGCCGCCCGATCATCGGCTGGCGGCACGAGATGGAGACACTGGATCGCACCGCAGCGCTCGATTTCTACGAGGAATTCTATGCGCCTAACAACGCGATCCTGATCGTCGCGGGCGATGTGACCCCGGACGAGGTGCGCACGCTGGCCGAAGAACACTACGGCCCCCTGCCAGCCAATCCCGATCTGGCGCCGCGCGCACGGGTGTCCGAGCCGCCGCAGCTGGCGGAACGCCGTCTCACATTCGAGGATCCCCGCGTGGCCCAGCCCTATGTCACCCGCAGTTACCTCGCACCCGAGCGTGACCCCGGCGACCAGGAAACCGCCGCGGCGCTGACCCTCCTGGCCGAGCTTCTGGGCGGTGGCCAGACCTCTGTGCTGACACAGGCCCTCCAGTTCGAAAGCCAGGTCGCGGTTTACAGCGGTGCCTTCTACCGTGGCACGTCGCTTGACGACACGTCCTTCGGGCTCGTGGTCGTCCCTTCGGCCGAGATCACCCTGCAAGAGGCCGAGACAGCCCTCGATGCGGAGATAGCGCGCTTTCTGGAAACCGGCGTCGATGCCGAACAGCTCGATCGCATCAAGATGCAGTTTCGCGCCTCGACGATCTACGCCCGAGACAACGTGCAAAGCCTGGCCCGCCGCTATGGTGCGGGGCTCGCCTCGGGTCTGACGGTCGAGGATATTCAGGCCTGGCCAGATATCCTGCAGGCGGTCACCGAAGACGACATCATGGCCGCCGCGCGCATGGTCTTCGACCGCAACAACGCTGTCACCGCTTGGCTCACACCCCCGATGTTGGAGGTCACGCAATGAGAATTCTGCTTGGACTGATTGCCGCTTTGGCGCTGGCCGCCCCAGTGCGCGCCGCCGTCGAGATCCAGGAAGTCACGTCGCCCGGCGGCATCGACGCCTGGCTGGTGGAGGAACGGTCGATCCCCTTTGTCGCGCTCGAACTGCGCTTCGAAGGCGGCACATCGCTGGATCAACCCGGAAAACGCGGCGCGATCAACCTCATGGCCGCGCTGCTTGAAGAAGGGGCCGGCGATCTGTCCGCGCAAGAGTTCACCGCCCGCCGCGAAGGGCTGGCCGCCTCGTTCGACTACGACGCCTATTCCGATGCGATTTCGGTCTCGGCCCAGTTCCTGACCGAAAACCGCGACGAGGCCGTCGCGCTTTTGCGGAGTTCGCTGATCGCTCCGCGGTTCGACGAGGATGCGATCGAGCGCGTTCGGGCGCAGGTTCTGGCCAGTCTGCGTCAGGATGAAAAGGACCCCGACACAATCGCCAACCGCGCCTTCATGGCGTCGGCGTTCGGCGATCATCCCTACGGCTCCTCCGGGGATGGTACCGTCGAAACCGTCACCGCCCTGACCCGCGATGACATCGTCGCTGCCCACCAGGGAACCATGACCCGCGACAAACTGTTCGTCAGCGCCGTTGGCGATATCGACGCCGAGGCGTTGGGCACGCTGCTCGATACGCTTCTGGGTGACCTTCCCGAAACCGGCTTTGACGCGCCCCCGCCCGCCACCTACGCACTGCAGGGCGGCCAGACAGTGATTCCATTCGACACGCCGCAATCCGTGGCGGTTTTCGGTCACGAAGGGCTGGACCGGGACGATCCGGATTTCATCACCGCCTATGTCGTGAATGAGATCATGGGTGCCGGCAGCTTCGAAAGCCGGCTTATGAACGAGGTGCGTGAACAGCGTGGCCTGACCTATGGCATCTATTCCTACCTCGCGGCACGGGATCTCGCGGCGATGGTGATGGGGCGCGTGGCCTCGTCCAACCAGACCATGGCCGAAGCGGTGGATGTGATCCGCGCCGAATGGGCCAAGATCGCGGAACAGGGCATCACCGCGCAAGAGCTCGAGGATGCCAAGACCTTTCTCACGGGCTCCTACCCGCTGCGCTTCGATGGCAACGGGCCCATCGCCAACATCCTTGTGGGCATGCAGATGGACGGGTTGTCGACCGATTATGTCAATGACCGCAACGGCATGGTCGACGCCATCACGCTGGAGGAGGCGAACCGCGTCGCCGCGCGGCTCTACGATCCAGAGGCGCTGCATTTCGTCATCGTCGGCCAACCCGAAGGGCTGATGGACGAGGCCTCGAACTGAAGTCACGGGCTGTCACCTTGACGTGACAGCCCTGACACGTCGCTTGCGGGACTCGGCACAGATGGTCAGGCTGTCACCAAATCCTATGAGGTGACCCGATGACCCGTCTCAGACTTGTGAAAACCGCGCTTCTCGGCGTCCTGATCACCGTCGGCCTGATGGCCCAAAGCCACCGCTCCCAGGCCGCCCCCATCGAGACCCTGACCGTCGCCGGCGGCTGCTTCTGGTGCGTCGAGGCCGATTTCGAAAAGGTCCGTGGCGTGCGCGAGGTGGTGTCTGGCTATACCGGCGGCACCGTGGCGAACCCCACCTACAAGCAGGTCGTGGGCGGTGGCACCGGCCATTACGAGGCGGTTCAGATCACCTATGATGCCGCGCAGGTCAGCCGTGACACGCTTCTGTCGCTCTTCTTCCGATCGGTCGACCCGACCGACGCGGGCGGTCAGTTCTGCGACCGGGGCGACAGCTACCGCACGGCGATTTTCGTCTCTGACCCGGCTGAACGCCGCGCGGCCGAAGCCGCCAAGGCCGACGCCCAGGCCGCGCTTGGACGCAATGTGGTGACGCCCATCCTCGATGCCGGGCCATTCTACGAGGCAGAAGCCTATCACCAAGATTACTACAAAAGCGACGAGCGTATTCTGACCCGCTTTGGTCTGCGCACAAAGGCCGATGCCTATGGCCGCTACCGCGAGGCCTGCGGACGGGATCAGCGCGTGCGCCAGCTCTGGGGCAACGACGCGCCCTTCGTGGGCGGCTGAAATTGCGCAACACCGTCCCGGGCTTGACCCGGGACCTCCCGCTCAGCCGCCCAGCTTCGCGTCCTGAACCTCTTTCAGGTCCGGGATCACATCCGCCGTCCCAACCCGCGTGACCATCAGCGCTGCTGCCTGTTGTGCAAGGCCAATCGCCTGCGCCATGGGCATTCCCCGGTCGAGCCCAGCCAACAGGTAGCCAGTGAACGTGTCCCCCGCCCCGGTCGTATCGACCGGCGTGACGGGTACGGCGGCGAAAGTCTCGGTTTCACCTGAATCCGTGTTGTGCCAACGGCAGCCCTCACCGCCCAGGGTGACCACAACGTCCCGTACCGGGAGCGCCTCGGGCGCCATGCCCGTGGCATGGGCCAGTTGCTCGGCCTCTACCGCATTCAGGATCAGAAGATCGAGCAATGGTAACACCGCCTGCACCGCCTCTGCATCGAACGGGGCCGCCGCATACGCGACGCGCATTCCCTTGGCCGATGCCGCTTCGGCCCCCACACGCTGGGCGCTTGTTTCATTCTGGAATAGGAACAGATCGTCGGGCCCGGCCTGGGCCAGCCCTGCGGCGATTTGTGTCTGTTCCACGGCCCGGTTAGCCCCGGGATGGATGACGATGCTGTTCTCGCCTGCATCGTCCAGCAGAATGATCGCGTGCCCGGTATCCGCGTCTACCTGGGCGATATGCCGTGTATCCACACCGTATTCCATCAACCGCTCGACCGCCCAGCGGCCATCGGCCCCGACCCCGCCGATATGCACGCAATGGGCACCTGCCCGCGCGGCTGCCACGGACATATTGGCCCCCTTGCCACCCAACCCCCGGGTCAGACTGATTGCGGCCAGGGTTTCCCCCGGCTCAGGCAGATGCGGCAGACGGTAAAGCAGGTCCGCGTTGATCGACCCGAGGTTGTAGATCGCCATGGCTGGGCCCTTTCCTTTCGGTTCAGCCCACCTTACAGGCTGCCAGAACCGCCATGTTCAGAATATCGTTCGCCGTGGACCCGGACGAACAGATCTGGATCGACTTGTCGACACCCGCCAGGATCGGCCCGATCACGGTCGCACCCGCCATTTCCTGCATCAGCTTCACGCTGATCGACGCCGAATGCCGCGCAGGTACCACAAGGATATTCGCAGGCCCCGACAGCCGCTGGAACGGGTAATGGCCCTGCGCACGGGTGTTCAGCGCAACATCGACGGTCATCTCGCCCTCATACTCGAAATCGACGCCGCGCCGGTCCAGAACGGCCGGGGCGACATGCATCTTTTCCGCGCGTTCGGACACCGGGTAGCCGAAGGTCGAGAAGGACACGAAGGCCACCCGCGGTTCGAGCCCAAGGTGGCGGGCCACATCCGCGCTGCGCTCGGCGATATTCGCAAGGTCCTCTTCGTCGGGCCATTCATGCACCAGCGTGTCGGCGATCAAGACGATCCGGCCCTTGTGGAGCAGCGCCGTCACCCCGGCCGCACCATGCTGGGCATCGGCGTCGAAAACATGGTTGATCAGCTCCATCACATGGGCGGATTTGCGCGTGGCCCCGGTGATCAGCCCATCGCCATGGCCATGGGCCAGCATCAGCGCGGCGAACACATGCCGGTCGCGCGCGGCCATGCGGTGGATGTCCTGCCGATCATGCCCCTTGCGCTGAAGCCGCGCATAAAGGAAATCCTTATAGGTCTCCAAATGCGGCGTGTTGGCGGCATTCACCACCTCGAGCTCGCGCACCGCGTCGCCCATTCCGGCGGCTTCCAGCTTGTCCTTCACATCGGCCTGCCGTCCCACGACCAGCGCCTTGCCCAACCCGGTGCGCTGGTACATGACGGCGGCCCGCAGCACGCGGGGGTCGTCACCCTCGGCAAAGATCATGCGCGCCTGGGCCGATCGGGCCCGCGCGTTGATGCCGCGCAGGATGCTGGCGGTCGGGTCCATGCGGACCTTCAGCCCCTCTTCATAGGCCTCCATGTCGATGATCGGCCGCCGCGCGGCGCCAGTGTCCATGCCCGCCTTGGCCACGGCGGGCGGGATGCGGTGGATAAGCCGAGGATCGAAGGGCGTTGGTATGATGTAATCGCGGCCAAAGGCCAGGTTCTTGCCATAGGCCAGCGCGACCTCGTCGGGCACATCCTCGCGCGCCAATTCGGCCAGCGCCTCGGCACAGGCGATCTTCATCTCGTCGTTGATGGCCCGGGCATGAATGTCGAGCGCGCCGCGAAACAGGTAGGGAAAGCCCAGGACATTGTTCACCTGGTTGGGGTAGTCCGACCGCCCGGTGGCAACGATGGCATCGACCCGCACCTCATGAGCCTCTTCCGGCGTGATCTCGGGGTCGGGGTTGGCCATGGCGAAGATCACCGGGTTGTCGTTCATGCTAGCGACCATCTCGGGCGTCACGGCACCTTTGACCGACACGCCCAGGAACACATCCGCACCCTTCATCGCCTCGTCGAGCGTGCGCAGCTCGGTCTTGACTGCATGGGCCGATTTCCACTGGTTCATCCCCTCGGTCCGGCCCTGGTAGATGACGCCCTTTGTGTCGCAAACGATGCAGTTCTCGGGCCGCGCACCCATCCGCTTGATCAGCTCGATACAGGCGATGCCCGCTGCGCCCGCTCCGTTCAGGACGATCTTGCAGTCTTCGATCTTTTTGCCCGACAGGTGCAGCGCGTTGATGAGCCCCGCGGCGCAGATCACCGCGGTGCCGTGCTGATCGTCGTGGAACACCGGGATATCCAGCTGCTCTTTCAGCGTCTGTTCGATGATGAAGCACTCGGGCGCTTTGATGTCTTCAAGGTTGATGCCGCCAAAGGTCGGTGCGATCAGCTTGACCGCGCGAATGACCTCTTCGGGGTCTTCGTTGTCCACCTCGATGTCGATACTGTTCACATCCGCGAAGCGTTTGAACAGGACCGATTTGCCCTCCATCACCGGCTTCGATCCGAGCGCGCCCAGGTTGCCCAGCCCCAGCACCGCTGTCCCGTTTGAGATCACGGCGACCAGGTTGCCCTTGTTGGTGTAGTCATAGGCCAGCTCGGGGTTTTCCGCGATTTCCTCGCAGGGCACCGCGACGCCGGGGGAATAGGCCAGGCTCAGATCCCGCTGGGTGGTCATGGGGACGGTCGCGTTGACCTCCCACTTGCCGGGGGTCGGCTCCAGATGGAACTGAAGCGCCTCTTCGCGGGTGATCTTGGTCTTGGACATTGGGGCCGGTCTCCTCCTCGGGCTGGCGCGTCATAGCGCAGGGTCGCTCATGCCTCAACGCCCGCTTTGGTCTTTCACCGCCCGGGCCGGTTTCGTAAGGTCCGGCGAACAGGCAAGCGGGGGATCGCGTGGGACCGGCCAGCACCGTCACGCCCATGATGGCGCAGTATCTTGAGATCAAGGCGGCGCATGCGGACGCGCTCCTGTTCTATCGCATGGGCGATTTCTACGAGATGTTCTTTGACGATGCCGTGGCGGCCGCCGCCGCGCTGGATATTGCGCTGACCAAACGCGGCAAGCACGAGGGCGCGGATATCCCCATGTGCGGCGTGCCGGTCCATGCCGCCGAAAGCTACCTGCTGACGCTCATCCGCAAGGGGTTCCGCGTGGCGGTCTGCGAGCAGATGGAGGATCCGGCCGAGGCCAAGAAGCGCGGCTCAAAGGCCGTGGTGCGGCGCGACGTGGTGCGGCTGGTCACGCCGGGCACCCTGACCGAGGACAGCCTGCTCGAGGCGCGGCGGCACAATTTTCTGGCCGCCTGGGCCGAGGTCCGGGGCGACGGCGCGCTGGCCTGGGTCGATATCTCGACCGGCGCGTTCCGGGTGATGGAATTGCCGCGCGTGCGTCTGAGGCCGGAACTGGCCCGGCTGCGGCCGTCCGAGATCATCACGTGCGTTGACGACAACCCGGATTTGGCAGAAACAGTGACGGAAAGTGGCGCGGCGCTGACCCCGCTGGGCCGCGCGGCCTTTGACAGCGAGGGCGGCAAAAAACGCCTTTGTGCGCTCTTCAATGTGGGCTCTCTGGACGGGTTCGGAAGCTTTACCCGGGCCGAGATCGCCGCGATGGGCGGGATCGTCGAGTACCTGGAGATCACGCAAAAGGGCAATCTGCCGCTCTTACGCCCGCCCGTGCGCGAGGCGACAGGACAGGTCGTTCAGATCGACGCCGCCACGCGCCGGAACCTCGAACTGACGCAAAGCCTTTTGGGCGGACGCGCCGGGTCGCTTCTGGCGGTGATCGACCGGACGGTGACGGCCGGGGGCGCGCGGCTTCTTGAACGACGGCTCTCGTCGCCCTCACGGCAGCTAGAGACGGTGCGCGAACGGCTGGACGCGGTCGGTTTCATGGTGGAACAGTCTCGATTCCGCACCGATCTGCGGGATCACTTGCGCAAGGTGCCGGATGTGGACCGGGCGCTGTCGCGACTGGCGCTCGACCGTGGCGGGCCCCGAGATCTGGCCGCGATCCGCAATGCGCTGGGCGCTGCCGACCAGGTGGCCGGGCTGTGCGACCCACAGGACCTGCCGCCGCTTCTGTCCGGCGCTGCACGGCACCTGACTGGGCACGACGCCCTTCTCGACCTGCTGGATCAGGCACTGGTGGCAGAACCACCGCTTCTGGCGCGTGATGGCGGGTTCATCGCGCCGGGCTATGACCCCGACCTCGACGAGGCGCGTCACCTGCGCGACGAAGGCCGCAGCGTGATCGCGGGCATGCAGAAAGACTATGCCGATCAAACCGGCATTGGATCGTTGAAGATCAAGCACAACAACGTGCTGGGCTATTTCATCGAAACGACGGCGACCCATGCGGAAAAGATGTTGTCGGCCCCCCTGTCCGAGACCTTCATCCACCGACAGACCACCGCGAACGCCGTGCGCTTCACAACCGTGGATCTGTCCGAGATCGAAACGCGCATCCTGAATGCAGGCAGCCGAGCGCTCGAGATCGAAAAGCGGCTTTATACCACCCTGAGACAGGCCATTCTGGATCACGCGAGCCCCTTGGGTCAGTTGGCGCAGGCGCTGGCCGAGCTGGACCTGGCCACCGCGCTGGCCGATCTGGCGCAGACCGAGAACTGGTGCCGGCCCCGGGTCGATGACAGCCGGGCCTTCGCCATAACCGGCGGGCGGCATCCGGTCGTGGAACAGGCCCTGCGCACCAGCGGCGACAGCTTCGTGGCCAATGATTGCGATCTCTCGGGCGATCCGGCAGCGATCTGGCTGCTCACCGGACCCAACATGGCGGGTAAATCGACCTTTCTGCGCCAGAACGCCCTGATCTCGCTTCTGGCGCAGATGGGCAGCTATGTGCCCGCGACCGAGGCGCATATCGGGCTGGTCAGCCAGCTGTTCAGCCGGGTCGGTGCCTCGGACGATCTGGCGCGCGGGCGGTCGACCTTCATGGTCGAGATGGTCGAGACGGCCGCGATCCTGAACCAGGCCGATGACAGGGCGCTGGTGATCCTCGATGAGATCGGGCGCGGCACGGCCACCTATGACGGGCTTTCCATCGCTTGGGCCACGCTTGAGCATCTGCACGATGTGAACCGGGCTCGGGCGCTGTTCGCCACCCACTACCACGAGATGACCGCGCTGTCGGACAAGCTGCCGGGGGTCGAGAACGCCACCGTCGCGGTCAAGGAATGGGAAGGCGAGGTGATCTTTCTTCACGAGGTGCGAAAAGGGGCCGCCGACCGGTCCTACGGCGTGCAGGTCGCACAACTGGCCGGACTGCCGCCCGCCGTTGTCGCACGGGCACGGGTTGTGCTTGAGGCGCTGGAGAAAGGCGAGCGCGAGGGGTCTGCCCAAAAGGCACTGATCGACGACCTGCCGCTGTTTTCGGCAACGCCGCCGCCCCCGCCGATCAAGGTAGAGACGTCAGAGATCGAGGCGCGTTTGGAACAGGTGCTGCCCGATGAGCTGAGCCCGCGCGAGGCGCTCGATCTGATTTACGAACTGAAAGGGTTGGTAAAGGGATAGGTGGGTGCAAAACCCACCCTACACCCTTGTTCAGCCCGCGGGGGTCGAGGAAACGCCCACCTGCGCCGGGCGCAGCAGTCTATCGTACAGCATGAAACCCTCGGCCGAGACCTGGATGATGTCACCCGCCACCGTATCCGGTACGGGCGCTTCGAACATGGCTTGGTGCAGCTGCGGGTCGAACCGGTCGCCCACCTTTGGCGAGATCACCTCGATCCCATGTTTATGGAACACGTTGAGAAGCTCGCGCAGGGTCAGCTCGACCCCTTCGACCAGCGCAGCGTTGTCAGCGGATTCGGTGGCTTCCGCCGCTGCCACTGCGCGGTTCAGGTTGTCATAGACCGGCAGCAGATCCCGGGCCAGGCGCGATCCGCCGTATTGCTCTGCCTCACGACGGTCTTTTTCGGACCGTTTGCGCGCATTCTCGGCATCGGCCAGTGCGCGCATGAACTTGTCGCGCAACTCGTCCCGCTCGGCGCGCAGGGCGTCGACCTCGGCCATATCCGGGTCGATCTCGGCATCCATGTGGGCGTAGGTGTCGGCCTCGGCCTCTTCCACGCTGTCCAGGAACTCGTCGTCTTTCTTCGGTTCAGCCATTTTCAACCTCTAGCTCCGGTCGGAAATCATCCGCCCGACCAGCTGTGCCGTGTAATCCACGATCGGCACGATCCGTCCATAATTCAGGCGGGTCGGGCCAATCACACCGACCGCGCCCACGATCTTTCGGTCAGCGTTCATATATGGAGAGACAACCAAAGAGGAACCCGAAAGTGAGAAAAGTTTGTTTTCGGAGCCGATAAAGATTCGCACGCCTTCACCCTCTTCGGCCAACTCGAGAAACTCTGCAATATCGCGCTTGCGTTCCAAGTCGTCAAAGAGGCGACGAATACGTTCCAGTTCATCGGCTTCGGTTTCTTCGGCGAGAAGATGAGAGCGGCCACGAACAATCAACCTTTCGTCCTGATCGCCACTGGTATCCCAGACCGCAAATCCCTGTTTGACCAAATCCTGCGCAAGCGTGTCGATTTCCTGCCGGCGCGAGGCGATCTCCTGCCCGATAACGGCACGCAGGTCGCTGAGCGTCTTGCCCTCGGCCAAGGCGTTGAGGAAATTCGCAGCCTCACGCATTGCGCTGGGGGTATGCCCCACGGGCGGATGGAACACGCGATTCTCGACATGGCCATCCCCGAAAACGAGCACGGCCAAGGCCCGGTCGGAACCAAGGCTGACGAACTCGATATGCTTGATCGGTGCCTCGTGCTTGGGTGCGAGCACAAGAGACGCGCCTTGCGTCACACCTGACAGTGCCTGGCCCACCCGGTCCAGCAGCCCGCTGACATCGTCGCTGTTCGATCCCATCGAATCATCGAGCTTGCGGCGGTCCTCATGGGTGAGGTCGCCCATTTCCAGGAATCCGTCCACGAACATCCGCAGCCCCAACTGCGTCGGCACCCGCCCCGCGCTGACATGGGGGCTGTCCAACAGGCCGAGAAACTCCAGGTCCTGCATCACGTTGCGAATCGTGGCAGCGCTGACCTTTTCACTGAAATCGCGCGTCAGGCTGCGCGACCCCACCGGTTCGCCGCTTGCCAGGTACCCCTCGACCACACGGCGAAATACCTCGCGCGAGCGGTCGTTCATTTCCTCGATCACACCGTTGCCATCCATGTCAGACACCGTGTCAGGCTCCTTGTCCACGGGCCGCCCGGGACCGTCCTTCGGGGTTGCGTTCGGGCTTGGGCCATGGGTAACTCGCGCCACATCCAAGAAGGGGGCCCCATGCGACCGTCCGGACGAAATTTAAGCGAAATGCGCAAGGTTTCAATCGAAACCGATGTGACCAAGCATGCGGAAGGCAGCTGCATGATCCGCGTGGGCGACACCCATGTGCTGTGTACCGCAACGATCGAGGAAAAGGTGCCGCCCTTCATCAAGGGATCTGGCCTGGGTTGGGTGACGGCCGAATACGGCATGCTGCCGCGCGCCACGAACACGCGGATGCGGCGCGAGGCGACGGCGGGCAAACAGGGCGGCCGGACCGTGGAAATCCAGCGCCTGATCGGCCGGTCCCTACGGGCCGGTGTCGACCGTGTTGCGCTGGGGGAGAGACAGATTACTGTGGATTGCGACGTGATCCAGGCCGATGGCGGCACACGGTGTGCGTCCATCACCGGGGGCTGGGTGGCGCTGTGCCTGGCTGTGAACAAGCTGATGAAAGCGGGCGACGTGATCAGCGACCCGCTGGCCGAACCGGTCGCCGCCGTGTCCTGCGGGATCTACGCGGGCCAGCCCGTGCTTGACCTCGACTACCCCGAGGACAGCGAGGCGGGTGTCGACGGCAATTTCATCATGACCGGCGATCACAGGCTGATCGAGGTGCAGATGTCGGCCGAGGGCGCGACCTTTTCCCGCGCGCAGATGGACCAGCTGATGGACCTGGCCGAGGCCGGCGTGACCGAACTGGCCGCCCTGCAAAAGGCCGCCTGCGCATGACCCGCAAATTCTCGAGCGACCGGCTTCTGATCGCGACCCACAACCAGGGCAAACTGGAAGAGATGGCGCATCTGCTTGAACCCCATGGCGTAACCGTCCTGGGCGCGAAAGAGATGAACCTGCCGGAACCCGAGGAAACCGGGACGACCTTTGTCGAAAATGCCCGGCTCAAGGCCCATGCCGCGGCGCAGGCGACAGGCCTGCCCGCCCTGTCGGACGACTCAGGCATTGAAGTCGACGCCTTGGGCGGTGCACCCGGCGTCTATACCGCCGATTGGGCAGAAACAGAGACAGGTCGCGACTTTGTCATGGCCATGACCCGCGCCCATGATGAGCTGGTGGCCAGCGGTGCCCCGCAACCCTGGACCGCGCGGTTCTGCTGTACGCTGGTTCTGGCTTGGCCCGACGGCCATGACGAGGTCTTTCCCGGCGTGATGGAGGGTCAGGTGGTTTGGCCGATGCGCGGAGATCAGGGGCACGGCTATGATCCCGTGTTCCAGCCCGAGGGTTATGATATCACCTTTGGCGAGATGGACCGCTGGGAAAAGAACACCATCAGCCACCGCGCCGATGCGGTGCGAAAATTCGTCGCTGGGTGCTTTGACTGAGGATTGGCAAAGCGGCGGCTTCGGCCTGTATATCCATTGGCCGTTCTGCCAGGCGAAATGCCCCTATTGCGACTTCAACAGCCACGTTCAGGCGCAGATCGAACAATCGCGCTGGCAACGGGCCTATCTTGCCGAAATCGACCGCGTCGGCGCGCTGACCAGGGGTCGTGCGCTGAACACGGTGTTCTTCGGCGGCGGCACGCCCAGCCTGATGGATCCGGATGTCGTGGACGCGATCCTGACCCGCGCGCGCGAAACCTGGCCGCTGGCGAATGATGCCGAAATCACGCTCGAGGCCAATCCCGGCTCGGTCGAAGCCGGGCGGTTCCGCGGTTACGCCCAGGCCGGGGTCAACCGCGTGTCCATGGGCATTCAGGCTCTGAATAACGCCGATCTGCGCCGTTTGGGCCGCTTGCACACGGTGGAAGAAGCGCGCGCCGCCCTTGATATCGCGCGCAATGCTTTCGACCGGGTCAGTTTCGATCTGATCTATGCGCGGCAGGATCAGAGCCTGTCCGAATGGCAGACCGAGCTGCGCGAGGCACTGTCCATGGCCGTCGATCACCTGTCTCTATACCAGCTGACGATCGAACAGGGCACCGCCTTTGGGGACAGGTACAATCGCGGGGGGCTACAGGGCCTGCCCGATGACGACCTGTCGGCCAGCCTATACGAGGCCACGCAAGACATCTGCGAGGCCGCCGGGATGCCCGCCTATGAAGTGTCGAACCATGCCCGGCCGGGCGCGGAATCGCGGCACAACCTGATCTATTGGCGCTATGGCGACTATGCCGGGATCGGCCCCGGTGCTCATGGACGGCTGACGCTGAACGGGCAGCGCATCGCCACCGCCGCGCACAAGATGCCCGCGCTGTGGCTGGAGGCGGTGGACCACGGCCGCCCGGATATCGAGTCAGAGACGATTCAAGCCGAAGAACAGGCCACCGAGTTCCTCTTGATGAACCTGCGCCTCGCCGAGGGTCTAGACATGAACCGCTATGAGCGTATTTCCAGAGAGCCCCTGCCCGCCCCTGCCCTGACCGAGTTGGTCGAGCTTGGGATGGTAGAGGTTGCGGGCGACCGCTTGACCGTCACAGCACAGGGACGCCCCGTACTGAACGCTATCCTGCGAAAACTGTTGGGCGCGTGAACTCAGGCAGAGCTGAGGATGCGGCAAATCTCGTCCAGCTCTTCAAAGCTCTTGTATCGGATCACGACCTGGCCGTTCTCAGCGCCCGGCTTTGCCTCGACACTCACAGCCATGCCGACGGCCGCTGACAGATCACCTTCGAGTGCGCGGGTATCCGCATCCTTGTCACCCTTGGGCTTGTCCTTAGCCACCGGGCTAGACGCGGTGGCGGGCTTCGCCGCCAGTTTTTCGGTTTCGCGCACGGACAAACCGCCCTTGACCACCTGGGCGGCCAGCGTTTCGGGGTTCTCGGACGTGATCAGCGCACGCGCATGACCCGCCGACAGATCGCCCCGTGTTACCATGTCCTGCACTGATTGGGGCAGTTGCAACAGGCGCATCAGGTTCGCGATATGACTGCGGCTTTTGCCAAGCGCATCCGACAGCTTCTGCTGCGTGTGTCCGAACCGCTCCATCAATTGCTGATACCCCATCGCCTCTTCGATGGGTGTCAGGTCGGCGCGCTGGATGTTCTCGATGATCGCGATCTCAAGCACTTCGGCATCGTCGAAATCGCGCACGATCACCGGCAACTCGTGCTGCTGCGCGATCTGTGACGCGCGCCAACGGCGTTCACCAGCGACGATCTCGTAGATCCCGGGCTTTTTGCCTGCACGGACGATCAGGGGTTGGATCACGCCCTTTTCCCGAATCGACTCGGCCAGCTCTTTCAGCGCGTCTTCGTTGAAGCGCCGGCGCGGCTGGTCCGGATTGGGCACGATCTTTTCGATGGGCAGCGTCATGTCCGAGCGCTTTGGCGCAGGTTCGGACCCGTCCTCGGGCACAGAGGTCTGTACACTTTCCAAGTCCGCCATCAAGGCAGACAGACCACGGCCCAGGCCCCGTTTCGCCTTCTTGTCACTCATTCTGCACCTCTTACGCCGCGGCGCGCGCGGTCTTGTTGAGCAGCTCTTTGGCCAGCTGCCGATAGGCGACGGCCCCCTTGGAGGCCGGATCATACTCCAGGACGGGCACGGCGTAGGAAGGCGCCTCGCTCACCCGGACGTTCCGGGGGATGATCGTCTGGAAGACAAGATCGCCAAGATTGTCACGCGCGTCTTGCTCGACCTGTTGGGACAGGTTGTTGCGCGCATCATACATCGTAAGCACCACGCCTTCGATCCGCAGGTTCGGGTTCGCGGTCTGGCGCACCTCGCGAATGGTCAGCATCAGTTGCGACAGCCCTTCGAGCGCAAAAAATTCGCTTTGAAGCGGGATCAGAACAGCGTGTGACGCGACCATTGCGTTGACGGTCAACAGGTTGAGCGACGGCGGGCAATCAATGAGAATGAAATCATACGCGAATTCTTCCATCGCCGGCGGCCGCAGCGCATCATGCAACAGGAAGCTGCGCTTTTCATTGGCGATCAGCTCAATATCTGCCGAACTAAGATCCGTCGTCGCCGGGATGATGCTGAGGCCATCGGTCTCGGTGGACTGAATGACCTGGTGCAATGCGATGTCTTCCAGCAAAAGCTCATAGGTGGTCAGATCTCTGTCCTCCGGCTCGATCCCAAGCCCAGTCGAGGCATTTCCCTGCGGGTCCAGATCGACGATAAGCACCCGGCACCCTTCACTTGCCAACGCGGCGCCAAGGTTGATCGTGGTCGTCGTCTTTCCCACGCCGCCTTTCTGGTTGGTCACCGCGATGATTTTGGGCCCGGGGGGGCGGGTCGGATCAGACACGGGTGATTCCTCCGATCTTTAGAATAACGGCGCTGGGTTCTGTCTTACTTGTACGCGCCTCGCAGTCGAGGCGCCACTGGACGCGTGCGTTATCCACTTCCTTTTTCCAGTTTGCTCCCTTGGGAAACAGAGCCGCCCCCCCTTCGCACAAATGGCGTTCGGCAAAGCCTAGCAGCGTGTCCAGATCTGCAAGCGCCCGGGCGCTCAGGATATCGGCCGACAGTGGCGCGGTTGCCTCGATCCGTCCAGCGACCACCGTGGCAGGTGCCCCCGTTTCGCGGATCACAGTGCGAAGAAACGCACATTTGCGCTGGTCGCTTTCGACCAGTGTGACCTGCGCTACTGGCGAAAACTCCGCAGCAAGAATGGCGATCACCAGGCCCGGGAACCCGCCGCCACTGCCTAGATCCGCCCAGTGTTTCCAGCCCTGTGGTGCAAGATCGAAGATCTGCATCGAATCCGCGATATGACGGGTTTCCAGGTCATCTAGTGTATTTCGAGACACCAGGTTGATGCGCGGGTTCCACTTGCGCAAAAGCTGAGCATAGATCTCGAGCCGTTCAGATGTTTCACGTGAAACATCCATCGGCGAATCAAATGTGCTCATGCGGTCTGTGCCCGCTTGGCCTGACGCAGCTTTGCCAGCAGCAAAGCCAGGGCAGCGGGTGTCATCCCCTCGATCCGGCCAGCTTGTGCCAGGGTCGCCGGTCTTGCTGTCGTCAGTTTTGCCTGCAGCTCGTTCGACAGCCCGTCGATCCCATCAAAAGAGAACTCGGGCGGGATCACCTGCGCCTCGTCGCGGCGCATGAGCTCTACGTCCCGCTGCTGCCGTTCAATGTAATTCGCATACAGTGCTTCGCGCGACAGCTGATCGGCCACCTCTTTGGGCAAGGCGGCAATCGCGTCATCAAGCGCGGTCAGATCGTCGAAATCGACCTCGGGGAACGCCAGGACCTGAAACGCTGTCCGGCGTGTGCCATCCTGGTTTACCTGAATACCGGCAGCGCGCAGTTGCGATGGCGTGTAGTCCTCCGCCGTCAGAACGGCGCGGCCGGCCTCGAGGGCCTCCATCTTCTGCGCGAACGTCCTCCGCCGGGTTTCAGTCAGACAGCCGACCTTTTCTGCCAATGGCGTCAAACGCTGGTCGGCATTGTCCGCGCGCAGAGACAGGCGGAACTCGGCGCGCGAGGTGAACATGCGATACGGCTCGCTCACCCCGCGTGTGGTGAGGTCATCAACCATGACGCCGATATAGCTATCGGTGCGGGAAAAGATGACCGGCTCTTCTTCACGCACAGATCGCACAGCATTCAGCGCCGCGACCATGCCTTGGGCCGCGGCTTCTTCATAACCGGTGGTGCCATTGATCTGACCGGCAAGGAACAGCCCCGGCACATCATGCACCGCCAGCCGCGCATCCAGCGCACGGGGGTCGACGTAGTCGTATTCGATGGCATATCCTGGCTGCAGGATCTTCGCCTGCTCCAACCCATGGATCGACTGCACATAGGCCTCTTGCACATCCTCCGGCAACGAGGTCGAGATTCCGTTGGGATAAACTGTGTGGTCGTCGACGCCCTCTGGCTCCAGGAAGATCTGGTGCGATGACTTATCGGCGAAACGTACGATCTTATCCTCGATCGAGGGGCAATAGCGCGGGCCGATCCCGTCGATATGCCCGCCATACATGGCAGACCGATCCAGATTGTCGCGAATGATCGCGTGGGTCGCCTCGTTCGTATGGGTGATACCGCAGGGGATCTGCCTCAGATAGGCGCCCATGGTGAGGAAGGAAAAGAACACCGGCTCGTCATCACCCGGCTGCGCCTCCAGCTTGTCCCAAGCAATGGTACGCCCATCTAGGCGCGGCGGCGTCCCGGTTTTCAACCGGCCCAGCGGAAGGCCGAAACTGTCGATCCGCTCGGCCAGTTTTACCGACGGGCGGTCGCCCATACGGCCACCGGGGCGAGAAACGTCGCCGATATGGATCACGCCCCGCAGAAAAGTCCCGGTGGTCAGAACGACGGCACCTGCGTTGACCTGGCTGCCGTCGCCCAATGCGACGCCGGTCACACGGTTTCCTTGCATCAGGAAATCGGTGACCTCGCCCTCGAGAATGGTCAGATGTTCCAACGCGGACAGCTCTGCCTGCATCTCACGCCGGTACACCTTGCGGTCCGACTGCGCGCGGGGGCCTTGCACAGCAGGGCCCTTGCGGCGGTTCAGTAGGCGGAACTGGATCCCCGCCTTATCCGCAACGCGTCCCATCACGCCGTCCATCGCGTCGATCTCGCGCACCAGGTGGCCCTTGCCCAGGCCACCAATTGCCGGATTACAGGACATGACGCCGATGCTGTCAAAGGTCAGCGTGATTAGCGCGGTGCGTGCGCCCATACGCGCAGCAGCAGCCGCGGCTTCGGACCCAGCGTGCCCGCCACCCACGACGATGACATCGAAATCCAGATGTTTCACGTGAAACACTCCTTACTTTCCCAAGCAGAAGCTGGCGAAGATCTCGTCCAAAACCGATTCCACATCGACTCGACCGATCACGCTGTCCAAAGCGCGAATCCCGCTGCGCAATTCCTCTGCCGCCAGATCATATAAGTCCGGCCCCTGCCCGACCAAGCCCGTTGCCGCCTCAAGCGAAGACGACGCTAGGCGCAGCGCCGTGGCGTGCCGTTCCCGAATAGCCAGGCCAGCACCGGCGCTGCGCTGTTCCAGAATATCGGTGATCTGCGCAATCAGCGCGTCGACCCCTTGCCCGGTTTTGCCCGATATACCTTGACCGCCCGACAAGTCAGCCTTGGCCTGCAGAACGATATCCCCGTCCTGTGGCACAAGAACCGGCGCCTCATCCACAAACAGAAGGAACACCCTCAGATCCGCAGCGGCTGCGCGTTCTAGCGCACGGGCGATGCCCATCCCTTCCACCGCATCCTCGGCATCGCGCAAACCGGCGGTATCAAGCAGGGTGACAGGCAAGCCGTTCAGATCCATCCGAACCTCGATGATATCCCGCGTGGTGCCTGCAAACTCCGAGGTGATCGCTGCCTCACGCCCGGCAAGCCGATTGAGCAGCGTAGATTTACCGACATTCGGGCGACCAATGATGGCCACCTCATACCCGTCGCGGATGCGTTCAGCGGCTGTCACCCCAGCAATCTGCGGGGCCAGCTCGCCGCGAACCGACGCCAGCAACTCGGTCACCTCAGGCGACATATCGACCGGGACCTCCTCATCAGCGAAATCTATCGTCGCTTCCAAAAGGGCTGCTGCCCGTATCAGCTTTTGGCGCCATGCTTCCGTCACCTCGGACAATTCCCCCGAGAATACGGCCACCGCCTGACGCCGTTGCGCCTCGGTCTCGGCCTCGATCAGATCGGCCAGCCCCTCGATCTGGGCCAAGTCCATTCGTCCATTTTCGAGCGCGCGGCGGGTGAACTCCCCGGGGTCCGCCAAACGCAACCCTTCCAGAGCAGAAAGCGTGCGCAACACCGCGCGGTAAACCGCTGGACTGCCATGGGTCTGAAACTCGACCACGTCCTCACCGGTAAAGCTCTGACCGGCAGGGAAATACAGCACCAAAGCTTCGTCCAATACCGCGCCACCCGCATCGCGCAGCATGCGCAGCCCGGCCTGACGCGGTGGCGGGACTGACCCAGCCACACGCTCGGCCACCAACACGGCACCGGGCCCCGACAGGCGAATGATGGCAACGCCAGATTTCCCCGGCGCGGTCGCCAGGGCAAAGATCGTGTCCATGCCTATGCCTCCGTCCCGCGCGCCGGGATCAGGTGTTCATGGAATCGAAGAATTCACTGTTGGTCTTGGTCTGCTTGAGCTTGGACAAAAGGAACTCGATCGCGTCGGTCGTGCCCATCGGGTTCAGAATGCGGCGCAGAACAAAGGTCTTTTGCAGGTCCACCTTATCGACCAGCAGATCCTCTTTCCGCGTGCCGGATTTGAGGATGTCGATGGCCGGGAACACACGCTTGTCCGCGATCTTGCGGTCCAGCACGATTTCCGAATTGCCGGTGCCCTTGAACTCTTCAAAAATCACCTCGTCCATCCGGCTGCCCGTGTCGATCAGCGCGGTGGCGATGATGGTCAGGCTGCCGCCCTCTTCGATATTCCGGGCCGCACCAAAGAACCGCTTGGGCCGTTGCAGCGCGTTGGCGTCCACACCGCCTGTCAGCACCTTGCCCGAGGACGGGACCACGGTGTTGAAGGCCCGACCCAGACGCGTGATAGAATCCAGCAGGATCACCACGTCGCGCTTGTGTTCGACCAGGCGCTTGGCCTTTTCGATCACCATTTCCGACACGGCAACGTGGCGGGTCGCCGGTTCGTCGAAGGTGGAGCTGATGACCTCGCCCTTCACGGACCGCTGCATGTCGGTCACTTCCTCGGGGCGTTCGTCGATCAGAAGGACGATCAGGTAGCACTCCGGGTGGTTCTTTTCGATGCTCGAAGCGATGTTCTGCAGGATCACAGTTTTACCGGTCCGCGGCGGCGCCACAATCAGCGACCGCTGCCCCTTGCCGATGGGCGCGACCAGGTCGATCACGCGGGCGGACTTGTCCTTGATCGTCGGATCTTCGATTTCCATCTTCAGCCGCTCATCAGGATAAAGCGGCGTCAGGTTGTCGAACGCGATCTTATGGCGGGCACGCTCGGGCTCTTGGAAATTGATGCTGTTGACGTTGGTCAGAGCAAAATAGCGTTCGGTATCCTCGGGAGCCCGGATCGCACCTTCGATCGTGTCGCCTGTGCGCAGGGAATACTGACGGATCATGTCGGGCGAGACATAGATATCGTCGGGGCCGGGCAGGTAGTTCGCCTCGGGCGAGCGCAGGAAGCCGAACCCGTCTTGCAGCACTTCAAGCACACCGTCGCCGGCGATCTCCCACCCCTCTTCGGCGCGTTCCTTGAGGATTTGGAACATCATGTCGCCCTTGCGCATGGTCGAGGCGTTCTCGATTTCGAGCTCCTCTGCCATGGACAAAAGGTCTTTGGGGCTTTTTGCCTTCAGATCGGCAAGGTTCAAGCGTTCTTGGGTCATGGCATATCTTCGGAAAGCAGGGATCGTCCGTTCAAACGGTGCGCGATCTATGTGTCGGGGAAAGTCCACGTCGGACGACGTTGCGCAGGCTGATAATCCTATCCGGTCTCCGAGTCAATCTGACGCGTGCCGGTCCTGTCTGGTTACCTCTCATAAATATAAGAAAGAAAAGAAAAAGGATGATGATGTAAGGGCCGACCATCTTTGTGGATTATCGGGTTTTCCCGGTTTCTCCTCTTGTGGGGAAAACCCCTGATCTCCGTCCCCAAAACATTAACTTCGTAAATTAACATGATTTGTCAGACACTTGATAGGTATGAGCCATGCCAGGCCTGTGTATGGTTCCGGTATAAGCCCCGTGTCACTCACCGTGTCCACAACCCGGACTTATCCTATCCCGAACGGGACAGGTGGGGCACGAACCACCGTGTTGTCCCCGGGGCGCGTGACGCTTGCATCCAAAGCCCTGTTTCCCCAGAAAGACCCCACCGCTTGTCGCACCTGTTGTCCACGGAAAGATCCACATGCCGCGTCTTGTTCTGGCCTCCGGTTCCGAGATCCGCGCCCAGCTCTTGCGCCAGGCGCAGGTCGCTTTCGATGTCGAAAAACCCCGGGTCGACGAAGACGCCGTGCGTGCCGCGCTCGACGCCGAGGGTGCCAGTCCCCGCGACCAGGCCGATGCCCTGGCCGAAATGAAGGCACGGCGCATCGCGGACAAGCATCCCGATGCGTTGGTCCTTGGTTGTGATCAGGTACTTGACTGCGCGGGCAAGGTGTTTGCCAAACCCGAAACACCGGAAGATGCCGAGCGGCAGTTGAAACTGTTGCGCGGCAAGACCCATCGCCTGCTTTCTGCGGCCGTGTTGTACGAGAATGCTGAACCGACCTGGCGCCATGTCGGTATCGTCCGCTTGCACATGCATGACCTGTCGGATGCCTATATCGCCGAGTATCTTGACCGGAACTGGGAAAGCGTGCGCCATAGCGTCGGGGCCTACAAGCTCGAGGAAGAGGGCGCGCGATTGTTTGCGCGGATTGACGGAGATTACTTCACCGTGCTCGG
>PR_CR_10_Liq_1_inCRDRAFT_1000173_pt1 | contig 38340 bp, 34 predicted proteins | sample PRCRCaboRojoPR_3_FD_10241 | JGI IMG/M metagenome (IMG submission 10241) | reverse complement strand
ATAAAAATGAGTGACGAAGTAGACTCTGCTTTTGAAGAAGAATACGAAGAAGAAGAGAGTTCTGTAGTTTACGACGACGACAAAGAGCCAGCTAAAGACTACCGCGTGGGGGGTTACCACCCTGTGGAAATAGGGGATGTTTTTTTGAACCGCTACCAAGTAGTTCAGAAGTTGGGTTGGGGGCACTTTTCTACTGTGTGGCTCTGCAGGGACACTAAGTTCAACACTTACGTTGCAATGAAGGTGCAAAAGAGTGCCCCCAACTACACTGAGGCCGCCTACGACGAAATAGACATTTTGTTGAAAGTGAGCAAGAACTACAACAACTCTCTTTGGGTGGAGTCACTTAAGTCCTACATGGACTGTCCTGTGGAAGACCACCTCCGCGAGTACACTTATGTGGTGCAGTTGCTCAATAGTTTCATCCACGTGGGCCAGAACGGCAAGCACATCTGCATGGTGTTTGAGATTCTGGGAGTTAACTTGTTGGAGATCATTAAGGTTTACAACTTCAAAGGCGTGCCCATGCCGATTTGCCGCTCAATCACTAAACAAGTTTTGGTTGGACTTGACTACCTGCACCGCATTTGCGGAGTCATCCACACTGACCTGAAGCCTGAGAACGTGTTGTTGCAGCTCACCACAGCCCAGGTCAATGAAATCATTGAGTTCGGGATGCTCAAAAACAAAATAGACATGCACCCGCCTGCTAGGTCAGTGGACACTCCCTTCACTCCCCTCACACAAGAACTCTCTGAACTGACTGAAGAAGAACTCAGGGAAAAGGAAAAAAAAGAACGCAAAAAAGAAAAGAAAAAGCGCTACAAAAAACGAAAGAAACAAAAGGAAAAAGCCCTCAAGGCCCAGGCAGACGAGTCCACCCAGGAACCTGCTCAGAAGAAAAAACGCAAACGCAACCGCAAAAACAAGAACCCCAGCATCACTGAAGAAATCCACAAACTCGAAGCCGAAAGCAACCCTGTAGGCTCCACCCAAGACACCCCCACTGCCAAGGAAGAAGTTGTCGTCAACGAAAACATACGCGTCAAAATCGCAGACCTAGGCAACGCTTGCTGGGTAGACAACCACTTCTCCACTGAAATCCAAACCCGACAGTACCGAGGACCNGAAGTGATGCTGGGAATCACTTACAACCACACTGCCGACATCTGGAGTCTGGCCTGCATGGTTTTTGAACTCGTCACNGGAGACTTTTTGTTCGAGCCCAGAGGAGGCCCTGAGTTCGACAAAGAAGACGACCACCTTGCACAAATGATTGAAACTCTGGGGTTCTTTCCCAAGTCAATGGCCACTGCTGGCTCCAACTGCAAAAAGTTCTTCAACAAAGAAGGCGAACTCCGCAGCATCAAACAACTGCGCATCTGGCCCCTCAAAAACGTACTCATGGAAAAGTACCGAATCAAAGAAGAAGAAGCTTCTGCGTTGTCCAGCTTCTTGCTGCCCATGCTTGAGTACCAACCTGAAAAAAGAATCACTGCCCAAGAAGCCCTCAAGCACCCCTGGCTCTACATGCCTTCCAACTACGACTACTACATGAACGAAAAGGAGTACTGGGAACTAAGTCTAGTCCAAAAACAAAAAGAAGTACTTAACTCCGAAAAACTCGCCAGAGGAGAAACTCCTTCTTTTGAAGGCATCCGCATGCCCAGTTCTGCTACCTGCACTGACATCGAGGACAACGACTACTTAAGCGAAAGCGAAATCAGCGACAAGCAAGAAGACGAAAAAGGCTTTGTAGAAAACACTGATTATCACGAAATGTTCATGGCCTTCCAACCACTATGCACTTAACTGCTTCAAGTATCTTAAATATGATAACCAATTAGAGGTAAAGCTAGTAAATTAAAATTTAAGCTCTAGGACGTCTTCCCCTTCTGCGAGGCCTTTCAACAGGAGGTCTTTTGGGAGCCTTGGATTTGCGAGTTTTGACCTCAACAAAGCCTTCTTCTTCAGGTTGGGGTTCTTTCGACACTATAGGTTCTTCTTCTTCTTCTTCGTCACTCATTTCAGCCCATTTGCTAGTGCGTACTTCTGTAGGAGGAGCAGGCCAGTTTTCTTGGATAGTTGAATAAGCAGGTCCTGTTTCCAAAGTTAACTCTTGTTTACTGGGAGTGGCAGGTCGTTCTTGAGTTTTGCACCAGTTGAAAGCACGAGCTGCAAACTCGTTTAAGTTTTTGTAGGTGCGCAGGGTGCCTGGAGCTACTTTGTCTGACTTGGACAGATATAGCTCAGTGGCTTTTTGCATGTTAGAAAGGATTTGTGCAAGGGTTTCGTTGGGCTCTCCTGCAGACTGTGAGTGGAAATTCAGGAAAGGTTCCAAGTCCCCTTCGCTAGGATTTTCTTGTTTAAACCTATCTTTGATTTCGGGGTGTTTAAGGAACTCGCCTAGTACCCACAAGTTGACGACTTCAGAGCTTTTATTCTCTTCAGTTTTAGGTTGTGGCTTTTTTACTTTGGTTGCAGAGGCGTGTTGTTTGTATTGCTCAATGAGTCTCCCAGTTTCTTCTAAAGATGCTTCTACGTGTGGCCTCGATTCAATCATTTCCTTTTCCTCTTTTAGTAATTCTTTCTTTGAAGCTTTGGTTTCTTTGGCTTTCTTTTCTATCTTTTCAAGCTTCTTGGTGAGGTTGCGATGCCGCTTTTGTAAGGCAAGGAAAAACTGGTCTGATTCAGTGGACTCCATTATTTATTATAGTGGCGGGACCGACGAGGACTCCGGGCTCGCCTAAGACGTTTTTCTGAGACATAAACCGTTTTTCCGTCGATTTGACCCTTGTGCATTCCTTTGAGGGCTTTGGCAGCTTGTGAATTTCTGTGGAACTCCACGTAAGCTTTGCCTTGGTTAAGAGAGACTTTGCGGACTTCTCCCCAGTTTTCGAATATTTCGTACAAGTGGTTTCTGTTGACTTTGGAAGAAAGGTTAGAGACTTTGAGGACTTTGGAGTGGTGAGGCGAGTCGGAACAAGAGGAACTGTTTGATGAATCTGAAGAAGAGGAAAAAGAACGAGGCATTTACTATTATAATTTAAATATGATCATACCGCTAAACCAAGTGTCGGAGTTCTACAACGAGATCAAAGAGGCTGGCATTTCTGGGGGCTGCACTATCCAAATCTTTGTGTCTGGGGACTGCGATGCTATAGCAGCATGCAAGATCTTAACTGCTTTGTTGCATTCAGATGCACTACAGTACAAAGTAACTCCAGTGTCTAACTACACTGACCTCAACACGCAAATCACAAATGCACTGGAGACCTCGGACTTTAAGTCTTTTGTGTTTTTGAATTGCGGAAGCAATGTGGACCTTTCGTATTTAGCAGAATCCGGAGTCATAAGCTACTTAATTGACTCTCAAAAGCCTGTAGTGCCTGAAAACTTGCGTAGCCAGTTCGTAAAAGTGATTGATGAAGAAGTTTTTGAGATAGATGAAGAAATAGAAAACAGCGACGAAGAATCTGAGCCTGGGCAAAAACGCAGTAGGGTTTCCCAAGGAGGCCCACGCAAAAGAGTTAAAAGGGACCCTGCAGGAGTGTACTTTTCTGAAAGCACTGCTGGGGTGCTTTATTCAGTAGCTAACTCTATGAACAGGAACTCTAACGAAATGTTGTTGTGGATGTGGATAGTGGGACTTACTGCTCAGTTTCTGGAAAGAAAAATTGACAAAAGTTCATTTGAGCAGAAACTTAACGAATGCTTAGCTGAAGTTTTAAGACTTAACGAGTTTCCTTACCCTCACAACACTGCAGAGTTCGACGAGAATGAAGGAGTCTCTTTGGACTCAGAGCAAAAGTCCCCAGGAAACATACACATTGAGCACAAAGACTTTGGGTTTATGCTTTACAGACACTGGAGTTTATATGAAAGCTTATACTACTCTAACTATATAGCTTGCAAACTAGCTGTTTGGAGAGAACCTGGAAAACGCAGACTGAACGAAATGCTAGCTAAAGCTGGAATTCCACTTAAAGAGTGCAAACAGCAGTTCAGGTACATGAATCCTGTTTATAAAAAGATCCTTAAAGAAAAGCTTAGTGAAATAGCTACTGAGTTTGAAATGGGAGACATGTTCGTAAGTACGTGCGTGAGGCAGTACACTAGGAAAAGACAGTTTTCAGCCTTAGACGTAGTGCACAGCGTAACAGCACTACTTGAATGTCCACACTCTTTAGAAGAAAAAGAAATCGGAGCTTCTCAAGAAACCCTTGACTTCCATCAAACTTGGCTAAACAACTTTTGGATAGCAAACTCGGCCCTGATTGAAGTAGAGTCTCTAGAAAAAGGCATCCAGCTTGCTATAGAGCAGCAAAAAGCTATTATACAACAAGGAACCATTCTTATTGAAAAGAAAGCAGTTAACCCTTCTGCAGACTTTAGGTACGCAATCATTTCTAGTGACATTTTAGACCAAGTTAAGTTCTTCCACCACCCAATAAGTCTCAAGAAGCTTTGCTCGTTCATAATGGAGGCCTACCAGTCACAGAGGAGCAATATAAGGGCGAAACCTATGGTTTTGTGTGTTTACAACTCTCAAAGAAACACTTACTTAGTTACAGGGGTGAACAGCCAAGTGCAGCAAAGGAATGACTTTGGCTGGAGGTTTCACGAAGCTGCTGAGGCAGTCCAGGCTGAATTCAGGACTGACTTCTTTGAAGACGTTTACATTGAGTTGAAGAAACCCAACTTCCAGGCATTCATTGAACACTTAACTGGTAGCTTTTAATTAGTGCTAATATTTAACAAACTTGAAATTATTCAAATTTAATAAACCTAGAAGAGTTCTCGGACAAGGGATACAGAGGAAGTCTTGGTTTGATGCTTGGAGTTTTGTAGGTTTCAGTGGGAGAAAGTGAATTTTGTAGTTTTTGCATTTGCATTTGTCTTTCTTTTTGTCTTGCAGTAAGAACTCTTGGTTTGGTGACTTCCATAACTTTTTCTTCNAGCATTTTGTCTTTGGAAATCNTGATTTTTTCAGCTTGTTGTTGCAGTTTGTACTTTACACTGCCAATTTCAGATTTTTGTTGGGCAAGCGACTGGAATTCTTTTTCGATCTTGAGTTCTTCTTCTTTGAGAGTTTCTTCTTGGATTTTGAGTAGTCTCTTCCTTCTGCTTAGTTCTTGTTCAGCCCTTTGGATTTTGTCTGCTTTCGTTTGGACTTTCTGGTAGAGTTCTTCTGAAAAACTTTTGACTTTTTCAGTGTCTTCGAAGAGGTCCCTGGGCGAGAGTTGTTTGTGTGTGTCAGTTTCAGTCATGCAGAGTCTTTGTCTTCTAGCGTGTTTGATTTGAGTGATTCTTCCTAGGTACTTAGCTTTTAACGAACGAATTTCTTCTATTTCCATCTCGACTTCACGGAGTTTTTTGATGTAATCGAAACTGAGCTCAAAAGAGTTCTTGCTGGTGTGGCGTGTGCTGCAGGTCTCGTTTTCTTGTTTAAGACTGATTTTAATTGCTCCAGTTTTTTCTCCTTCTTTCCGAATTTCAAACCAACCACTGGCGTCTTCGACTTTTATAACACACCTGCCAACCTCAACTTTTTTGCGGAAAAGAGGCTTGTGGAACACCCTAATTTCTAAGTCAGGTTCAATGTACTCGAGGCTGAAAGTTTCGTTCCAAATTGGAGTTTTTTGGTAAGAGGTAGTGCGGGTTGACAGACTAAGTGACGAGTAGTGCAGTTCCACGAAAGGAGCCATGTTTCCAATAGTGGCTAGATTCAGATCTAGCCTGGCTTGGTGGATTGTTATTACAAACCCTCCAGTTGCTTTGCTTTTTAAAGCCATTAGGTTTATAATTCAAATTTGAACTTGGTAATAAATGAGTTCCTGCGACATTTCCTTAGCCTCTCCAGAAGACATTAAAGCTATGAACAGTTTGCTTAGTGTAACAGAAGAACTGCTGTTTTCTTTTCCGTTGCCTTTAGAACTGACTACTAAGTACGAAGCCATGAAGAAAAAAGTTGCTTCTAAACTAGGCATACAGCACAACTCTTCTAAAATCTGGAAAATGCAACGCGAAGCCTACGAAAAGCACAAACTCCACAAAAAAGAAACTGGAGTCCAGGTAGACTCCTCCAAAGACTCCGTAAACCAACTTAGAATTTTTGACGTAGAAGAAACCACCAATGTGTTGTGTTTGGAACTCCTCTCCAGACTAGAAGTTTCCCACAACACTGTTAACTCTTACCAAGAAGTTTGTAACTTTTTAGTAACTACTTTCAGAAACATCACTCAAAAACTCGCAACCACTCTAGGCTACAACCCCAACCTGATGACTTACAACAACCAAGTGTCTTCTGTTTTTGAGTTCGAAATAGAAAACAGACATTACAGCATTCAGGAAATAGAAACTGAGTGTGTTAAGTACTCAAAACTCCTCAGAAACATCGAAAAAACAGAAGAATCCTTTTTAGAAAAGCTCAGACAAGAACTCCAGAACTATGAAGTAAGCTCCCTAGAACTAATTGAAAGGTTCCAGGAACTCTTTAATCATAACGAAGCATTGATTGAGTCTCTCCAAAGCGAGTGCAAACAACTCACCCAAAAGTCCAGAGACTCCTATAAACAAAACCAAAAAGATCTGCAAGAACTCAGAGACCAACTAACTCAAGAAAAGTATCAAGTTCAGGACCAACACCAGAAAGACATAGAAAACTTAAAGCTTGAACATAAAACTCAGCTGGAAGAACTCAAAGAAACCTATGGACTTGAAATCACTGAGTTGAAGTCCAAACTTCAAGACCTGGAGTACCAAAAAAACACTTTTGGAAACCATCACGAACAAGAAGTTTCCGACCTGCACAGCCAAATAGAAGCTTTGAAATCTGAGTCTAAGAGCCTGAAATTCCAAATAAAAGACCTAGAAAACGAAAAGGCTCTAGTTACGCAAAACTTAGAAAAAGCAAACAGCACTTTGGCACTTCAAAAACAAAAACTGAAGGAACTAGAAAATGAACTTACTCAAAAAGAAGAACAAATAGACCAACTCAATAAAGACCACAAAAACCAAATAAGCACTCTGAAAGCAAAACACTCCCAAGAACTAGAAGCTCTCACAGCCGACTTAGACCAACAAAAAAGCTTAACAACCAAACTAAAAGACTTAGAAAACAAATACCAAAGCACAGTGAAGTTCTACGACGAGTCCATCCAAAAGGAACGCCAAGTCGAAGAAGACTTTAAACAAGAGCTAAACCAGTACAAGTCACAAAACCAAAAACTCCAAGCAGAAGTTTCAGAATGCACAAGCACCCTCCAACAAGTAGAGGAAACTCTGTACAGCATCTACAACAAAAACCTAAACCTCCAAAAAGGCTGGAACCATCAAGAACAACTAGAACAAGTAGTTAAAAGTGGAAAGCTCAATCATGCCGAGTTGTTTGTGTACTTGGAGTTTGTGTGTGTGTACCTGCAAAGGAACCTCAACGATAATAAGTGGCTGTTCAACCAAGTTATTGACTTAAGCAAAGAAAACGAAAGACTTAAGTACCTTAAAGGCTCCCCTGTAAAAGTAGTTACCTCCTCCAAAAACTTCCACGTGCACAAACCTCAAGTGGACTCTAAGCAGTTCTTGGGACTGTCAGCCACTATGAAAGACTTTGAAAAGTCTAGAGAAAAGTTACTTAGGCACTTCCATACTTCTCGTTAATACAATTAAAAAACACTGCATTTACAGCCTTCTTTTTTAGAGTGAGTTGTTCTGATTGTTTTATAAGTCACTTGAGTCCTAACTCTTTCTAGAAAACTAATGATGTCTTCGCTTTCTCTGCGGGTGATTCCAGTTTCACTTTCGAACTGATTTAGTTTTTCTTCTAAGGTTTTATACTCTTTTTCTTTGGTAACTACAGCTTTTTCTCTTTCTTTGAGTCTTTTTTCGAACTTGTTTTGTTCCTTCCTTACAGAACCTAGTTCTTTTTCGTACTCGTCTACAATGTTTTCAAAGAACCTTGAAAAAGCAGAGTGCTGGTGTAACTTGGAAAACTCACTGATCACACTAAACTTTGCAGGACCCTGGGCTTTTTTTTCGTACCTCTCCATAGCTTTTGTCCAGTCTTTCATAAAGCTTGCAAAGTCGTCTCCATACTCGCAGTTGCTTAGTTTTACAATAACTTTTTTAAAAACTCTTTCTGCCACCGAGGTNTTGAAGCCTTCAGAGGCTTCGTAGTTAGCTTCCAGGATGTATTTAACGTCTTCGTTATAAATAACTTCAAATTCTTCTTTGCAGTGTTCTTCTAAGGCTTCGTCCTTTATTTGGACTTCTCTGAAAACTGAAAGTGCGTTGTCTTTGGCTGCCTGCAACTTGAATAAAAGCTCCCCTTCTTCGTAAGGCAAGTTCAGAATTTCGAATTTCCTAGCTTTGGAGTATTTTTTTCTGCATTTATCTAGCAGCTCTTCGTATTGGTTTTCAATTATTTTTTTCCAAGTGTTTTGGATGCAAGGCACTACTCCCATGTTGATTGCTTTGGTTATTTGAGATAGTAGGTCTGCAACGTGGGTGCCTTCTACTTCTGCTCCTTGTATTCTTTTGGGGGCACAGTTCTTCAAAGCAGACTTCCTGAGCACTTCAAACTGCTTCACAAACTTAGAACGGAGAGTAGAAGTGTCTTGTGAGCTTAAGCTGCACAGGTGCTCTTCTGTGTCAGCAGGCCTAGGCAAGTAAATGCAGTCTCTGTTTTTAAAGATCTTCAGTAGGTTTTCCCTTACACTTTTCATTTTTTCTGGATTCCTTCCAAAGTGGGTCTTCATGTTCAGGATGTTTTCCATGTAGTCCTTTGAAGTCACAGGGTTGCTTTCTTCGTCCACCAAAGCCAAGTGGAAGTCCCTTAGCACCCAAATGAACTTAGGAGCAAGTTCGGCTAATTGGCTTTCAGGGTCTTCGTTTTCTATACTTACAGAAATCATCTCTGAAATGTGAGTGGCTAAACTTAACTGGTTTAGTGCTTGTTCGTCGATTACGCCTTTGCTGTTGTACATAAGCACTGAGCAAACCAAAACCATCAAAGCAAACAACTTAGCATCGTGAGTTTCAGATTTCTCGAGACTTTTAGTGCCTTCAGAGTCTAACAAAATGATGTTCATGTTAGGAGTAACTATAGGTTCGCCCCAAACCCAGATTCCTTCTGTGCAGGCCTTAGTTAAGTTTCCTACTTGGAACCCAGACCCTAGTTCTGAGGCAAGCAAGTTCAACAAAAAGCTCTTGCCACACCTTGCAGGCCCTGCAATTCCTACTATGCCAACGTTGCCTTTGAGGGACCTGAGGAACCTAGCTCCTTCTTCACAAACTTCAAACTTGCCTTCCTCAGAAACTGAAACTAGTTTAAGAGGTCCTTTGTGAAGTTTGGTTTCGGTGTCAGACGTTTTGCTCGGACTTTGGCTTCTTTTGCTCTTGTTGCGGATAGATCTGTAAAGATTTTCAGGGGAAAACAACTCAGGGCTGGTGTTGGAGGGCTTTGAGTAAATTTCTGATTCATTAACAGGCTTGGTGTAATAAGATTCTATGTTTGCCATTTCTTTACTAGATTTAATTATCCTCTGCTTAAGCCTCTAGTGTTGGGACGAGAAGCAGAACTGCATAGAAGCCTAATCACAGAGTAAAGTTTTTCAGCCAACACAGCCGTTTCGGACTCGTTTCCAAGGTTTTCTTGGATTTCTTCTTCGTTGAAAGGCACGGTTTGTGCAAGTCTAACTAGGGTTTCTGAAAAGTCTGCAAACAACAACTGGGAGTCTTTTGCTGAACTGAAGAAAATAGTGTCTTCACAAATTTGTTGCAGAAGACCTGAGTCAATGGCTTGGTTGAACTCCTCTACTTCCTGGACCATAGCTATGAAGTTTTCTACTCTAAGATCTTGTCTAATTCCTTCTACAGGGCTGGACTTTGCTAGGTACTTTTTGGATAGGGTTTCTCTGTTCTCAGCTATCAGCTCAAATATTTCAGGTTTGAGTAGTTGTTCTTTGACGTAGTCGCTCTGCCAAGCTGTTTTACTAGCTTCAACCCTTGCAGGGAGTTCTTTGAAAGAACTGTCTGATGGGTACCTGTACTGAGAAAACTTCGCTAAGAACTCTAGGAAGCTTCTTAGTGTTATGGACGGGTTGAGTGTGTCTTCAAGTAGGTCTTCTATGTCTGAGCCTATTTCGACTATGACTTGCATGATTTCTCCCATTTCGCCTATTAAGTCAAATGCCCTTAAAAAGTGCACAAAGTCCTGAACGCACATAAGTCCCTCTTCAAGGGAATTCAAGTTAGCGTAGATTTCGTAAACTTCTTGAAGCATTCCAAAGTGAGGAGCTAGTTGGCCCGGGCCTTCTGGCCAGACCTCCGCAAGGGATTTGGGTGTTTCCTTGGGTTTAGGAAGGGCTCTTTCGATTTTTTCTTGGGCTTTGCGAACAGCTTCTTCTTCCTTTTTGCGATGTTCTTGCTCTTCCTGGATCATTGCTGCTTTTTGTTGGGCTTTGCTCCAGGGTTCAGGGACTATAATAACTTCTGCGTAGGGGTTTTCTTCTGCAGGAAGTTCTCTAGGTTCGGGGTTCTCTGCTAGTTCTTTTTGTTGTTTAGTAACTTCAAACACCCTTAGTTTTTCTACTTTGCCGAAAGGAAATTCTATTCTGTTTGCAAAGGTTCTGCGCGAAGAGTCAGTTGGGAACAACTGAATTTGGGGGTTAGTTGGGTAGTCCCCAGGGGAGAACTCATGGGAAAGTTCTTTGTGCATAGTGTAAGCAAACCTTAAGTAAACTTCAGAGTCTTTGTGTTTTTCTTTGAAGTCAACTGTGCGGGGAGAGTACCTGAAGTTGCATTTCATGATGTTTCTTTTCTGTCCAAATGCTTTTTCGAACCACTTAGTATGGGACTTGTCAGCAGGTTGAGTAGGGTCTTTAAGAGTTACAAACACCTTTTGGGAATCCTGGAGTGCAGCGTTGATTCTTCGACGAGGGTGTGGAGTTAAGCCGTTTTCAGTAGTTAAGTAAGTAGGCATGTGGCTTCCCGGAGGATAAGTTTCTTTTCCGTAGAGGTAGGCTGCGTTGAGTGCCAGCCAAGCTAAGTCTTGGACTCCTTTTCCACAGGATATTTCAAAAGTTTTGTCTTTTATCTGGACTTGGACTTTCATTTTATTTGAGTAACAATCTGAATTTAAAAATAATGGAAACTAAATTTGCAACAAAGCCATCAAAAACCAGTAAAGCTAGAGACTTAAGTTCTGAAAAAGCAAACGAGACCTCTACCTCAACACAAGACCTGTCTCCTTACAGCAAAGCGTCCCAGTTGGAATTTGCTAGTTCAGTTCTTACAGAAAACTCAGAGCCTCCAATAGACCCTGACCTTCTTTTTCAACTTAAACATGCCTCTTCCCAGGACCTAGACACACTCTACTCTCTCAAAAAGCAAATGAACCAAGCTTTGCTTCAAGCTGCCTTCGACAACAACGAAGAAGCTATCGTGTTTTTGCTAAACAAAGACAGACATGGAAAACTTGCAGCCCAAGCTGAGTGGTGGGGAGAAGAAGGCTTAACTGCTTTGCATATTGCAGCTAGTTCAGGCAACCAAGAAGCTTGTGAAGCCCTCATCCGAGGAGGACTCACTAACTTAGACTTGCAAGACCGCAACGGGTCTTGTGCGTTGCATTTTGCTGCGAAATCTGGTCACTTAGAAGTTGCTAAGTTACTTGTTAGGTTCGGAGCTGACATCAACTTGCAGGACGACTCAGGAAACACTCCTTTGCACATAGCTTTTTTAAGCAGACATAGAAAGTTTGCAGAGTGGCTGCTGAGAAAAGAACCCAACTTAGAACTGCTGAACGCTAGNGGAAAGTCGCCACTTGACATAGTCAGCAAAGGCTTTGTGAGGATGCGTGAAGTCCAAGACAAGGAAATTGAAGATTTGTTCCAGCCTTCCAAAGTTGGAAACGAAACTGTTGAAAAAATAGGAGTTTTCGAAGAAACCAGAAGTGCTTCTCCACTAGACTTTTCTGTAATGAAACAACTTGGAAAAGGCAGTTTTGGCGAGGTTTACTTAGTCAAGCACAACCCCTCTGGAAAAATGTACGCAATGAAAATCCTCAAGAAAAACATGATACTTACCCAGAACCTAGTAAGGTACGCCCTCACTGAAAGAAACGTTATGAGTTACTTAAACCACCCCTTCATAGTGTCACTCAAGTACGCTTTCCAAACAACTAAACACCTGTACATGGTTGTAAAGTACTGTTCAGGCGGGGACTTAGGGACTTGGCTGCAGCGCGCAAAGAGATTTTCGGAGGACAGAGCTAGGTTTTACGTTGCTGAAATCTTGCTGGCCTTGGAGGAACTTCACCTAAACAACATAGTATACAGAGACCTGAAGCCTGACAACGTGGTAATTGATTCAGAAGGGCACGCCCTACTAACTGACTTCGGGCTTTCAAAAGAAAACGTTGCAGACAACGCCTCCACAAAATCTTTTTGCGGCTCCGTGGCTTACTTAGCCCCAGAAGTTCTGAAGAAAGCTGGGCATGGCAAGTCAGTAGACTGGTACCTGCTAGGAGTGCTTTTGTACGAACTGCTAGTTGGCATTCCTCCTTATTTCAGCAACAGCCAGGACGAGATTTTTGCAAACATTCTTGGGGGCAAACTCTTAATGCCTAAGTCTCTGAGTCCTGAAGCTAAAGACCTTATAGTGCAGCTTATGCAAAGGGAGCCCCACAAAAGACTAGGCAGTCAGCGGGACGCCGAGGAAGTCAAGAACCACCCCTTTTTCTCAGAGGTAGACTGGGGTGCTCTTTACAGGAAAGATGTTATTCCTCCAGAAGCGATACAAGTCCCTAGTTCTCCTTCAGGCTACAACACTCGCAAGATCCTAGGAAACGACTTTGAGTGTCATGAAGACGCTTACGTAAGGGGATGGACTTTCATTGGAGATTAATTTACATGTAAAAATAATTAGATGTAGTGTCTATCGCCTTGCTGATTGAGTACTGCCAAGCTCCGAAGTCTTCACTGTTTTCAAATGAAACCTGAAGTTCTTGTTTGGGATTAGTTAGTGTAAGGCAGTAGTAAGAGTTTTTGTGTCCAGGTAAATCACTTAGTTTCATTTCTGCATGCTTTAAGTTGAATTTGACTCCGTTGCTGCCTTCAGGTGTTTTTGTAATAACTAATGAGTCTTGACTAAGCTCCAAGTAGTTTTTTTCCCATGAAGGTGAAAATATTCCGCAACAAACTGAAAACCAGCTATTCGAAAGCACGTAGGCATATCCTTCGCGCTTTTGCTGAGTTCTTTTAATGCGGATTGTTTCAGCAATCTCAGTTTTGAGTTGTTCAAAGTTGGTTTTTTCTTGAGAAGTGAAGATCGACAAGCTTTCGTCCCCTTCGGAGTACATGTAAGTTTCATCTAGTGAGAGTGATCGTTTTTTGTTCATTTTAATAGTTATCCGTAATTATACTAGCAAAAACGTTTGGAAATAAACCCATTATGGATAAGGTACGCATGAGGGACCTCGTAAGGTGCACAGGACAGCACCTAGCCCGAGAACTCCATGAGCTCTTTAGAAACCCCCCCAACAGTCAAGCTCTTTTGGACTATTGCCACCGAGTCAAGTTTTTGCTTAAAAAGCTAAGAAAAGTCTTAGGGTGGGCCCGGACTTACTCAGTTGCCTACTCGAGACTGCAGAGTTTCCAAAAGTTCATAGAAGACAGGAGAAGGGCCTTTAAAGACGTGCTTGGAGTCCTTGCAGGCATCCACACAAACCAACTCTACAGTTTGCGAACTCCTCCTTTTTCTTTGGAAATTGCTTCAAACGTGCTATGCAAAGGGGAGTACTTAGGCTTCCCCAGTGTAGGAAAGTCCCAAGTTGCCCAAAAGGTTCCTTTGGCAAAACTAAATAAATTCATCAAACACAAGTTACTTCTTACAGAAGTTCCAGAAGGATTAAGCATTGAGTGAGGTTGATTTAGGCTTGAGAAAGGAAAGGCTATAGTGTACAACCAAGAATACAGCATTCAACTTACCCTAGCTGCATACCAAGACGAACTTTTCTGGAGACTTCTTTGGATGGAAGTCAAAATAGCCATTCCTAAAGCTCAGGTAACAACTAAGTAGAAAAACGCCATTGTGCAGGAAGTTGCCAAAATCATCCAGTCAAACACTTCTCCAGAAATGTTTTTGGAAGTCCACAACTACATCCAAAAAACCACTGCAACAGTCAACCTCCACAATATTTACTACTCTTCCAAAAAGCTTCCTTACCTAAACGTTACTTACGAAAAGTACCAGCGTTTAGAACTGAACTACTGGAAAGGGTTTTACTCCTCCAGTATAATTGTTGAGGTTTCGAAAGAGGGGCTGAAAGTTTCCCACTTGCCTTCAATTCCCCAAAACTTCACGGTTTCTTCAGATCTAAAGTCCTTTGTCAACTCAGTCATAGCTTACCATAAAAAGCACAGACTTTTAACTTTGGCCCAGAGTTTTCCAGGAATTGAAGAAGTCTACGTAACCAATGAACTAACCGTGCTTGTGGAAGGGGTTACTCTGTGGATCGATATTGACTTTTTCACTGGGAAAATAACAGCTGAAGTTGAAGGAATTGAGAACTCTTACTTAACTAAACTCATGAACTCGGGCAAGTGGGTTGAAGAGTGGCACAAAATAAGAAAAGTTTTTGTCAAGTACAGTTTGAACTGGGCTTGTGGGTCTCTAGGACTCAACTTTGTTAAGAACCCCCTTCGGTTTTGCAAAAGTTTGTATATAAACTTAGAGTCCTGGAGCGAGCCCCCAGACACACTGGGCTACATTGAGTTTGACCAAATGCTTTCTAAAGGGTCTGTGTTCACCTTTGCAATCAGAGTTAGACAAAGTGCCCGAACAGTTTACGAACTAGTTTTGTACAAAGGCACCCAAGAAAAGCAGTGTGTTGTTTTAGAAGAAGACGAAAGTACCTATGAAACCATTAAAAACTGCACTTCCAAAGCAAAGAACTTAGTTACACTTATGAAAATTCCCTTAGCCCATTCAGGAGAAGTTCAGTTAAGTAATTAAATTCTTCTNTGGTTAAAGTCATAGTACATCTTGATTTGCTTTAAGTAGTCCTGATTAAGTCCTATTTCTGAGTCTTCTTCGCCCCTTAGTCGTGAGTGCTTCCTTAAATCCGAATGAGGATTGTGAAGGTGTGGAAGCTGCCTAGCCGACTGCTGGGGGTACTCCCCAGTGTCTTCAAAGGGATTTTCGTTTGACCTAGGCAAAATTCCTCCTTTAGTAACAAGACTTCTGTTAACTAGTTTGATTCCGGAATCTTGGTTGTCATGCAAAAGGTTCAGCTTAAAAGACTTCTTTTTAGGAGCATAGGATTTGAGTCTAGGACTTTGGTCTTCAGGGTCCTCGTTCTTTCTTATTTGCCTGAAAAATTTAATGTTTTCTTGTTGTTCACCCTGCAGTTTGCTGAGAGACTCTCGACTTTTTTGCTTATGAAACTCGCCTTCCTGGGACTCAAACACGTAAGGAGTTGCTCTAGGTCTGGACTTAGAGTAGTTTTTGCAAAGGTACTCTTTGTAGAGTCTAGGAGGGGAGTTGTCATCTTTGATCCTGTAACTTCTTTTTTTGAGATTAGTGGGTGTGTGGTCTCTTTGGAGTTTTTTCTTTTTCAGGTTAATGTTGAAGTAGGTCTTTTTAGAGATAGTGGACTCGTTCTTTGCTACACTGATGGTGGTTTGGGGCCTTTGAAAAAAGTCCGAAAAACTTCTAAAGTAGGGGTGGTTAAGTGCTTCCTCAGCCTTCATTCTGTACTGGGGGTCAATCCTCAAAAGCCTTTTCATAAAGTCAAGAGCTACGTTGTCTAGTCTTCCCAAGTACCTTCTTTCAAGGGTTTCGGGCTTTAGTATTTCGGGGAACTTCAAGCCTTTGAATCTTGGGTTCTTTTCAAAAACTTCCATCTGGGAAGCAGTTAAGTTTCCCAAGATTTTCTGAATCAAGTAAAGCTGGTCAATCTCGCTTTCCCCAGGAAAAAGTGGCTCTCCGTCAACTAGTTCCCCCATTATGCAAGCAATGGCCCACATGTCTACTGGAGGTCCGTAGTTAGTTTGGCCTATAAGGAGTTCAGGTGCTCTGTACCACCTAGTTGCTACGTAGTCTGTAAGTACTCCAGGTTTCTGAGGAATTGCACGTGCGAACCCAAAGTCACAGATCTTAAGGGTTTGGTCTTTAGAGACAAGTAAGTTTTCGGGTTTAATGTCCCTGTGCACTATTTCGTTAGAATGACAGTAAGCTACTGCTTTGCAAAGTTGGAAAGTGTACTTGCGAATTAGTTCTGGATCCACACCTTTTGGATTGTCTTCTAAGAATTCAAGTAGGTTTTTTTCAACATACTCAAACACCAAGTAAAGTTTACCTTTGCGCCGGAAAGCTTCTTTGAGTTGCACTATGAATTCGTTTTTTAGAGCTCTCAAGATCTTGATTTCGCGTATAGTAGTTTTTCTAACAGACTCATTTTCTTCAGTGTCTTTGAATTTCTTGATTGCGCAGACTTCGCCTGTGTCTTTTCTGCGGCACTTGAGAACTACACCATATGCGCCTTTTTAGAAATTACCTTCCCCTACCACTCCTAGCACTTCATACTTCTTCATATATTTTTTAACCAATACATTATTACTTGGAAGTACTTTGAATTTAAGTTTATAAACCATGGAATCGCCTTTTATTAGGAAGTTCAAACAAAAAATTAAAAAAGGAAGTAACAACATAAACATTTCCGAATCCCAACCCGTTGACAAAGTAGTCAAGCCCACTCAAGTCTACGATTACAACTTTAAACTAAAGCAAGTTCCCTACACTCCTCGAAAAAACACTCCTTTCTTGAGGGGAGGTTATGCCATAGTCAATCGTAATTCCTTACAAACCAACTCACTTGAAGTGACCTACAAAAGACCTAACGTAACTCTAAGGTCAAACTCTACACGAAGAGACAGGTCTCCTGGTTCACCATACTGGATAAAACAGTTCTCTCCCAGAAACGAACTCCACTCTAGCATTTTACGTTACAAATAATTAATGTATTACTCACGAATAAGTGAAAGCTTAAGTTCTGTAAGTCCGCAGGTTTCAAGGAACTTTGTGAAGTGCAAAGTCATGCTAATAGCTAAGTCAGTGTTGAAAGAGGGACAGTAAAGAGGCAAGTAGTGCTGAATAAAAAAATTACAGATTTCAGGAGTCTTTGAAGGAGGTTTCACAGAGCAGTAGTCTTGTTCTTGGGGTTCCACAGCTTCCATTTGCCAGCCTCTGAGGTTCAAGCAGTTCCGCAAGTGGAACAAAAAGTTAGAAAAATAAGCAAAGTTCTCAGAACTAGTATGTTTAGCTACTTCCAAAGCATACAGCGCAAAAGCGTCGTCACAGACTACTTGTGAAGTAAGCGGTTTGTCTTGCCATTCCTCTACTTTTGTGTAAAATACACTGTTAGACGGCAAAGCTGCAAGCGGGGAACAAGGACCACCTCCTAAGTTGTGTTGTTCATAAATGTCTTTTGTCTTCTCAGTGTTAGATTTGCGCGGGCGGCCTCTGCCCTTTGAATTCTTGCTAGGAGGACTAGTTGTGCCTTCAGGAAACTTTCCATCGTGTTTAGTTTTGATGTGAGTGTACAACGCAGGGTAACTCAGGTAAGTTTTCCCACACCCACATGCAAAGTCCCTGCCTTCTTGGTCGTTTTTAGAGCGCCTTTTCATTTTACCCTCGTTAGAAAGCATTTAATTACAGGGGATTAGTTCACAAATTATAACAGAAAGTATATAAATGGACGAGTCTAAACTTGGCGAAATAGGCCGAAACTTGTTCGTCTCTAGCTTGTACGCAAGTTTGAGTCCAGACGACCCTGAACAAATACTCAGAAGGTGCTCTATCAACAACCAAAAGTACGTTGACTACGACTTCCCAGCAAACTTGTCTTCACTCATCAAGAACCCAGACAAGTCACCTAAAACTAAAGCTTGGAAAAAGTTCGCTTGGCGAAGAGCTTCTGACTTTTTGTCGGACTTAAAAGTGTTCCAAGACGGAATATACACTGACGACATACGCCAAGGAGCCTTAGCTGATAACTCCTTTTTGTGTGCCCTGTCTTGCTTAGCTGAAACACCCCAAAGAATAGAAAAACTGTTTCTGACTAAAGAAGCAAACGAGTGGGGACTCTATGCAGTAGAGATGTGCGTCTACGGGGAGTGGAAAACCATAATTGTAGACGACTTCTTCCCCTGTGGAAATGAGAACTCAGGCCCCTGCTTTTCTAAGTGCAACGGAGACGAACTCTGGGTGATAATCCTAGAAAAGGCCTGGGCTAAGATTTACGGTTCTTACGAGCGCATTGAAAGACCCACTTCTTCAGATGCCTTAACGAGTTTAACAGGTGCTCCCTGTGAAAACTTTACTTCTGACAATAAAGACTTGTGGGACAAACTTTTAGAAGGAATGAGGAAAGAATACATCATGTGTGCGTCTGCAGGGGACACCAAGGGGTCTCACAGACTGCTTGAAAGTATGGGCCTTATGGGAAACAGTTCCTACGCTATACTGAAAGTAAAAGAAGTAATGACCAGCAAAGGAATGGTGAAGCTAATAAACCTGCGGAACCCCTGGGGAGTTATGGAGTGGACTGGCGACTGGAGTGACGAGTCAGAACTGTGGACTCCTGAGTTGAAGAGGGAAGTAGGCATGACTCAAGAAGAAGACGGAACTTTTTGGATGAGTTTTACAGACTTTTGTGACTATTTTTCAAACATAACTATTTGCAGGGTCAACGACAGGCACATTCTGTCCTCTGTAAACAGCCAGCACCCCAAAGGATCTTTCGACATTATAGAGTTTGAAGTGCCTAGGAAATCAGACTACATTTTGACAATCAACCAAAAGGACAGAGACGCTTTTTCTAGGTACTCCGGGTATGAGTACAGTCACTGCAGAGCTGTACTTGCTAAAAAATCAGGCGAAAACTACGAGTACGTTTGGGGAATGAGGACTTCTAAAAGACCAGAAAAGCTATTTTGGAAGAACTGGAAGTTTGACAGGGGCACTTACGTGCTTTATGTAGAGTTTGACTGGAGTGCTTCAATAAGTCACTACATAGTGTCTGTGTACGGGGAAAGCCAAATTGACTTTGAAAAAAGAGAAGAGGCCCCTGAAGTTCTCGAGTTGATACTTAAGTCAAGGGCTTTACAAAATGGAGAGTGCATTTCTTATTCCTCAGAAGGTGTTCCTGAGTGCAAAAGGTACCACGAAATCCTTCCCGAAGGCTATGGTTACTTTTACTACGTGAACAAGTCCACCAGAACTTCTATTAGAGAAGACTGCTTTTTCAAAAGCTTCAAGAACTTAGAACTCCAGCCTCCTTACGAAGGAGCTAAGTACTCCATTGTAGTAGGGCCTAAAGAAGAGAGTTTAGTCCTAATTAAACAAGTTGACCTCAGCAAGGACACTAAATTCAAGCACACCCGCAAAGCTTTTTCCCTTATAGGCTCTGAGGCCCTTAAAGAGTCTGCACGCATCTCAGGAGAACTAGCAAAGCGCAAAGACCCCAAAACTGAAGAAGAACTAGACGTTTTTGTGTACACTTACAAGCACCCTGAAGGAATAGCTTTCTTGTACGAAAACAAAACTAGTAACAAAACCCTTGAAGAAAAAGTCACGTTTAAAATAGAAGGTTTGGAAATAGTAGGCAGAAGAGGGGATTCAGTAACTCTAAGGGTCGGTCCTGGCGAAAGCGAAGTGGTCGAACTGAAAAGTGTTTCCTCCCAGTGGAGCATCCAAACTTCTATTAGGTACAGCATTTCTTAATAAGTTAGTTATCTTTTTTAAGAGTTTTTTCTGGGTACATGTAAGCTCCAAAGGCCAACAAAAGAATAGAAACTGTGCTTACTACTCCCACGAGGATTTTGTACTTCTTAAAGAACAAAGGAACAGTGCCCCTGCTCACGTAAAAGTGGTCGCCTACTAAGACTCCTACGTGAGTTAGTCCAATTGCTGCTATTGAGTTGAGTGCTCTAGGCAACGAAAAAGGCAGTAACCAAATGTAAGCATTCAGTGTCCAAGTTACCAGTGGAACTGCAGCAGGGTATATGAACTGCATGTTTATGTACTTGGAGTCTTGGTTGTGGAGTTCGGGGTCGTGTAAAGAAGCAGCAAATCCCCAGTGAATGCCTGCTTGGAAAGTAGAGTGGAAAGAAGCATACAAGCACGTGTACTTAGTGATAAAAGGCAAGTAAGCAGTAAACATGTCTAAAGCTGGAAGGAAAGCAGTAGCAAGTCCCCCTGTGACCAAAGGAAGCAAACTCACAAAGGTAGGGTTCCGCATAGCCATTGGAGGCATAGGGTCTGCAAGGATGGGTTTGTAAAGTTCTAAGTTTTTGTAGTAAGTGCTTGAGAAGAGCCTTTTTAGTTGCTTTGCCATTTATTCAAATGAAACGCAAAAGCAACAACTCTGCAGTCCACGCAGCTGCTTTGCAAGACCACATTATGCGCTCTATAAACCCCAAGAAAACATCCCGTTTGTCGAAACTAGGCAAACACATACTAAAACCCACCAGCGACCCCATTGCCAAAAGACAAGAAGCATACTTGTCTAAACTCAGTTTGGCCCAAAGACTAGGCTTAGTTTCAAAACCTGACCCTCCACTAGACAACCAAGCTTGGAACCAAGTTGAGCAAAAAGCTGCTCAAAGGGAAGAGCACAAAGGTGCTTGTCCTATTTGCCAAGAAAACTTTAAAACTCTTCCCTCAGTTATTCTGAGTTGTTCTCACGTGTTCCACAAACAGTGTCTTTCTAGTTTTGAAAAGTACGCAAACATAAAGTGCTGCCCTATTTGCAGAAAAGAAGCTTACGAAAAGAAAAACTACTTCCAAACACAGCAGTACTACCTTAACTACTGCGCAACTTTAATCCAGTCAGCTTTCAAAGGATTCAGGCAAAGAAAGCTCTATGAAGAGCACTTGAAAAAGAACCCACCTGAGCACCCTTTAGTTAGACGGAAGTTCTTTTCTAAACAAATAGGAGGCTTGAACCAAAAACTCTCAGGAGCTCTTGACAAGCGCGAAAGGAATCTAGAAGCTCTTTTTGGAGAACTAGATAAACAACTGGAGTTAAACAGACAAGCCATACAAGCCTTCAGAGTCCACACACAACCTGACTTGGAAGACACCACTAAGGACTGGGACCGAATCAAAGCTAGTGCTTTAGTTAGACACGACCACGACTGCCCTATTTGTCTGCAGAGTTTAACTTCCAGCAAAGAAAACTGCGTTCTGTCTTGTTCGCACGTATTTCACCAAAGTTGCATTAAAGCTTTTGAGTTCTTTTCAGTAAGGTCCATGCCTCACTGTCCTGTGTGTCGTCAAGAATACTCTAGAACTTCTTATCACTAATTGTTAAACTATAATGGAAACAAGCAACTTAATTCTGTTTTACTTAGAAAAAAAGCAGAGAAAGGCCAAAAAAATACTGGAGGCTCTCAAAACTCCTAATAACTGTCTGATAGAACTTAACTTTAAACGGGGAAATTTCTCGAAGCTCTATAGATCTAAGTTGGGTGCTGAAGGAGTGATGGGAGTGTGTGAAGCACTAACTCACCCTAACAACAAAGTGCTTAGATTGTCCCTTGAGTCTAACGAACTTAAAGACCAAGAACTCAACCATATCGCACTTGCTCTTCAAAGCCCAAAAAACAACTTAACTCACTTGAATCTATGCAACAACCTTTTAAGCCAAAAGGGCATTCAAAGCCTTGCAAGTTCCCTTCAAAACCCCAATAATAAGCTCACGCACTTAAATATCTGCAATAACGCCATCAACCATGCCGGGGCCTTTTACCTTTCAAAAGCTATTCGGAGTAAACTTTTGTATTTAAACTTAGCGGGAAACAACATAGGCCCTCAAGGAGCCTCTGCTCTTGCTTGGAGTCTTTCATCAGAAAGAACTAAACTCAAAAGTCTTTATTTGTGCCATAATAATATTGGCGACCAAGGAGCTAAAAGTATTTCTGAGGCCCTTCCTCTAAGTCGACTTAGAAACTTAGGCCTNATGGACAACAACATCCAATATGAAGGAGGAAGGGCTATTGCTGCTGCATTAAAAGACTCAAGAACCAAACTTAAGTTCTTGTGTTTGGACTTCAACCAAGTAGGTTTTTCTATCAAATGTTTATGCCAGGAAAAAAACATTGAAGTAAACATTGGAAGTTCAGTACTTATAAATTAAACAGTGTAGGTTTCTAAAGCTTTGAGTTTAGCAATGACTTTTCTTCTCTGTTTGAGTAAAGGAATGAGTTCTGGGGGGTACTCTGAAGCATTAGGTCTCCTTCCTAGCTCCACTTCGCAGTCTTTGAACACAGACTTAATTTCTTGTTCTAGTTTTTCTAGTTCGTCTTCTAACTGTTCTTCTTTCCTAATTTCACTAAAGCCAGTTTCGCCTAGGTCTTCTAGTTCTCCGTCTTTTTCTGCTATGATCCATCTGTTTTCTACTGGGCATAAACAAACACCTCCAGGCACTAGTTTGTTCATAAGGTTTTCATGTAGGTCTTTAGTGGAACTGAACCCAACGTTTATCAAGTCAAAGTCTTCTTCAGTCAACTCGTGGGCTTCGCATCTCATGAACTTTAAGTTGCTTAAACTTGAGATTTCTCTAGCTTGCTTTACTAGGTTTTTGTGAATGTCTATTCCAAGCACTTGTGCTTCAGGAGCCATCCGAGCTAAACACTGAGACAAGTATCCGTTTCCACAGCCTACATCAAGTATTTTGCTTGCTTTAGAAGCAGCTTCACTAAGTAATTCCAAAGTTAAAGCTTGACTTGTAGGTGAAGTAAGTACTTCAGCACTAAGGATCTTTTTAGGTCTGTTTTCGTAAGGAGAGTCTTCACTTGTGAAAAGTGCCCTGTCAGTCTGAGTCAAAGCATACTCCACTTGGGGAGTTTTTACTAGATTTACTTTTTTAAGCTGCAAAACAAGCGACTCTTGAGAAAGAGGAGTGGTAGAGAACCAAGTTCTGCTTGCCATTAGAAGCAAATCTTCACTTAGAACCTTTTTCCAGGACATTTATAATGATATTGCGAAGGTTTGCCAGAAGGTTTTCGAACCAGTTCAAAAGCGAACAAGAAATAGTTAAAAAAAGGTTTGAAAAAGAACAAGAAAGAACTCAACAAGTAGACCAACAACCTAACTCTTCAGCTTTTTGGGATGACAAAGGAAGTGACCGAGGAGAGTACGGCTTTAGAGTAAGGGGGCCTGAACCTACTAGATACGGAGACTGGGAAAGAAAGGGCAGAGTTACTGATTTTTAATATAATCTAGAATTTTCTGTGTTACTTAAGTTTGTAAAAGTATACTTTGTTTTTTTCTTTGATGAACCTTTTAAAGCGGAGCTTCACACCAAAGACTCTTTCTGCTTCTTCTTTAGGAAGTCTAGCTTCTGTTTCTAAGTACCTTCCCAAAACCCTTTCCTTCAAGTCCTCTTCAGAAATACCTTGTTTGCCAGCTTGTTTGAGTTGGGCTTTGATTTCATTGCGCCAGCCTTTCCAAGCAGGAGGCGCTTTGGGCTGGTAGAGTTTGCCTTGGTATTTCTCAGCTTCTGTTTTGCATTCGTTGTGATTCTGGAACTCAAAGCCTTCAAACTCTTTCCCGCAGTCAATGCAAGTAAACACCCAGGCGTTTGGACACATAGTTTCGCAGTGCCTGTTGACTTGCTTTTTCTTCAGTGTTGCTTGACAGTAGTCACAAACGAATGTTACCATAATTATAGCAAAAAACGCTCAGAAGGGCGAATCGAACACCTGGGACGCTAATCCCCCTAGGATTTGAAGTCCTAGCCGGGCACCAGCCCGAATCATCCGAGCATCTATTTAAAGTTTTAGAGTTATATATCTTCGAACTTCACTAAGTGGCCTCTAGCAATCACGTGAGTGCAGTCTATGTTCATGTACTCGTGCACCCAGCCTTGCTGTTCCATCCTGTTTTCTGGATTTATCAGCTTCACGTATAGAAAAACTCCACTCACTGGCTGTTGCAGTTTAATAGTCACTTCAGTTGCTCTGTTTTCATCTGAAAAGCTCAGCCAAACAAGTGGCTTAAGTGGACTTTTTGTCTTTTTGAACTCGTAAGCAAGGTACCCAGGGGCTCTAATTGGAGTCCTTAGTTCTGGTACTAAGTTATCTTCTTGACTTAGTTTTTGCAAACTTTCTTCAGTTTTAAGATTGTCGTAAACTTTCAAGCAAGGGTCGGTTACGTCTATGAACTCTTCACTTACAAAAACAATCAGGTTCCTCACCGGGCAAGTATACTCACCCAGCCTAGAAATGTCTAGTTCCTTGATGACAGCTGTTGTTTCGCTAACTCTGCTTAATTCAACTTGGGAGTCCAAAACTAAGTTGTCTTGGGAATTCCTCCGAGTCGCCTTAAAAGGATTTTCTTCAGATAGTAAGTTGATGATTCTTTGCACCTTGTCTTCAAATTCCTGGGGGTTTTCCTCGTCCTGTGCAATTGCTCCTATAGGGAAGTTGTTTACTACATACTGGAACATCACTAAAGCAGTGGTTTCTTGGTTAGAGCGGAGTGTTTTACCTTTTTTCCTAAGCCACTCTTTTATGATGCTCACAGCTTGTTTTTTAGCCCACAGGTAAGTGCCTTCAATATTTTGGGTTTCAAGCAGCACAGCGCAGCAGTTAACGTTTTCTTTTCTTTCGTGACAACAATAACCTTGTGGGGACCTTTCAAACAAGTTCGCTACCCAAAACCGGAAGTCGTCTTCGTCCACTCCTCCGTCAGTACTGAAGCCTAGAAATTCCAAATCTTGTGGTTTAGAAGTTCTTAGTTCTTTTATCAATGGAATCGCTTTGGTTCTTCCAAAACTCGGTTTACTTTGCATGTACAAATCGCGTTTCACAACTTGTTGTAAAAACCAGTCTGAAAGCACGGTGTCCCTGAATTCAGTGCAGACTAGTGCTAAATTTCCTAGGAGTTCTTTGGTGTCTAAGTTCAGTAGTATAGAGTAATACAAGTGAGAAGGCAAGCTTTCCATCAAAATAAATATAATGTCTACCTGAGCTTTTATAAATGCTTAGTAGAAAGTCTCAAAAAATAATTGACGAGCCTAAAACATCAGAAACCAAAAAAGAAGTCCCAATCAATTCTGAGTTTTCAAGTTCAACCTTCCGTTTCCAGAGTGCAGACAGTATTTACTGTCTTGAAGAAACCCCAATGCAAAAGTCGACTCCAATAAGGGAAACTCCTGTTCTGGAGTCCAAGTACGGTGAAGTTTGGGAAAGGCTCAAGTTCAAGATAAAAACTAAACTAGCTCTCAGGAAAATGCAAGACTACCTTAACTTGCCAAACCAGCATTCTGAAATTTCTAGACAACGAAGCACTGAACAGCTTTCACTATTTTTAAGAAAATCAACCATGAATAACAGCAAGTTATTTGAGCAGGCTCTTGTGGATATGCCCAAATGCTTATTGCATCCTAACGGGTCTTTTAAAACTTTTTGGAATCTAATTTTGGCAATTTTGCTTATATATACAGCCACTATAATGCCTTTTAACATTGCTTTTGTAGAAGTTGAAATGTTTACCACTTGGTGGTGGATAGACCTAACACTAGACATTTTATTTTTCATAGACGTAATAGTAAACATTTTTTCAGCATACTACGACGCAGAGGGGCAGCTAGTTACGAGCAGGTCCAAAATATTCTGTAAGTACCTTAAAACTTGGATGATTTTGGACATGATAGCTTGCTTCCCCGTGAACTTAATAGAAGGAGGGTCTTCTGATTACGAGTCAAAAGGCAGTGATTACAGTAACCTAATTAGACTCGTAAGACTTCCTAGACTCTACAGACTATTTAGGATTTCGAGAATCTTTAAAATGATCAAGCACTACAAGCACTCTGAACTCCTTGAGCGTTTACAGGACTTTTTGAGTATCAAGCACAGCGCAATGAGACTAGTAAGTTTTTTCTTGACAGTTGTTTTGTGTGTGCACATTATGAGTTGTTTCTGGTACTTCTCAGCGAAGCTTGAAGGGTTCCACCCAGACACTTGGGTAGTTAGAGGAGGGCACGTTGATAAAGACACAACCACGCTATACTTTTTATGTGTGTACTGGGCGTTTACTACGCTAACCACAGTGGGTTACGGAGACATTTCAGCTGGAACTAACCTTGAAATTGTGTTTGCTATTATTTGGATGAGTTTTGGTCTGTGTTTTTTTTCTTTCACTATTGGAAGTTTGTCTTCAATGCTGAGCAGTATAGACACCAAAGAAACAGTACTGACTAACAAGTTAGCCTTCATAGACGAGTTCGCGAAAGAAGCTCACTTAGAAAAAGAACTAAAAATGAGACTTAGACACGCACTTAAGTACTCTACTGAGAAGTCTGGGTTTTCTTGGCTTGACAAGCAAAACATATTCAACGAACTTCCTAGACAACTCAAGTATGAAGTAGCTATAATCATGCACCAAGGCGCTGCAAAAAAGATTCCTTTTTTCATACAAAAAGAGCCAGTGTTTGTGTCAGCTGTGGTTCCTTTTTTGCAGAACTTGTTTGTAGAAGAAAACGAATTTATTTACAAAGAAGGAGAGTACGCAGACGAAATTTACTTCATCACAAAAGGAAAAGCTTCTTTTGTGCTCAAAAACGGAGAACCTTACAAGCAACTCAACAGAGGGTGTTATTTCGGAGACATTGAAGTGCTTGAAATGGTAGAAAGGAAGTACAACGTTATGGCTCTGCTAGACTGCGACTTGCTGACTATGAACAAAAATATAGTTCAGCATATCAAACAAGAGTTTATTTCTGTTTACTATGAAATGAAAGAAGTGGCTATCCAAAGAGATAAGTATACTTGCATATCCAAAAAAGAAGCAAAACAACTCTGCAAANTGAGAGAAATGCCTGAATTCGCTCACAAAAGCGACTTGGAACTTAAGAACATCATTAGAATCAGTGCTAAAGACGACGTTCAAGAACAAGAAGAAAGTCTTCGCCCGAAAACAAAGAAGCCATCCTTGAACTACTATGTCCAGGACATACGTGAAAACAAAAAGCAAATACAAGAACTAAAAGAAACTTTGGAAAACTCCAACAAAATGACTTACGAAATCCTGGGACTGCTCAGAAAAGCCAATTACCCCCGCAAAAAGACCAGAAACAAAACAACTTTCGAAAGTCTCAGTTTAGGCTTCGGGATTTTTAGTTCTCAAAATACCAAGAACTTGGATGAGTCTCCTAACTAATAAATGTCTTGCGTGATAAGAATTAACAAGTTCAGCATAAAAGAACATGTAGAGTACTCCTTTCTAGTTATTTCAGAACAAAACGAAGGAGTTTGGCACTTCAGCAGGAGGTACTCAGTCATCAGAAGGTTCCACGAACAACTAGCAAAGACCTTAAACATGTCACTGCCTCCTTTTCCTCCGAAAAAGCTCTGCGGAAACAACACTCTAGGGTTCCTAGAACGCAGAAAAAAAGAACTCCAGCAGTACTTCGCAGCAGTCTCAAAACTTCCAGGAGTAGTTAACTCTAAGCTTTTCAAAAGTTTCATTAAACCCCCCGACAAAGTCCTTGTCGAAAACCCCAAAGAGTCCAAAAACAGAATGGAAAGCGAACTTGAAATACACAGACAACTAGAAAACTACTATGCCCAAGTAGTTGAAGAGACCACCAACAAGATGCTTGACTTAAATATTGGGGCTTCGCCTTTTGACCAAGAAGACCTTGCCAAAAGGCAAAACGAACTAAAAAACTTGCCTAGTTTAAAACTTAAGTGGGGATATGGAGTTCCAGAATTTTTGGGAAGCATTGACTTTTTGAAAAATAAAACTCCAAGTTACTCTCCTTGGCTAGACACTAAGTTCCAGAGCATTTCTGAAACCTTAAAAGGGTTCCAGCTAGAGTCTGGGGAGATAATTCAAGACTTAGAGTAAATTAATGTTAACCTACTAGTTCCTTGGAATGCTTTCTAAAGAAAAACGTCCTTTTCCAGACGAAAAGTAGTAGTACTCTTCACTAAAGCTCTCAAGTTCTGCTCTAAAGCTTTCTTCTATAGTAGAACTTCTTTTAAGTTCCAGTTGCGGAGTTTGGCTTCCAGGGCTGTTGGGCTCAGAGCTCATTCTGGTCATTGCACTCAACCTTTTGAACGAAAACATCAACTTGACTTTATCTAAACTTTCGTTGTCTATCGTTCTGCTCCAAGCAATTATCTTAGAAGGAACTCCTTGGGACTCCTTTAGGATCTTGTCAACTACTGAATTAAAGTCTTTTCTAACAGCTGGAGCTTCTAAGTTCTGACTTGTAAAGTTAGGGCTGTACACTGAAAGCAGTTGGTAACTCTCCTGGAGGTTCAGGTGCCTTAGGTTGAATCTTGAAATGGAGTGGGGGTTGTTAGTTAAGAGTTGAGCACAACTAGTAACAATAAGAGATATTTTACACTCGCTGAGGAACATGTTCAAAAGCCGGTTAAAAGTGATTTCTGCTTTAGTCATAAGTGCGTCGCAGTTGTCGAGTATCAAAAGCATCTTTTGCTCGAACAAGAACTTTTTGGGGTCAGAGTTGTCTGAGTAAAAAGCCAACCCTACTCCTTGGAACATTTCGTAAACCTCAGAAAGTTCAGACTTGCCTTCTAAGTCCAAAAGATAGATCCCGTCTGGGAAGTACCCTCTGGTATTTAAAAAGTATCCTAAGTGCCTGACAAACTCTGTTTTGCCGAGTCCTTTGGACCCACATATGTGCACACAAGCTGTTTCCTTGCTGAATTCCTTGACCACTTTGTAGAGCTCTAAGTGCCTTCCGATGAAAACTAGTTCGCTTTTAGTGATGTTGCAGGGACTTCGAGGAGGACTCATGTCAATCATGTTAGTGCCGAAGGAAACATCAGGTTCGCAGTCTTCGAAAATGGGTTGGTCGTGGGTAGGACTCACTTCGTTGATTAAAACAGGCTCGTTCCTGTGATGCTCGTTCCACCACTGCCTAAGACTTGCTCCCCTCACTTCCAAGAACCCGAACCTACTGAGTCTTTCTTCTATAAAGTCTTCCATTTTTTGTTTTGCCAGCAAATAAGCTTTCCTTATAGTTTTTTTGCAAGTCAAGTGAGTGTAAAAGCTCACACAAAAAGTATGGATGGCTTGTTCAAACATCAAGTAAACATGCACAGGGTCTCCGTCTTTAGGGTAGTCGAGCATTCCAAAAGCAATAACATGAGGAACTTTCAAGTTCTTGTGGGCACTTTCACCTAAACCTATGCTGAAAGGCATAGCAAGTACCAGTAGTTGCACTCCAAACTGGTTAAGGTCTCCTTGTATTTTTTCTTTGATTTCTTCGAAAGACAACTTCTCAGCAAGGCCCCCATTTGCTTCCAAGCACAAAAAGTTAGAAGAAGGCATTTCGCTAGCTAAATGAAGTACTTTGCAGTTCTGGATTAAGTACTCTGAAAGAGTTTCTAAAGTCCCAGTGTCAAAACGCACACACACTTCTTTGCCACAACTCTGAAGTTCAGCTTGCAAGTCTTGTCTGAACATAGAAGGGAACCTGCAAATAGCCCCTGCCCTTTGCATCTTGCTTTTAGTGCCTTCTTCAACTAAAGGAAAAGCTTTTAAGAGCGATATTACGTTTTTGACACTTTTGCGGATCACGTCGTTGGTTTTTCTGATCTTTTCAGTGATTTCAACTTCTTGTTTCCTGCTTTTGACTTTGCGTGCTATTTGGTGGGCTTCTAGAAGGATGTCTCTGGCCTTTACACAGTTTTTTCCGTAGAAGTACCACTCTGATAAGTAAATCAAACCCCTTACTTGCCACAGGTTTTTTCCTTTTTCCCTAAACACTTCTATTGCTGCTTCAAGTTCATTCTTGATAAACAGTTCGTTGCTTTCTTCGTGGAGTTTGTTTTCAGCGTAAGCTAGTTGGGCTCTTGCACAACCTAAGTCTTGTTTGGCCTCTCTGAACTTAGCTTTGGCTATAACTAAGTCTCCTTCAATGTCAGAACTCGCAGACCTCACCAGAGTCATCTCTGCAGGTTGTCTTTGTTCCTTTATTACTCCTTTGAGGAAGTAACACTCCCCCAGTCCTTCTGAATCCTCCGTCTCAGTAAAGTACTTTATGGAAGAGTCAATGCTTTCTAAAGCTTGGTAGTACTGAGAGTTGTTAAGTGCAAGCAAAGAAGCCTTTACGAGTTTAATGGCGTTATGGGTGTGGCTCAGTCGGTACTTGAAGCAAGCAGTTTCAGCTCTTTCTAAAAACACTAGGGCTTCTGAAATCTGCCCCATTAAGTGGAAAATAGAAACGGTGCACAGAATCATTTCTCCTAAAGCCAACGAGGTTTCTTGGTCTAGTTCACAACTTTCAAGGACTCTTTCCAAGTACTCTATGTTTACGTAGCACCAAAAGTTAGTGAGGACTTGGTTAAACATCTGTTTGGGGTTTTTGATGCACTCGACCATAGCTTGGCTTTGCTCAGGAAACTTAGAAACCCAGATTCCGTAGTCAATTCCAGCGTTGACAAACAGCAAACTTGTCCTAACTTCAGCTCCAACTGAAAAATTAGGGTCTTGCAAAAGTGCATTCAACAAGGCCCTTGAAAAACAAGCTAGATGCTTAATGCAACTAATTGCAAACTGGGGCTTGTTTTGGAAGTTGCTTTCCATGTACTCCAGTACGTTGTTTTTGCAAAGCACGTGTTCTTGTTTTTCGTCAATATGCAAAAACCAGTTTCCCAGTGTTGTTTTTTCGCTTTTAAGCAAACTGAAGATTTCAGAGTAGTTGTAAGAAGCACTTTGGTACAAAAACTTCAGATTGGCAATGAACTCCCCAGCGTTTAAGTAACTAAGTAAATGCAAAAACTCCGCAATGTGGGGGTTTTGGTTTTTAGCGTGTAAGAAGGAAAGCTCTAAAGACCTGTCTAGGGGCTGGAAGCTGTGACTTCCTCTGTACTCAAGTAAGACTTGGTCTAGTGTTTTTTGTTTGAAAATAGGAGCAACTTGCTGGATAGCTGAAGGAATTAAACTTATTTGTTTCAGAAACCCTGTGTCAATGAATCTTTCTGGGTACTTGACATCTACTTTTCCTTTCCAAGTGGGTTCTATCAAGGAGGTAAGCATTGCTGCAGCTTCTTGTTCTGAGAGAGGCAAGATTTCGTACTTTTGGGAGTTTTCCAGTTTAAGTTCTTTTTGGGAACAAACCAAAAGTTTAGGTGAACTTGTGTTGGCTACTATGTTGTTGAGGTTGTTGATGAAGGTTTGGTTTTCTTTTTTGATCAAAGGGTCCACGTTGTCCAGGATTATTAGGATTTCAAGACTTTCTAGTGCTTTGCAAAGTTCGCTTTCGTTGTTCACTGAAGGCAAGTTCAAGGCTGAAGCTATGTACCTGTACATAAACACTATGTCTGTTTTCATCCTTAAGTCGATGTACACCACTCCTTCTTTGAACACTCTTCTTTCGTAAATGTACTGAGCTGCTTTCTTGGCTATGATGCTTTTGCCAGTCCCACAAACTCCTATAGCTTGGACACAACGATTGTTGCATGCAAGGTCCGCTAGGTCGTAAATAACTTTGCGTCTTCCAATAATGTTTTTTTCAATGTATGGAGGTTTTAAGTGCGTGGGAAAAGGTGCCCTTATTTCAAGTTCGGACTTAGAACTCTCTTCAAACAANACTTGGTCTTGCACACTGTCGTCACTAAAAAACAACTTAAACTTTAGGTTTCCGTGTTCAAAGTCGCAGCAGCAACACACAGGAAGCTTTTGGGTGTCTAAAAGTACCCTTTCAGGAGTGTAAGTAATGCAGAACTCCACAGCCCACCTGCATGCTCCTCTGTGAATAGCTTTGTGCTTGTTTTCACACTCACAAGTAGGAGTGTGTTCTTTGTGACTCTCAACTTTAGTAGTTAAGTCCAGCTGCTTCAGCCAGTTGCAGTGTGGTTTGTGACTGTGAGAACAACAACAAGCCCCTATTTTTTCGTTATCAGCTATTGTGTTTTCTGCTTTATTGAAAGCAACCCTTATAGAGTCCCCCTTCAAAAGGCAAGTGCAAAAGTGAGCTACGAACTTTTGGGAGATGTAGCTGTTGTCTGTGTCACTTACTCCAACCACACAACTGAATCCGGCGTTCAGTAAGATGTTAGCAATGTCTTCTGAGTAGTCGCACTTAAGAATCACCACTTGCAAGTAAGGAGACACAGAGTTAAAGATTCCTTTGAGTCTGTTTTCGTTGACTTGATCCAGAACTCCTACTTGGTTTTCAAAACCCAAAACAAACTCTTCCTCAGTTCTGAAACTTTGTCCCGAAATGTAAATAATTTTGGGCTTGTAGCTTAAAAGTTCGTGTAGGTTCTTTGTAGTGGCTGCTTCGAACCTTAGGTCCAAACCTACGTTTTTCTCTTCTAAGAACTTCAAAAAGTTCCTTCTTTCACCTTCAAAGTCCAAACTAGAGTCTTGTATAGGAAGGGTTCCCTCAACTGACTGGTAAACTAAAGGAGCAGCGTGGAGCATCACTAAGTCCAGTTGGGAGTAAGAAGGCTGGGTGATTGAAGGCTTGATTAGTGTAGGGACTGGTGTAGAAGCTACTCTTGAGTCTAGTGTGCTCCTCAATGACTTTACTTGGTTTTCTAAGGTGTGTATTCTATCAAGCAGTGCCTGGACTTGGAAGGTGTTTCCCTTGCGGATAAGAACTTTCACTTCTTCTCTAGGTGGGATCTTATCCCCCCTTTTAAGAGGAATGTAAGCATTGCACTCTTCATTAAAGTAATGCACAATAGTTTCTTCGCTGACTAAAGCATGTTCTTGCTTCAAGTGGTCCATGAGGAGCTCTCTGTTAAGGCCTTTTTCAGAGTTCTCTATAACTAAGCTGTAAGGGTTGTCGTTTTGCACGACTCCGCCTATTTCGTACTTGTAAAACACTCGCATTTTATTAAGCACTGCATTTCGTTAGATAAATTCACGCGGATGATGGATGATTTTGAATTTAGACAAAACATTTTCAACCTGCAAACTTCAATTAAAGAAGAAGAAGAACTTAGTTCCTCGCCTAACTCCCCAGTGTGGCCCAACACTTCAGATACTTCTCACCTCTCAGTTGAGGACAGACTCAAACTCTACAAACAAAAGGCAGAACTCAACACAGAACGCAAACGCCAAGAAATCCACCAACAAGAAGCAGCGAACTCCAGACCCTTTGAAATTTCTGAACGCACCAAAAGACTACTAACTAAACAAACCAGACCAACAAGAATCGAAGATAGACTAATCGAAGAAGGCACCAAACGAAAAGAAGCCGCAGAAAAGAAAGAAAACGAGTACACTGAGTTCTACAGAGCACAGGCCAACCCAGTCATCACTCCTTTAGCCTCTAGTCTTAAGCGAGAAGGCGACGTAGTTGAAAGACTTCTACAATACACTGATATTTACAAACAAAAACTCTCAGAAAAACAAGAAACCAGTAGCTCCGAAAACTCCCAAAGCAAGAGCTACTCAAGCAAACTCAACGTAGAAAGCAGATATTTAAAATCCACTTCTCCTAAACCATCTACTGAACCCGAACAGCACTCCTTCAAACCTGAAATCAACCAAAGATCAGCTAAACTAGCTGAGAAACTAGGCGAGTCCAAGGAAAGACTAACTCAAAAAAAAGAAAAACAACTAGAAGAAGAAACATACTCCTTCCAACCCTCCATTAACAAGTTCAACGACTCACTTAACCGAAAAGCCTGGTGGGAAGACCTGTACTCCCAAGGAGTTTCTCAGTCCGAAAAGAAACAAAAACTCATTGAAGAATACAAGAAACAAAAAGAACACGACCCCAACTGCACCTTCAAGCCTGAAACTTACAGCAAAAAAGGCTACCAAAGCCAGTCTCACCAAGAACGAGTCCAAAGACTCCAACAGTGGAATCTCCAAAGAGAGAAAAAAATCAAAGAAGCACGTCTCGAAAACTCAGGAAAAGACCTAGAAGGCTGTACCTTCGCCCCAAAAGTAAGTGTTACTTAGATTAACAGGAAAGTAGTTTCCCCAGCAGCTCCTCCTTCTAAAGGAATGCAGAAGTTCGTTGAAAGACAAGCCCAAGCCAGAAAACTCAAAGAAGAAACCAACCCTAAAGCCAACTACTCTAGAAGAGAAGAAAAAGAAGACATTTCCCAAGCTGAGTACCAAGAAGCTTTAAGGCAGCTGCACTTGGAACTCCACTCCATTTCTTTCGATTAATTCTTAACATTAAACCTTAGAGACCCCAGACTCAGATACTTTTTCCATCAGCTTTTCTTTCACCACAAAACGTAGGTTGAAGCGCTGGACTCTCGAAAAATGCCACAAACTGTAAGCTGCGCATACTAGGCTCAAAAAGACCTGAAGGATTAATGCAATTAACCCTATTTCTATTTGCACTCCGTCCATTTGAGCTATTTCGCCTTGTTCCATCCACAAAACAGCCCCCAACAAACAAAAAATCGGGTGCAAAAATATAACCAAGCGCCCAAAAAGCGCTACTTTGCCTAGGATTTTGCTCCAGACTGCGTAATCAGTGTTCTCCAGGATCTTAGATGCAATATTGCTGATGCTTAACTGCAACAGAACAGAAAAGCCCATAAAGCTAAGAAGCACAACAATGTCCAGAACCAAAAACACTGTTAGGATGCTTCCAGCAGTTTTAAGGGAATTTAAATAAGAGCAGTAGTCGGCAAGGGTGTGGAAAGAGTCGCAGGTGCTTACCAAAGTTGAGTATTTAAAGTAGTGGCCTTTAACTGAGGCTCCTTGGAGGCCAAACGAAGTCTCTTCTATGGACGAGGCCGACAGGTAGTGAACTGTTAGTACCAAAAATAGGGACACGCTCAGCATTAGAGTTATGATGATCTTCTGTACCAATTCTTTCCTGCTCAAGCTTAAACGCATTTTTCTTTTTATTATCGGGAAATGGAATGTTTTCACTGAGCTTTTCAGTTGAGGTTTGAAATTTAACAGAAACTAGAAAGCAACCAATAAGAACAGTAATTTAGATCAAGAAATTTAACTAAATTTAGTTTAAGTCAGTAAGTAGCTCAGAGTGTTAGTTCTAGCTACAAAAGAAACCCAGTTTAGCCATTAAACTTACTATTTAACCTTACAATTAGACAATATATGGAAGGAAAACCTAAAAAAATCACTTTTGACGAAGAAGTAATTAAAGAACACGACAAAGAAAGAGGGACCAGAACTAAAATCCTAGAACCCAAAACTCCTTTTAGTTACTTAGACTCCTCAGATGAAGAAGACCCAGTTAACTTTCAGAGTGCTTCTGAGCAACTCGAAAACATCCAAAAGAAAAGAAACTTCGAAGCAAAAAGAAAAGCCCACTACAATGAATTCCAACTAGTTAAGCAACTCAAAAACCAAGGAACTCTTTCTGACGAAGAAGATTAATTAAGGCCAATTCAAAAACCTAGTCAGCACTCCTTTTGGGGCTCTAGATTCCTTTACTTTAGCAATTTCATCGCTTGAAAAGTTCAATAGTGTAGTGATAACACTTATTAGTCGCTCTTGCACTGCGGTTTCAGTGGAGCAAAAGTACTGCAGCAATACGTGTTTCAAGTAAGCTAAGTTCACTTGTTTTTTAAGTTCTGACTTGTAAAAGTCAACTTCTCTCTGTGCTTCTTGGAGGTGTTTTTGGTTGTCTTCTTTGAGCCTGTGTAAGTTGCCTGCATACTCCTCGGTCTTTTTGGCCAGGTCGTTTTTTAACCTGGTCATTTGGGACTTTAGTTCTTCTTTTTCGTGAACTAAGGCGTCACAAGTAGCCCTCCAGGCTTTTTCTTGCGTAGCTATTTCGTTCCTGGAGTGCATTAGGCGTCTAGTGATGTCTGCCATGCTTTTGTAAATGTTGCCTAGGTGTTCTCTAGCAACTTCTCCTTTTTGGGTTTCTACAAAGGCACGGATGAAGTTGTGGATTTCACTGACTTTTTGGGAGTCCAGTTCTTCTTCAAACACAATATTCATGATTTGCTCGTAAACTTGTGAGCTTTCAGACACTAAGTTCTTGGTGTCTTGGGCTAGTTTTTGTTTTTCTTGGGCTTCGCTGAGTTTTTCCTGGAGTTCTTTGTACAAGGTTTGAAGGGACTCGTTTTTGAGTTCGTAAGCGTCAGCAGTTTCTTTCATCCTGTGCATTCTGTCTTCATACTGGTCCACAACTTTAGCTATTTCTTGTTTGAGAACTGAAGGAGTGCAGGTTATTTCAAGTACTTCGGGCAAGTTCTTTTTTGAAGGAAGGCCTTTTTCAGACACCCAGAAAATCCCTTTTTCAGACTGCACGCAGTTAAATATTTGGTCGTAAACTTTAACTCTAGTGAGTACTTTACTTATCTCTGCTGGTTGTGGAGGTTCATACTTAGTGAGTTTGTTGATGTAACCTTTGAGTTCTGTGTTTTTGAAATGGAGGCTTTCAATCTCTTTTTCTTGTTCGTCAGTGCGAGCTTTGTATTGGTTTATAGAAGTGCGGGCCTTTAGAAGCAGAGACTTAAGTCTTTCAAGTTTAACCTGCATGGCTTCTAGGGTTACTTCTTGGTCCTCTGCAGCTGTGGGTGTGTCTGACACTATTGAACCTGAAGGACTGTCACTCATATTACTAAGTCGTTAATAAATGGAATTCAAGCAGTTCATCAAAGAAACTAACCAGCAACTCCAAACTCTCAAAAGCAGTATGTACGAAATAAGGCAACTCCTTACTTACTCCTTCAAAGAAGACATTGTTGAAGAACTCGAAGAAAAAGATAAGCAACTACTCGAACCCATCAGCGTTGCCAGGAAGAACTTTGTAAGAGAGAACAGACAAGCTGTGAAGTACATTCCCAGAAGAAAACCTTAAGAACCTTTAAACACTAACTGCCCGTCCATTTATACAAATATGCCCAAAAAAGGTAAAGGAGGCAAGAACAAAAGAAGAGGCAAAAACATGTCAGAAAACAAAAGAGAACTCATCTTCAAAGAAGACGGACAAGAATACGCTCAAGTCCTGAGAATGCTTGGAAACGGAAGACTCGAAGCCCACTGTTTCGACGGCAGGAAAAGACTATGCACAATCAGGGGCCAAATCAGGAAGAGAGTGTGGATAAACCAAGAAGACATAGTTCTAGTAGGACTCCGCGAGTACCAGGACGAAAAAGCTGACGTAATTATGAAGTACTATCCCGATGAAGTAAGAGCTCTCAAGCAATATGGTGAGTTACCAGAACAACTCAGAGTCAACGAAGGGGGCGACTTCGAAGACTACGACGAAAACATTCAGTTCACCAAAGAAGGTGCACAAAGCTCTGAAGAAGATAAAAGCGAAAGCGATGTAGACTTGGATGAAATATAACATCTTAATAAGGCACACTTCCCAAAGCTTCCAAAGACTTTGTAAAAGCTTCAATGTGACTTTGAATTTTGTGGGCTTGGTTAGAGAATCTCTCGACTTTTTCTTGCAGGAGTTGTTTCCTTTTTTCTATGTACTCGATGCCTTCTGGAATAGTTAGTTCTATGTATAGTCCCTGCACTCCTGTTTCTACTGAGACCTTGTCTGTGTTTCCTTTGGCAGTCACGTAAAACTCACACCCTAAGTTAACTTTAGTGGTCAGTTCACTAAGGGACTGCTCTTGGATGTGCTGAAGGATTTGCTTAAGTTCAATGCTTTGTAAAAGTTACTAGTGAGACAACTTTTCTAGGGTAGAGTTTCTTTGCTGAACAGTGTGTTCTAGGTCTGGGTACAGTTGGTCCTTTAAAAAAGTTCTGATTTTCTGGACGTCCATATTACTTACTTTAGAGATATTCCTTTTTCCAGGGAAACTGTTTTTTTAGCCGCCCATTTTAACTGCTGATTCAGTTTCACGAACTCTGCAGAACACCTGTCTCGCTCTAAGTAGTTCCCAAGCAAGTGGAAAGCCCTGGCTTGCATGTACTTAACTTCCCTTATCTCCCAGTCACACTCTAGTTTTTCTAAGAACTGAACAGCTAAGTCACAGCAAAACAAACCTTTTTGGTAAAGTGCCTCTCCTGAGTACCCACCTGCTTGCTTAGCTAGACCTAACAAGCACTTTGCAAAGCAGCTGTGGAACTTCCCGCTTAAGTAGTCACTTCCTACAATAGCAAGTTCCTTGTACTCAGTAGTTAGTAGCTGGAGTGCTGGGACACAAGACCTGTAGGCTTCAATATAAATATCTGCAAGAGTGAGTTTACACAAGACTTCAAGCATCTTGTTGCCTTCAGACAAACACAGAGCTTTATTGCAGCAGTTCATAGCTTCTGAAACTTGGTTAGTTGCCAAGTAGATCTGACTCAAGTACATAAACACTTCGCTTAAAATGTGGTTGTTAGGGCTTTGGGACATTACTGAAACTGCTAGTTCTTGGGCTGCAACATAGTTAC
>PR_CR_10_Liq_1_inCRDRAFT_1000171_pt1 | contig 38581 bp, 27 predicted proteins | sample PRCRCaboRojoPR_3_FD_10241 | JGI IMG/M metagenome (IMG submission 10241) | reverse complement strand
AATGCAGTGGCGGAACCTTTCCAAGTTGCTTGAAGAAGTAGCGGAACCCCTAGATAGTTACGAGTGGTGCGAAGGAGTTGTGGCTAAAAACGAGCCAGTGCTTCAGATCCAACTCAACACTCAGCAGGCAGGAGTGTTCCGCACCAACTGCATGGACTGCTTGGACCGAACTAACGTTGTCCAGAGTGTATTTGCCAGGAACGTTCTACACAAACAACTACACAACTTGAAAATGGGAAACAAGCCCTCTGGAGAGGCGTTTCCTCCCTTTGAAGAACCCCTGGAAACCTGTTTCAGGAACTTCTGGGCTAACAACGCAGATGCTTTGAGCTTGTTTTACTCAGGAACTCTTGCACAAAAAACTGACTTCACTAGAACTGGGAAAAGAACCACTAAAGGAGCACTTGCAGACGCCAACTGCGGAGTTAAAAGGTACTTTATCAACAACTTTACTGACGGAAGTTGGCAAAACACCTTAGATATCTTTTTGGGAAAAGTGCCAGTTAAAGACTGCAGGTTCAAAGGCAAGTACAACTCAGTCTACGTGTTTGGCCTGACATGTGTGTTTTTGGGACTTAGTTGCCACTTAGCTGCCAAAAACACCTCCAACAACTTGGGGTACACGGTGATATTTTTGATTACAGGGGGACTAGTGACTAAGTTGCTTTCTGCTTACGGAAACAAATTCGTTGACAAGCCCATGAAGCCTAACTAAGATACACTATAATCTTAAAATGGACACAAAACGCCTTTTAGAGAAAGAAAACTCCTTTAGAACTGAAACCAAACTCATTGAGAACCTTAAACTTAAACAAAGTAACTTCTCCAGAGAGAACTGCTTGAAAAAACACAGCATAACCAGCTGCATGAGGGCCAAGATGATAGACTGGCTTTTAGAGGTAGCTGTTGCGTATGACTGCCAGCCAAGTGTTGTGTTTTTAAGCATCACTTACATGGACCGGTTCTTCAAGAACTTCTACACAAAACTAAAAGCTAAGAAACTCCACATGACTGGAATGGTAGCTCTTTTTCTAGCTTCTAAGTACCAAAGTGTGTTTCCCCTTCCAATCAAAGCTTTGGTGGAAAAAATTGCGCACAACAAGTACTTGCCTGTAGAGTTTCTCAACTTTGAACGAGTTTTTCTTAAAGTGCTCAACTTCAAATTAAACACTCCGACAGTATTTACTTTTCTCGACATTTTCAGTACCCAATTCTTAGTGCCTAAGTGCGTGCACCAAACTGCACTGGTGGTTTCACTTATTTCTGAGTTCTTCTACGAAAACCTAGATCTGCTGCCTAGTTCAGTGGCCACTGCTGCACTTATAATAGCAGCTACTTCTACTAACCAGTTTGCCTTAGCTACTTTAATTGTAAGTTCAGTAAAAGTCCCTCCTTCAAACGAAGTAATTGAAAAGGTAAGGAGTAAAGTTTACAGTTTCCCCCAAAACTACCCCAACCTGAAACACTTGGAGCAAGCTTACGAGGTGAGTTTTGCACTTAAAAAACCAGGACCTTTGTTCAGGTTTGTAAATAAGTCCCTTCGAACAGAGCAGAACCACTTACTCAAAAACCCTTTTTAAGGTTAAATTTTAATTTAAAGAAAAAGGCTGAGTCTTGTACAAACCTTGTGGGGGTTCTTCAGGGCCTAACAGCGGACTTGAAGCAACTCCTGGAAGAACTGGCAGTTGATGTTGAGTAGCAAGTTCTTCAATGCAGTTTGAAATGTAATCAATGAGTTCTGAGTGCTTCAGAAGAGTCTTGGCTAAACTAGTTACTTGACTATGAAGCTGTTCTCCCGAGTGGAGTTTTTTGATTTTAGCTCTGTTTCTGGGGTTGAAAGAAACCTTTAAAACTGACTGGGCCATAGACCCAACTTGCTTAGCCTTTCTGATTCCGTTGGAACTCTTAGGCATTTGCTTGAGCATAAGGGCTATCATAGGAGTTTCTAGTAACTTTTTGTCTCTGTTTTCTTTGATGACTCTCATAATAGCTCCTCGGAACAAGTTGAAATAACGGTTCCTTTTGCTGTTGAACATGAATTTTTTGTCGTTAACTGCAATGTAGTCGTCAATGTGAGGAGTGAAGTTTTTACACCAGGACTCTACTTCCAACAAGTTCTGCTGCAGGTCCAGGTGCTTGATTCTTAGTTTCTTTAAAGAACTTTCTTCCAAAACGTAAAGCACTGACTTCTTGCAGGTCTTAGCAGAAATCAAATGGACTTCATGCGACACTGCGTTGATGAAGCCTAAAGCAGAACCTGTTTTTAACAAGTCCAGAATAATCTCCACACAGTTATTTCCAATAATAGTTTTTTCTCTTTCTGCTTCAAGTTCAGTTACATGCACAGAGCCCTCTACGCCAGTGTTGCCCCACAAAGGAAATATTTCAGTGGTCTTTTTAACACTGTTTTCGAACACACTGAAGCTTGAAAAGTTATCGGAGTCCTTTCGGGAGTTAATGTCTTTGTCGCTGATGGTAAAAGTAACTTCGATATTTCCTTCACTCACAAACATAATATCTCCACAAGACACACCTGGCCTGATCAAGTACTCTCCTTCTTCTACGTAAACTTCTTTTAGGGAGTAGAGTAGTTCTTGTTCAGTTTCCCTGTTCAGTCCTTTGAAGTAAGGCACCCTTCTGATCATTCTAAGTAAAAACTTTTTGAAGTGATCGTTGTAAGTGTACATACCTTCCTTGAAGGTACTTAGGATGTGCTTGTGGTTCTTGACTAGTTGTAAAAAGTCTTCTTTTTTCAAAACTCCAAGAGTAGTGTAGTTCTTGGCACACACAGAAGCAGTTCTAGGGTACCCTGCAACCAGTGCAACTTCTCCAAAGTAGTAACCAGCCCTGAGGACTCCTACCTTTTTTTCTTTCTTTTTTTCGTTGACAACACTAACTTCGCAGTCTCCCTTGGCTATGAAGTACAAACACAAGTTGTCAGAGTTGTCTCCTTGGTCAATTATGAGTTCTTCGGGCTTGCAAAACTGGGGGTGCAGTCTAGGCACTGTAAACTCTTTAATGCTGTCAGAACTCCCAAATATTTCGTTTTGACTTATGATTTTCGAGTAGAGCTGCTCAAGCACTTCTCTGTACAGTGAAGGCGAAATGAGCGACTCAAAAGTCTGGAACTCTTCCAAGTTAGCTATTGAGGCTTCTGTGTAAATCAAGTAGTCCGATATGGTTTGCTGGAGTTTTTCAGGCAATTTCATGTTTTTCATAGCAGTGTTGACTGCATTTTGGTTTTCTTGGAACTTTGTTTGGCGCAGGTTCAAGTTGGACATAAGCACAGCCATGTTTCCAAACATCACAGCTGTGATCAAAGCCCCAAAAATGATTAAAAAAGAAGCAAAGCAAGTTTGTGTTCTGTTGCGAGGCCCTACGTCAGCACCCACAAGCATCATAACTGAGTTGTAAAAAGAAACCCAGTACTTGTAAGTAGCCTCTGCTTCAAAGATCTGGGACTGGTCAGCAGGAGGCACCCAGTTCTGGTCATAACTCACAATGATCCACCAAGCACAGGCCACTAAGTGCACATACATCAGCAAAAAAAACAACAACTGGCATATTCTCAACAAAAGTTTGACGTCGTACTTGGCCCTCATAAAGTTAATGATTCGGTTGAGCCGTGCAATTCGGTAGATTTTAAGTATTCCCAACAAAAACAGTATTGAAGACAGGTCTACTTCACTCGAGTCTTTATGGCCTGCAATAATCAGAACTAAGTCTGAAGGAATTGAAGAAACCAAGTCTATCCAAAACTTGCCCAGAATGTAGTTCCTTGCTATAAGTCTTAGGTCAAACACCTCGTCGCCAGTTGAGTGGTCCAAAAAGGTAGTTCTGAAGTTCAAAGCAATGTCAAACAAAAAGAAAAAGTCAATGCAACTCCCGATCACAATAGCAGCCACTGACTTAGAGTCTGAAGGGTTGAAAGCAATATGGTAAGGAGTGTAAAAGCAATTCCAAACAGCTAAAGACATAACGAACAAGTCCCACTTGATTCTTAAAGAGCGAGCCAAACGAATTACTTTCTGGGACTTGTCTGAGTTAGGGTCGACTGTTTCCGAAACTGGAGGAGAGACTAAGTAGGACTTGGGAGAACTAAAAGTAGGCGCGTAGTTCCTTTCTGGAGCTTCAGCTTCTTCTTGGTCATCTTCTGGCATGATCCTTCTGCGGGCTTTCTTTTTGTAGTTTATGATTTCTTTAATGTTCCACTTGGACTTTTGGGGTTCTTCTTTAGCTTCAGTTGACATGTTAGAATTTAATGTCTAAATCCAAAATCAAACCCAAGGCAAATTCCAGCAACATCAAGGTAGTTGCTAGATTCCGGCCACTCATACAAATCGAACTGGAGATGTCTGAGGCCAACCCTGAAGTTTACAAATTTACTGATGCAACTACAGTTGAAGTCCCCCAAGGAGAAGCAGAAGAAACTTTTACTTTCGACAGAGTTTTTCCTCCTCAAGCTTCTCAAGAAGAGGTTTTTGAATTCATAGGGATGCCTACTATACAGGACGTTATGTCTGGCTACAATGGCACAATTTTCGCGTACGGCCAAACCGGGTCGGGAAAAACACACACTATGATGGGAGTTGACGTTTGGGACGAAGACTCTTGTGGAATCATTCCCAGGGCCTCTTCCCAGGTATTTGCAACTGTAGCTAAGTCCCACGAAGTAGAGTTTACGTTCAAATGTTCCATGCTCGAGATTTACAAAGAAACTCTAAGGGACTTGCTTGGCGACGGACCCAAACTCCAGATTAAAGAGTGTCCAAGGAAAGGCATTTACGTAGCAGGACTTACTGAGTGCTACTTGGTGTCTGAAGAAGAAATGGTAGAGTTGCTTGAATTGGGAGAGCGTCACAGAACGGTAGCTTCAACCAAGATGAACAAAGCCAGTTCTCGGAGTCACCAGTTGTTTATGCTTGAAGTTAGCCAGAAACTTCCAAACGACTCCGAGAAAAAAGGAATACTTAACTTAATTGACCTTGCAGGCAGCGAAAAAGTCACTTCTTCAGGAGTAACTGGAAACAAACTAGAAGAAGCCAAAAAAATTAACTTTTCGCTAAGTGCACTTGGGAACGTGATTCATGCTTTAATTACTAAGACAGACCACATTCCTTACAGGGACTCTAAACTCACAAGACTACTCCAGGAGTCCTTAGGGGGCAACTACAAAACTTCTCTTATAGTCAACTGCTCGCCACACCCAAGGAACCTTGAAGAGACGCTGAGCACCCTTAAGTTTGCTCAGCGCGCCAAAACTATCAAAAACAAGGCCAAGCAAAACATCAAGCAGTCGCCTGAAGCCTACATTCGGCACATAGAAGCCTTGAAAAAAGAACTGATGGCTGCTAAACAAGAAATAGCAGTTCTGAAAAAAACAGACTCACTAGGGTGCCTGTCGCCGCTGGCCAGAAGGAGTCCAGCACAGTCATTGTTTCTGTCCACAGACACAGAATCCAAAGTTGACTTGCACTCCCCACTTCTGGACGAGAGCATATCTTTTCTGCAAGAAAGAGTAAAAGGAGTCTTTAAAGAAGAACCCCGCTCTCTCGACCAACTAGTTGAAGAAATACTAATTCTCAGCAAAGACAAAGAAGAACTCCAAGTCAAAAACTTCGAACTCGAAAAAGAACTCCAAGAAGAAAGGAAAAAACGCATCAAGGCTGAACAAAAAACCATTGAGTTACTCAGCAAAGAAAAAGAAACCTTCCAGTTCAGCCAAACAGAGAGCTTAGTTTTTGAACTCCAGAAAGAAAACTCTAGTCTCAAGGAACAAGTTTCCATTTTAGAACACCACGTTAAAGTAATGAGTGATAAGTTTTCAGTTGCCATTACCAAAGTCAGGGAAGGCGAAGACATCGAAGACTGGGAGTTCCACGAAGGCCACAACGACACTGTGGTAGAAAGTTCTGAAATGCCTGTTTACACTGAAAACTCTCCTTTGAGAGTCGACAGAAGGAGTGTCTACGGAGTGGACTTACCTGTGAGTTTAGAAACTCTGGAAATCCAAGATGCCTACACTTTGTGGCTTAAAGAATCCCTTGAAGAGCACTCTAGCATTTCACCTGAAGTCTCTACTTACTTGTTGCGGAGACAAGTTCTGCAAGCAGGACTGATTAACTGCGAACTCATTCGGTCTTACCACGAAGTGCTTTGGAAATACAACCTTTTAAAGGAAAAGTTCAACTTCAAAGTGATCCAAGTTGACTTCCAAAAGCAAAAAATAAAAACTCTAGAAGAAATTCTTGACAACATGCACCACTCCTACCACCGCATTCTGGACTTAGTAGAACGTTCAGGAAGCTTTCTGGAGAAAACTAGTGAACTAGGAGGTAAGCTAAGGAGACCTGTGAAGAAGTCGCCTGTTAGGCTCAAAAAAAGAATGAACACAGTGATTTCTCACAGAAGCAGATTTGATGAACTCACTCCTTGCACAAACCCTCCCTCTTCTTTTGTAGAGACCCACGAAGACCCCTTTAAGTTAAGAACCCTAGAAAGTAACTTGCTGATACAAAGCATGTACAACAAAGAAATCAAAAAAGAACAAGAACTACTCAAACAAGAAAAAGAAACCTACAAATCACTGCTTGACAAGTACGAAAAAGAAGCTACCAAAGCTTACTTGCAAGAAAAAGAAAGGTGGAAAAGCCACTTGGAAGACCTAAAAACCTCCTCAGAAAAAGAACTCATGAGAAAGCAAAGCGAAATCAACCGACTCCACGAAGTACTGGGTTCCTGGATCAACACATACCTAGAACTCCAACAAAAGGTAGGGATTCCTTCTTCAGGCAGTCAAATGAAAGGCCACAGAAGAACAGTTTCTAGAAAGTTCATGACAAAACTCAAAGACCTAGCTAACAAAACCAAGTCTCACTGCAGTTCTTATTCGCTCCGAAACTTACCTGTGTCCCCTTTCAAAGAAAAATACTTCAAAAACAAATCTTTTGCCATTCCTTCAACCCAGGGAGACAGTTCTCCTCCAATGTCAGACGACGACTGTTAAATTAACTAATCCTCCACTGGAACACGCACTGGTCGTCTCCTCCTGTAGAAATCAGATACTGGTCTGTAGAATTAAACTTCACATTAGTCACGTGCGAACTATGTCCTTTGCCTATTTGCCCTTCTGAACCGCTTTCTACACAGGGGTACCTAAACACCTTCACTAACCCAAAGTCGTCTGAAGTGGCCAGCAGTCTGTACTCCCGGTTTCCAAAGTAACGCTTAGACCTGTCAACTGCATTCACGTCAGTTCCGTCTGAGTAAGGAGGGAATATTCCCTGTACAGGCCACCCTATCACACAACTCCAAGTTCCCCAATCCTCGTCCCTAAGCATACTTGCGCCTGAAGGTATTTGCTTTGCAGTGTTTGCGTCCCAGAAAAGCAATTCGTAAGCTCCGCAGTTAGACTGTAGAAACTGTGAGTCACAGCTCCAGTCAATATGAGTGATGTAAGAAGAGTGCCCTCTGCACTCCCCAACTTTGTTGAACTCAGGGACAGTGTAAATGTCTATGTTGTTGTCATTCGACCCCACTGCTAACTTGCTTCCGTCGGGAGAAAACTTCACTTGGGAAATCATTTCACGTGCACACTTTTTCCTCACAGTAAACTCCCAGGAACTAGTGTCTAGTATTCCAAAGCTGCCATCTTTAAACCCTACTGCCAAAAGTCTTCCTCTAGGGTGCAAACTTAAGCACCTTACTTTCTCGTTCTCAGTTATCACTTCGTCTCTGCTGAACCTTATTGAGTGCAGCTGGGCCCTTTGGGATATACTCCAGATTCTTAAAGTTCCATCATCAGAAGCAGTTGCATAGGTGTCCCCGTCTGGAAAGGCTTCAAGTCCCCAGATTTCGTTAGTAACTGTTCTGCCTCTGTTAGGAGTGTAGTGGCCCTTAATCAGAGTTCTGCTCTGTCCAACTCTTAGGTCCACTTCCATGATTTCGCAGCCATAAGTTCCAACAAGCAAAGTGTCTCCGAACTGGTTCAAGCAAGCAGACCTTACCATAGGGGACATTAAGTTGAGTGAGTTAAAGTCAAAAGACTGTCTTTTGTTGAACTCGTTGTCCAGAATAAACACAAACCCGTCTTTTCCTCCTGAAACTATAACTGAGTTCCCAGCCCACAAACTGTCCAAAGCTTTACTGTGGACCTGCGCAGCTTTAGTAGGAGTGCTGCCCTGCCACCTAATTAAATGTCCAGTTAAGTTTCCACACAAAGCAGTGTTTCCCTGCACAGTCAGTCCCACCAAACAAGAGTTTAGCTTTCTAAACTTGCCCCTGCTTGCTTTGACTCTAGAACCGGAAATTCTCCACAATTTGTAGTGCTTAACACCTGTAGTTACAAATTCCCCCTCTGAAATCCAGGCTAAGTCCAGGATTTTATTGGTGTCTCCTTTGAAAGAAGCTACTAAAGCGTTGGTGTTCAGGTTGTAAACTGCAATGCTGTGGTTGTCGTCGAGTCCTGCTGCAACTAACTTAGTTTCTGAGGGTGAAAAGTCCAAAGCTGCTATTCCTTTTTGAAGAGGCTTTTTGAAGTGAGCAACTGGAACCATGCTATAGGTATTCCAGACATAAATGCTAGGCCACCTGCCTACTTCGCCACTTGCAGCCAAGTTCCCGCTTTTGCTGACTGAAAAAGCTATGATATCGTCCGAGTGCTTGTTGAAGAACTGCTGCGAGTGAGTTTGTTTTTGGTAAACTATTCCTAGTCCTGCAGCGTGGTAAATGATTTTTCCGTCTGGCAAGTAACGCAAGTTGTTCCTAGAGTCCTTAGCTCTATAGCCGTGAACAAACTCTAGTTCTACCCTAACATTAGGTGGTCTTGTTTGGTTCCTGGGAAGTCTTTTGAAGTTGGAAGGTGGCCTCATTGACCCTTTTCCTGGCTTGACTGCCATGAACTGGTCTCCTTCTCCCATGTCTTCTAAGTTGAAGTAAGAGTTGGGGTTGTTGCTTTCTAGAGCTTTTTCAAGTTTTTGTTTGGACTTTTCTTGAGTTTTGCTTTTGTCTTTCAACACAAGTTCTTCTTCCATTTCCTGGGGTTCAGTGTCTTCTTCGAGTTCTTCCATTTCAGTCTTCCACACAAAAACACACTTGTCGTTCCCTCCAGTGCTCACTACAAAAGAGTCGTCACAAGAAAACCTCACTTTAGTAACGTGTGAAGAATGCCCTCCGTAGGAGTTGCTTCCTTGCCCTTCTACTGCTACTGGGTACCTGAACAAGTTAACTTTTCCGTAGTCGTCTGCTGTCGCCAGTACTTTGTTGTTCCTCGACTTAGCACAGCAATTGATGTCAGTTCCATCTGAGCCCTTAGGCCAAATGTGCTCAACAGGCCACCCTAATACACAAGTCCATCCAAACCACTCTGTTTCTTTAACTGAACTTGAAGAAACGCTCTTCTGTTCTTCTACACTTATAAACTTGAGTTCGTAAGCTTGTGAGTTTACTGCAAGTAATTTTCCGTCAGTAGACCACTCTAGGTGGGTTAGTGCTGAAGACAATCCAACGTCTACAGTATGCATCCTAAATAGTTGGCTGTTTTCAACTCCTGCAATTTCAACCTTAGAGGGGCCTCCGTGGGTTCCAAAAGCTACTTTGTTGCCTTCAGGACTGAACTTGATGTCTTGGATCCAGGAGTCTTTTCCGCCAAAAGAACTTTCCAACTCAGACACCACAGACAAGTCAGCTGCACTCAAAAGAAGTACACTTCCATCCACTAGTCCTAAGACCAAAAGACTTCCATCCACAGACCAGTCAATTGCTCTGGAGTCTTTTTCTAGGGTAACCGCAAGTTTCTGTTTGCCTTCTAAAAGGTCCCAAACCCTTACAGTTTTGTCACCTCCACAAGTAGCACACAAGGCTTCACTAGGGTGCATAGCTAAACCCCAAAGCTCTCCTTGGAAGTGACCAGAAACCAACATCTGGGGTTCTTCCCAGTTCTTTACACAGAATATTTCAGCTCCTCTAGTGCCTAAAAGCAAGTTCCCTGCTTGGTCAACATCTATTGCTCTGATTCCAGCACTCAAAGAGTAGTTGGAAAGGGAAAATGTCTGTAGTTGGTTGAGTTTTGAGTCCCAGGAGTTAACCACTCCGTCTGAACCTCCACTTAGCAGTTTGTCTTCTTTCACACAAAGTGACCAAACCTGAGAATTGTGGGCTTTCACTGTTTTAGAAAGTGAAGAGTTACTCCAAACATAAAGGTTGCCTGCGTGGGTTCCAGTCACAAAGTGTTCCATAAAAGGTTCTCCACAAATCTGGGCTTCAAGTCGCTTAGTTGTGCTTCCCACTACTCCTCTCCTCACAGATACGTTTTTTCCCTTGATAGTAAAGAACTTAATGAACTTAAGTCCAAATATGCAGATTTGCGAGTTGTTCACAAAACTCGCTCCCAAAACTCTTTCTTTGTCCACTTTAGAAGAGCAAACAAGTCTTTTGTGCTTCCAGTCGTAAACTGCCAAGCTGTGGTCTGAGTCTTCCCCTACTGACAGTAGCAGAGACCCGTCTGGAGAGAACCCTACGTGCCTGATGGCTTTTCTGTGGAATCCACTCAACTGCGAAACAGCCTCAAGGGTTTCAGTGTCCCACACAAACAAGTCGATCTCACGTGACTTTCCAGTTCTAGCCATTTGTCCAGTTGCAACTAAGTCTTTGAAAGGGTGAATTGCTAAACACACTACATCTTCCTGGTGCCCAGTAAAGAATTCTTGCAAACTTGAGCTAGGGTCCATAACTACTCCCAAAGCTGCTGCTGGGTAAACGATTTTTCCAGCACGCGTAACTTTAAGGTTGTTTCGCGAGTCAAAGCTCCGGAACCCCAAAACTTTCAAAAGACTCAGTGAGTCTTGAGGCGCGTCTTTGTGGTCTGGGGAAAGTTCTAGGTTACTAGGCCGGCTAGCTTCCACTTCTCCTTTCCAAGGCTTCACTGCTAAGAACTGGTCTCCCTTTCCTATTTCGTCAATTTCAAAAAAGTCCTCAACTTCAGAAGCACCCTCTGTTGAAACTAACTCTTCTTCTTCCTCCAAGTACCTCCACTGAAATATTGACTTGTCGTTGCCTCCAACACTGATAAGGTAGTCTCCTGTAAAAGCAAGATTAGTCACATGAGAACTGTGTCCGTGATACACATTAAAGGCAGAGTTCTTCTCGGGACAAGGATACCTAAAAAGTTTCACTTGTCCGAAGTCATCTGCGCTTGCAAGCACTTTGCTGGACTTACTGCGTTCAACTGCATTCACGTCAGTTCCGTCGCTGGAAGCAGGCCAAATACCCTGCACAGGCCAACCAATCACACAGCTCCAAGTACTCCACTCCAAGTCCCTGTACTCAGAAGCTCCACTAGGGTTCAGCTCTCCAGTAGTTAAGTCGTGGAAAAGTATTTCATAGCTGCTGCTGTTGGACTGCAAAGCATTTCCCTCGGCAGAAAAATCTAAGTGAGTAATTGCTGAAACGTGGCCTTGCAGTTTGAATTCCAGTTTGTAGTTTTCAGTTGCCTTGTAAACGTAAATAAAGCAGTCATGACCTCCAACTGCAAGGTAGTTTCCGTCCAAAGAATACTTAATTTGACTAATAGGTTTTCTGCGGTCGTGTTTCTGAACTACTTCTTCTAGAGTTTCTGAGTCGTAAACAATCACTTTCCCGTTTTGAAATCCCACTGAAAGCTGCAAGCCATCTGATGAGTAACTTAGGGTGTTAGCAGGCCCCTCTACTTTGCAGGAGTTCTTTTGCTTGCAGTTAAGCAACTCCCAAACTGCCAACATAGAGTCTTCCCCAACAGTGGCAAACAAGGGCTCTGAAGGATGCTTGGTGAGTCCCCAGAGTTCTTTGTGGAAGTGACTCCTCATAAGCACTTTAGCTGTTCTTCCTTCTACTTCAATGACTTCTCCGCCTCTGGTGCCCACAAGAAGTTTTCCTTGTTTTTCGCAAACACTTCTTGGCTTGGCTGCCAAGCTCTTTAGTTTCCTTAAGTTGACTGAGTCTACCTTTTTCAAAGACCCGTCTAAAACATAAACATGCCCTTCAGTGCCTCCAGTCACTATGCCTTCCTCTCCATAACGAGGTCCAATGCAAGAGATGCTGCCTTCGTGCAACTTAACTGCTCGGGAAAGTTCAGTTCCTTTCCAGATAAAAAGACACCCATTGTGCCCGCCTGCTAGAATGTTGTTTCCTAAAAAGCCCAGAGATATCAGGGCTTGTTGCTTGGACCTTTCATCTTTGCCCCAACCTGTTCCTTTCTTGACCTTGAAGGTTCCGTTTTCAATAGTCATGACTTGCAAAATCCTTAGACCACAAACTACAAGCTTATTGGGGTAAGAGGGGTGGAACTTCATGTCCAGGATTTTAGCTCTGCCTGCAGTTCCAATTGCGTGGACTTGTTTCACGTTGTTTTCTGCGTGCAAGTCGTAAACCACCACTGTGTTCTGGTCGTCAGCCCCCATAGCTGCTATTTTGGAGCAGTCTTTTGAAAAGCAAACACGTGCAACTCCTTTTTTGAGGATTCCTTTGAAGCTAGCAACGCACTCCAGAGTTTGGGTGTTCCAAACACAAACCAAGGGATTCCTGCCTACCTCGCCCGTTGCTGCTAAGTTTCCGTCTGAACTTAAGTCAAAACTAATTATGTCGTCTGAGTGTGCTAAAAAGTGCCTTTGGGTGTTGGACTCCTGGTTGAGCACCACTCCAACAGCAGCAGTGTGGTAAACTACTTCCCCCAAGGCAGTGTACCTCAAGTTATTTCTGACGTCATGGCACCGGTAGCCATAAATGTACTCAAGATCAAGTGAGGCATTGGGTGGCTCTTTTGAGTTGCTCTCAGGAGCATAGTTGGAAGGAGTAGAGTTTGTAACAGCGCCTTGTGAAGCCTTTGCAGCTAAGAACTGGTCTCCCTGGCCTACGTCTTCTAGTTCAAAACCTACTTCCTTAGCTTTTTCGTAGGCATCACTTCGAGTCCAGCTTCTGTTGTCAGTTTCGTTTTCAAGGTCAGAGTCTACTTCGGGTTCTTCTTCAGTTCCCCAGTTTTGGCGCAAGTCTTCTTCAGACACTAGTTGGAATTTCTGAAGCATTTGCACAGCTTCTGTGTCTTTGGTTACAAAACTAACCCATTCTGCAAGGGACACTTCGTTGTCCATGTTGGTATCTACTTTGTAAAAGACCCTTTCAGCGTGTTCTTTGAGTTCTGCTGCTTCAAGCATTTGCGAGTTGCCTATACAGCAAAAAGCACTCATCGAAGTTTTCAAAATCACAATCATTTCGTCAAAAGTAATGCTCTTCGAGTGATCGAAGTCAAACAGCTCAAACAATAAATGAGCTTTGGTTTCTAGGGATGCATCAGCTAGTATAGTCATACCAGCTATAAACTCGTAAGCGTCTATTTTGCCCCGGGAGTGCTGGTCAAAGACCCTGAAGATAGTGTCAAGTTGCTCTTCAGTGGCGTTCCAAACCTCAGTTAGCTCTTCCCGATCTAGTCCAAAAGAGTCTCTGATGGTTTCCTCCTTTTCAAGGAGTTCTAGCATTTCTTGTTCGGAAAGCGACAGTTTCTTAACTTCTTCGTCGATTTTGTGGCTTTGCAAAGCTCCCATTTATAAGCAGGCATTATTTTAAAATCTTATTAATTATTTTATAAGTCAATAACAATGGGATGCAAACTCGTTAAAGAAGACATAGACAGAGTCTACTTACCTAATGTTAAACATGAAAACAAAGAAGAACTCACTTCCTCACCTGACACTCGGGAAGAATATGTAATTATCAGAGCCCCTGCTGACTTGCAGCTTTTCAAACCCAAAACAGAAACTTTCGAGAACTTCTGTTGCGAGAAACTAATACTTCCGGAGGCAGGAATGTGTTCTATAGAAAAAGACTCACTCCTAGTTTGTGGAGGTGTCGACTTCTACGGAGAAGAGTCTTCTAGCTGCTTCTTCATAGACCTTTCAAACGGGTCCTTAGTTGACCTGACTAGTATGCCAGCTTGCAAACGCAGACTTCGCTTGGTGTACTCTCCCGACACTGGCTCTGCTTTTGCCCTAGGGGGAGTCAGACAAGTCCTTAAAAACAAGTCTTACGAAATCGACTACTCTTGCAGTTGCCTAGAGTTCAACTTCAAAACCCAAACTTGGAAAGTCCACGAAGAAATGCCCCTTCCTGTGGAGTTCTCAGGTGCTTTTTTAAACAACTCAGAAATCTGGGTCACAGGAGGCGCTAACGAAAACACCGACTCCTGGCTTCAGGACTCTGTTCAAGTGCTAAACATCCACCACAAAATTTGGAGAACCCTTGACCTGAAGTTGCCTGTTAAGCTTTACATGCACTTAACTTACAGGCTAGACCCCTTTAACTTCTTGGTTTTGGGAGGAGTGGACGAAGAGCAGTACGAAGGAGGGTTTATTTTCCACTGCAGCAAAGCTAGCTACTCTGAAGTAGCCAAGTTCCCAAGTGGACTCTCAACAGCTTTTCCTCACTACCTTATTCCCCACGAGAACTTTCTGTACTGCCCCAACGAGTTCGGCAAAGTATTTTGTTTCAATACTGAAACTAAAGAAGTGCACATTTGTTAGTAAGTATAATTTAATTACTTTTTCAATATAACTACTTCCTGAATCAACTCTGGCCCAAAAAAAGAAAGTCTGTCCAGGGTTGCAAGTCTCCACACCACCCGGTAAAGTCCTTTTTCTAAATTAAACAGTTTTTGTTGAATTTTAAAGTCAGAACTTTGCTTGGGAAGGATTTCTGAGCCTTCAAAGTGAATCGACTGACTTTCCAGTATCTCAGACCCACCTACTCTAGTCAAGATTACGTTCTTGATGGGCTCAAATCCCAAGTTTTCTACTTTCCAGGTTGCTTTCAATACTTGGCCGGGATAATAAGCTATTTTTTCATCAATTGGTTTTGAAATCCTCACAGTATAGGGTGCCCACTGGAAGAAGTCATTGTGCTCATGAGAGGTTTCTAAAATGCAATTTTCGCACAAGTCAAAATCACCACACTCCTTGCACTTATAACGCACTCCAGAAATGTAGTTTTGGTTGCACTCGTCGCAAATCACGTTTTCATGCGAACCTGGTCTAGGTAGTTGGACGAACTGTTTGTGCTCATGACTGTCTTTACAGACCAAGCAAAAGCTAAACTTGCAGTCATAGCAAACACTCCTAACTCCACTTATAGGAGTCATGCCGCAGTCTCTACATACTGTTTCTGGGTGAACATCTTGAGGGTCAATGACTCCTTGCAACTTCAGAATTTGTTTTTGGTTAGAATCAAAGGATTCCTGGAGTTGGTTAATTAGTCCGAGTAAGTACTTCACACAAGAGTGGCCTTCTCTTATCTGGAACTCTTGGTTGCATTCTTGACAACAAGTGAGTTTGAACTCGCAAACCTCTTCATGGTCTTCTTTTTCAGATGCTCTTATTAAGACACTGCACTCTTTCCAACTGCACTTAACCAGCCTGAACCTGCACTCTTCTTTTTCGTGCTTGTACAAGTTTTCTAAACGCAGAATAAACTGACAACCAACTTCAGAGTAAATACAACTAACTCTTAGGTTATCCAAAACAGACCTCAAGAACTTGTGGGACCTTTGCAAACTCAGTGGATTCCGACAATTAGTGCACTCATTGCTACGCTGTTGCCAAAGTTGAATGCATTCTTTACAAAAAGAGTTTTGGCACGAAAGACATTCCAAAGGGTCTTCAAGTACGTCTGTGCAAATCCCACAAATTAACTCTTGGTTAACTTCTTCTTGGAACCTTTCAATGTCTAGTCCCATAGTTACTATATTTTAATTAAATGAACTAAGTTTGAACCAAGCACTCACTACTTTATGGTTCGAAATTCTTGTTAGCACTCTTAGAAGTCGAGTAGTAGCAAGAGTCCTGTTCACTTCTTTCCGGTAAGCAGCTTTTCTGATTCGAATCAGAGATTCGTTGTAGGACTGTAACCTCCAGTTTTGGAGTGATTCTTTCTGTAGCAAGTTGTAATGCGAATTAAGACAAAGCACAAACATGGACAGTTTCCTTTTTCTTTTAAAAAGTAATTGTTTTAGCTCTGAGTACTCCTGAATACTCCTCATCAAATAACTAAACTTAGACTTCATAAGTATAAAACTCAATTTGCGCATTTTGTTCAAAACAAACTTTTTCGGCAGAATTGTGGACTTTAGTCCTTCAAAAGCCCTTTGAAACCTTAGTTTAAGAACCTTCACACAAAGTCTAAGTGCAGTTTTCTTTTGGTAGTTATGAATCATCAGTTGGCACCAGAACTTTTGATAACACCCTCGTTTTTGGTTTTCAATCACTTTCCAAATACTGAGCGCTGCGTAGTTCTTAGTTTTTCCAGTTCGCATGCTTTGTCTCCACCTGTGCCAAGCTTTTAGTTTGGTTTGCTTAATGTAAGGAATGAGTCTTTTCAAGCCTTTATGGGCATTTTGGATTTTAGAGTTGTCTGCGTTAGTTGCTTTTTGCTTAGCAATTCTGTAACTGCTGAAAAAACCCCTGCACTGCTTAACAGTTAACTGCTCCAAGCTCTCTCGCAGAGTGATTACTTTCAACGAGTAAAACTCTGTTGGTCTGGAATCTGCAATGCTCAGCCAGTGACTGAAGCAAACCTTTTTTCTGTAGATCGCGTCTTTACTGATGTTTTTCACAAAGGTTTTCAAGACCTGGTTAGCAGCCTTTCCAGAAGAGAAGTAAGACACTATTGTGCTAAAAGAAGCTGAAACTAACCTAACTTGGACCATACTCACCAGGAACAAAAACCTACTAAGGGTGTACCTAGTTTGCTGTGAGTAATTGGTGAGGTAATTGATAAGGGCATTAGCGTGTCTTTTTTTGAAAGACTGAATCAAAGACTCCATACGGGTTTTAAGTCCGAGTTTAATTGGTCTTTTCTTCCGAGAGTCCCTGATTCCTTTTATCTGGACTTGAAGTGACTCAATTGTGGTTTTGAGGTTGGACTCTCCTCTGGGAGTTTCTGTGCTAATAAAAGGTGAAATGGTTCTTTCAGGAATAGTTTCTTTAAACCACTCTTTCAGCAAGCAAAAGCTTTTATTGTAATTTTTGTGGACTTCGAACTCCAGAACTAACGATAACTTAACAGCAGCTTTTTTGAGAGTTGCCCACAATTTCAGTGCGCTAAAAAAGTCTTTGTAGTGTCTGCGGAGGGCCATAATCAAAGCCACTGCAACTTTGATCATTGCGTTTTTGGAAGTGCCCCTTTTGTTCTTTTTGAGTCTGTTGGGAGAAATGAATTCCAAAGACCTTTGGGACGGAGAAAGGTGACTTCTAAATCCTTTAGTGGACTTTTCTAGGGACTGAGTTACGTTGATAGAAGTTGAAAGGTTTGAAGGAGTTCTGTTTCTGGGAGAATGCCTCGCTGAGTTTCTTGGACTGTCCCTTTCTAGTTCCTCCGTGCTGAAGAACTCAGGCGAAGATACCCTGATTCTTAAGTTCTTTGCATTTTCGTACACCAACTTTTCTTCTGAAATGGCTTCTTGTGTGCGGCTTCTCCAGTTCTGCAGACTCTTTGCCAGGAAAGAACGAATTTTATCAACAAGCAGTTTAGCCCCGTCTAGTTTGTAGCTAGGAAGCGACTTGGGAACTGGGGAAGTCTTTTTTGGTTGGTAAAGTTGTTTTTGGATTTCGGAGTACATGTGGGAGTTCCTCGAAGGACTAGTAAGAGTTTTTTCTTTTGACAAAAAATAGGGTTCAGGACTCCTTGCTCCGCTTGATGGAAGTCTTGGAGACAACTGGCTGCGAGGAGTTATTTCAAAAGGCAAGTTTCTAGGCGAGTATGCTAAGTTTTTGCGAGAATGTACTGGGTTTAACGAAGATCTTCCCCGGCTGATTTTATGTCTAGCTTCACCCAAGCTCTTTATGAGGTCCTCTACACTCATATTCATAGTAATTATATATTAAATTCGGAAGTCTCTTGGATATTGGTTGCGTAATAAAAATGAAGCCTAAGCAAGTAGTTCCTGACCAAGTCAGAGGGTACAAGCTCAAAACAGAGAGTGCCAACTACGGAGCCAACCAAACCATACTTTACGCTTTGGGGATCGGGGCTTCAAAGGACCCTTTGGATAAAGATGACCTTAACTTCACCTACGAAAACGCTGAAAACTTCAAGGTGCTTCCTAGCTTTGGAGTAACTTTGGGAAGCATCAACAGTCTTTTTGAAGCCTTGATGATGTGCCCAGGAATGCCGGAGTTCAACCCCATGAAGCTCCTCCACGGAGAACATAAGTTGGAACTCTTTAAGCCCTTCCCCACATCCCAAAACGTGTCCATTGAAGGCGAAATCGTAGATGTTGCAGACAAGGTAAAAGGAGCACTTGTGACTATTGCATGCAACATCCTCGACCAGGACCGCAACCTGCTTTGTAGGAACACCTACAAGTTGTTTATCCGTGGCATTGGGGGTTTTGGCGACAAAGGAACTCTGAATGACTCACTTCCCAAAATTCCAGAAAGGGCCCCTGACTTCCAGTTCACTGACTCAACCCAGCCCAACCAAGCCATCCTGTACCGACTTGCAGGGGACACCAACCCTCTGCACATTTCCCCAGAGATGGCTGCCATGGGGGGGTTTGATAAGCCTATTTTGCACGGACTCTGTTTTTACGGGTACGCGTGTCGGGCTGTTCTTAAGAAGTTCTGCAACGACGACGTGAACTTGTTGAAGAGTCTAGCAGTGAGGTTTACTTCCCACGTATTCCCAGGAGAGACTTTAGTGACTGAAATGTGGAAAGAAGGCAACAAAGTAGTTTTCCAGCAGAAAACCCAAGAAAGAGGCAAGCCTTGCGCTATTGGCTTTGCAGAACTAAACCCAGCCCCTAAGCTTTAAACTTACTTAGAGTAAACCTCGTGTAGCACTTTGGAAGCTTCTTTGTACTTTGCGTAGGCAAGTTGGTACTCGTAGGGTCTCTTGCAGACTTTGGAAATTAAGTTTTCAACCTTCATGCCGAAAAAGGCTTCTTCGGGGTACCTTTTTTGTTCTTCTTGCAAAAAGGAGTTGAACAAGCCTTCTCCGGAACTGTACTTGGCAGGCTTGGGGATGGAGTCCATTAAGGCGTAGAAAGACTTGATGTCGTAACCCATTTCCAAATTAAAATGGCCTATAAGAACGACTGGTGCGTTCAACAACGCATTAAGCAGGACGAGAAGTTCGCAGCTGCAGAAGTCTATGCCAAGAAGATGCAAGACATCGGCAAAACCTCAGTTTGGCACGAAAGACAGCAAAAGTTCCAAGTAGCACGCAACAACATCCACGCTGAAAAACAAATGAAGGCCGAAGTTGAAATTGCCAACCGGGAACTCAGAGACCGCAGAAAGGAACGCCTCAGAAGACTCCTCCAGGAAGAAGCCCGTCAATACCAAAATGAACTCCGCGAAAAAGGACTGGCTTTATACGTAGATAAGTTATAGTTACCAATACATAAAAGATTTTTTGAAGGAAAGCGGAATGGGAGTTCTTTGAATTACCGGGGACTTTGCTGAAGGAGTCAGACTGATTGTGCTTGGAGTAGTAGGTCTTGACTTCAGCCGTTTCAGCCTTGAAGAGTGGAGCTTCTTGGAGGAGTCCATAGTTTGGTTTTTGAGTTTTTGGTGCAACTCTTTGATTTTTTCTTCTTTCAGACTCAGTTCGTACCGCAAGGACTTTGTATACATAAGTTCCTTGTCTTTCTGGTGTTCAGTGTTTTTCTTAAGTTCAGTTATCTCAGTTTCTTTTTGGTTTAGTTTGCGAGCAATCAGTTGTGTGTAACTGAAGTACTTTTCCTGAACACTATTGAGTTTGGTTTCTAAAAAGTCTACTTTGTCCAGAAATTCTCCAACTAGAACACTGAACTTTTGGCTCAGCAGAGAATTCAAAGTTTCCAGGAGTTTAGTTTGGCATTGCTTGTTATGCTTTTGGAGTTTCGAGTTTTTGGCTTCCAAAGACTTTACCTTTTTTTCGAGGACTTTTTGGAGGTTTTTGTAAGCCTGGATTTTCCTTTGGTAGTTTTGGGGTTCTTCAGTGAAGTTGGTTTCTCCTCTGAGGTAATTGAGTTCTAGGTCTTTCTGGTGCTTTAAGTTTTCTATTTGTTTTTCGTAGATGGTTTTGATGAGTTGTATTTGTTCTTTGTGTTTTTTCTCCTGTTGGTCTAGTTCCTTTTGTTTTTCCTGGACTACTTGTTCTCTGAAAGTTCTGTAGTCCTTTTCAAGAGTTTCTTTGAAGTCCTTTTCTCTGGTTTGGAGTTCGTACTCAGAGTCAGCGGCCCTCTGTTCAATTTCCTTTTTAAGTTTAGAGTACTGATCGTAGTAATAGTTCTCTATTTCGTTTTTGCTTCTTTCGAAGTCAAACTTCATTTGGGCCTTTTCTTTTTCTAGTTTTTCAATGTTCTCCAGAAGGCCTCTTTTTTCTGTCCGAATTCTTTCATAGAGTCTTTTTTTTTCCTGTTCAAAGTTTTCTCTTACTTCTTCTAGTTTCTTGTAGTTAATGTTTTGGATCATCTTCACCTGGAAAGCCCTTATGTTTGTGTTTTTCCTGATTTCGTGCTTAACATTCAAGTCCATTTCTTGTTCCAGCATTTTGACGTTTTCTTGCAGACTGTTGATTTGCGCGTCTGACTTCGCCTGGGTGATGTTTGCAGACCTTTTAAGTGAATTTAAGTTGTGCTTGAGATGCTTAACTTGACTCTCTGCAAATCGGGCTTTTGAAGAGTTTTCTTGAGAGGTGCGTTCCAGCCAGCTCTTTGTAGTTTCGAGTTGGTGTTCTTCTTCCCTTAGTTTTTCGATTTGGTTTTTCAAGTTTTGAACTTTGGACTCTAGTTGTTTTTCTTGAGAGCACATCTCACACCTGATGTTTTGGATTTGCTTTTCGTAAAACTCCTTTTGTTCATTCAGTCTTTTTTTGAAGAATTCCTCAGCTTTTTCAAGTCTCGACTTGTAGTGCTGTTTGACTTCGTTTAGTTCGTTTTCTAACATTAACATATTAATTATCTTCTTGAGGCTATTAGTTCTGAGTGTTAATTATGCAATCAATTTTTTAATGAGAGCAAAACCCAGAAAAGACAGCTTAAACGACCTTACCCTCACTTCGCAGGAAAAAGACTTCATGCGGGAAAAGTTTTACACCATAGACAAAAACGGTTCTGGGGCAATCAGTCAAGGAGAACTAAGTCAGTTATTCGAAGAAGTGGGAGAAACCCTAACTGACGACAAAATGCGTGAAGTTTTGGAGATGCTGGAAGAAAGAGGCATCAAAAAGATTGACGAAACTGGTGCTCTCAGGGCCTGGAACTTTTTGAAAGAAATTAACCAGAAAGAAGAAGAGGAAGAAATGGACTTAGACATACTCAATGCTTTCGTAGCCATGGGAGGCAACCTCGACGGCTCAGGGGTCATCAAAAAAAAGACACTCGAAAACATCATTAAGGTCCAATTCGACCTTACGGTTAGACTAGACGAAATGTACGAGCAAGCTGGATTGGACATTTCCAGTGACGACCTCAACTTTTACGAGTTCACCTGTCTGCTTGAATCTGGGGGACCTCAACGCGACAGTCGGCTTTACTCTTTATTTTCTCTATACTCTCACGCTAACTAATGATTTAGAATTACTCTGTTACAAACTCCAACTTTCATGGGACCACCAATTAATTCTGTACTTAGAACCTAAACCTGCCGTTAAGAAGTACTCGTTTTGCTCCAAAGCAATGTAGTTGATTTCGTGTTGGAAGCTATCTGAAGACACCAAAGGAACTGACAGAGAACCTGCAATGACTAAGTCTTCTGGAGACAACTTTATGGTTTCTCTTTCTTTTTTAAAGGAGTAAAGGTACAGGTACTCTGACTTCTTGAGGCCAGAGCACTCTACCTTAACAACTCCTTTGGTAAAAGACCCGTTTGGAACCTTTTCAAAAAGAAACTTGGCTTTGGGCTGTTCCATGTGCACGTAGTCGCTCTCTGAAAACTTGAAGTGACTCAAAGTTCCTTTTCTTTTGTGTTTGTGAGTTTTCCAAGTAAGTTTCAAGTTAGCCACTAAGCTCTTCACTTCAAAGTTAGGAACTCTTTCTAAACTCAAGCTCAGGGTGCCATAGGACTCTGGGAAAATTGTAATGGATACTTTTTCAGTTTTCTGGGGGTTAGTGAGTTTTCCTTTGAGTTTTATTTCATCAGAAGTGTGGTTCTGCACTTGGAACTTAAGCCAGCAGTGCTCGTTGTCGTTGCAGCCTTTGTCTTCAGTTCTTTCTTTGAACGAGTTGCAGATGCTAGACATAGCAGGGTTGATTTCCTTGATTATGCTCTGCCACTTGTGACTGAACATAGGTTCTGCAAAAGCTTGGGTGACTTCTACTCCCATCGTAACATTCAGTTCCAAACTCAAAGTGTCCTTCAACCAGATTGTTTCTTCTAAGTTGCTGTAGTTGAGTTCGAAGTTCACTGTTTGGGAGTCTCCAGTTGCACTGATGTGGATGTCCAGTGTTTGTTTGGCCCCCACAGGCAAGTTCTGTAAAGAACCTATTTGTTCTGGAGGGAAACTAACGACTTCTGAGTTGTCGGAGGAAATCTGGAACTTCCCCAGGGGCTCTGAACTAATGTTAGAGACCAAAAGTTGGATGTGGGTTTGTTCGGAGTAGTACATGTTGATTTTGGAAGGAGTTAAAGTAAACTTGAGTTCAGGAAGTGACTCCATTACCTCAATAGTTATAGGATCGATTGGTATGCAAGAAGTAAGCCCTAAAGAGTTAAGCTGGAGTGCAGTTATTGCCAGAGGTCCCGAAGCTAAGGGAATCAAAATGTAGTTTAGAGTTGTGTCTGAGTTGGGACAAAGGTTAGAGGAAGTAGGACAGGACTCCACACTTCCTTGGACCACAAGTCTAGTGGGTTCCACTGGAAGTGGAAAGCCCAAAGTGTTTCTGAGGACTACACTGACAGTGTGGATGCCTCCTTTGACCCAGTTGAGTTCGTTGTCTTTATTTTGCCAAGGATTGTACATAAACACTTGCTCTTCAGAAGCCCTAGTTATTTCCAAAGAGTACTTTTGGGGATCAATGCTGCGCACCTGCACTAAAGGCCGGAAAGTCAAAGGTTTGTTTACGTGCACAGCGTCTTGTTCGATTTCAAGACGGAGTTGTTGCTGGACTGAAGGAAGAAGGGTGGGGTGCAAAATAAGCAGCATGTCCCAGGTGTAAAGTGCACTGGAAGACACATCTCCTAACTCTCGCGAAATTGCTTTGAGGTTCTCCAGTATCTCCCTTTGGATCCGTTTCCAGCCTTGGAACTGACCTCTGTTCCAGGGCTTCATGTTCTCACGCACAGTATAGAGGTGTCTGTTGAAGTCTTGTCTTTTCTGAGGTCTTTGATAGTCCTCTATTCCAAAGATCTGGTAGGAGTGAGCTGCTCGGGCCAGCAGAGAATGGGCTTCTTCAAAACTGCCCAGTTGCCTGCACTCCTGTGCTCCTAGTTTCCTGAAGAATCCTGCTTTTCTGTGGAACCCTATTTGTTCGCAGATTTCACCTATTTTGACACAGACTGAAAGGATATCAGAAGGCACGGCTTCATTCCTCATTTCTTCGTAAGTTTCTGTGAGCAGTCCCAACGCAGAAGCTTTTAGGCCTGCTCCTATGAGGTACCTTGCCTGCATGAACTGGACTTCTATGGCTTTTTTCCACTGCCGAACTTTGCCGTAGTAAGTTTTTATGTCTTTGAAGCGGTGCTTCAAACGTTCGTAAGGCTGGTAAGCAGCTTCGACGTTGAGGATTGCTTCGCTTGTAGCAGCCATCCAAAGCCAGTCGTTTTGGCCTTTTTGGAGTTCCAAAGCGTCTTTATAGTGGGACTTGGCTTCTGACTCGCAAGAAAAAATGAGGCATAAGTCACCAACTAGTTTGCAGTACCTACCAGGCTTGCGTTTTTTGACTCGCGAAAGGTCGGTTTCTGAAGGCACTGCAATTAGTTCAGACTCTTGACTAGAAGCAAGGAGTCGCAGAAGTCCTGCTAGGAGCATTCCGGTTAAGTCTTGGATAACGATTTCAATGCTGGCGTAAAGTCTAGTTTCATTGAGACAAGGGTGGAAAAGTATGAGGTTGGGAGCTTTGGGTTCGTAAACACTGTCTTCTTCTTTAGGTTCAAAAACAAACAGTCTCCACACCAACACTGAGTTAAAGTGGGCTACGAGTTGGTTAAGTTCTGAGTAAGCCTGCATGATGTTTTCTACTTGCTCTCCTATTCCTATCACCATCAAGAAGTTTTTGTGGAGTTGAAGTGGGAAGTTTTCGTTGGGGAACTTGCTTGTGTTGAACTTGTAAGTCACTTTTCCCTTCATGTAAGAAGCACAAACTTGCACAAGGAGTTCTTGGGTTTCGTTTTCGAAGTTCACTAGTTCCAGGTTGACTGAAGAGAGCTCCTGCAGAATGCTTTTGTAGTGTTGGAATCTGTGGTCTGGAATACTTTCCACTTTTGCTAAAAGAACTTGCACTTTCCCAATGTCCCAAATTTCCAAGTCCAAATTCATTATAATTAACCCAGAGTTTGTAGATAATCTAAAATGGGAGACCAGTTTTCGCCTGAAGAAGCAGCTGAGTACGTCAACAAGTGCATAGGAAGAGGGGACTTCGAAAATGCTGTAAGATGCATCATGGACTACTCAAAAATTTACGAGTTCACCCCTTTCGTGCAAGGGAAGGTTGACCCGGAACTCTCTTATTACTCAAATTACTTAGCTCAGTATGGATTGCAACCACCTGTGATTGAAGAGGTTTTTAAATATCTTAAAAGCAAAGCAAAACTAAACCAAGAATACGCTTACGAACTAGCTATTACAACAACTAACCTAGGAAGCAATGCAATGAATTTATACTTTAGCTTGAGAGAGTCAGGGTTCAGTCGAGATGTGTGCTACCCAGTTGTGCAGCAGTTGAGTTTGAAGCAGAACTACGACCTAAATGCTGCCTTTGCACTAGCTAATGCTTATGTTCGCCACCAAGGCTAATCTAAGGTTAATAGAGTAAGATGGTTATATTAGTGGCAGAAATGGAGCATAGAGTGCTTACCGTGAAAGATGTTCCTGCTTCGGAATTCATAGCAGCCTACGCAGCTTATTTGAAACGCACAGATAAAATCGAAATCCCTCCTTGGGTGGAGCACGTTAAAACAGGCAAGCACAAAGAGCTTTCGCCTTACGATCCAGACTGGCTTTACATCCGAGCAGCAGCCCTGGCAAGGAGAGTCTACCTGTGCAAGAACCTGGGAGTAGGTGCTCTCAAGAAGATCTTCGGAGGCAAGAAGCGCTACGGAACTAGTCCCTGCCACTTTGTCACAGGTTCAGGGAAAATCATACGCTACTGCCTCGACCAACTCACAAAAAAAGGAATCATTGAGTACGACGAAGAAGAACGTGAGTCTGGAAAGCAAGGTGGCCGCAAAATCACACGCAAAGGACAGCAAGAACTAGACTCAATTGCTAAGCAACTTTCAGGTTCCTCTTAACTAAATTAGATTACACAAATGGAGCCCAAAGAAACCGAACCGGGTTCTCCCTTTTTTAGGTACTGTCTCAACGCACTGAGTCCCATTAACAAGCACGTAGACACCAAACACTTAACAAGTCTCGAGACCGAAGTCCCGAAACTTGAACTCCCAGTCAAACGTTCCCAGCGAGGGTGCGGGTGCAGACGTTCCAAGTGCCTGAAGCTATATTGTGAGTGCTTTGCAGCAGGGAATTTTTGTCAGAACTGCGGGTGCACTAACTGTTCCAACCGGCCCCAACAAGAAAAGAAACGCAACCAAGCAATTAACGAAACGCTCAACAGGAACCCCCAGGCTTTCTACTCCCAAGGAACTTCGTGTAATTGCAAAAAGTCCAACTGCCGAAAGAATTACTGTGAGTGCTATCAAAGTAATAAGTCCTGTACAAAGTACTGTAAATGTGAAGGATGTAAGAATAATTAATCATGGGCATGAAGTCTCTTCTCAAACAACAAAGAATGAAAGTGATCTTCACTTAGCAAAAACTCAGTCAAGAAGGAACCAAAATCAACTCCGAGTTCAAGTCTTCCCTCAAAGAACAACTTTCCAAGTTCACCAGCAACTTAGAAGCCTTCCTAGAGGAACATCGTCAGGAAATCAACAACAACCCTGTCCTTCGCCACGAATTCTACAACATTTGCCGCAAAATTGGCTTTGACCCCCTAGTTTGTAAACTTTAGTCAGCCAACAAGAGTTACTGGGCAAGTCAACTCCAGCACTCCAACTACTTCTTTGAAATAGGAGTTCAAGTGACCACTGTTTGCATTGGTTTGAGAGAGCGTACTGGAGGCGTCATGGAAGTAACTGAGTGCCTCAAGTGGGTCAACAAACTCAGAGGACCCCACAAAGTCATCCCAATAGAAGACCTTTACGAAGCTTTGGAGTCCCTGCAAGTTCTAGGCCAAGGCATGACTCTTTTGGAACCTTCACCAGGACAGAAGTTCATAGTTTCAGTTCCTTTGGAACTCAACCAAGACCAAGCCCTAGTTCTGCAACAAGGAGCACAAACTGGGTACGTACAGGTAGACATGTTTCCTTCATGGACTTTCCCTAGATTCCAACAAGCCCTGGATGCTTTGGTCAGTCAAGGTATTGTGTGGGTTGACTACCAAGAAACTCCCTTTAAGTACTGGTTTCCGTCGCATTCACTATTCAAGTAATAATAAATCACTGTGAAGACCTGCGGCCCAGATTAAAAATGCCGAAAAAGAGAAGGAACGGAGGAAGGAACAAAAAGAACTGTGGGAACACACGATCTCTCCACTGCATTAACTGCGGAAGACTTGTGCCTAAGGACAAAGCCATCAAGCGCTACAACGTGCGTAACATGGTAGATGCTTCCTCGTTGAGAGACATTAAAGACAACAGGGCTTATGAGAACTTCAGCATTCCCAAGTTTTACATTAAGCTTGTCTACTGCATTTCTTGCGGCATCCACCACAGAGTAGTTCGTGTCCGCAGCTCAGAAAACAGAAGAACCCGCGAAGCTCCCAAAAGATTTGTGAGGAGAGAAGAAGAAAAGAAGTAATTCTTAAGTAACTTCAAGAGTTAGTAGTTATTTGTGACTCCGAACTATTTGTGCAAGGAACCAAATATGGATAATTAATAACGTCTGTCTATGGAAAGAGTGAATTTTGAGACTTTGCCGATCCAACTCGAAGGGTACAACTGGCGCTCCCGGAGGAAGCATTTTAACGTCCACAAAAACTACAACTCCCCCGATTTTTTGCTAGGTGGAAAAGTTTACAGTCATCAATCCCAAGCCGACCCTCTCCTTGCAGATCAAAGTTATTTGAAAAACAACCATGCTCACGAAGGTGCCCACACCCAGAAACAACCCGGCCGAAACCCTTCAGAAATTCCCGAACAAAAAGAACTCCAAAGACTAAAGAAGCTTCTATCTGAAAAAGAAGACGAAATTTCCAAGCTCAGGTACACCAAAAGCAGCATTGAGAACTCTGCCAAAAGCCCAGAAACTGCAAAACATCAGTCCTACAAACAAATACCAAGAGCACTTAGTCCCAAAAGTCCAGAGGCACCCGGTGTAAANTTTGAACAAGTTTCTAGACCCAGAGCTCAGTGGACAAAGCCTGAACTAGCTCCTGGACGCTTTACGCCTTCCCCAGCCAAGCAAAACCTGGGCAAATTCATTCCAACTGAAAGAAACCACAACCCTCTTTTAGATCGCTTCCAAAATAACCCCCTGTTTAAGCAACCTCAGTACACTAAAATGAGGCCTAAAGTTATGGGAGGAAACCCCATTACTGGCTTTGACTCTAGTTATACAAGGAATGAACAGTCACCTGACCGAAAGACCCAAATGGCAAACTACGCAAACATGCTCATTAATAAGAATAGCAATATATTTTTATAGCTGTATTAGTTACTTCTTGAAAAAATTCCCTAAGTTCAGTGCCTTCATTCCTTGACTGAGAATTGAAGGAGGTTCTACTTCAGGATTGTGCCACTGAATTGAACTTGTTTTGCTACTTATGCTTGCTCCTCCGTCAACTGCAAGCACCTCTCCGTTCACAAACGAAGACTGGTCTGAAAGGAGCCAAACTGCAGTATGTGCAATGCTTGCAGGCGAACTGACTTTGCCCGTAGGAGTTTGCGAAGCTGCCTGCTTCATTAGTTCGTGGTTCTGCACAGCTGTTAAAGACAAATCCTTTTGATGCATTCTGAGTCCAGTGTCAACGAATCCAGGGGCTACACAGTTTATTCGTATGCCAAAGTTGGCTACTTCAAGGGCTGCGCACTGAGTCATACTGTCTAGCATAGCCTTGGAAACACTGAAAATTGTTTGCTTGGGCCGAGGGACAGGAGCTGCAGACACATTCACAATAGCACCTCCAGTAAGTTTCATGAAGGGAATAGCCATACTAATTAGTTGCATAGGGACCCGCACATTTACGTTCATGATTTGGTCCCATTCTTGCAGTGTAGTGTCTTTGAAGTCCTTGCTATGAATGACTCCAGCACTGTTCACGATTCCGTTTAAGTTTCCTTGGACTTCTTCAAGTGCACGCAGGAAAATAGACTTCACTTCTGCTGGTCTTTCTAAGTCGCAAGGGTAGACACTTATTGACCCTTTGTTGTTGGAGACCTGGGCGAGTTGGTGCAGTAGTTGTGGTCTTCTGCCCAGCAGTATAACATGTGCTCCGTTTTGTAAAAGAATCCTTGCAACTTCTCTTCCTATTCCACTCGACCCTCCAGTAACTAAGTAGTTCTTCCCAGCTAAGTCGTCATACTCAAGGTCCTTGAAGTCAGTTTCTTCGTCCACAGTTGCAGATATGTTCATATTTACAGTAGCAAACTTGCATGGCGGGAACGTTCAGGATACTAATTGCAACAGACAACCACTTGGGCTTTCTGGAAAAAGAGGAAACTAGGAGAGATGACTCCTTTTTAGCAGTTCAAGAAGTTTTTGAAAAAAGTTACCAAAACAATGCTGACTTCTTACTTTTAGGAGGCGACCTTTTCCACGAAAACACTCCTTCCAAGTACACTCTCAACCGCACTTTTGAAATCTTCAACAAAAACGTTTTAGGCCACAGAGACCACCAGTTCAAAACCTTGTCTACTGAGTGGAATCTAAATTACTTGAACCCTTCGCTCCAAATCTCCATGCCTGTGTTCATAGTTCATGGGAACCACGACGACCCCTCAGTTGACACAAGAATATCTGCCATTGACCTTCTGCAGAACTCCAACTACGTGAACTATATCTACGGAGTCCACAAAGAAGACGTAATTGAAGTCTCTCCTGTAGAACTCAGCAAAGGAGAGACCCTAGTTGCTATCTACGGACTAGGTTACGTCAAAGATGAAACTCTAAACTGGATGTTTAAAGAAAATAAAGTTAACTTCAAGGAGCCTTCAATGGGTTCCCAAAACTACTTCAACATCCTTGTTGTGCACCAAAACAGGTTCAAGGGCAGTGGAGAAGGAGCCCCTGCACGTAACTGTGTTATGGACTGGACATTTCCCAACTTCATAGACTTAGTAGTTTGGGGACATGAGCACGAAAGCATTCCCAACGTAAGGAAAACTGAAGGAAAAGACTACTTAATTCTGCAGCCTGGGTCAACTGTAGCTACTGCCCTCACTTCTGCAGAAGCAAAACCCAAAAACGCCTTTTTACTAGAAGTCAGAGGACTGGGTTTCCGCCTTAACCCTTTGCCACTTTTGAAAACCAGGGCTTTGGTTTTTGACTCTCTAGACTTAGGCAATTTGCCTCAACTCGAAGCACAGGAAACTGTGTTACAAACTCTACAAAACATGCTTCGATACGCTTCCCAGGATCTTTTAAACCCACCACTTCTCCGACTAAAAGTGCGCTCCCAAACACCAATTGACACACGTTCTTTGTCTCACCAAGTCAGTTGTCAAACTGCCAACTCAAATATAGTTACTGTATCTATAGTTAAGTCCACTCAAAGTTCCATTGCTCAAACAAACACCCACGTAGATGACATCCTGTCTTACCTACAAAAAGAACTTTCTAAGTCTTCTTCTGAGTTTCAGCTCTTCAGTCCCAAACAGTTTGTTGAACACTCTGAGTCTGCAGCTCTTAAAAACGACACCAGGGCTCTTGAAACTCTTTTTGAGGGAAAAGTCAACATGGCTTGCAACGCAATAATGAAGCGCTTGCCTCCGAACTTCAATGAGCAGTCAATTGTGTCCCAAATTGACGACTTGAACATAGCTAATGAACCCCCTTCGTTCAAAAGGCCCAATCTTTCTGCTGACAAGTCTTCTAAAAAACCCAAAAAGTAATTAATCCATGCACAGTTTAGGTTTTATAAATGGCAAAAGAACCAGAGTTTATTGAAGAAAGTAATGACATCTTCACTAAAAAGGAACCAAAAACTAAACCAGATAAGCAATTCTTTATCCAAATGTGCTACGAAGTCATTCACTACCTTTCAAAAAGCCACCAAAAGCTTGGAACTGGGTCTAGGTCTAACTTAATTCCTGGTTTGGCGTTAGTTTACGAATTCTTACAAACAGTATCACTTTTGTACTACATAGAAATGCCACTTCAGGACTGGAGAAAGTACAAGTTGATCTGGGAGTCAATATACTTTTCCCGAGTTGACTACTTATGCTCTTACTTTCAGATTGAAGATTTTCTGATTTACTTTTCGCTTTTAATCAGTGCTGCTCCGTTAGCTTCATTTGCTGTGTTGGCAACTCAGAAACTTTCAAAAAGAAAACTTAGTCTCAAACTTAGGAAACTAGTGTTTGAAGTCCCTATGTCCTTAGCAACTGAGGTACTTCCAATTCCAGTAACTTGCATAGCACTTACCCAAATCAAATACTACTTTAGTGATGCTAACTACATAACGGAGTACAACCTTGCGTTTAGTCTAGAGTTACACCCTAGTATTCCAGTTGCTTTAGTATTGGTTAGTTTTTTGCTAAAACTCACAAAGCTTTTGTTTTTCTTTGAAACAAGCCATGATTCTCACGAAAGGGTTCCTTTGGCTAAGTCCAATGAGTTTCCTGACCTTGTGAGGTTTGCTGGGTTTTACACCCAAGCATTTCTTTTTTACTTTTTGATGCCCACAAATTCTTACTTGTTCCAAACTCTTTGTGTAGGAATAAACGTGTTTGTTGGTTGTTGCTATGTTAAGTACTTGCCCTACTACAGAACTAAGATCAACACTGGCTACTCTTCTTGCAGTTTTTGTGCAGCTTGGTTCAGCTCTGCTCTTTTAGTGGGACTCCTTTTGGACAACGCTAGTTTAACTTGCACAATGATACTTTTCATTAGTCCTTTCGTAGTTTTTGTATCCCACCAAGTAGTAGTTGCAAGGGAAAACTACTTTGCTTCCAAGTTAGAGTTGAGTTCCCACTCTAAACAGTGGGAGTGCGAATTAATCCTGAGGCCTCTTTTCAAGGACAGGTCCAAAATAACTGACTTAGCTTCTTTTATGGACACAGTAAGCAACAACAAGGAACTTGCTAAGCATTCTATGCTTTTTGTGTGGGAGAGTTACTGTTACTTCTCTAAACTGAACGATCCAGTCTCTGCAAGACTAAAACTCTGCAACGCTAAACAAAAACTTTCTCCACCAAAAGGATTCCAAGTCTTCAAGTGCACCAGACTTGTCGAGTCTGACAACGAAACTGAAACTTTTAAGTTCCTAAAGTTCCACCACGACTTCAAACGAACTCTTGAGTTGGACAAAAAGTTCTGCAACAACTTACTCAGAGCTATTGCTGAGTTGGCTTCCAACAAACCTTCTTCCAAAAAAGTCCGCAAATCCACCAAAGTTGTGTACAGTCAACTCAATCAACTAAAAGCAATGTACAAACACCTACTCACTAAAAACAAAAACCACTTACAAGCTAACTTACTTTACGGAAAACTCCTATATGACTTTTTGAACTCTCCTTTGGAAGGCACTAAGTTCTTGAGTATAGAAATGAAAACTGCCAAAAACAGTGCTTTGCACGAGTTGAGTCCCTTTGACCAAAAAAGCAGTGTAATTGTTGTTTCTTGCAGCCCTCTCAACTTCTGTTTGGTTGAGCATGCCAATGAAAATGCTTTGAAACTTCTGAACTATACTGACTTAACTGGAGTTAACTTCACTACTCTACTTCCTCATGAACTAGACTCCATGCACGTAAAATTCATGCAAAACTTTAGTTCCAGAATCACTGAGTACCAGTTTTCTTTGCCAGAGTTTGTGTTTTTAAAGCAAAGTAGCGGGTTCTTGACTCCTGTCCAAATGCAATTAAAACTAGACGCTATAAATAACTGTCCTTACTTTGTGACAACTTTCAAACCCTACAGCGAACTAAACGGGGAAGCAGCTTTACTGAACTGCAGTGGCAAAATTCTAGGACACACTGAGGGATTCACCCAGTCTTTAGGACTTTGCATGGATTCTCTGACTGGCCAAAGTTACTCTTCACTAAACGGTAAATTCGCTGAAGCCTACGAAAACCCCTTTCACCCCATTACTCTTGAAGAAGAAACTTACTTGTTTGGAGTCAGAATTCATGTTAACCAGACTTGCTTGGTTTCAGTAATAGTGATTCAAGGCCACGAAAAATTGCTTACTTGGGAAGACTACTTTGCACCTGACTCTGAATTTTTGACACACGACACCTGCTTCAACCCTTTCGAAATGCCTCCAGAAGAACCCCAAGAAACTCCTCAAGTCAGGTTCACTGAAAACTTAGAAACTCCTGAAAGTGAAGAAAACCACAATATCGATCCTGAGTCGCACTTAATTTGTGGTTCTAAAAAAACTGGAAAGACCACATACTCATCTGCTTCCACCCACACTTACCGCGAAAAGCAAGAGGAGAGATCCAAAGTGCTAGCTAGAGTCAGCTCAGCAGTTAGGAATGTAACATATGCCACAGCAGTAGCTTTATTGCTGTTCACAGGCCTGAACGTTATGGCCACTGTTTTATTCAACGAAACAGTAGAAAGAGGCCTAGAAGCAGGAAGTATGCACCACAAGATAGCTTTGAGGTCCCGGGCAATGCTAGTTTCAGCCCATATTTCTAGACAACTTGATCTCAAGTCCAGAGGATTTGACTTTTTGGTTCCTTTGAATTACTACGTGGACATCCTGAAAGTAGTTGCAGAAGAACTTCAAAGATCCAACAGAAAAATCAGGAAAGACGCCAAGAACTGGCAAACTGAAGCTTACTCTAGTCTTTACTTCGCAAACATCGTTCCTACTTGGTTCCTCGAAAACAAAACCCCTAAAGTCCAGAACGAGAACCTCTTTGACCTTTCGTCGATGTTTGACGAGCACTTGCAAAGGGTTAAACAAAAGTTCAACTCTAACTTAACACTTGACGACCCAAGTGCTTTCTTTCTGTTCCAAAACGGACACGGTCAAGGTTTCAAGTACTCAAACAGCTCGCAGTCCCTCTACAAAGGAGAAGAAGAAGTTTTTATTCAAAACTTGTACCTGGGTGTCTACATTGCTTATATTGTTTCGGGCTTCCAGTTAGCACTTGCAGCCTTCCTCATAGGCTTTAAACTCTTTCAACTCCAGAAAGCTTCTGACGAAACCTGGAACAAAATTTTCGAGTTGAAGAACGAAAGCTTAACTGAGGTCTTGGTTAAACTCCAAAACAGACTAGAATCGATAGACAGCCATACTCAAACCATAGAACTCCCCTTTTCAGACCGTTCGGACCCTCCTCAAAGGTACAAGCCTTGGGTTCCTGTGGTGCTTGCCTTAGTTGTGCTTTTAGCTTTCATAGGAGTTTACTTCTTTTTGTTTTTAATAGATGTAAACGACTCAGTTAGCTTCATCAAAATGCGTCCTCAGTACCTCCAAGCTTATATTTCGTTACTCTGCCACCAGATTTCCAGTTACGAGTGGACCAAAGAAATAGTCCTTTCCCGGACTCCGGTGTCCCTAGCTAGAACCTTCAAGTACCCAAGTTTCTTCTCAAGTCCTGAGTACAACTTCCAACAAAGCATCCAAAGCACCTTGTTTTTCAACGAGTACTTCGACACCTTTTTGGACAGTGACCAAATTGAACTTGGAGGTGAAATCGAGAAAACATTTTTCTTAGAGGCAAACTCACAGTCTGTTTACTTTTGCAAAGGACTGCACAAAGCAATGACTTTTTACTATGTTTTGCTGCAGGAAATCTCAGAAATTTCATGGAGCCAACTTGCCTACCAAGAACTACTGCAAACTATTGCTTTGTCTGTTCCTATGCTTGAGCACTTTGAGTCAGTCACTTACAACTACGTAAAGTTTGTCGAGGCAAGTGTACTAAGGAACAAATCCAGCAACATACTCAAAACGGGGATTCTCAGTGTTTTATTTTTGGTGTTTTTTCTGGTGATTTCCCAGATAATAATGCCAAGAATCCAAGACAACATCAACAGTGGATACGACTTAATTAGGAAACTAGACCTCTAGCAAGATTTGAATAATTAACTAAACATGGAAGAAACTGAAGCTTTCGTAGAAGAGGAAACTAGAGACGCCGAACTAGCAGCCCACAGCGTCATATCAGAAATCATCAATAGAGGAGGCGAACTCATTTACAAGCACTACATTGATGGAAAGTCAGTTCCGTTTTCTGTGCAGTTTGCGTTGTCCATGATGACCAACACCTTGGAAATGTTTTACATCCGAAGAGACGAAGGCGAACAAACTGACTGGGCTGAAGAAGAAGAACCTGTTCCTTGCAAAATCGACACTTGGGCCAGAAGTGCTATTCCTGTGCGCCGCAAAGTTAAAGTGCGACCGCCTGAAAACTCAAGCCAAGCAGCTGATGTTAAAAGTGTGAAAAGTTTCAGGTCCACTCGCTCAGGGATTTCAAAAGTAGCTCGTGCAACCAAAACTCTCAAAGCCATGGAAAGTGTTGATGAACGCAGACCTGTAAAAATCGAAGAAGTCCAAGAAGAAGTTTCTCAGGAAGAAGAAGCTCAAAGAGCCCGCAAAGAAAGACAACTCAAAAGGAAACGTGAAGAAGCAGACCGCTTACGTGCGCTCAGAGAAGAAGAAGAAGAAAACCAACGCAAACTCGCAAAGGAAGCAGAGGAACTCAAAAACAAACCCTTCACCTACGACCATACCGGTAAAATCATCCTGATTACTCCTCTCAAGTACGATAAAATGCCCCCTACTGCTTTGGGAGTAAAGTTCCAACTCGCGGAAACCCCTCCAGAAGAACCTCCTAAACCCGAACCTTCCAAAAAGAAACCTGTGCAGCCTGTAAAACTCAGAAAAGACCCCCCTAAGTCAGAACAACAGTGGGTCCGCAACGTTACTTCGATCCAGCCCCCAATGTACGACTCCATCGCACTAGCTCCAGGAGTAACTCTTGTCGAAGGCAACCGCACCAAGTACCCAGAGGCTTCCCAAAACGCTAAGAAAACTATGACAAGGCGCGAGTACAAAAACCTCACCCAAAATGCCTTTGGAAACCCAGAAAACTTCGAAATCTCCAAGAAAGAGTCTATTGTCAGTTCCTCAGATTCCCTTAAAAAAACCTCCCAAAGTGTCTCCAAAAAGGACTTCCTCGAAAGCATACCTGACTACGAACTACCTTCAGATAGAATCCAAGAAGAAGAGTCAGTTGAGAAAAGCCAAACCAGCCAGCCCCAAGAAATGCCTAAACTCCTTTCCAAGAATAAAGTCACACAGTACGGAGAAGGCTTTGCTGAGTCAGAAGAAATGAGTCCCGTTGACAGGTTTAACATGCAAATTCTCAAAAGCTCCACTTGGGGCAACAACCCCCCTTACAAGCAACCTGTACTTCCCAAAAAACAACCCAAAAAGCCCTCCAGCAACGAGCTATGGGAAACTTACGGCGACAAATTCAAAAAGCCAAAAGACAAACCCTTTGCTTCCCCCAAGGAACTCTGGGATACCAACGCTGGCCGAATTAAAAAGCCACGCGACAGACCTTTCATTGAAAGAGTCGAAAAGAAAACAAGAATGCCTCCGCCACCCCTAGGACATACCATGGGACACGGACTCCAGGACCCTAAACAACTTGCTTCAATGTTAGGAAAGACTAACTAATTTAATATTAACTATTCCAGAATACCCATTTCTTGGTGTGTAGGGTGTTTGTGGACTAGACTTATGTACAACTCTTCCTGAGCTTCTTGCTTCAGTTCAAGCAAACCTTTGTTAGAAAGTACCAACAACCTGTAAAAGTTCTGGGCAGCTTCGACCCTTGATGCGTTACTAAAGGCTTTGTTGTAACTGATAGGCCCATTTTCCAGTTTCGAAGCTAGTGCGTTTTTGAAGCTCTCTAGGTCTTCTTCTAGGCCTTCGTTCAGTGTCTCGCCTTTGGAAAAAGACTCCTCCCCAAAGTCCAAACCAACAGGACTCGAAACAACGTTAAAGTCTTCGTCAATGTGCATTGGCTCAAAGTCCCGAGCTTGTTTCTTAACTTGGGTGAAAAACACAGAAACTTCTGGGTGCAAGTCCCTCAAAAGTGGCTTGTGCAGGAAACTATTTGCATCCAATGAGTTCTCTCGCTCAAAAGCAAAAGCATGCGTCTTCAGTATATCACTAGAACCTCTGTTTAGTTTTTCGTAGCCACTTATTTGGGTGTTTTCGTCAACAAAAAAGTACTTCTTGTAACTGTGTGTTCTCGTGTTTCTTAGAGTCTTCTTGGTTCTTTTTGGAGGATGGTCTAAACTTTTGGGGGTAAATTCTAAGTGGAGAGGGTCTATCTCTACTGGAAGGTACTCATCCTGGAACTGCGCTGACTGCTTCAAGTCGTCCAAAAACGAATCAGAAGCCTCCAACTCAGAAAGTTTGCCTTCCTGCACTTGCAAAGAAGCAGGAGTGTAGTTTTTTTCACTCAAAGTAATTTGATCATATGAAGCACGGTTCCTAGGAATTTCTACACTTTTTCTAGCAGACTCCACAGAGTCCCTTACTGCTGGAAATTCCTTAGGAAGTTTCTTTGGTTTTCCAGGAGGCTTTTTGTAGTTGTACTCTTTTGGCTTCTTTGGTTCTACGGAGTTGAACTCTCTGAGTTGGGTCTCTAGTTCGTAAATAATCACGTACACTCTTTTGTAGTATATTTTTACAAGACCAAACAATAAATACCCACAGGTCCTAAGGGCCAACAAGGCTTTCGAAGTTTTCAAGACCCTAACAGAACTTTGTATGTCATAATTCTTAATCACTGTCCTTGTTAGTTTCTTGTCCCAGTGGGCCGAAAGCCACATTTGCCCCAAAAGGGGATTGTTTTGAATTTCAAGCTGCATTTCCATTTTATTGTTGCCGCGAACCCACTAAAATGGATTCTGATAAGGAAGTTGAAGAGTCTCCTGAAATCGAAAAGGACTCAAACTACAACCAGAAAAAACTAGGGGAACCTATTCTCAAAATTAAAAACCTCAGCAAAAGTAAATCCTAAGTAGGGTACAAGATTGCTGGAAGAGAAGAAACTGTCGAAGCCCTTAAGTCCATCACTTTGGCTGATTTCACCGAATTCCAAGCTGTCAAAGAGGGAGAATTTCTAGTCATCAGAGGGCCTTCAGGTGGAGGAAAAACAACCCTACTCAACATGATCGGAACCATAGATACTCCTACCGAAGGAGAAATCGAACTCTTCGCTACCAGCATAAACGCCAAGTCCTCTGACAAATTCCTTTCTCGCTTGAGACTCGAACACATAGGTTTTGTCTTCCAAACTTTCAACTTGCTAGCAACCATGACTGCTATCGAAAACGTTGAGTTGCCCATGACTCTTCTCGGCAAGTTGTCAAAAAAAGAACGCAAAGAAAGAGCCAAGAAACTCCTAAAGCAAGTCGGACTCCAAGACAGAATGGATCACCTTCCATCTGAGTTGTCTGGAGGAGAACAGCAAAGGGTAGCCATCGCCCGAGCACTTTCCAATGAACCCAAACTCCTCCTCCTAGACGAACCTACTGGAGACCTTGATACTTTCAGTACCGTCGAGGTCATGAACTCCCTACTTGAAATCAATCTAGGCAACGAAGAAAGACCCCCTACTACCTGCATCATGGTCACTCACAACCCTGATTTGGAATGCTACGCCGACAGGATTTTGTATGTCCAAGACGGAGAGTTCCAATTCCAAGCAATCAATTTCCAGCAATCTGCTCTTAACTACGACGACTACCTTGCATATTTAGATGCTAATGCTTAAATAAATAAACTATACTCGATGTTTCTAGAAATTACCTCATTTTTATTGTCCCTAAACTTCTTTGAAGTTAACTACCCTTTTTCACCTCATATTATAATGCAAGCCAAGTTTCCTTCAATATGCAAACTCGATAACTATTTACTTCTATTTATTTGAGCTAGTTCAAGCCGCCTAGGCCTCTGCTGGGTGGTTTTTCTTGTGTTTTTTGGTTGGTTTCTGGTCTTCTGTTCTTTTTCTTTTTCGTGTTTCTTCCTGAGTTGAGGGTGTCGTCTTTTCGTTTATTGTTCTATTTCTTCTTGTGGGGTTTTCTTGGTCTTGATGATGATTTTGACGTAGTTCCTGATTTCTCTGCCTAATTTTTGTCTTGTTGTTAGTTGGTTTTGTTCTCGCTAAATTTTGTAAGAACTTATTCTAGCTTCCTTAAAGTTTTTGTCTTCAGACCTTTTCTG
>PR_CR_10_Liq_1_inCRDRAFT_1000169_pt1 | contig 38762 bp, 21 predicted proteins | sample PRCRCaboRojoPR_3_FD_10241 | JGI IMG/M metagenome (IMG submission 10241) | reverse complement strand
CTTGATTTGCTTTGCTGGTTTTGTGTACTTCAAGATAGACATGGTTGAAAGCAAGGGGTTATCCAAACAAGAAATTCAGAAGAAGATAATTAGTTAAGCATGAGTCACACGAATTAGTTCTTAGAAATAAACTAGATCTATGATTTTCTTTGGAAATAAATGATTATGTTAACTTTAAAAGAATATTATCGGTGGGGGCTTTGAAATATAATTGAAATGGTCAGTATTCAACAAATTTTAGAGAAGCTGTCACTTGAGTCCTACATTCCAAGGTTTTTGAGTGAGGACATCTGCACCCTAGAGGAACTTCTCAATCTGAACCGTGAACAAGTGGCTTGTTTGATGAGCAAGGTTGAACTTAAAAAGGGAGAAAAAGCCAAACTGAGGAGCTTTTTGACCAAAACAAAGACTCAAATTACAAAAGCTACTAAAAAAGGTGTACTGCAACAAAGAAGTTTAAGGAGCAAAACTCCAAACAAGCAAGTGAATTCTCTTAACGAAATAGAAAAGCTGTTTACAGTAAGAGACGCACTAAATACTCTGAGGGGTCTGGACTTGGACCAGTGCTACGAAGAACTGGGCTTTTTCCAAGAACTGAAGAAAAGCTTCACCACTGGAAAATAAGCTGATAAGTTAAATTAGTATGACACTATTTAAACCCGAATAAATGGAAATTCATCGCATAAAAAGGAACTCTTTGCCAACGAAAATAAAGAATAAAACACAGTTGTTGAGGGTGTTGGAGGAAGAAGAAGACTGCTATCAACGTTCAGTTCAAAAAAGACTAACATCGCCATCACTCTTTACTCCCTCAACAGCTTTTTGCACTCCAGAGGATACTAAACACACTTTCAGAGTTGCTTATTTTCCAGCTGACTACCACAAATACGAAAAACTTGTGAAATCGTCGAAAAAACATTCCAAAGGAAGACTTTCAGTAGGGACTAAACCTAAAGGAGGTTTACCGAATGCTGAAAAAGTAATTCAGCAACTCGAAGGAGAAAACAACCACCTAAAAACACAAGTAGAGTTGAAACAGAAGATTATAAGAGAACTGAGCACCATTGTGAGTCAAAGAGAACACGAGTTCAATTCCATTTTAACGGGCCAAAATGAAGAAGTGCGGAAGCTCAAACAAAAGTTTGAAGAAGAAAGCCAAAAGGCCCAAGAACACTACTTGAAGAAACTGAAGGACTCAGAAAGAGCCTGCAAAGAACTAAGTGAAGCAAATGAGAAGATCAAAAAGGAAAACGAAAAGTTGAATTCAACTGTTCCTTGTCTCGAAAATATCCAAAAAGAGAACAAAGAACTCAGACTAGGCATGCAAAAACTCCAGGGAGACATTGAACTCTACACCAACAAAATTGGCAAACTGACCAACAAACTCTCCAAACTCAAAAAAGAGAACCAAGAACTTTTACTGCAACTAAGTAAACCTAGAGAAGACCAGCCCAAAACTCAGGAAGAACCCCTGCAAGAAAGAACTCAGGATTGTGTGTTTGAGTCCCTTGACAGTCACTTTAAAGAACTAACTAGAATTTCAAAAGCAGTAGCCAAGGAATCCGAAATGATGAAGTCACCTAGTTTGCTTTGTTCGTTGAACTCTTCGTACACCCAGCTGACACAGGTCCACCGACTCATTAAGTCTGGTTTGCACCCTGAACCTGACTTGAGTTTCATGGGCAAAAAAGGAATCTCGAATCTGGACCTTGAAGCTCTGACGAAGGAAATCCGCAACGAAGTCGAAAGCATCAAAAAACTCGTGTGGGACTTTTACGCAGAGGACTGTGCTAATAACTGTGTGATTAACTAATAAATATGAAAGAAGAACCTGAAAGAAAAGGTTTGGGTTTGGAAGAAGACGACGAACTCGAAGAATTTGACCTGGAGGACTGGAATGAAGACATGGAAGACGAATTCGACGTTAAACAGTGGGAAGAAGACTGGGATGACCAGGAACCTGACGACGAATTTACTTACCACTTGAGACAGGAGCTACTCAAACCTTAGTAAGTACTGGTGCTTATATTATTCCTCGTTTAGCGAAGACAAAATGAGTTTTTGGAGTTTGTTGGCTGTTTCTCCCTTTAAGTTGTGCTTTTCTATGAATTGCTGGATTGCCTGGAGTTCATTGTCTTCAGGACTTATATGGAGAGTGTCTTCTTGGTCGTTTGGAAGCTTGACGTGGACTTCTCTGTGGTACTCTTCACTACTGTAAGACAAGTTGTTGGTTTCTTCAGGTAGTTCTGACTCGAGTTTTGAGTTGTTGGCAAGGTACTTGGAATTTACTCTGGGCGAAAAGCATTCTTGAGGGGCTTTAATTGACTCAGCAGTGCTTGGTTCAGGTTTGGGTTTGGAAAGCTTTTTGATGTCTTTGGGAGCGTCGTAGGGTTTGCCTATTTGGGTAACAGCTTTGATTTTGGCTTTTTCTTCCCTGGCTTTTTGGAGTCGGTTTAGCATTTCCTGGACTCCCTTGGGTTGGGGGACTTGCTTTTCTTTGAGTGGGGACTTAAGAATTCTGGGTCTGAAGGTGCACTCTCCTAGGGACTTTTGGAGTTCTTGTTCTTTGTTAGTTTGGGCCAGGTTTTCCCTTTTGGACTTGAACTGTTTAGAGTATTCATACAAGGCCTGAGTTCTTGGCTTCCCAGTGAAGGTCCCGGAGGAGTTGAGGTTTGGCTTGATGTAGGAGTTAGTTTTGGGTTTGAAAGTGCAGGTTTTTATTTCAGTTTCGCTTTTTTGCTTTTTGAGTTCACTCCACTTTTTTAAGTGTTCAGCTTTTTCGTTGACTAGGAAGTCTTTGTTGTTTCTTTGAGTTCTTTTGTTTCGAGCAAACACTTCTGAGTTCTTGGAAATGCTGGGTTTGAAGTTGTACTCTGGCTGGACTGACTTAAACCTTTTGTTGACTGTTGAGTAGTTTATGGACTGCAGTCTGTTTTCGTAGAACTGTTTGAAGTTTTTGTGCAGTTTGTTTTGTTTGGCACCTTCTTCGACTTTCATCACTCCAAACACAAAGTCCCTGGCAATGCTTTTTGAGACCTTGTTGTCCTCAGCCAGAAAGTCCCAGGCTTGCTGTACAAGTTGTTTTTGGCTGCACGAATTACTGGTGAAATGCAGCTTCTGAAGAAAAGCTGAAAACGAAGAATAGTTTAAGTTGTCTTCTGCATGCATTTCAACAAAAGCCTGTTCGAACTCCCTTTGGAGTTTGCTTTCCAACACTTTTTCAGAGCCAGAACTGATTAGTTTGGCAGACTCTTGTTTTTGCTCTGCAGGTTTGTTTTTTCTGCGCAGAGCGTCTTCGTAAAGAAGCACGTCTATTGACTGGGACCTAGTGATTTTCTGAGACTTAGGGTTTAGTTCAGGCTTGAACTTGTCAGCTTCGAAAACATCCTGTCGGTATTTTTCTAGTTTGTCCTTCATTTGTTTGTATTGGTTGTAGAGTTTTTGGTGGATGGGTTCCACGTACCTGAGGGATTTGGTGGCTAGTTTTTTGGACTCTTGGTTGATCTTGGGTTTGTGGATTCCTAGGTCTGAGTCACTTAGTTTGCGGTTTTCTTCTTTGAGGACGTCGATCCTTTCTTTGCGCTGTTGTTCGAACCGCCGTTGGTCTTCCAAAAACTCGCCGACGTTTCTTTTAGCCTTGGAAGTTTTGATGTTGGGTTTGAAGGAGCACTCCAGCATTTCTTTTTCACTGAAGTCTTTGGAAGCCTTTTCTATTTTTTCCTGAACTTTACTTTTATGCTTGTAAAACCTTTCTTGGATGCTTTGGGATACTTTTGGGTTAACTCCGCTCTTTTTGCTGCGAGAAGAGTGCTCAAACCTGCTCCCGGCCATTCGTCTTGGGTTTTTGTTGGACTTCAACAGTTTGTCTAAGTCAAAAGTGTTGGGGTCAGTTGAGCTGGAGTCTAGGACTGGAATAGGGACAATTCTTTGGTTCTTGAAAGCCTTTAGTTGGGAAGAAGTTTCAGAGTTAAAAGTCTGACTACTAGGAGACTCAGGAGTATCTTCTTCATCTGAAGAAGGGAGTTCAGGCTCAGATTCCTGGTCAGGCTGCACTGAGTAAGCCATTGAAGGCTGAACTACTGCAGCTGCAGCGCCTTCGGAAACATCACTCATTTCAAAATCAGAGTCCTCGAAATCGCTATCCGACATTTCTATTTAGTTATTAGCTATGTCCTTCCAAATCTTGCAAGTGTTGTCTTTGGACCCTGTGATTATAGTGTCGCCTTCATAGTTGAAGGCACAAGAAAAGATATCGTCAGTGTGGCCTTCTAAAGCCTGGAGGCACTCTCCTGTTTCGGAGTCCCAAATCCTTGCAGTTCGGTCATTGCTTGCAGTGATGATTTTGGAGCCTTGTGGACTAAAGGCAGCTTTGGAGATTTCGGCTTCGTGGCCGACTAAGATTCCCACACAAGCCCCGCTGAGTACGTTGTAGACTCTGGCGTAGGAGTCAGCAGAGGCAGTTACTAATTTAGTTCCAGTAGAGTTAAAGGCAATATCAAGCACTTCGTCTGTATGACCTCTTAGAGTTTCAATGCACTTTCCACTGTTAACGTCCCACAGCTTGCAGGTGTGGTCAATTGACCCTGTTCCCACGTAGTCGCCTGAAAAGTCAAACTGTGCGTTGGATATTTCAGCAGAGTGCTCTTCCAAGACCCTTACACAAAGTCCTGTCCGAGTGTCCCAGATTCTAGCAGTGAAGTCGAAAGAACCTGTAAGTACTTTGTCTCCGTCAGTGTTGAACATGATGCTGACTATTTCTCCTTTGTGGCCTGAAAACTTGCAAAGTTGAGTTCCAGTTTCCACATCCCACAAACACGCAGTTTGGTCCATAGAACCAGTTGCAAACAAGTAGCCATTAGGGTCGAAATTGAGACACACAATTTCTCCCTGGTGTCCCCTGAGTGTATAGTAGCATTCCCCAGTTGCAGTGTCCCAGATTTTGGCAGTCCTGTCGAAAGAACCTGTGGCTACTCGGTCGCCGTAGGGAGTGTTGAAAGAAATAGCGTAAACCACGTTGTGATGGCCTTCCAAACTCTGGAGTTCTTGCCCGGTGTTGGTGTCCCAGATCTTGCAGGTTCTGTCGTAAGAGCCCGTAATGAATTTGTCGCCTGATTTGTTAAAAGCACAGTTAGTGAGCGGCAGGATGTGGGCTTTGAGTGTTTTGTAAAGCTCGAAGCGCTGGGTTTGCCTGGTGCCCAGTTTCTCAATGAGTTTCTGGATGAGTTTGCGCAGCTGGGGTTTTTTACTGGCAGAGATGGCGGGTTCCTCGTACAGAATCTGATTTACCAAAACTTCTATGTCAGTTTGGGGAGTTAAGTTCAAAAGATCAATGTACTTGCTTTCCACCTGTCCGTTTGAGTGGAGGAACTCCAGTATTATTCCAGGGGGGTAGTACCTAAGCAAGAACCTCTTGAGTTTCATATTATAATTCACTTAACTAACTAAACACTTTTTGAATTTAAATTCGAATTTCTAGTTTGCTTACCTACTGCTGGAGCATCAACCCACGTGTTATAAATGGCAGCCGGAAGTGAAGTCGACACTGAACAAGCCAGGAAAAATGCTCGAGCTGGTGCTATGAAAGCCTCCAAAAAGAAAGCTCCTAGCAACATGAACACCTACATTGCAGTTGGGATTTTTGCTGGAATAGTGGGAGTTGTCATTGGAATACTTGTGCTTTACCCCGAATTGCCTCTCCATAAAGTCCCTGCACTCAACTCTGACTTAATGGAGGCAGAAAACAGTTTAGGACTGAGCTTCACTCAAAAGTCTAACGACTTCTTTGAAAACTGGATGCTTTCAGATGTTCAAAAGTCTGCCCAGAATTCTGTTTCCCAACAGGCCAGAAACTTGAGTCCTTGCAGCAGCTACATCAACGAAGGAGAACTTGTTCCTGAAAACTACGACTCTCGGGAGCATTGGCCTCACTGCATAGAGCCTGTAGCTAACCAAGGTAACTGCAGTTCAGCCTATGCCTTGGCTTCTGCAGGAGTTTTGTCTGAAAGGTTCTGCATCCAAAGCAAAGGCAGCATTATAGTTAACTTGAGTGCTCAAGACATTGTTTCCTGTGACAAAAACAACCGTGGCTGCGAAGGAGGGTATGCTGACACTGTGTGGAAGTACATCAGTGATGTGGGGTTAGTTGAGTCGGAGTGCTTCCCCTACAGCTCGCAGAACCATGAAGTGCCTGACTGTTCTGAGAAGTGCAAAACTCAAGAAACTTACAAAGTGACTGACTACTGTGCCACAGCTACAGAGCAAGGAATTATGAGGGAAATCAAAAACAACGGACCTGTAATGGGCTTGATGAATTTGTTCACAGACTTTTTGGGGTACTCCCAGGGAATTTACAAGCCCCAGTTATCTGCAGACAAGTTGCAAGCTACACAGGCAGTAGAAATTATAGGCTGGGGAACTGACTCTTCCACTAAAGACCAGTACTGGATCATCAAGAACTTCTGGGGAACCGGGTGGGGAGAAAACGGGTACGCTAGGGTAGCTAGAGGAGTGAAGGAACTTGGACTAGAAGACTTTGCTCTTGCTGGGTCTCCCTGGATTACCAAAGAAATGTCTTCAGGGTCTAAAGTTGAAGTAGAGAACTAGTCAACTTGGTTTAACTAATTATTAGATCTTCCAGTTATTTCCGCAGTTGGTGCAGTTGATGAATCTAAGTAATACTTACGTTGTCATGGGTTCGTCAGCAGACCTAGTTTGCATTTGGGTGTTAGTAGTGCTGTTGGAACCGCAGCGCTTGCACTTGAACATTCCGTTTTTGGGGGCGTTGTTCACAGCGTTCCAGTCACTCCGGCGGCCTTCAGTGAGTTCTTGCTCGAGTTTTTCGCGTTCAATTTTGCGTTCTTCAGTGGCCATGTCTTTGGGGTTCATTTTGACTAGTTCGTCAGGGCTGATTTCTTGACTCAAGACTCTTTGCTTGAGTCCTGAGTTCTTTTTGAGGTTGAAAAGTAAAGACCTGGCCTTTTTGGTGTAGTCGTTTTTGTCAATCGTGTTAAAAAGACTCTTTTCGATCTCAGTAGCTAGTTCGTTTGAGTTCAGAATTTCTGTAAACAACTTGATGGTGCGGTCGCGGTACTCCTCTACGTGGGTGGGGATGGCTTCTGCCCTTTTGCGTTCTTTCACAACTCGTTTCCACTGATCAATGAGTTTGCGAGTAGTTAAGCGGAGTTTAGGGTACTTCTTTTCAACTCTTTTGACTGTTTTGGGGATTTTGGTTTCTTTGAGTTGGTCAAATGTGATGTTGAGACCTGAAAGAATGGAAAGAATGCTTTCTGCTTGGTTTTCGTCTCCGTTGCGGAGTTTGTCCTGGAGTTCTCGGATGCTTTCAAGTGACTCAGACATTTTAATATTATGGGACTATAATATTTACATGGAGAATTCCAAAGACCCCAAAATGGACTCCTTGTTGTCTTCCATTCGCAACCAAACAGTTAAGCTCAGGGGCAACTTGCGCAACCCATTGAAACCACCCGAGCACCCTGGCAAGGAAATCCAGAGCAAGTCAGCCATTAGCTTCCAAGCTAACAAACACGAGTACAGCTACTCAAAAAGCCTAATTGGAAACTTGATTTTGGACAACAAAAGTCTGCAAGAAGACCTGAACGACTACAGAAGAGTGATGGAAGAAATCACTTCCAAGTACAAAGTAGTCCAAAAAGAACTAGAAGCTGAAAAACTCAAAGGCAAAAAAATAGAGTTACTGGAACAAGAACTAGCCCACGAAAAGTCCCAGTCTGACAAAATGCAGAAAGCCACCAACAAGTTAAAAGAAAACTACCTCAGTATGCTCGAACTTATGCGTCAAACTGGATTTGAAATCTCTGAACAGGAAAAAGAAGACACTAACTTAATAGACCACCTCGAAAGAGAAAACTCCCACTTGAGAGAAATCCTTTCGACTTCCAGTTTCACAGACTCTGTTTCTAAACAAATTGACGCAGCTTTGCTTCAAGAAGAAAGTGCTCTTTTTTCCCTGACTGAACAAGAACACCAAAAGGTTATCCAGAACTACCTTAACTCCAAATCCCAACCCGCTAAACCCAAACCTAAGAAAAACTACTTACTAGGTTGATGCATAATAATTAAATGACAGAGTTTTTCAAAAAGGCTGAAAAGGCCAGGTTAACTCTGAGAGGCTTAAGTGCTGACTTGAGGGAGCTGGAAAGAAGCACTGCGCCTCAAAAAGTAAAGTCCAGGATCGTCAAGAACTTAGATGTTTTGTCTAAAGAAATCAGGGAACTAGAAAGCCTTGCAACTACACAACAGACGTAATCAACACTTAGAGGTCCTATTGAAGCTGAAAAGCGCTTGAACACCCTTTCGGAACTTGAAGAGAAGTACTGGGAAGCTGACAAGAAACTCAGGGAAGTAAGACCTAGTAGTGCTCAAGAAACCTCAAAGGAACCCTTTAGAACGAACTCTTACGAAATGCAGTTGAGGATGGCCGGGTCCCAAGAACAGACACTGAGTGAGTTAAGCAGTTACTCAAGTAACTTAAAAAGGTACAGTGAAGAAATGGGGCAAGAGATATCAGCACACAACTACTTGTTGGGGGGCCTCCAGAAGAAGTTTGACTCTAACTCTTCAGGGTTCGAACTTTCTGAAGAAAAGTTGAGGCAAGTGCTAGAAAAGACTTCAAACTCGTGCTTAGTGTGGGTCATTCTGGCACTCACGGTTTTGCTGTTAGTTGTTCTATACTTTTAGCAGTATTAATAATTAAATATCGGATGATCTTCCTCTTTGGGGAATAGAGTGTGGAGGTGAGTCCTCAGGAGAAGTCCAAGTGGATCTTCTAAAAATATAAATAGTGGGACCAGGAGGTGGAGTGTTAGGGTGCGACAACTCAACTGGGTTAGGAGGTATGGAAGGCAAGTTTTCAGTAAGTTCAAAATCAAGGGTGGGGTTAGTGGACATTGTAGACCTAAACTCGAAAGCTGAAGAACTCCTAGGGATGCTCCGTTTGGGTGACAATGGAGAAGAGCTCCCAGATTGCCATTGGTATCTGCTGCTGCGTGGAAGTGGTCTATCTAGCAAAAAGTCGTAGCCATATTGTAAAGATTTTTGCACTGTTTCTAACTGTAACGACTGGCGGGCCTGGGAAAGCCAGTCTTGCCTGGCTTGTTTTTCTTCTTCATTTTCCGTTGGAGCTTCGTTTGGATTCATATTAGAACATATTTAACGTAAACCTTTAGTACTTAGAACAGGGAAGCTGCCTATAATTAATGGAATTACTTCAGAACTTACTGAGTTTGGACAACAACGAAGGACTGTACTTCGTGGACAACCAGCCCAAGTCTCCTTCTCCAGAACCTTCAGAAGACACTCTTTTCAAGGCTTTCAAAACTAAAGGGAGGTACTTCGAAGACCCCAACCCTTTGATAAAATGCTACAATTGCAACGAGCCAGGCCACATGTCCAATTCCTGTCCAGTGCACATCAAGAAAAGGTGCAACTTGTGCCGGAACAAAGGCCACAACGCTTTCGACTGCCCCTTGATGGTTTGCCACAGGTGTTTGGGAATTGGACACAAAAATCGAGCCTGCAAAGCTGACCTCTCCAAAAGGTGTCCTGTCTGTGAAAGAGAGGGCCACTCTTCCAGGAACTGCCTTGCCAGAAAAAGCCCTGCGTCTTCTTCCCAACTCAGGCATCTCAAGTGCTTGCATTGCCTTAAACCGGGACATGCAAATTGTTTCTCTCCCAAAGTTTGCTCTGATGTGTACTGCTCAAGGTGTGGCAGCAAAGGCCACACAAGAAGCAACTGCAAACCACCTACAAAAAGAATGCAAGATAAGTGTAAAGTAGTGAGAAAATAGATTAGGAGCTACTATTAGTTTGTTAGAAACTGGACCTAGAATGTGTATTGAGTCTTGGCTGATGCTTGCTACTTCTTGGTGGAAGGTCGTGGGGACTCCAGGAAGCACTTCGAATTTCTGGTTCCCAATAGTCATTTGCATTTTGCCGCTTTTGAAAACCTGGAGTTTCCCAACAGACCCTCCTTTGCCTTCTTCAAGGGGCAGAACTTTTGGGAGTTGCATAAAGAAAAGTTGGTTTTCTTTGGGGGTTCCTTGTTGGTCCAAAATAACTTCTGAGTTAGTTGTTGTCAAAGACCTTACTTCGAGGTTTTCTTCTTCATCCGAGTAGTGTTGGAGTCTGGACTTCTGAACTTCTAGGTCAAAGAATGGCAAAGTGATTGGAATGTACTGGGTAGTGTCTTGGTTAGCTAGCCAGGTGTTCTGGTCTAGTTCTTTTTTCTGTTTGCGTTCAATTTCCCTTTCAGCTTCTTCGCGCTTAGTGAGTCCGAAGGCCACCTTAGCAGGAGGCCGGGGTTTGCGATTGATGATTAAGGACCGAGGGTCCTGTTCTTGTTTGGAAACTAAAAGTGTGCTTTGCAGTGAGTGCTGCAATTCTGCTACTGTTTCACTGCGTCCGTGCTCTGCTGCGAGTTCTGAGGACTTTCTTCGAGGTTGGAGTTTTGGAGTTCGTGTGCTGGGGATTTTTGGAGTGAACTTTTTTTTCTGGGTGGGTTCTGACTTAGTAGTTAAGATAGACTGGAGTCTTGCAGGAAGAGCTCCTTCTCCCTGCTTGCTAATTTTTTTGGACACTGAAAATCTAGACTCTTGTTGTGACATTGCAGTTTATGAGTCCAAACTTTTAGGATCCAGAGTGCCAATGGTTCATAAATATGAGACTTGCATCATCTAGAGCAGACAGCCAGGGTGTTCTGGATGCTTTGTTAGAGGGGCTTTCAAGCACACCCTTGAAAGCAACTAACTCCCTTGAAACTAGTTCTGCGCAAAGTTTTAGTAAAGAGGGATTTAACCCTAAAGACTCTAAGTTTGTGTTTCTTTTGATTGGTTGCATCTTAGTTGGGCTTTTGATGCATAAAGTGTACAGTAAATTAAAGACCCAGCCAAGAACTGAAGGAAGCATCCAAAGGAAAAACCGACCTGAGCCCCTGGAGATAACTATTGTGGAGAAAAAACCCACTAAGGAGTTCAAAGCAATATACCCCAAGGGCACTAGTTCTGGGAGCTCAGAAGAATTTAAGTACCACCACTTAGTCCAAAACGGCAGAAGAAACCAAAAATTCGAGATTGCCTCTACTTTGGGCAAAGGGGGGTTTGGCACTGTTTACAAGGCNAAGCGCTACTTAGACGGGCAGTTCTACGCAGTGAAGGTTGTTTTAGTGAAAGTAGGACTCGAGCAGAACCTTTGCCGGCACGAAGCATTGAGGGAAGTTCTTTCAATGAAATCCTTAAACTCAAGCCACCTTTTGAGATACTACGACTGCTGGCTGGAAGTTGCTTCTAGAGACTCAATGCCTACTTCTGACTCAGAAAGTGAAGACTCTGAAGAAGAACTCGAGCCTTTTTACTTGCTAGAACTAAACATCCAAATGGAGTTTAGGTCGGGTCTGACTCTAAGAGACTGGCTGGAGACTAGAGCTGCCCAAATTAAAGCTGACGAAAGCTGGATGATATTTCGTCAAATACTTAAAGGAGTTCTTGAAATCCACCGAAATAACCTAATTCACAGGGACCTTAAGCCCTCTAACATTTTCGTTGATGAAAACATGACTGTAAAAATCGGAGACTTTGGTCTGGCAATCATGAACAATGTGCAGGACATAGAGCCTCATAGCCCTTTCAACGGTCCCAATTCCTCCAACGTAGGAAGTCCGCTGTACTTAGCGCCAGAACAAGAAGCCTCCTCCAAAATTACTGAGAAAGCAGATATTTACCCCTTGGGACTTATTTTGCTGGAGCTTCTGTGTGACATCCAAACTTCCCACGAAAGGTACCAGTTGTTCACTAACTTGCGCAAGTTCAGACAACTCCCAAGTAACTTCCAGGAAAGCTTTCCTTTTGAGTCGCAACTTATTATTTCAATGACTCAAAAAAACCCCCAAGAAAGACCTGGAGTTTCCCAAGTTCTTTCTAAAAGACTTCCTGAGTAAATTTAACGTTTTAATACTTAGTTCTCTCCACTTTCCTCGCTTTCGTACTCACTTTCTTCGGACTCCTCAAAGAAAGCTTCTAGGTCTTCGGGGTTGTTCACTGCAAGTCGGGCTTCAAGTCCTGTACCTGCTACTCTAGTCACCTCTTCTGAGGAGTAGTGCGTGCTTTCAGGAACTCTTATTGTAGGCACTGTTTCTTGGTCCCTCAGTCCCGAAGTTTCTGTTTCTAAAGTTCCCTTTAAGTGCTCTGGGTCGTTGATGTCTTCCCAAAGCCGACTGTAGCCACTGACTTTGCGGCCCACTAAGTATGACACTGAAAGAGGCACAAACACAGAGTTCTTTTCGTCCTTAGTTGTGACTTCGCTTGTGTCTTTGAAAAGGAACTCCTTTTCTAGAAAAGATAAGTTGCCTCCCAAGTACACAGAAGACAACACCCTGCCTTTGTCCCTTATGTCGTAACTGATGTCGTAAAAAGCCAAGTCAAGTAAATGCTTCAGAATAGTGTTTAGTTTTGGCTTGATGGGGGCTGGAGCTTCACTGAACATTTTCACAGCTGAGTTTAGGATCTGGTGCTTCACAGGAGACTGTTCTTTTGTGAATCCCAAAGTTAACTTCCTAAGGGCTTCAGCAGCCAAAGTAGGTATGAAGGAAAAGAACTTCCCAATGACCCACACAGCACTAGCTTTGGCTTTGGGGAATTGTAGATTCTCCACCACTCTAGCACAGTGCACAATTACTTTCCTGTACTTCTGGGGGTTCTGAGATATGAGTTTCCTCAGAACTACAATTACTTGGGCAGTAACTAGGGGGGAGTAGGACTTCAGCAAAGTTACTAACTGCTTGGTAGCCGTTTCAGTTAAGCTTTGGTTGTTTTCGGCGATTTTGCCGATGGTGGTGATGCTCACAACAGAAATTTCTTCAGACTCTTTCCGGGAGTACAAACCAAGTTCCTTTACGATTTTGTTGCCATTGGCTTCAGTTGCAATGCTAGAGAGAATTTGGAGTTTCTTAAGCGCAATGTCCCTTGAGTCCGAAGCACACACAAAGAAGTAAGAGTAAAAGGGCTGGAAGCAGTCTGGAACCTTCTTAGCAAACTCTTCCAACAAGCAAAGCAACAGGTAAGCTTGATGCTGAGGTTGGTGCTGGAAACTAAGCAAACAAGGAATCACCTGTTGGAAGTAATGGGTTTGGTCAAGCACTAAAAACACCTGGGAAACACTACTTAAAACAGCTGGACTGTCGTAGTGAAGCAGTTCAGTGCAAGTGTCCAAGAAAAGTTTAAGGTCAGGGTCTAACTTAGCTTGAGAGTTAAGCAACTGCTGGTCTAAGTAAGTTCTGGAGTACCTAAGTAACTGGTGGAGAACCACTGGGACGAAGAACTGCTCTACTTCTTCCAGTAAGCGGCAGTACCTTCTGAAGTTAGAGTGGAGTAAGTCTAGTCTTTCAGGACAGAGACTTTGGAAGGAAAGCATAGCAGGCCCTATAACTAAGGGGTTGGCATCTCCAAGTAACTTGCATAAGAGCTGCACAAGTGTTTCCTTGCTTGCTTCTTCCCAGTCAATTAGTTTCTGGAGAGAGTAAGCAGCAGCTCTTCTGACGTAAATTGAAAAGTCACTTACAGCCCTTTGTACAGCCATCATCAGGATTGGGAAGATTTCTTCTATTTGCAAGCTGCTGAGGGCCCTGAGGGCACTTGCACGAATTAGGGGCTTGGAGTCGTTGAGTTCTTTGTGGAAAGAGTTGATGCTCATGAGTATTTCGTTTGTAGCTACTCCACAGCAGTTGACTAGGTAGAAGTAAATGAGTTTTTTGAGTTTGAAGTCTGTGGTGACGATGTTGATCACGTAGGGCAGAAAAGGAGTGACGTCTTTCCTAGTGATTTGCATGGCAGTGATTACTTTCATTCCCCTTAACTTGTCTTGGTCAGAGTTGCTTTTGAGCAAAGCAATGATAGGTTGTTTGGAAGTCGACAGTGTGAAGAGTTCTGCGTCTGAGTTGGGAATGGAAGCTGTGTACTTGTTTTGGGGCGAAGGGTCAGGTTTCCTGTTGATGAGGTTGAGGAAGTTCATTTATATCTGGCATAGTAATAATGGCGAACATCTTTGAGTATCACGGAGGTTCAGTGATTGGCATGAAGGGCAAGAACTGTGTGGCGATTGCAATGGACCGGAGACTGGGAAGTCAGTACAAGACTGTAGGAATGAACTTCCAAAGAATCTTTAAAATGACTGACAGATGCCTTTTGGGGTTAATCGGACTTGGTGGAGACGTCCAGTCCTTTTCTGCTTTCCTCAAATACAGGATCAACCTTTACTCTCTGAAAGAAGGCAGGTCTATTCAGCCTCGCACACTAGGGTGGTTGCTTGCTACGTCTTTGTACAAGAAAAGATTCGGACCCTACTTCATCGAGCCTGTTCTTGCTGGTTTGGACGAGAACAACGAGCCTTACTTAGCCACTACTGACTCCATAGGCACTATGACTGACAAAGACGACTTTTTCTGCATTGGAACAGGTTCGGAACTATTGCTTGGTGCCTGTGAAAGCTTTTACAAGCAAGACTTGGAGCCAGATGACTTGTTTGAAGTAGTAGCGCAGTCAATGCTTTCAGGAACTGACAGGGACGCTTTTTCAGGCTGGGGAGCTGTGGTTTACATAATCACTCCAGAAGGAATTACAGCCAAAACTCTGAAAGCCAGAATGGATTAAGTCTTAATTTAGCCTAGGAGTAAGTAGTGACAGCATTCAACTTAGAACAAGTTTCTTCCAACAAAGACAAAAGAGTTTCTTCACTGGTTTCTCTTTCCTTGCGTTCTTGTTCAAGTTCGTTTTTGAGTTTGCCCACCACGTCAGTCAGCATGCCTAGCATTGCTTCTTCAGTTTCTTCTCTGGCCTTTTTTTCTTCGCTAAGTACGTTGTTGAGTTCTTGGAGTTCACTTTGGAGTTTTCCAGAGAGTTTACTTTGGACGTCTTGGAGTTCGGCTTCGGAGCTCTGGATAAGTTCTTTGAGTTTGGGGAACTCTTGCTGGCCTAGGAGTTTTATGCGTTTGATGCTTTCTTCTTTTTCTTTGTTTTCGCGCTGCAGTTCAGTTTTTACTCCTTCAAGTCGTTCGTCTATGAGTTGGTACATTCTTTTTTCGTACTCTTTGCGCGAGTTGGAGGCCTGGGATATGATCTGTTCCATTCTTTCTTGGATTTCGTTCAGTTCGCTAGTTTTCAGTTCGAAGTAAACGTCTCGACTGGACCTTTCTTCTTCCACTGACTTTTGTATTTTGTTGATTTGGTCTTTTAAAGTAGCAAACTTCTTGGTAGTTTGTTCTTGGGACTCGTAAAGTTGGTCTTCAATCGCGTTGAGTCTTTTGTCCACCTCGTCTAAGTGCGACCCTCTTTCGCCTTCAATAGAAACTTGGATGGAACTTAGTCTTTCCGAGATCCTTCTAATTCTGTCTTTGTAAGAAAACTCTTGTCCGTACCTGTTCATTATAGAAATGGAGTCTGCTTCTTACTGGGCCCAAAAAGTAGTGAGTCTCCGCAGTCGCGGAAGAGGGTGCCACTTGATCACAGACGAAATACTCCAGCAAGTAGGTTCCGAACTTTCGAGAGTCAAAGTGGGTTTGTGCCACCTTTTCATCACCCACACTTCGTGTTCTTTGACTCTGAATGAAAACTACGACCCAGACGTCCGCAAAGACATGGAGGACTCTTTGAACCGTCTGGTGCCTGAAAACGCCTCTTACAGACACACCATGGAAGGCAGAGACGACATGCCTGCCCACGTGAAGTCTTCTTTGATGGGAGCCTCGCATACGATTCCGATTACCAACGGGAACTTGGTGCTTGGGACATGGCAAGGAATATACCTGTGCGAGCACAGAAACGGGTCTCGTTCTCGGCAAGTAGTTATAACTATCAATGGAACCACTAATTAAGATTTAAAAATCCAAGCGTAGTTAGAAATAAAGCTTACGAGAAGCATAGCGAAGGTTGAAATCATTTGTCCGAAGTCCTGCATGCGGGAAGAACTCATTCCTGACATAAAGACCAAAAGTGCTGCCCAGGGCCCCCATTTGACTCGAAGCATGAAACCAGACATAGCTAGCATAACTACAAGGAAGTGGTAGGACTCAGGTGTGGCTTCTTTGTTCGCGTCAGCAGTTTGGTTGTACAGGATGACTTGGTTTTCTCGTTTGGGGTCTCCTTTCATTTAAGTATGGAAGTCAACAGTTTAATTAAATTACAACTCTCCTTCTGAGTGAGAATCTGATGAGCAAGAAACTAGTGAAGAGCTCTTTTCAGGTAGTTGTTTCAGTTCGTTAATCTCGTTTTCGAGTTTAATTAAGGAAGAGTGCAAGTAACACATTTTCAGCCACAGTTCTTTGGTGTCGATGCTTTTGTTGTGAGTGAAGTTGTTCACTTCAGTAGCTCTTCTCTTTTTTTCTTTTAAGTGGTTTTTGGCCAGTCGCCTTTCAACTTTCTGGTTCAGTTTTTGGATTTGTTCTTTGTTCAGGAGTTTAGTTCCCAGTCTAGAGAGTTCCTCAATTTCAATTATAGCCCTTTCTACTGCTTTGTTCCGTTTCTTAGCCACTTCAGTTATTTCGTTCCAAACCAGAGGAAACTTTTTCTCAGTTAAGTTCAAGGCACTTTTCCTCATCACCAACAACTCAAGGTTCCTAGCTGCTTTTGCGTTAAACTTGCGCTTGACTTGAAGCACCACTTCAATGTCCCCGAAGTATCCCCCAGACTGCGTTTCCTTAATCGACCTTTCAATGCCCAAAGTGTAGTAGTCTACCTTTCCTTTAGTCACAAAGTAGATTTCGTCTGCATACTCGTCTGTGTTGTACACGTACTCTTTGCCCTGGACAAACATAGGTTGCAGAGAAGGTACTACAGTAGCTATGAAAGCTTGGTCTTTGTCTCTGAAAAAGGACAAGTTCATTATAGCTCCGTGGTGCATTGCAAGGGAAATTTCATACCTCAGATCTTTAGGCAGCTCGTCAAAGATGTTTTGTTTGTCAATCCACGAAAAGGTTTTCTCAGAAGAGTACCTCAAGGCGTACCTGAGTCTTTGCCGGAAACTTTTAGTTAAGTTGGCTTCTCTAGAGAACTCGTCCACAACAGCTAGTTTGCTTATGAGTGCGTTCTCTTTGGTTTCCATGTTCGAAAGCATAGAAGACAAACTCCCTATTGTAAAAGAAAAAAAGTACAACCCAAACACCATCCACATTATAGCAATGACCTTTTCAGAGTTAGTTGTTGAAGAAATGTCTCCGTAGCCCACAGTAGCAAGTGTAGTGAAAGTCCAGTACAACGAAGACAGGTACAAAGTCCCTAGGTCTTCGTCTATGAGTTGGTTCCTAACTACCCAGGTGTCTGGGTGGAAGTCTTCGAGTTTTGAAGAGTAAAACCACAGACAAGACACAAAGTGCACACACAACAAAATAGTTGCAAAGGACTTGCACAAACGCATTGCGCTTTGTTTAATACTTAAGAAGTCCTGGAGTTTTTCCATAAAAACACTTTGGGTGTTTTTGAACATCTTAATCAGTCTAGAAACCCTCAGGAGTCTGTATAGTCTGGGAAGCCTAATCAGCCTTAACAAACTGTTGTAGTTAGAACTAGGGTTGCTTCCCGAAGCCTCTTCTATAATCCAAAACGGAAAGCAAGCCAGCAAGTCAAGTATAAGCCAACTCTTGAGATAGTTAAAGAATATCTTTGTTCTCGAGGTTATTAGGTTGCCGTTGCTGTCGTAGTAAGCACTGAACAAGTTAATGACAAGGTCCGTGAAAAACAAGCAGTCCAGCACTATGTCTATTATGTACCAAGCATTCCAAGGCTCTGCTTCACAAAAGGCCAAACTAAAAGGCATAACAGTAGCTGTGTAAATGAGCAGAACAGCTACAACCATGTTCCAAGCGTTCTTCTTGGTTCCATTTGGGTGCAGAATGAGCCTAGGCACTTGTTCGTTGAGGTTTTCGGTTTTTTCTTTGAGAGTTACTTGTTCTTTGATCACGCTGGGTTGTCTTTTGCACTGAAAAATAGTGCTGGGCACAGTGCCAAACAAGTGGGCGTCTCTAGCTAGTTTGCCAAGGTAAAGCAAGCACCTGAGTTTTACGAAGGCGCGCTTCCACACATCTAAGTAAAGAGAGTTTTCTACAGGAGTGTTTCTAATTCCTATTTTGAACCTTTCAGTGGAACTTGGGACCTCTGAGTCTTCTGCTTGGTGCTGGAAAGTGTTTTCAATAACCAAAGGAGGAACTTTTCTTTTGGAGCTAAGCAAGTTATCACTTGAATTCCAGGAATTCCTACGAGATTTTGCAAGACTGACTTCATCAATAGTGTAGCTATTTGATTTATCCATCAGGCATATATTAACTAATTATAGGAGTTACTTTAGAGAGGTCAAATGCTTCTGGAGTTTTCTGTTCCAAAAAAGAGGCTCAAACTTTCTTTCTTTAGAACTCCTTACGTAAATCCTTATGCTTTTGGTCTTTTTAGGAGTGATCATAAGAGTTTTGGTTTCTTTGGGGGTACTTGTGGTGCTGGCAATGTCTATTTTGGGTCTCAGACTCATAGAGGAGTGCATTGACCTTGCTCGGCTTTCTGGGGAAGGATGGTCTGTTTCTGAGCGGAACTTCTCAGACGCAGTTTTGTACCTAAGTTTTTCAGATTCTACAGACTGAATCCTTGAAGGCGGTCTTTTAACTGAAAGTACTTTAGGGGGAGACTTCGTTTGCAGAATTTTAAGAGGCTTTTTTGGGTACAAAAAGGTCTGCACAGGTTTTTCTGGGCTCTTTTTGTGTTTGGGTGTCTTTGTCAAGTCGAGTTTTAATTTGTCACTCATAATTGTAAGTTAAGTTAAGGTTAAAAGGAGAAGGCCAAGACATAGTAAGTAAGCATGGTTGAGGTTTTTGAACTCAAAGTGGAAAGAAGTGTCCAGTTGAGTGCCTACTACAAAACCAACTTCTTTGGTGAACTCATCTTCAATGAGTTGAGGGTTCCCAGGAAGGGCGTTTTCAGCAGTCAAATACAAAACAAACTCTGCATGGACTGGCAACCCTGTGAAATTGAGTTGTGCTGGTTCTCCGTACTTAACCTTTTGGTGGGAGTACCTAGGAACTTTAAGGTTGTTGCTGTCAAGTCCGTCCCTAATCTGCACAGAAGAAGGTGCTTGTTTGTAAGCTGGGAGGGCAACTGCGTACACAGTTCCTTCCACACTTATGCTTGCGTTTGCTTGAAGTGTTCCCTGGTCATCAGACTCCACTTGGACATTTGTTATTTCTGGTTTTAAATAACTGTACTCAGTGGCGTGCTCGGACAGTGGGTGGGCAGAGTCGTAGTAAGGAACCAGTTCTTTCAGTAAATTGGTTTTGTGGTCTAGTTGTTTGACTAAGTGTATAGGTTTGTCTAGGCCAAAAGACCTTTCAACAAACAAAGTGAGTTCATAGTAAGGACTTGTGTCCTGAGTAAGTCTCCTACCGAGCTCTGGGTCACTGCCAGTGTGCAGAACCCAGTCTACTGGCAAAGAAAGTGCTTTGGCTACTGCTGTGCAAATTCTTTCTGGAGTTGTTGCTTTTGTAACGTAAACTCTGAACTTGGCAGGCAGAGGAGTTACTAGGGTTTTGAACTGGAACTCTTTTACTTCAACTGAAGCTTCTCCAAACCTGTTCTCTACCAAGATGTAGAGTATGTACTCGGTGTTGTCGGTGAGTTTTTCAATAGACAGGGTAGTTTCATGGCTTTTAGTCCAAGCAGTACCATATACTACTTTGACATCGCTCCAGGGCGCTTCTCCGCTTTTCAGCATAGAGTGGGTGGGAGGAGGAGTCCCTTTTCTGGAATACATGTAGTGGACTTTAACTGAGTCGCTAGACTGAACAAGAACTTCAGCCGAGGTTCTTTGAATGCTGTGGAGTCTCACTGAGCGAATCCTTGGAGTGGTTAGGTCGGAAGTTATAGTTTCAAAGGGGATCAAGTTTCTGAACAGTTTAAAGGAGGTAGAAGAATCCCCTGATAAGGACAGTTTGATACTACCAGTTACTGCACCTTCTATAAGAGTCACAGTGAAGTACTTTACTTGGTCTCCTTGCTCAAAACTCAGAGACTGGGGCTGGAAATAAACATACTTGTCTTGAAGTGGGTTTTCAGTAGAAAAGTTCAGAGTAAGGTTGTTGTAAGAGGGTTTATCCAAGTAAACTTTAATTGGGAAACTAGTTCCTGATACAGGCAGTTCTGGAACTTCTTCACAGTAAACTGTTATGTCCTGTGCAGGGTCAAGCACTTCCACAGTTATTTCTTTCAGGGGCTGATAGTTCAGAGTTGGAGTTTGTTGCCAAGTAACTGAGTAGTTTCCGGTCCTCAGACTCATTGGAGCATATACCACAAAGGTGTCTTTGTCTTTTGAAGCATACTGCATAAGGAGTTCTGGGGGAGAAAACCCTAACAGGGAGGTTGATGGGACGGGCTTGAACTTAAGTTCTTCGAATGAGGGCTTTTCTAGTTCTACACTAATAGGGTAAGAATAAGCACCTCTGTATACTTGAACAACAGTTTGGTTTACATAGACTCTGTAGGTGTTGCTTTCAAAGTAAAGAAAAGGATTTGGAGTTAAGTTGGCAAAGGACCTTGACTTAAGTGTTTTTTGACTGTAAACTTTCAGCACAAAGTTGGAAGTGTAACCCTCAGAAGTAGGAAGTCCTGTCATCTTTAAGCTCTTTTCTCCCTGAATGCTTCTGGTGCTTACTATGGAAGTAACTGTTTTTCTGGTGTTAGCCACTGGGTTGCAGTCTAAAAACGCAGAACTGTTTCCGAAGTAGCACGAAAAGTAGGACTTTTCTAGAAGAGACTGGTACTCATCAGGCCACTCTAACCAGAACTCTTCATCTGAAAGTTGGCACTCAAAGTTAAAGTAGTAGTCTGCAGTTGAGTGCGAAGTGCTGGAGCTAGCAGTCACAGATGTCATGTTTAGAATTCTGGGCACCTCCGTAATTTCGAAAGTGACTGAATGTGAGTACTCAGTGATGGTGTTTTGGAGGTTGTCAAACAAGTAAATGCTAAAAGCACCCGTTTGCCCTTGGAAGGGATTAGTTACTCCGTAAATGTGCATGTCAAGTTTATAGCTGAAACTTGCTAGGTTGTGGAACTTAACTAGTCTGTTTCCTTCAAGTAGACACTTTTCAAAGTTAACTGAGGCAGAGCACACTAAGTTAGCACTGGGTTGCAATAGGTGATCTGCGTAAGTTTCTGGGAATCTGATGAAAACTGAGTGGATGTTGCTTGTTGAAGTTGCAATGCTGAAGCTATAAAGTCCTTTTTCAGCCTCGTTGTTAGGTTTCAGTTCGTAGGAGTCTATTACCAAAGTCTTGGGTTCTTCTTTTATGTTGACTTTAAAAGTGTCGTCATTAGGGTCTAGTTGGTCAACTAGTTGTCCAGAGTACTGGGCCTCAATCTGGAACTGGTCTGTGAGCATTTGAGGTGGATTTTTGACTCCAGAAACAAGCAAGCCAAAAGTATGGTAGCTAGGCAAGTCTTCAGCCAACTCCACAATAACGGTGTTTCCAAGGATAGAGCATGAAGTGTAAGTAATTGCTTCCACTGCACAAACTTGGTTTCTCCACACAATTCGGTAGTTGTAGGGAAAAGTAACTTTAACTTGAGTTCCTTTAATGAGGCTTTTCCCAGAAAACAAACTGAACTTGTACTCTGCTAAAACGCCTGCGTTCAGAAAGTTAACAGTCATCGACCCCCCTATGCTGCTGGAAAGGGACCCTTCGTATATAGTCACTGAGGGAAATTCAGTGTATGCTACTTGTTTGGAGTTTGCATCGAGAGTTTCAACTTTGAAAGCAAAAGTTCCTGAACTGGGGTTAACTACTCCAAAGACTTTGAGTTTAACTAAGGTTCCAGATTGCACTTCGGGGTAGTTCTCTATAAGCACTTTGTTAGCAATGATAGAACAGCTTGCCTGGATGTTAGTTTCACAAACTGCTTTGGGACTAAGAGTGCTTATGTCTGGAAAGCCACTCGGAAAGTGGACGTAAGTAAAAGTTCTTTGCTCTAAAGTGAATTTGGGTTTAAAGTCTAGCTGGACTTGGACGCCTGTGGACTCTGAAAGGTAACTCGAAAAAACCACACCACTTACTTTGAATTTGGCTGGACTTAAACTAAACAGTGCAAAAATGTCTGAAGTCTGGTACTGGTCCCTAACCTTTTTAGATGAGTCAATGGAGTAGTACTCAATGGAGTGTCCTGAGTCTATGTAGGAAGGGTTCACAAAGTTCAGCAGTCCTATTTCACACTGTTCACTCTGGATAACAGACTTTCCGGAGGGAATTGTTAGTGAGACCATTCTAGCTCCTGGGTAATTAGTAACTTTAATGTTTTCTACAATGTAGGTTTCTGTGGCAGTGTTTGCAAGGCCTTTTTTGGTTATGTAAGCTGTTACGCCTGAACTAGGAATGTGCTGGTAAGACTGGGGAAACTTAATGATGATTTTAGAACCAGCATCCAGGTTAGCACTTTGTGCAGTGAAAAGAAGAACCAAGTTGGTTCTCTGGAGAACTAAAGTACTTGAGGACTTGCAGTCACTAGGGCTGCACAAATCAGAGGCTACAGAAGCTACGGAGGCAGTCACTGCGTCTAACAGTGCTGGTGTTTCTTTATAGATCCAAACTTTCTGTCCCATAAAGTTCTCTTTGTAGACCTCTACTTCTAACTGAGGCAACCAAGTGTCAGTGGAGGGATTCTTAATGAGGGGCAAGTGGAACTTAACTTGGGTATTTTTAGGTATGCTCTTGTAGCCAGAAATAGTTACTACTGCAGGGTCATGAGTAAACTTAGGCGAGGATGTAACTGAGCCTTGGGTTAGCACACAAGTAAGTTCTGAAGGCAGTCCTGAAACTCCTAGGCAGTTTACATTGTTGTTTGAGTCCTGGTTTCCGCCTAAGTCCACAGCAAAGGACTTGTGAGTTTCAAACTTAACTGCAATGTAGGACTTTTCGCCTGGAAAAGTTCCTTCGTAGTACAAGTAACTAGGAGGAATGTAGTAGTCAGTAGTAAACTCGATTTCGTATATTGCTTCTCTGCTGGTGTCTTCAGTGCTTGCAGCCACACTAAGGGAGTCAATGGTTTTCCCTTTGATGCAAACTTCAGGGAAAGTAGTTTCCATAGTTATGGAGTTGTCTTTGGCGTATAGTTCAAGCTGGTAACACCCTTGTGTAAAAGGTGCTCTAAAGCCACTTCCATAAGTACTGAGAACTAAATAAGTGCACCTTCCAGATTCAATCCCGTGGAACTCTCTGTTTATATTTCCGGGAAAGATAACATCAAGTACTCTGTTTTTATAGTTGCAGTTTGGAATAATAGTATGCTGGTAGTTGCCTTGCCACTTCNCAGGAAAGTTGTCGAAGGGCATGTCTCCGTGAACAATTTTGCAGAAAGGCTGTGAGTCTTCAATGTCGAACTCTTGTGGAAAAACTACTTGGTACCAACCAGATTCAGCTGGTAAGCTCACTCTACTTCTGAACCTTATCCAGATTTCTCCGTCTTCTTCGATAGTTGCTTCTCGGTCATTGATGCTCTGGGTAGGCAGTTCAACCCAAAAGTCGTCAGGGTAAGATATGCTACCAATAGTTAAGGCTCCTCCTTCGTACTTCTCAACTACTTTAGTGGTGTCAGATTCTTCGGAGTAGTAGTAAATTCTGAAGTCGGAAGTTGTGCCTGAGTTGCTAGGAGACTTAGCTCCCACTTCGACACTTATAGATGCTGAAGCAGAAGAAGGTGTAAAGTTAGTGATTGTGATGTGGTTATTGCAAGACTTGCTGCTGCAATCTGAGACACAGCTAATGGGCAAGTCATTTAACTGGGATAAACCTGTAGTTTTGCAGGTTTCGTTTACCCACTGGAACTCACTTGGGAAGTATATGTCGATTCTTTTGGTGAAACTAGAGTCCTTTTCGGGATCAATGCTTATAGTCCAGATATCGTAGGTTTCTTTGTGGTATGAGTTGAAGGAGTTGGCAATAGTTACTCCTAGAGTTCCACCTGCGAATGAAGCAATTTCAGTGCATATGTGCTCTTCTTTCCACTCTCCTTCGTCAATCACGTATACTGAAAAACTGTAACCACTAGTAGACTCCATGTTGGCAGACTTAAAGTTGTCTCCTGAGTTTTGAAGTGCAACTGTAAAGGAAGTAGAGCTAGCACTAGTAGTTCTCCACAACACCCACTGAGACTCACTGTAAACTTCGCAGTCATTGGGAGTATTACAGTCAATTGTGGCTCCGGTTTCAGGCAGTGCAAATGCATCATCAAACTCAAAGATGATAAAGCCAGTTGAGTCGTCTATTGAGTTTTGTAGGCTGAACTGAACATTTAAAGGACTACTAAACTCTGTGAAGGTTTCAGAAATAGAGGTAGTGGGTTGGGGAGCAGGGTTTTCTATGTATGGGTTGCTATCTTTGAGTACACTTTGTCCTGACCTTTTAAACTTATACCACAAAGTGTCTAGGTTTTGTCTGGCCATGTCTTCTACGTAGTCTGAACTTTGTGGTTTATAAGTCCAAACCTTAAAGTTAGCTACTAAGTTTTCGTTTAAGATGCTTGACTTTTTCTTAGGTGGGTTCTTAAACTTGGCAATTCTAATTTTGTTGGTGCTTCCATCAGTTATAGGTGAAGTGTGACCGTATATTCTAATGACAGCTGGGTTGTTTACTGAGTGAGTTCTTCCTCTTTCCATGAAGCACTTTACTGAGCTTGACGCGCCTGTTGGACCTCCAAACCCAGCCTGCACAGAGCATGCTATTTGTTTTTGGGTTTCTAGGGGATTTAGTCCAAGTCCTAAGTCTTCTTCAAATACTTGATCGAGTTCGTTGTGAGTAGGTACCTCTATAACGACGCCTCCTCCGACCACAACGTCTTTGGTTGGGCTGAAGCTAAGGTCCATAATGTTCCACTTGCCTACAGTAAAGGAGTAAAGAGTTAAGTCTATAGCACTAAAAGATTCAGGGTAAACTTCTTTTAGAACCTTAGCAGACTCGCCTTTAGAAGACTTGCCCACTTTGAAGTACCAAGACTGGTACCTAGCATCTCCAGAAAATTCGAAGCTGTTAGACTCTAAGCCAGCAGTTGCATCCCGAGTGTAGCAGTGAATAGTGTACAAAGTGCCAGGATTCAGACCTATTTGGGAAGTTATAGGAACTCTCAAAGGGTTAGAGGTGCTCAAACTAGACCCATCGTCTTTTACTGGGGCTGCAGGTACTGTGTTCGACTGGTCATGCCAAGTGCATTCAAGCACTCCAGTCGCTAAGTTAACTCCTAAAGGAAGTTCCAAACTGATATGGTTCCCATAATCGAAACTAACATCAGATCTTTGGATTTTAAGCCAGACCCAAAGGTCAGCGAACTTGCCAATGCGTGCTTTAACACGGGTTCTTTCAGGCCAACCTATGTATGATTCTGCAAGTTCAGTGTGAGCACTGCCAATATCGAATGTATCTAAAGATAAAATATTTTTGATGATGGTTCCTGAGCTGTCGAAACCAACTACTTTAAACCCAGAAACAATCCCAGATGATGAAGGATTGGTTGCTTTGCAAGACACTTGGACTTCGTTCATAGTAGGGTGAAGGTCACTGGAGTAGACGCATTTTGCCGTGTAGGTGTTAATTTTTTGGCACTTATGCCCAGGAAGAGTGTGGAGTACTTTGCAGTAGTTTTCAATGGTGTAGGTGCTTGGGAATCTAATTTCAATATGCCCATCGCTAGGAATGGTTTCTGGAAACCTGAACTTAAAGGTGTAGTGGTCTTTTCTGTTAACTAAAGGGTTGGGTAAATCATCATTAAGGTTCCTCCATACTATATCCAAATACCCAGTGGGGTCGGGAACATCGAAGGGCAAAGAAAAAGCTGCAGTCATTTTGTTTTGGAGTTCGTAATTTTTGTAGGCGTAAACTGTCCATGTTTGGGAATAGTAAGGGTTGTCGTAGTTAGGAACGTTCTGAATTGTGATAAAGTCGTTGTCTGAAATAGAGCCTCCTGGATGCAAAACAAAGTAGTGAGAGTTGAGTTGGTTACTGCAAGTGTGGATGGAAGATGTACACAGATCTTGAGTCCACTTAGGCTCTGACTCAGCAAGTTCCCAAAGCAGCTTTTCGTCGTAATTATTCACAAAGTTAGTGGCTAGGTCCATTTGGAAATTTACACTGCCAGTTTGTCCTGCGTTTTGGTTGTTGTGGTTCATAGTGATTGAGGTGGCAGTCACAGTTTTAGTAATAGTGTCGTAGAGGTACTTGAACTCTTTGTGGACTTTTAAGTACCAGTTGTTGGAGGAGTCGTCCATCCAGATTTCTAGTGAGAAAGAAACTATTCGGTCAGAGTCCGAAGGGTTGAAGAGTTTGGGAATGATGAAAGAGTTGGGGTTGGTGTTTAAGTCTTCAGCGTAGTTGTAGAGGTAAATGAGGGTGTCGGTTCCTTTCGAGTTGTCACCGTGGGCTAAACCACACTTGAGGTTGCTCATTCTTTGAAGAGCGTTGCAGGGAATTTCTTGCTTGTCTAAGTAGCCTGAACCTAAGTCGTTTGAAAAGTAGTTAAGTGAGTTTTGTTTAGTTGGGAAGTGCAAAGTCATGTAGCTTTTGCTAGGTTCAACAGGGGTTCCCTTTTTGTAGTCGTCTTTGGGAGTTATTGAGACTTCCAGAAGCATAAAGTCGTCCTTTATGCTGTTGAAAGTGTATGCGAACTGCTCTGTAAGGTACTCGTAAGGAACTTTGGTCTTCTCTTCTGAAATAAGGACTTCGCTTGAGGTTCCGTCTGTGCAGTAGTAAGTGTTGATTTGGTACCTGTAAGGATTGGTTGGGAAAAGAACTCCGTCAAAGTCAGTCCCCTGCAAGCCTCTGATTACAACTTTCCAGATGGCTGGAGTTATGTCGTTGTACTCAGGAGCAAGTACAGTAATTTTCCCGCTAGCTTCAGTACACTCGTGAGCCTGCCAGGAATTTCCAGAACTTTCCCAAACACAAACCAAAGTGCCTGAAACAGCCCAAGAAGCACTTGGGAACTCAACTTTAACATAGCCTAGTTTTTTGGTCAGAGTTAAATCTATGCTGAGACTAAAGCTCATTTCAGAAATCTCAGTAGCTAAAACAGGTATGTCAGGAGCAGTGTAGATGTAAGGCCCCATAGAAATGCTAGAAATAGCCTGCACGTTGTTTAAGCTGTAGCTCACAGAAGCTTGGGAAGTAAGCAAGCTGGGGTAGTCCCAGTAGTACCTGATGTAAAGTGTTTGGGATACTGAGTTAGGAAGATTAGCCCAGCCTCTTACTTTTACCTGGTTGTTTTGGGTGTAGCTATTGTAGCCTGTTATCAAAAAGGTAGTTCCTGACTTTTGGCAAGGCACCCAGTCTCCAGAAGAAGCAGCCAAGTTAGTTGAAGTTACTTGGCAGTAGTTGTCTAGAGTGAAACCTGCAGGGAACTCTAACTCAATAGTTGAACCTGCGGGCATGTCTACTGGAGTGCTGAACTGGAAGTTAAAGTCAATCCTGCCTTGTTTATAGCCTGCATTGGTGCTATCTCCTGCATGTACAGTTTGAGTTACTGAAACCAATTCGTGGTTTAGGGAGTTTTGGTCGTAAATGACTTTTTTGGACAAGTGCTTGTTGATGATGACATAAGCCTTGGCTAGTGGATTGTTTATAGGACGGTATTTGGGGTTGTCGTAGTTGTCGAAGTGGAAGGTTTTTGCGCCAGAGTAAGAATCTCCAGAGGGAGGAGAGGACACTATTATTCCGTCTGTGAGAAGGGCTTTTATGTCTTGGTTGTTGTTGCTGGAAGACTCTTGGACTGTAAAGTCGTCTCTTAGGTCTTTGGGAAAATGCCAGATTATGATATCTGACTCTTTTAGGGTTTTTGAGGCTAAGTTTACGTCCAAGTCAAAGTTCACAGTGCTGGCATACACTGTTCTGTCTGAAATGGTGTTTAGGTAAGAGTCTTCATTGTCCGGGGAAGACTGGTCAGTTTGGGTTCCTATAACGTGCTGAATAACCTCTTCTTTAGTCGTGACTTCTTCTAATTTAGCATCTACTGTAAATACCTTGAGTTTAACAGACACGTGCAAGTCAGCAGAGGAAGGATTGACTATGTTAAAGAGTTTAAGGTATTTGTAGCCAGTGTTGGAGTCTTGGTTGTGGATCCTTACTAGGGTTTTCTGTGGTCTGTAAGGCAAATTTGAGGTGCTTGAACCAATGTGCAGAGTGCACTTTAGAGTTTTTCCGCTTTCAATGCTTAAGTCTGAAGTGCAGTAAACTTCTTGACCGTCACTTATCCCAAGTCCTAAGTCAGCCAGAAACTGTTCAGTGCTAAACTCTACTTCAATTCTAGTTCCCGAAGTATAGGTTCCAACGGGGGTCTCAAACTTCACTTCAAATATGTTTTGGAATCCTTCAGTGTGGGACCATCCGTACACCTGAGCTTTAGTCATGGCTGAGGGCATTACGTTGTAGTGGATGTCAAATTCCTGGTTGTTGTTTAGGTTTCCATGCAAGTTAACTAGTCCGTTGCTCGGGTAAAGCAGTCCGTTAGTTGCTTTTCCAAAGGTAAATATTTCGGCTATCCAGTTGTGGGTATTCGATATTTGGGTGTCAACTGGTGCGGTTAGGGTGTAGACGTCTGAGGAGTAAGTGCAGTCTTTAGCAATATGTTCTTTGTAGTTGTTTGTGGGATCAATGAACTTGCACAGCAAGTCTGTGCCTGAGTACTTTTGGAAACTTCCTGAAGGAACAGTTAACTCCACCGTGCCAGTGTTTTGGGGAATGCTGGTTAGAGGCTTGAAGGTAAATCTCAAAGGGGCATAGTCTCCAGTGCGTGCAGGCACAAAGTCGCTGGTAAGGAGCAAATGGGTTTTGGCTGTTCCTTGGGGAACAGAACTGGGTCCAGTGACTGTGAAACTCTTAGAAGTGTCCTTGCCTATGTTTGAAAGTCCTGAGTCGTAGTAAATGTTGATTTCAAAGTTGGAAGTGGGAGAGTGTTGCTTAGGAGGGTTTTTGGCCTTTGCTAGTATAGAAATATCGTTGTTCTTGGTGTATGTTCCAAAGTTCGAAACTCTGTAGGTCAAAGAAGCAGTTTTGATGCAGGAAACAGTACTGCTAGAACTAAACCCAGCTGAAGAAGCTTCGCACTCTTGGGAAACTGACTGGTACTCTTCGGAGGAGTCAGGAAAAACCACTTCAATTATACCTCCTTGGTCTAAGTCCAAGTTGTAGTCAAAAGTAAGCTTGTACATAGGCTCTTGTTCAGCTAAAATAGTAGTCATGCTTCCTCCACAGTTAAAACACCCAAACTCAGAGGAAGAAGGAGTGATAGTTCCTTTGGAGTAAGCGGGAGAGGGTATGTTTTGCCCAAACACATACTTGAACTTCCAAATTCCTCTTTTGTAGGCACTTGTGAAACTAGCCCAGTGTCTGGCTTCAAAGGTGTAGTGTGCTGAAGAAGAAGGCACAAAAGGAGGGTTGACTAAATCAGATAGGGTGATTGTTGTGGGGCTAGAGTTAGAAATTCCAGATGCTGGAGTGTAAACTATCCAGCCTGCTTTAGGGTAGAAGTACAACGCAGAGTACCCTGGAGAAGCATCTCCTGAAGAAAGACTAACTGACAAGTAGTTGGGGTTGTAGACAAAGACAAGTTTGTCACTAGTGCTTATGGACTCGCTGGGCTGCAAACTAAAGGCGTAGTCTGTGGTCTCTCTGATGGAGTTTGAGGAGATGCTGGGAAAGTCTTTGTTAACAGTTGAAAGAGTATTGTCGTTGTGGGCAACTTGGGCTCTCATGTATACGAAGTAGTCTTTGATCTCTTCACCGGAAACAGATATTTCTCTAGAGTAGACCACAAAGTCAGTTCCTCGGTAGTTGGAAGGCAAGATAACTCCTGGGACTCCTATCTTTATGGAGGAACTTGAAGCAATGCTGTCTGAAGCCCCTAAAGAAACCACCAGCTTGGTAGACTGAAGGTTTTTGTTGTTGTAGTTGTAGCCCACCACTATTTTGCACTCCACTTGACTTCTGGGGTAGAACTTGGTTCCTGAAGCACTGAAGATTTCGCACCCGTAGTAAGTGTTTTGGTGATTGGAAGTTCCAAGTGAATTAGTGTACTCGGATGAACCTGAGTCAAGGTTGTAAAGCGGGAATTCAACTACTACAGCCCCTTGGTTAGCACCCGAAATCGCAGTAGTAAGAGTCAGGGTTATTTCTATAAGGGATTCATCTCCGAAGCCTGAAACGTTAGGCTCTACACTAAAGGTTGAGAAAAGTGGGTATATAGGAATCACTAGTTCCCCAAAGTCCTTTTGGGAGTTGCTTACGTAGGTTTCTACCGTGATTGTGTGTGAGCCATCTGAAGAAGGCAGTCCAAGTCCGTCCTGTTCTCCGTTGTTAGCACTGATCTTTACAGTGTACACAGTTCCTGAACTTAAGGCAATATGGGGAGTTATAGTTATTTCGTCAGAACTTCTAGTGCAAGCGCAAACGTTTCCGTCTATCAAGCACAGGTAGTTAGCTGTTCCTTTTTGCCAGTCAGTTGTAGCAACTTTAATGTAGTTGTTGGTTCCCAAAGGAACGTTAACTGAAGGAGAGTAGTAGAAAACGAGCTCCGAAAACTCAGAAGCTTTAAGGATTCTGTAGCCTGAAGTCAGTGAAGCCCTAGGCAATTTAACTAGGTAGTTGTCAGTTGAGGCAGAAGTAATTGACAGTGACTGGGAGCCTGATTCAATCTCTTTAGAGGCACTTACATAAACATCTGCAGATACTGAAGTAGACCCGCTTTGAGAGTAGTAAGCCCTAAGGTTATTGATAAAGTAAGTGCCTGCACTTATGTCGCCCATTGAAGTTAAAGTGAGTTTTTTGTCTCCTGGACTGCTTACTGAAAAGGTCACAGGGTTGGCTGAGTCTAGGTTTGGCAGGTCAGTAACGCACTGTGAACAGTCTATATTGCTGAAGTAGCTACTGCCGAAAACAAGCTCAATAGTAGCTCCAGCAAGGGCACCTTTTGCCAACTGAAGGGTAATATCCAGAATTGAGTCCTGGTTTTCTTTCCTGTCGTAGCTTCTGCTTGAAAGCGAAATGCTTTGCATACTAGCTGCAGTGATTGTTTGTGAGACTGTTTTTGCCAGGGTTAGTGAGTTGCTTTCGAAAGAATACACTTCAAGTTGGAACGTTCCTGTATGGTAAGGGTTCTTTATGGGTACTGTTAAACTAGTTGACCCTCCTACAGTGCACAGAATCATCCTGGATTCGGGCATAACCTTTCGGCCAGAGTCAGCAACTCCAGACAAGTCTATTTGGCTTAGATAGTTTTCAAAAGTGATCAGTACCTTCACAGTTGAACCAGAGTTAAAAACGCTTGAAAAGTCCCAGTTAGCACTCGCTTGGACTTCTGAGTTGTCTATTGAGATACTTCCGCTAGAGGAACTTACAGGCCCAGATACGAAGTTAAAGGACTGGGAGGAAAAACCTGAGAGTTGGGAGGAGCTAAATGAAAAGGTCATTACTGACAAGCGTCCATTAGGAGAGCCTGGGTTTACAAGTTGGGGCAAGTAAATGTCATGGCTAGATCCAGAGCCAATTGCACAGAACAAAGCAGACTTGTAAGTGTAGGAACTAGTTCTGAGGAAACACTTTTCCTTTTTGGTGCCTGAACTCTCAACCAGGGCCCTTACACTTTCTAAGTTAGATACTCCGGTTCCTAAGTCAGTTGTCCAAGTTGGAGTGTTTATTTCTCTTTCGAACTCAATCATCAGGCCTTCACCTGAGCCTGAGTATCCATTGGCTACTAAAACTGACCTTTCATCGTAGTTGTTTGACAGTTGCTCCCAGGAAGACACTGAACCAGTTGAAGAGGGCATGTAGATGTAAGACCTGTGAAACACTCCACTTCCTCCAGGAGAATCTGCAAACAAAACATCATAGTAAGTGGGTCCAGCTTTTGAAACGTCCATGATTAGCTTGTTGCAGCCAGAAAAACTTATTTTGTAAGTACTTGGTCCTAAAGTAGTAGCTAATCCAAATCTAATTTCTTTTGAGGTAGTTACTGCTGCTGAATTACAGTAAGTTACAGAACCACTTTCGCAAATGTCTCCTGAAATTGAAGCTGATGTATCAGTACAGCCACTACCAATAGCTTCTATAAAGGGGAACTTCACGTACAAGTAATTGTAGGGCATTGAACCGCCTAGATTAAGGTGCAAGTCAAAAGAAAGTTCTCTTGATCCACCTAAGGAGTTAAGACGCATAAAAGATGAAATCGAGTCATTCACGGTGTATTGAGTGCCAGATGCAGTCGCAGTGCTTTGAGCTGTACCCAAAGACCTTGAATACTCGTCGTAAATAGTTACGCCCACTATTAAATTTCCTCCATCAGATGGGTTATTCACTGGAATCTTAAGTTTGATATCAGTTCCTCCCGATACAGTATTGAAGTCTGCAATAGTATAAGTGCTTCCTGAAAAACTAAGGGTATAGTAACTCCCTAGCCCTGTGCTTTGGCCTTCAATTGGACCAAAGTAGTAAGAGTCAGACTTTAGAGTGCCAGAGGAGTGAGTTAGTTGTATTTGGATTGTTCCTCCACTAGGAATATCCTCAGTAGAGCTAAAACTGAGTTCAGCATAAGTCAAAATGTCTGGAATGTTGCTGTCAGCCAGTTGCCATGCAGAGATACTAACCGTAGTGGAAGTTTTACTTGGTTCGATCTTGGTAGTTATGGGGCTGTAAGTTACAGTTTGGATCATTTCTGAGTTGTGGACCACATAGGCTTTTAGAGTGATTGAGTTAGCATTGACTGTTACTGAGGGATTTGTAAATGTTGCCAAGTTAATGCTGACACTTCCTGAGTTGCAGCTTTCGCCACTGGAAGTGCTTAGTTTGACCCACCTTGCAGACTGGTAAGTAGTAATTGAGTCGAAGCCCCCAGTCCGAGTAAGAGAACTGGGCATGTGGTAGTTTTCAGGAATTTCAATAATCAAGGAGTCCTTTGCAACTAAGTCACTGCTAGAGCAGCAATCAAGAGACATGGTTATGGTGCCTTCTCCAGTGTTGTAACTGCTTAGAGTAGGTGCTGAGCAAGACCCAGTTGCTGCACTTGAAGCCAAAGAAACAAAGGCATACTCAACTGTTTTTTCCTGCTTAACTAAGTCAGAGCTGTCAGCATGGTACACTCTGAAGTTCACGTTTACACTTGTTCCGTGTGAAGCTGGGTTGGCTATTTTGGGGATGGAGACTTTAAAAGTAGTTCCAGCTGCGTGATTGCCTGAGTCTTCTATTCTGATTCTGGCAGGGGTTTTGTAGGTGTTGTATCCTTTAACTAGTGTGCACTTGGCATTGCTGAACGTAGTTTCTCCTTTACAGTCGATTGTTTCACCTGTGACTTTTCCAGTTAGCAGATCTTCTTGAAATAAGCTATTGCCTTGGTAGTCCTCTAAAGGGAACTCTACTGCAAAGTAGTCACCTGAGTTAAAGTCCACTGCCTTTGAAGTTTTGAAGGTAAAGGTCAGCACGTTGAGTTCTCCAGCTGTTCTGTGGAGAGGTTCCACTTTTAAGTTTGCGAGTACAGACGAAGGAACTGGAAGGTCTAAAGTTTGTGTTTGGGTGCTTGAGTTGTCTGTGACTTCTACTTTGATTGAGTTAGAAGTGCTGGAAGGCTGCACAAACCCGTTTTCGTCAGAGTCTGCTGAGTGAGTGTATATAACTAACTCGTGCCAGGAATTGGCAGTTATGGAGCTTTGGTGGTTGGCATACACTTTAAACACCTTGTTGGAAGTAGCTTCTTCGCAGGGCACTGAGTCATTGTCTACAGTGCAGTAAATCTTTGCATTGCTGGACTTAGAAGCAAAAGCTGTGGAAAGGGTGACTCTGATGAACTGGTTGGTTGCGCCAGAAACAGTAAGTGAAGACTTGAACTTGAACCTGATTTGGGAGTGTTCTCCAGCAACTGCAGTTTGTTGGAGTATTGACTGGTGTTGTGCTGATAGTAAAAGAGGCCACTTAATGCTAGAGTCTATTGAAGAAAGAGTGAGTGTGTGGGCTTCTAGAGCAATGGACTTGGCTGAATCAGCAAAAGACTTGATTTTTAAGGTGTCCGATGTATCTGCTTTGGCACGCAGGTATATTCCCACTTGAAGAGCAGTAGAGTCTGGAATGCTTTGGAGCACACTTATCTCAGCTACATTCCCTGAGATGCTGCAAACAAAGTTAGTGCTTACTTGGGTTAACTCGCAATCTGCTCCTTGGATGCTGTAATCGTCGGGGTAAGTAATTTCAATAAGGCCTCCACTAGGAATTTCCACAGATGTTGTGAAGTCCAGGGTACTTCTTGCTATTTGATTTTCCTTGTCTGGAGAGCTAAAAGACACGCTTGAAAAACTAGGCAAACTAAGGCTAGCTACTCCTGAATAGGAGTTGGAGTCTCTTACTGAGAGGTTGTTTTCCCACTGGTGGCAAACTATTACTGGGGAACTCCACTGTTGAGGAATTATTTGGTTGGTTGTAAAGGAGATTGCTGGGTGAGACCCTGCAGACCCAGTAGGCGCACCTGTAACTTGCATGATATTTAGGACTTCGTAGATCTTTCCAGTGGCTCCAACAATGCTTGAAACTCCAGCCAAAGGAATGCTTTGGGGGAATTCTAGCAAGTAAATTGTTGAAGCAACTATTGGTTTGGTGTTGTCCATCAAGGGAATACTAAGTGTTATTGCAGAACCTACACTTTCAGATGTAGTAGGTTCATCATTGGGTGAGGAAGGAGTTCCTGGGTCTGAGGCTATCGGATCCTTAATGGTGAATACATGGTTGAGGTGGAAGTAGTCTAGGTCTAAGTAAGTGTCGTCCATGGTAAGTGCCCAAAAGTCTACGTTGATAGCATCGGCTAAAGTATTGGGCGGGTTCTTGACTCCCCAAACTACAAAGGAGAATGCGCCGGAGATGGCTTGGAAATTGGTCATCTCTACTACTGATGGTTTGCCAGAGTGGGAGTTGCCGTGGTAGAGTTTGCATTTCACAGAGTTTCCCACCAAAGGGTTTAATTGAGCGTCTCCAGGTTCCTTTTGGCAAGGAATGTAGTCTCCATGGCTGAGTCCCGTTCCTAAGTCGTCTGAAAACATAGTGTGTCCCCAGTGGTCTTTGGTTCTGAAGTAAACTCTCACATACCCGTTTTGGGGAATGTTAGTTGAAGGCTCAATGTTAAACTTGAAAAGGTTGGTTGCCTGGGCTGTGTGGTGGGAAGGTTCTACTGAAAACGAAGTTAGCTTTGAAGAAGGCCACACGTGGACGTAGTCAATGGCTTCTTTTTCAAAAGTGCCGTCGTCATCAATATCCCCCTGCACAAATATCTGGTACTCACCAGCTGAGTTGGGATACTGTATTCCAACCTGGTCGACTGAGTCAGAGTTAGTGGTAGTGATGGTTATTTTGGCAGGGTATGTTGACCAGTTTGAGTCGTAGGGCGCAAAAACAGTAAAGACATCAGAGGTATAAGAACACCTAGTTCTTTTGTTTTCCCAAAGGCAAACTAACTCAGAACCTGCTGCTGGACTTCCAAAGTTGCTGTCTAGGGTGATCTTTAAAAAGCCCTTGTCTTTTACAAAGGTTCCAAAGCCAGAAATGTCTAGTTCCAAGGGCGCGTACTGACTTTTTTCCACAAACACTGGCTTCAAGTACTGTCTAGGAACACTGTAGTAGCTAGGGGCTTGTGTGGAAGTAATCGTGAAGGTGCTTGTTTCGACTGGCCCTTGGAGTTCTTTGCCTGAAGAGGTGTCTGAAGTTTCAAAGGTAGAAACCTTGATTCCTGAGGTAGTAGTGAGTGCAGAGGAGGGGTGCTGAACGTAAAGCCTAAAGACTCCTACGTCTCCCTCCACAATTTCTTCGAAGTCCTGTATGATAGCTTCTTTGCCAGAAAGCGAGCAAGTAACTTGTCCCTTTACATCTGACTTAAGGCCCTCGTAAAGGTTGTAGCAGGCACTTTCAGGGAAGTCTGGGTATTCAGATGGAAGGGCTATTTTGATTCTGCCTGCTGACGGAACTGTTCTTCCGGAGGTAAAGCTTAAATAGTACTCCAGGTAGTCATCTTTGTAGAGGTTTCCTCCAGGCTTGTAAGGAATAGTTACTGAAGCAGTGAGTGGTGTAAAGGCTCCAAAGGAGTTTGAGAGTGTGGGATAGTCAAATACTTCAAGAAGTTCTTTGCCTGACCAGTGGTACCCAGTGAACTCAAGGTACTCGTCTGGGTCTAGGTGCTCAGTTGGGTTGTCTATAGGGCTCACTGAAACTGAGTTTATGTTTCCAGTAGCATGAAGAATGAGCATGTTGGGAATTGAGTAGTAGTAGCAAGTGACGCTTGCACAGTTAACAGCGGAAGATATTGAAATCTTGTCAGGAAACTTTATAACGTAGTAGTCCCCTGAAGCAAGAGTGCAGTCAACAACAAAGGTGTAAGTGGCTGTATTTGAAACAGTGTAGTCACTTGCTGTTGGAGCAGAAGAAGCAGTAGAACTTGCAGGAGTGTTGGTTTTGATTCTGAAAGCATTCTTAACTTGTCTGAAGTAAATAAAGGTTCCAGGCCAGCCTGAAGAAATGTCTAGTGCATAAGCAGTGATGTCTACTTGTTTGTCGTCTCCTCCTGTAGAGGGCAAGTGCACTTTTGGCAGGTGGACTGTGTAGGTTTCTGAGTCGGAGTTAAGTGCACTGTAACCCTTGATAACAACTTTAGCAGGAATATTTTGACTGCCAGTTCCCAAAGCAAGGTAGCACTCTATACTCGAGTCCATGTCATCCTGACCTGAGCACCCTATTCTGGAGTTGTCAGGAACTCCCAACCCCAAATCGTCTGCAAACAACGGAGTAGGAAACTCAATTACTATTCTGGTATCAGAGGCTGGTATAGGGGTTGTGTTTACTCCTAAACTAACTACTATGCGGGTAAAGGTGTTTTCAGTCCACTGATTGGCGTCTATATTCATCAGTCTAAAGGGCTCTGCTACCTGGTTGAGGTACCTTCTTTCCTTGCTCGTTAAAGAACTTCCAGTAGCATAGACTCCAACGTCCATTCTGTACCTAACTAAGTTATCGTCAAAACTAATGCCTTCGTACCTACCGTCTGAGCACAGCGAAGTAATGTAGACTTTGTACTCAGTATTGGCGGGGATATCGTGGTTAGTTGGAGCATACATCTTTATTTGGTTGGGAGACCCTGAAGCGAAGGTGCAGTCGTGTGCTAAGTGCTCANTTGTTCCTATTTTCCACAAGCACCTTATCCAGCCGTTGTTGGGTATAGAAATGCTGTCTTGGGTAGACACAATGATGTAGCCAGTTTCTTTGTCAATCTTAGTGCTCGACTCTAGTTCAAACACAATAGGTGCAATTCCAGGGTCAACTAAGGGCCTTAGTCCTTGGTAAAATACATAGTGGTTGTCTTGTTCTAAATCAGGAACCCTTATAGCAATGCTGGCACTCGAAGTTAGGTGGCAGTAGTCTACTTCTTTAGCTACGTCTATGAGTTGGTAAGAACCCTGACTGTCACTAGTAGTAGTGTAGGTAGCTATAGTAATCCAGTAAGCATTGTGGGGGTTGGGCAAAGTTCCTAGGGGTGGGTTGGTAATGCTAACTTTCAAGTCCACTAAGGACCCAGCTGGTATGACTTTGTTAAACCCTCTGATGCTTAAAGCATTGTTCCGCAGTGCTGAACAAGTTGCTAAGTCTATTGATTTCACGTCAGAGTCACTTCCGAAAACACAACTAGTGTCATCAATGCTTCCATTGGAAAATTCGTCAGGCAGCATAATAACGTATTCCCCGTTCTGAGGCACTTCACTTGAGCAAGAGAACCTAAAGTAATAAGTTTCTTGAGCTGAGTACTCTCCGTAGCCCTGAGTGCGGGCTCTTTGCACTGTGCAGGTTCCACTGGGCGTATAGTAGTCCCAGTTCAAAGTGCTTGTTTTTTCAATACTGGCTCTTCTGTCTGTTAGAATGTAAGTTTCGTATTGAATAGTTCCACTTGGCCAAGAGTTTAAGTATACGGGGTGGATCTTGACTTGGTTGGGGGTATCGCTCGGGTAGGTTTTAGCTGGAATGTCTGCACATGGTTTAATTTTGACAAAGCCTAGCAAAGGCCAGATTTCAAAGTTAGGCCAAGTTACAGAGCAAGAACTCCCTCCTCCTTCTACTAGTTGCAGTGTAATGGTTTCCTCAGAGTTGTAGGGTAGCTTGATGCTTGTAGGGATCTTTAGCCAAATGGTCTCACTTGAAGCTGTGACTTCTTGGTTGTTTTCAATGTTCAAACTCAATGTTACAGGGTCTACTAAAGGCGCAAAGCGAGTGGGGTCTGAAATTCTGTTGTACTCTAGTTGGGCTGTTCCGGGCGTGTTGCCTCCAGTAACTACTAAGCTTTGAGTCGTGTCAATATACTTGTTTACTTTTCTGCTGACTGTGACCCACTTAGGCTCGACTAAATCATTTAAGTCTTCGTAAACAGTTCTGATCTGCACTGAGAAGTCGTATATGTTCGCAGAGGGGTTTTTGATTCCAGCAATGTAAAAGTCGAACACGTCGTTTGCAGCAATTGAGTCAAAGTGGGAAATCTCAATGCGTACGTAGTCATCATACCCGTGTTTTAAATAGCACTTGAGTTCATCTGAGCCTATTAAGTAGTTAGGAATTCCAGAGAACTGGGAAGAGTACCTGAAGCAGTCTATTTGGTCGCCGTCATTCAGTCCAGTGCCTAAGTCGTGTTCCCAACCTGCACCTGACCCAGACTTGTCATAAGGAAACTCTA